>Ga0207954_1000137_pt1 | contig 22858 bp, 13 predicted proteins | sample CryBogmetaGMA0M_FD_184547 | JGI IMG/M metagenome (GOLD analysis project Ga0207954, IMG submission 184547) | Freshwater microbial communities from Crystal Bog, Wisconsin, USA - MA0M (SPAdes) | ecosystem: Environmental > Aquatic > Freshwater > Lake | place: Crystal Bog, Wisconsin, USA | collected... | reverse complement strand
GCGGATCTTCCCCGCATCGACTCGGACGGAGAGGATGCCCCGCTTCATGTGGACGACTTTCCCGATCACCATCTCGTCAATTCCGGGCGTGACAGCGGTCGGTTTGGCCTCTGCCGAGGGATTGGCAACATGGAGGACATGGATCGGTGCCGTGCCCTTCCCCTTGCTGTCGACGTTTGCCTGGAAGCGGACGACCATGCCGGGGACGAGCAGGGAAACTCCGGCAGTCCCCGCGACATCGACGCGTGAAACCCCTGCCGGATGGAGGAGGGCGACCCTCTCCACTCCTGCGGATCCGTCCTTGGGCGTCTGGAGAAAGACTAGGGCGCCGCCGGCGTTGGTGCCGGTGACCGCCTGCACCACCCCACGGAACTCGTCCTCGGGGAGGCTGTCGATCGACAGTTTGTTGTTCTCGACGGGGATCGTGATCGCCTTGTTCGTGTTGCGACAGGCACCGAGGTTCCAGAGTCGCTCGTAGGCTTTTTGAATCGCCGCCGACTTGAAGAACGTTCCCCAGTGGAGGGTTCCGTCGGGGAGCACTGGCGGCGTGGGGTCTTGGCTGTCGGCGTAGGGGTTGTAGGGGACAACCTGTCCACGAACGACCGGGAGGTCGCCATTTCCAGCCACGAAGAGCATCAGGCCGACAAGGATCGCCCTCGATCCCGTCGACGGATCGCTGACAAGCCGGTTGCGGCGGGGGGCTTTGGAGGGACGCATGGAGTGGCTCCGGAGAGACGGCCGTTCCATGGTCCTTCGGCTTTTGGGGCATGCGACCGCACACCGTCACTTCCCCACGGCACTGACGGTCCGATCGTCACCACCGGCCGGGCTATTCCCGGCCGGCCCGTATCGGGCCACGATCGACAGGTGTGGTGGCCCGATCGGCACGGCATCCGTGCGACCGGACCCCAGCCCGCGGATCAGAGTTGGTCACGTGCCTGGTCGGTCTCGGGGAGGGTGGCCACGTCGGAGTCACCACCGAGCCGCGGGTCGATCCCCGGAGCCGAATCCTCGAGGAGGGGGAACTGCTGGGCGAGCGTTTTCCTGACTGGGTCGTGCCGCATCGAATCAAGGGCCTCGGGGCGAACCCGGACCTCTGAATTCTGGAACGTGTTGAAGCCAGTTCCGGCCGGGATGAGGTGGCCGAGGATGACGTTTTCCTTAAGCCCGACAAGATTGTCGACCTTGCCGGCAAGGGCGGCTTCGGTGAGGACCTTGGTCGTTTCCTGGAAGCTGGCCGCCGAGATGAAGCTCGAACTCTGAACGCTCGCCTTGGTGATCCCGAGAAGTTGGGTGCTCGCCGTGGCCGGCTTCGGTTTGGTGCCCTTGGCCGCCGTGCCGCCGAGGGTCTCGATTTGGGCATTGGCCTGCGCGAGGATTTCCTTTGGCACGACCGACCCAACCGCGAACTCGCTGTCTCCCTTGTCGGTGATCCGCAGGCTTTCGGCGATCTGCTTGTTGGCCTGCTGGAACTCGAACTTGTCCATGACGCTCCCTGGGAGCAGGGTCGTGTCACCAACGGACTCGATCTTCACCTTCCGCAGCATCTGCGACACGATGATCTCGATGTGCTTGTCATCGATATCGACTCGCTGGCTGCGATAGACGTTTTGGATCTCGCGAACGAGATACTGCTGCACGGCATCCTCGCCGGAGATGCGGAGAATGTCATGGGGGACCAGCGGCCCGTCAACAAGCGCCTCCCCTTCCTTGACCTCGTCGCCGGTGTGCACTCGCATGTGCTTGCCCTGGCTGACGAGATGCTCCTCCTCGCGTCCCGATTCGTTACGGACAACGATCGTCCGCTTGCCGCGCCGCTTTTCACCCTTTACCTCGACGCGACCGCTGATCTCGGCCATGATCGCGGGATCCTTCGGCTTGCGGGCCTCGAAGATCTCGGTCACACGGGGCAGACCGCCGGTGATGTCCTGGGTCCCCGACGCCTCGCGGGGCGTCTTGGCAAGAATGTGCCCCGCCTTGACGATCTCTCCTTCGTTGACCTCGATGTAGGCCTTCTCGGGGAGGTAGTAGAAGCCGAGGGTCTTGCCGTCGTCATCGAGCAGCGCGATCTGTGGTTGATAGACGCCCTTGTGCTCCATGATCATCCGGCGAACGTGGCCGCTAGGATCCTTCTCGATGCGAACCGTCTCGTTCTCGATAACGTCCTCGTAGCGAACCTTTCCGGAAACTTCCGAGAGAATCGGGATCGAGTGCGGATCCCACTGTACGAGCACGGTGCCCGGCTTGACCTCGTCCCCCTCCTTGACTTTGAGGATGGCACCGGCCGGAACGTCGATCTTCTCGAGATCGTTCCCCTTGGCGTCGCTGATGGTGATTTCACCGTTGCGGGCGAGCACGACCTGTTGGCCGTTCTCGTCTGGCACGCTCCGAAGCCGGGCAAACCGCACCGTTCCGGCACGCTTCGTCTTGCTCTGGTTCTCTTCGAGCGCACGCTGACCGACGCCACCGATGTGGAACGTGCGCATCGTCAACTGCGTGCCCGGCTCGCCGATGCTCTGAGCGGCGATGATACCGACGGCCATCCCCTCCTCGACGAGCGACCCGGTCGACAGGTCCATACCGTAGCAGAGGCGGCAGACGCCGAGCGGCGCCTCGCAGGTCAGCGGGCTGCGGACCTGAACCTTCTCAAGCCCCAGTTCCTCGATCTGCTGAGCGATCTTGGGGGTGATCAGATCATCCTCGTGGGCGATGACCTCACCGCTGATGGGGTTGGAGATGTCTGCTCGGCTGACGCGGCCGCGGAGGCTATCGGCGAGCCGAACCTCGACCTTCTCGCCGCGATAGATAACCCCCTTCTGCACCCCTTGCGGCGTGCCGCAGTCGTGCATCGTGACGACGACATTTTGGGCGACGTCGGCCAGTTTGCGGGTGAGGTAGCCGGAGTCGGCCGTCTTGAGAGCGGTGTCGGCCAATCCCTTGCGGGCACCGTGCGTCGAGCTGAAGTACTCGAGGACGGTCAGCCCCTCGCGGAAGTTCGCCTTGATCGGCGTTTCGATAATCTTTCCCGACGGCTTGGCCATCAGGCCACGCATCCCCGCGAGCTGACGGATCTGCTCCACACCACCACGGGCACCGGAGTGGGCCATGAGGTAGATCGGGTTGACGTAGCCGTCACGCCGGGATTCGCTGGCCGTGTCCTTCTCGAGGGCGGCCATCATTCCCTTGGTGATCTCCTCGCGGGCGTGCGTCCACGCATCGAGTACCGAGTTGTAACGCTCGCCGTCGGTGATCACGCCCTTCTGGTAACGCTTGAGGATCTTGAAGACCTCCTTCTCGGCGTCGCCAATGATCTTCGATTTGTCTGTCGGGGTGATGAGATCGTCGGTGGCGAACGACAGACCGCTCTTCGTGCTCCACTTGAAGCCGGTGCGGTTCATATCGTCGAGAAGGTCGATCGTGCGACGTCGTCCGAGAGCCTGGTAACAGTCGGAGATCACGCGGGCCAGCTCGCTCGACCGCATCGGAATGTTGTAGAAGAGCATCCCTTCGGGAAGAACCGAGTTGAAGAGAACGCGGCCAGCAGTCGTCTCAATGATCGCGCCGGGCTTCGACTGCGACATGTCCTCCATCTTGAGGCGACGCTTCGACGGGAGCTTGACCCGGATCTTGGCATGCGTTTCCACTTTGCCGAGTGAGTGGGCAAGTTCGACTTCCTCGACATTTTTGAACACCATTCCCTCCCCCTTGCGGCCGGGGAGTTGCATGGTGAGGTAGTAGCAACCCATCACCACGTCCTGCGACGGGCTGATGATCGGCGCGCCGTTGGCGGGGCTGAAGATGTTGTTCGTCGAGAGCATGAGCGTATGCGCCTCGACCTGGGCCTAGATCGAGAGCGGCAGGTGGACGGCCATCTGATCGCCGTCGAAGTCGGCGTTGAAGCCCTTGCAGACCAGCGGATGGAGCTTGATCGCGTTCCCCTCGACGAGGATCGGTTCGAACGCCTGGATGCCCATGCGGTGGAGCGTCGGGGCACGGTTGAGGAGCACCGGGTGATTGCGGATCACCTCTTCGAGGATGTCCCACACCTCGGCGTCCTTCCGCTCGAGCATCTTCTTGGCGCTCTTGATCGTGTCGGCGTGGCCGAGCTCCTTGAGCCGCCGGATGATGAACGGCTGGTAGAGCTCCAGAGCGATCTTCTTGGGGAGCCCGCACTGGTGGAGGCGGAGCGTCGGGCCGACGACGATCACGCTTCGCGCCGAGTAATCGACACGTTTGCCGAGGAGGTTTTCGCGGAAGCGGCCCTGCTTCCCTTTGATCATGTCGGTGAGGCTCTTGAGCGGGCGGTTGCTCGAGGCGAGCACCGGCCGCTTGCAGCGGTTGTTGTCGAACAGAGCGTCGACGGACTGCTGCAGCATCCGCTTCTCATTGCGGATGATGACCTCGGGGGCGTTGAGATCGACGAGCTTCTTGAGACGATTGTTGCGGTTGATGATCCGGCGGTAGAGGTCGTTGAGATCGCTGGTGGCAAAATTGCCGGAGTCGAGCATCACGAGCGGACGGAGATCCGGCGGGATGACCGGGATGACGTCGAGGACCATCCACTCGGGCTTGTTCTCGCTGTCACGGATTGCCTCGACGATCTTGAGGCGATTGACGAGATCCTTCTTCTTCTGTTTCGAACCGGTGGTGTGGAGTTCCTCGCGGAGTTCCTTCGAGAGGCTGACGAGGTCGAGCCCGAGGAGAAGTTTGCGGACCGCCTCGGCACCCATCTCGGCGTCGAATCCCGTGTCGCCATACGTGCCACGCGCCTCGCGGTATTCCTCTTCGGTGAGGAGTTGCTGGCGCTTCAGCGGCGTGTCCTTGGGATCGAGGACGACGTAATCCTGGAAGTAGATGACCTTCTCGAGGCTCGACGTCTTCATGTCGAGCAGCGCGCCGAGCCGGCTCGGCATCGCCTTGAAAAACCAGATATGGACGACCGGCGCGGCCAGTTCGATGTGGCCCATACGCTTGCGGCGGACACGGCTGTGGGTGACCTTCACGCCACAGCGATCACAGATCATCCCCTTGTACTTCATCCCGCGGTACTTCCCGCAGGAGCACTCCCAGTCCTTTTCGGGTCCGAAGATCTTCTCGCACATCAGTCCGTCCTTTTCGGGACGGTAGGTGCGGTAATTGATCGTCTCGGGCTTCTTGACCTCGCCGAACGACCAACTCTTGATGTCATGCGGCCGCGCCAGGCTGATCTTCACGGCGGAATAGTCGTTGACGCGATCGTAGGTGGATTCACCGATGCTCACGAGACGTCTCCTTGGAAGAACCCAGATGGGCTGTTGGGGCTGGCGTTGCGGTCGCCGGGATCGGATGCGGTGGGGAAAGGACGGAAGCCGGAAGGTGACGCAATCGCATCACCCCCCGGGGTCGGCAGATTGGAAGCGGAGCTCAGAGCCGACGCTTCTCGAGCGACATGTTGAGGGCCAGACCACGGATCTCGTTGGTGAGCACGTCGAAGCTCGCCGGTGTGCCGGCTTCGAGGGTGTTCTCCCCCTTTACCATGCTCTCGTAGATCTTCGTGCGCCCCTCGACGTCGTCGCTCTTGACGGTGAGGAGTTCCTGGAGAATGTAGGCGGCACCGTAGGCCTCCAGGGCCCAGACTTCCATCTCCCCGAACCGCTGACCGCCGAACCGCGCCTTGCCGCCCAACGGTTGCTGGGTGATGAGCGAGTACGGGCCGGTGGAGCGGGCGTGCACCTTGTCGTCGACAAGGTGGTGGAGTTTGAGCATGTAGATGTAGCCGACCGTCGTCTCCTGCTCGAGTTGCTCACCCGTGCGGCCGTCGAAGAGTTGGGCCTTACCATGCCGCGGGAGATTTGCCTCGTCGAGAACGTCGTTGATCTCTTCCTCGCTTGCCCCGTCGAACACCGGCGTGATCGCCTGGAATCCGAGCACCTTCCCGGCCCAGCCGAGGTGGGTCTCGAGGATCTGCCCGACGTTCATGCGGCTCGGCACGCCGAGGGGGTTGAGGAGGATCTGAACCGGCGTACCGTCGGCGAGGAATGGCATGTCTTCCTTGGGGAGGATCTTGGCGATCACCCCCTTGTTGCCGTGACGACCGGCCATCTTGTCGCCAACGCTGATGGCCCGCTTCGCGGCGACGTACACCTTCACCATCTGGAGGACGCCGGGGCGGAGTTCGTCACCCCGCTTCATGCTGTTGAGCCGACGTTCGCGAGAGTCAATCGCTTCCTCGACGGCAGGCCACATCGCCTTGTGGATCTTCTCGACCTCAGGCTTCGCCTTCGGCGAGCGGAGATCGAGTTCCTCGATGCGGAAGGCGGCGGCCCGTTCGGCCACCACCTTGTGCTCCTGATCGCGGACGAGCGGGCCACCGTCGACAGCCGTCAGCGGCTTGCCGATCGCCTTGCCAATCTCCTCGACCATCGCGCTGAAGGCCTCTGCAACTCGGGCATTCCCCTCGTTTTCGACTTCCTTCAATTGCTTCTCAAACTCGCGTCGCTCATCCTCCGACAGGCTCATGCGACGCGAAAACTTCTCGGTGGCGATGACGATTCCCTCAACGCCGGAGGGGACCTCAAGCGAGTCGTTCTTCACGTCCTCGCCGGCCCTGCCGAAGATAGCGTGGAGAAGCTTCTCCTCGGGGGTCAGCTCGGTCTTGCTCTTCGGCGAAACCTTGCCGACGAGGATGTCGCCGGGGCGGACGAAGGTGCCGATCTTGACGATCCCCCCTTCGTCGAGGTTGTGAAGGGCTCGCTCGCCGACGTTGGGAATATCGCGAGTGAACTCTTCGCGGCCGAGCTTCGTGTCGCGGATCTCGATATCGTATTCCTCGATGTGGATCGAGGTGTAGACGTCGTCCTCCACCAGCTCCTCGCTGATGATGATCGCGTCCTCGAAGTTGAATCCGTCCCAAGCCATGAAGCCGACGAGGACGTTGCGCCCGAGAGCCAACTCCCCCTTGTAGATCGCAGCGCCGTCAGCAAGAACCTCCCCCTTCTCGACCTTCTGGCCGAGGTTGATGATCGGCTTCTGGTTCTGGCAGGTGCGTTCGTTGAGGCCCACGTACTTCCGCAGGCGGTAGATGTCCGGGGCGACGACGCCGCCCGGCGAGACCTCGATCCGCTCGGCATCGCAATAGGTCACCGTCCCCTTGCGGGTCGCACGCACGATGAGGCCGGAGTTGGCCGCCACGTCCCGCTCCATTCCGGTCGCCACGATGGGCGGTTCGGTGACCAGGAGGGGCACAGCCTGCCGCTGCATGTTGGAGCCCATGAGCGCGCGGTTGGCGTCGTCATGCTCGAGGAACGGGATCAACCCCGCCGACACGCCCACCATCTGGCTGGGGGCAACGTCGATGTAGCCGACCTCATCAGCGCGGACGAGGACGAAATCACCGCGGTTGCGCGCGATGATGTTGTCCCCTTCGATCTTGCCGTCCACCACGGGGGCGTCGGCCGGCGCCAGCGTTGCTTCGTGCTCCTCATCGGCGCGCAACCAAACGACGTCATCGGTGAGGCGACACTTCGAAACCTTGCGGTAGGGAGTGACGAGGAAGCCGTAGGAATCGACGCCGGAGTAAATTGCCAGGCTCGAAATCAGGCCGATGTTCGTACCTTCAGGCGTTTCGATCGGGCAGATGCGACCGTAGTGGGAGATGTGCACGTCGCGCACTTCGAATCCCGCACGCTTGCGGTTCAAACCACCGGGACCGAGTGCCGAGAGGCGGCGCTCGTGGGTAAGCATCGAGAGCGGATTCGTCTGATCGACGACCTGCGACAGCTCGCCACGGCCGAAGAAGTACTCAATCGCCGCAGAGATGCTCTTGGGGTTGATGAGCGAGCGGGGCGTCATTTCCGTGACGTCCTTGAGGCTCATCCGCTCCTGAACAGTGCGACGGAGCTTGAGAAACCCCTTGCGGAGTTCATCGCTGGCAAGTTCGTCGATCGTCCGCAGGCGACGGTTACCGAGGTGGTCGATGTCGTCCACTTCGACTTCGCTCTCCCCCTCGGAGAGAAGAAGCATGTACTTGATCGCAGCGATCAGGTCGTCGGGACGGAGCGTCATCTCGGTCTCTGGCACCGACAACCCGAGTTTACGGTTGATGCGGAAGCGGCCCACGCGGCCCAAGCGATAGCGGTTGGTGTCCTTGAACTTCTCGTCGAACAACGCCCGGGCCTTGTCGAGGGCGGGAGGGTTGCCCGGCCGGAGCCGCTGGTAGATGCGGACGAGGGCGTCCTGATGGCTGGGGGAAACGCCCGTGCGGCGCTTCGACTCGTCGGCGTCCTCGCGGAGGCTGTTCATGATGAGGGGCACCTTTTGCTCCTCCATCACCTCCACAGCGGGCAGGCCTGACGTGCAGATCAGCTCGGCCTGATCGTGGGAGATCTTGCAGCCGGCCTCGATGATGATCTCACCGGCACGCTCGTTCGGCGAGCCGTCCTTGTGCTTCGACGGGTAGACGATGTCGTCGACGGCAATCCGCCCCTCGATCTTCGGGACGTAGCGACCGCCGTCGGCCTTCACCTTCTCCGGCTCGTAGAAGAGCTTGAGGATTTCGGCGTCGTGGGTGTACTTCTCGTCCATCGCGCGGAGGAGCGTCAGCGCGGAGAACTTCCCGCTCTGGTCGATTCGTACCTGGAGCGTGTCTTTCTTGGAGACATTGAGCTCGATCCAACTGCCGCGTTCCGGAATGATGCGGCAGTTGTGTGTCTTGCGGTCGGTCGATTCGGTGTCGGCGACGAAATCGATACCAGGAGAACGGTGCAGCTGGCTGACGACGACGCGCTCAGCACCATTGATGATGAACTCTCCGCCACCGAGCATGATGGGGATGTCGCCGAGATAGACCTCTTCCTCGACCGGCTGATCGCGCGTCAAGCGCAGCCAGACACGCAGGGGGCGGCCGTACGTGAGTCGGAGCTGTCGGCATTCGTCGGGATCGTAGCGGGGCTTCCCCAGTTCGTAGCGGACATATTCGAGCTTGACGGTGCGGTCGTAGCTCTCGATCGGGAAGATCTCACGGAGAACCCCCTCAATGCCTTCGTCTTTGCGCTTTGACGAAGGGGTGTCGTACTGGAGAAAGCGGTCGTAAAAGCGGGTCTGGATTTCAGTGAGGTCAGGGATCGCGTGGCTCGCGCGGCTGCTGCCATAGCGGCGGATCTGAGTGGGCTGGAGGCGGCGGACGGCGCGTGTGGCCATGGGCAAATCTCCCAAGAAGACCGAAGCAAGAAAACCAAAACCAAAGAAACCGAAAACAAGAAAACCGAAGTTTAAAACGCAGAAGCCGCAAACCCGACGGTGTTGAGTCGCAAGACCCAGAAACGAGACTCGCCCTGCGTTTGTCCGACGACCTCGGGTGAGGAACCGAATCCCACTCCTGTGCAAAACCGACGCAAAACCAACACCGCACCCACGACTCGGGAGGAACGACTGCGGCACCGCTCCGGACACCGACCCATCGTTTGGTCAGGGCGCCGCCGCACGGGAGCAGGCGTTCCGTCTGGAGAGCCAAGGAATGAGGGGGATTCGTCCCACCGCAGGGGCGCGGTAGGCGTGGGCTGACGAAGGAGGAGGCGCATGCCGTTCCCGCGGGACCACCGTCGAATGGATGACCGTCGGGAAATCACCATGCAAAAACTATACCGGACAGCGACCGGAAGACCAAGCCTCCGGTCGCTGTCTCGGTAAATCAAGCAAAAATCACTTGACGGCGACCTTCGCCTTGGCCTCTTCAAGCTCCTTCTTGAGCTTCTCTGCGTCGGCCTTGGAGATGCCCTCCTTGACCTTCGCCGGAGCGCTCTCAACGAGATCCTTGGCCTCTTTGAGGCCCAAGCCCGTCGCAGCGCGAACGACTTTGATAATGCCGATCTTCGCCTCGGTCGGGTAGCTCTCGAGGACGACGTCGAACTCGGTCTTCTCAGCCGCCGCTTCGGCAGCTCCAGCACCACCCGCACCGCCCGGAGCGGCCATCATGACCGCGCCACCGGCGGCGGGCTTGATGCCGTGGACTTCGTCGAGGTAGTCGGAGAGCTCCTTGGCGGCCTTGAGCGTCAAGGACACGATCTTGTCGCCGAGGTCCTTCGTTTCTTTGGTGAATTCACGTGTCGCTTCAGCCGTTGCCATCGCTCGAGATCCTTTCCCTTCAGGAATGAGGCCGGCGGGAATGCCGCCGGCTGTGTGTCATGGGTGGTCGGTCGTGCACGCCAGCCCCGTTTGGACCACGTCCGGGGCCTGGCGTCTCTGGAAAATGGGGAACCCACAGTCATACCATGAACGCGGGCCTTGGGAAGCCCATGCCATGGGATCGGTCCGAAATGTCTGCCTCAGGCCGCCGGAACCTCCGGCTCCGCGGCCTTCTCCAGGTCATCGACCCGGGAGCTGATCTGGCCAGCCAACGTGCCTCCTGCTCCCAGGATCTGGCCTGACAGCTTGGCGCCCATCGAGCTGATCTGCCCGGAAAGAATGGAGAGTTGCTCGGCACGAGAAGGCCACTTCGCAACGCTCTTGACGTCGCTCGGCTCGAGCCTCGCACCGTCCAGGGCACCGCCGCGGAACTCGACTCCGTCGTAGTCCTTGATGGCGGAAACGCGATCGAGTTCCTTCGCGAGATCGACGACGTCTTCACCGCCCCAGGCGATCGCGAGCATGCCCTCGATCTTGCCGAAAGCCGGGGCAAGTGGGGTGTCGAGCGTCGCCCGCCGCGCCAGGCTGTTCTTGATCAGCTGCAGGTGGATCTTCTTCTTCCGCAGCGTCTGTCGCAGCTGCGTGGTCTTGGTGCCGTCGAGGCGACCAAGACTGAGAACGATCACCTCGCCGACGCCGGTAAGGCGTCCCTTGAGGTCATCGACGAGGAGATTCTTGACAAGCTTGCTCATGGCGGATTTGGGCCCTGATCGGGCGGCTTGGACGGCAGCGTGGCCGCGTGGGACTGAAACGAGCCGGGATGAAGGAAACAGGAACCTGAATCGAGAACGGGAACAGCGGGCTTGAAGCGGAGGGTAAGAAAGAGCCAATCCAGGGTCAGGCGGCGATCATGACGCCCGGGGTCATCGTGGCGGAGATCGAGATGCTCTTCACGTACTGACCGCGAACGCTGTTGGGCTGCAGCGACATGATGTGATCAATGAAAGCCTTGATGTTGTCGACGATCTTTGCCGCATCAAAACTGGCTTTACCGACCACCGCATGGACGATGCCGGTCGGGTCATTCCGGAACTCGACCTTACCCGCCTTGTACTCGCTGACGGTCTTGCGGATGTCGGCGGTGACGGTGCCGGCACGGGGGCTCGGCATCAGGCCACGGGGGCCGAGCACCTTCCCGAGCGGGCCGACCAAGCCCATCATGTCGGGCGCCGCGATGCAGACATCAAAGTCGGTCCAGCCTTCCTTGATCTTCTTGGCAAGCTCATCAGAGCCGACCTCTTCCGCCCCGGCTGCCTTGGCCTCGTCAGCCATGTTGCCCTTGGCAAACACGACGACCCGCTTCGACTTGCCGATACCGTGCGGCAGCACGATTGAGCCACGGACGATCTGATCGGCCTGCTTCGGATCGATGCCGAGACGCATGTGGATCTCGACCGCTTGGTCAAACTTCGTCGGCGGCATGCTCTTGATGAGCGTGACGGCGTCGGCAACGGGAAGAGGGGCTTCGGTCTTCGGCAACTTGGCGAGCATCGCCTTCATGCGCTTGGTGACAGCCACGGCTACGGTCCTGAAAGTGTTCGAGGGAAAATCGGGAAGATTAGGAAACGAATGTGTGGGGGGTCAGTTGTCGACCGTGATCCCCATGCTGCGGGCGGTGCCTTCGATCATGCGGCGGGCATGATCCGCATCGCTCGCATTGAGATCGTTGGTCTTCAGTCGGACGATCTCGTCGAGTTGGGCCTTGGTCACCTTGCCGACTTTGTCCTTGTTGGGCACGCCGGATCCCTTCGCCAAGCCTGCTGCCTTCTTGAGGAGGGCGGCTGCCGGCGGGCTCTTCGTGTAAAACTCGAACGAACGATCGTTGTAGACCGTGACAACAACCGGAATCGCCATGCCGGCGGCTTCGCGGGTCTTGTCGTTGAATTGCTGGACGAACTGTCCGAGGTTGATGCCGTACCGGCCGAGCGACGTACCGACCGGAGGGGCCGGGGTGGCCTGTCCGCCTGGAATCTGGAATTTCGCCTGACCGACCACCTGCTTCGCCATGACTCTGACCTCTTCCCCTTCCGCGGGACTGCTTGGAAACGTTGCTGTTGAATGCTTGACCGGCCTGCCCTGCTCGCCCCGGCGTCCGTGCAGGATGGACGCATGATGATCCGTAATGAGCCGTCATGGACGGCCGCGCCGAGGTTCAGATTCCCTCGATCTGCCAGTATTCGATGTCAACGGGGGTCGAGCGACCGAAGATGCTGAGCATCACCGTGACCCGTCCGTTTGCCTCGTCAATCTGCTCCACCTCACCCTCGAAGTTCTCAAACGTACCTTCGGTGATCTTGACCCGGTCGCCCTTCTTGAAATTGATCTTCAACCGCGGGGCCTCGTCAGGCTTGACCGCGGACTTGTTGAGGAGTTTGTCCACGTCGGCTTGGAGCATCGGGCTGGGCCTCCCGGCCGAGCCGGTGAAATCACCAATTCCGCCTGTCTCCCTGACGAGATACCACGTCTCGTCATTGAGAATCATGTTCACAAGGATGTAGCCAGGATAGAGCTTGCGGGAAACAACGCGTTTTTTGCCGCTTTTGAACTCGGTGACCTGCTCCTTCGGCACGATAACCTTGCCAAAGTAGCGGTCGAGCCCCTGCATCCGGATCCGTCGCTCGAGCGTGTCGCTGATCGAATCCTCTCGGTTGCTCTGCACTTTGAGGATGTACCACTTCTTGTCCCCTACTGGGGCGATCTCATCGTCGGCTGCAGAGGCCACTGGCTTGGCGTTGTCACCACTGGCAAACGGGTCGGCGAGTTCGGCAGGGGTGCCGTCATCGTCGTCGGCCTCTGCGGCCGGCGCGGCGTGGGCGGAGCCTGCATGCGATGCCCCCTCGGCATGGCCGTGGGGCGTGGCATGCTCATGTGGCGACGCGACCGCGTCGGCCTGAGGCTCGGTTGGATGATCGTGCTTCGACATGCGTGGGGATGTTCGGGTGTGTCACCCGAACCCTTGGGTCTCGACCGCGTTTAACGAAATCCCTGAATCGCCCGGAGAATGAACCACCAAAACAAGTCGTAGGCCGCGAGGATGAAGGAGAGCGCGAAGATCATGAAGATCACAACGGCGGAACTGCGGGCCACTTCGCCGAGGGTGGGCCACGCCACCTTTGCCATCTCCGACTCCACTCCGATGAGGAACTCGGCGAACCGGGGAAGGTTCACCGCCCGGTAGGCGAGCCAGGCACCGGCAAGGAAAACGAGGAGAGGAATCACAAACCGAACCAAGCCATAAGCGTCAGCGCTGACCGCCGGGGTCATTGCCCCTCCCGCTGAAATCCATGCCGGCAGAATCTGGGCGAGCCTCCAGACTGCGATCGCCCAAGCGAGTGCCAAGGCTACAAACGTCACCTGACGGGTGACGCGCCCCTGGCTCCGCTTGTAGACCGCCGCGCTGAACAATTCTCGCCCCAATGAACTGAGGGCGGATGAGTTTTCTTGCATACCTGCCATGGTCGGTTCCGTCCGGCTCGGGCGATCCGTCTGATTGATGGGCCCGGTCTGTGGGGCGACTGTTTCCTGGTGGGGCATCGCCCACCGACCGCTTTATCGTTGATCCATTTCATCCACCGACACTGTCGATCCAGACTCGCGGGAACGTGGCTATGGCAACCAGATCCCGCAAAGCAGGGGCGGCGGGGATCGAACTCGCAACCTCTGGTTTTGGAGACCAGCGCTCTGCCAGTTGAGCTACGCCCCTGTGATTCCAGGCGCCGGCAGCACGGCCGGCGCCTGGAACGGGTACACAGGTTTCGTGATCAGTCGAGGATCTTCGTCACGACCCCCGAGCCGACGGTCTTACCACCCTCACGGATGGCAAAGCGGACACCGTCGTCCATGGCGATCGGGACCATCAACTCGACCTCCATCTTCACGTTGTCGCCCGGCGAAACCATCTCGACGCCGCTCAGCAGCTTGGTCGAGCCGGTGACGTCGGTCGTGCGGAAGTAGAACTGCGGGCGATATCCTGCGAAGAACGGAGTGTGGCGGCCACCTTCCTCCTTCGACAGCACGTACACCTCGCACTCGAACTTCTTGTGGGGCTTGATCGAGCCCGGCTTGGCAAGCACCTGACCACGCTCGATGCCCTCGCGGGCGATGCCACGCAACAGGCATCCGACGTTGTCGCCGGCCTGACCACGGTCGAGGAGTTTCTTGAACATCTCCACGCCGGTGCAGGTCGTCTTCTCGGCCTTGTCCTTGAGTCCGATGATCTCGACTTCGTCGCCGACCTTCACCTCGCCACGCTCGATACGGCCAGTCGCCACCGTCCCACGACCTTCGATCGAGAACACGTCCTCGATCGCCATCAGGAACGGCTTGTCGAGCTCACGAACCGGCTCGGGAATGTAGGCGTCAACGGCAGCGAGCAGGTCGCCGATGCACTTGTTCTTCTCAGGGTCTTTGGGGCTGTCGTAGGCCGGCTTGCCGGCGCCACGGATAATCGGCACATCGTCGCCCGGGAAGCCGTACTTCGTCAGCAGTTCGCGGATTTCCATTTCGACCAGGTCAAGGAGCTCCGGATCATCGACGAGGTCGACCTTGTTGAGGAAGACCACGAGCGCCGGCACACCGACCTGCTTGGCGAGGAGGATGTGCTCCCGCGTCTGCGGCATCGGGCCGTCTGCAGCGCTGACCACCAGGATCGCCCCGTCCATCTGGGCGGCACCGGTGATCATGTTCTTGATGAAGTCGGCGTGGCCCGGGCAGTCGATGTGGGCATAGTGCCGCTTTTCGGTCTCGTATTCAACGTGACTGACGGCGATGGTCACCGTCTTCGTGTCGTCGCGGACGGTGCCGCCCTTGGCGATATCGGCGTAGCTTTTCGCAACCGCCAGGTTCTTGGCAGCCTGAACGGCCACCAGCGCGCCGGTGAGAGTCGTCTTGCCATGGTCGATGTGACCAATGGTGCCGACGTTGACGTGCGGCTTGCTCCGCGTGAACGTGTCCTTAGCCATGCTTTCTCCCTCGATCTTCCTCTCTGGTGTGTGGCTGCAGGCGGCGCCTGCCCTGGTCCCTGAAATCCTGCATCAAAACAAACTGTCCGATCGATCGACGATGCGCCGCCTGGCCAGGTGTGACACGGAGCATCGATCGATCTTGTGACGAGCGTCCCTCCGGAAGGCCGGAAGGATGAATCTTCATTGTTCTATGGTGGAGGGGCGATCTGGTCACGGCGACCGGCGGGAAGCTGCTGATGGGACTTGAACCCATGACCTCGTCCTTACCAAGGACGCGCTCTACCAACTGAGCTACAGCAGCGGTGTGCGTCGTGGCCTCGGTGGACGGGCGCTGGAGAGCGCGGCGTCGTCCCGGCGAGGACGCGGATCGGTCGGTCGTGTCGGCAGTCGCTCCGTGAAAAAGGAAATTGAGTCGGCGTGGCGTTGAGCGGAGGGGCGTTGATGATCAGCGGCGGCCTGAAAGCGGGTAGAGGGAATCGAACCCTCGTCTTTAGCTTGGAAGGCTATTGCTCTACCATTGAGCTACACCCGCGTGCGTTCGTGCGGGCCGGTAAAAAGCCGTGCCTGCCCGCGTGTGCCTCTGCTGGATGGTCCCTGCTCGTGTTGGGGTGTTGTTCGTTGTCGGGCCGAGGGTTGTCGGGCTGAGGAATCGGAGGGAGGGGCGAGACGTGTTGCTCAAACGTCGAGCTCAAACGTCGGGCTCAAACAGGATTCTTTTTGGCGGACTTCGTTTTCAGCCTTTTCAGCCTGTCGATGCGATCTACTTCGGTGTCTGGTGTCGGGGCATGGGGTTGGAAGTGGGAAGTGCAGGATTCGAACCTGCGAAGGCAGAGCCACTTGATTTACAGTCAAGCCCCTTTGACCGCTCGGGAAACTTCCCTCATGTGTTGGTGATATCGGTTCGGATCCAAATCTCCCCGAATCAAAACCTGCCGCGAGAGCGCCACCGCTTTTTTCGATCCGGCGATCCCTTTTTTCGATCCGGCTCCGCCCCGGATCAGCCATTCCGAGCGGGCAGAGCCCAAAACGACCATTGAGTCGACGACCAAGACAACGACCGACACATCCCTCCCCGACGCGATCGACGCAACGGGTTAGAAGTGCTTCCTGGCGACGACGACCATGATCGGACGAGCGCTCCTCCCTGGAATGTGGAGTGAGCTAGCGGCGGGAGTTGAACCCGCAACCACCTGATTACAAATCAGGGACTCTGCCAATTGAGCTACGCTAGCCAACCCGTCCCAGGACGGGAAACCCTTGAGTGTACGGATTCGGGAATCGCATGCAAGACTGCCCCTCGACACATCGGCCGGAGCTGAGGCAGCGTGCTTGCAAGGGGGCGGAAAGGGGCTGAAATACAGCCTGTTTCCATTTTGTCAGCCAAACTTGACCGCCAGAATCGAGAGATCGTCGGCGAGGTCGACCCCCCCGGCGAGGGTCCTGATCTGTTCTACGACGCTGTCGAGAGACGTTTCCCCCCCTCCTGGTCGGGAGGCAAGTAACTCCTGAAACCGGTCGAGCGTCCCCATCGAACCGTCTGGCCGGGTGATCTCGTAGGCTCCGTCGCTGAAGAGATAGAGCGTCGATTCGGGACGAACATCGATTTCCCGCGAGGAGAAACCGAGCCCTTCAATGGCGCCCAGGAGGGGATTGTCGGAGTCGAGAGCGGCGGGCGCAGGTTTTTTGAACGCGGCCGACGCTGGCGGGATGAGGAGGGCGGGGGGGTGCCCACCGCCGGCCCACCGCAACGAGCGGCGTTGGCGGTCGTAAACGCCGTACCACATCGTGAAGAACATGTCGTTGTGCCGTTCCATCGGAAACGCCCGGTTGAGCGCCGTAAGAACGGCCCCTGGATCGCGGAAATCGGTGTTCGGCAGCGACTCGCCGCGCACGGCGTTGAGGGCCGACACGCTGAGGAGGGCCGCGCCGACTCCGTGACCGCAGACGTCGAGGAGATAGATCGCGACATGGTCGGCGTCGAGGCAGTGGTAGCCGAAGGCGTCGCCCCCCAGGTCGGCCGAGGGGATGAATCGCCAGTCGGCAAGGATTCCGGCCAGGTCGCCCGGGGGGGGGAGGAGCGAGCGCACGTAGCGGGCGGCACTGGCGAGGTCCTCCGCGAGCACCGCGCGACTGATCCGCAGCTCTTCGAAGGCCAGGTTCCGTTCGAGCAGGGCGATGTAGCCGCGGGAATGGTGGCGGATGCGGGCGACCAGTTCGACCCGGTCGGGGAGCTTCACGAGATAGTCGTTGGCCCCGAGCGCGAACGCTTCGGCCTTCACCGCCGCTTCCTCTTTCGTCGACAGGACGATGATCGGCAGTTCCCGGAAGCGCTCATCGGCCCGCAGTCTGCGAAGCACCTCGAGCCCATTGATCTCGGGCATCACCAGATCGAGAAGGACGACGGTCGGAGCCGTATCGGCAGCCACGGTCAGGGCCGCACCGGGATCGCGGCAGTAATGAAAATCGATTGCGTCCTCTCCGGACAGCATCCGTCGGATCGCCTCGCCGATGATTGGCTGGTCATCGACGAGGAGGACCACGCCGGGACGCGGCGTGGTCGCGGAGAACGGGACAGAAGGGCGAAGTGGGGGCTGAGGGACGTCCACGGCGTCGACTCGCTGAACACGGACTCGGGAAGACGGGCAGCGCCCGTTCGGTTAGGATGATGCTACCAAAATGATGCTCGTCCCCGGCTCCGCTCTGGGTTGGCATGGGCTTGGACGCCCAGTCGGCTGATTCTTGGCATACTCCGAAAAGCCGTGCTGGCAAGACTCGCCGGAAAGACTCTGGACGGCGCAGCATCCATGGGAGCCCTGGGCACATGACGTATTCCGGGGTGAACTTACCGGTCGCCCAGCTGCTGGGGACGCTCGAGCCCCAGGGCGCCTCGACCCATGCCTTCGTTGCGCTGCTGGTCGTCCTCCAACTCGCTGCCCCGGCCCTGACGCTCGTCCTCGTCGGTCTGCCGGCGCTGCTCGATCGGCCACTGGCGGAGCGGGCCACCACGAGGCTCGTCGGCGCCGCGTTCACGCTCGCCTTCCTCGCGGGTCTCGTGACCCTGGCGGTGCTCGCGATGCGCGGCTTCGCTCCCGAGCAGGTCCACCTCGGCACCTGGTTTTCGGTGGGGCACCACGACGCCACGGTCGATCTCGTCGCCGACGGTCTGTCGGTGCCCTATGTCTGTTTCTCAACCGGGCTGTGCGCGCTGGTCAACGCCTTTGCCGGCAAATACCTCCACCGTGAGCCGGGCTTCACCCGGTTCTTCGTTCTCCTCACGCTTTTCGGCACGGGGATGAACCTCATGGTGCTCGCCGGGAGCATCGATGTCCTGTTTGCAGGATGGGAGTTTCTGGGCATCTCCTCGACGATGCTGATCGGCTTCTTCCACGAGCGCACCAACGCCCTCAAGGCGGCGCTTCGGGCCTTCATGACCTACCGGATCTGTGACGTCGGCCTGCTCACGGCCGGCGTGATGATTCATCGGGCCGTCGGTTCGGGGGATTTCGAGCGGCTCTTCAACGGCGTCTGGCCCAACGCCCACTGCCTCGTCTCCCCCGGCACCGCCACGCTCGTGTCGCTCCTGCTGGTGTTCGCGGCGATGGGGAAAAGTGCGCAAGTGCCGTTCTCGAACTGGCTGCCGCGGGCGATGGAGGGGCCGACACCGTCGAGCGCCATCTTCTACGGGGCCCTGTCGATCCATGCCGGCGCCTACGTCCTCCTCCGCTGCGAGGCCCTCCTCGACGCGGCGCCGCTGGCCAGGATCGTTCTTGTCGTCATCGGGGTGTTCACGGCGATCCATGCGGCCCTCGTCGGTCGCGTCCAGACCGATCTCAAAAGCATGCTCGCCTACGCCTCGATGACCCAAGCGGGGATCATCTTCGTCGAGATCGGCCTCGGATTTCGGGTCTTGGCCCTCGTCCACATCGTCAGCCATGCGATTCTTCGCAGCCTCCAGATTCTCCGCTCCCCCTCAGCGCTCCATGATCGCCACGAGCTCGAGGCGGCCCTTGGCGGCCATCCCGGCGCGGTGTCGTGGTCGGTCGTCCGGCTTCTTCCCGAGGGGATGCAGTCCCGGCTCTACCGTCTGGCCCTCGACCGCGGATTCGAAGAGATGGTGCTGTCGCGGTTTGTCATCGGGCCCATTTGGCGTCTCCTCGAGCGACTCGGGGGGGCCGAGTTGGCGTGGATCGACTGGCTCGGAACGCGCCCGGAAGACCGGAAACGGGATGCTGTCGGGCGGCGGATGCAGGGGGGGCGGCGGTGAATCTCGACGGCCATGATATTCCGCTCGTGGCGGCGCTGACCGCGGCGATTCTTGCCCCGCTGGCAGCGGCGCTCCACATCCACCGCGGTCGCAGCCCTTCGGCCCCGCGCACCCCGGCAATGATCTCCCTGCTCGTCTCGTTGATCGCCGGCCTGACGATCACCCGATTTTGGATGAGCGGTCCGGAGGTCACCCTCGAGCTCGGCCAGCGGCTCGGCGGCGGCTACCTCGTCCATGTCGACGGGCTCACTGCCGTGCTGCTGCCGTTTGTGGCGCTCGTGGAATTGGCGATCGTGATGGTCGCCCCGAATCGTTTTCTCGACGGCCCGGCGACGGTGCGGATTCTCCTCGGCGCGGCCACGACCCTCGCGCTGTTCTCCACCGCCCACCCGCTGGTCCTCATCGTCGCCTGGGTGGTGACGGCTCTTCCCACTTGGTGGAGCACGCGGGCGACGCCGGGCGGTCAGATCGCGGCGCGGGTTTACGCGATCATGAAGACGCTGGCCGTGGCCTGCATGGCCATCGGCACCCTGATGATGATCGCCGACCCTCCTTGGGAAGCCGGGGGGGGAGTCGTGGGGGCCTGTGGCGGTTGGCTGGTGGCTCTGGCCGTACTTGTGCGGAAGGGGATTGTCCCCTTCCATTCCTGGTATCCGGCGCTGTTTCGCGGCGCGCCGATGTCGACGGCACTGGCTGCCACGATGCCGCAGATCGCCTCCTACACCGCGGTGCGGCTGTTCTTCGGCCATGCCGACCACGGCGACGGCGTAGGAGCCGAGCTTGTCGTCCTCTCGCAGTTGGCCCTGCTGACGGCGACGTATGGGGCGGCGCTGGCGCTGGTGCAGCGCGATCTCCGCGGGCTCATCGGCACGCTGGCGATGAGCCAGTCGGCGCTCGTTCTGGCGGGGCTGGCCGGCAAATTACCGATGGAGCTCAACGGCGCTTTCTGCACGTGGATCTCGAGCGGGCTTGCGCTGACGGGGCTGGGGCTCGTCGGGTGGGCCCTCGAGAGCCGGGCCGGGCCGCTGTCGCTGGAGACCCCGCAGGGCCGGTTTGCCGACGCGCCGCTCCTCGCGGCCTTCTTTCTCCTCTTCGGGCTCTCGAGCATCGGCTTGCCGGGAACGCTCTCCTTCGTCGCCGATGATCTTCTCGTGTCGGGGAGCCTCGACGAGCAACTTCACGCCGGGCTCCTCGTGATCGCGGCGACGGTGCTCTCGGCGATCGCGGTGATGCGGGGTTGGTTGATGGTCTTTGGCGGCCCGTCGAATCTCGACGGGCCGAGGCATCACCTCCTCCCCCGCGAACGGATCGCGCTGACGGCCCTGTTCGGTACGATCGTCCTCCTCGGGATGTGGCCCGCGCCGCTGGTACGCGAGCTGGAGCGGGCCGGGAGCGAATTGCTCGGGGTGCCCGTCGAGTCGCACGGCCATGGCGCCGAGGCGACTGGGCAGGCGGACCATGCCGACGGCAGCGGTTCGTGACTCGCCAACTCAGGCAAGGCAGGGACCGGGACTCATCGATCGTTGATTTCCGAATCGCCCACTTTCCGGGGTGTGAGAGAGCTTCCGAATCATCTACGGTCCACGCCTGCTGATTCGGCGATTCATTGGGCCCAGGATTTCCTTCCACCGAGGTGTTCATGTCCTGGATGCGTGCGTGTCGAGCGTCGGTCGGAGTTCGCGTTGTGACCGCGGCCCTCTTGTTCGGGGCTGCGATGCCCGTTCAGGCCGATCCTGCGCCGAACAACACCGCGTGGACCGGGGATCTTGGGAGTAGCGGTGTCGGGTCTTGGGGAGTGGCCGGCAACTGGCGGACCGACGTCACGACGAACGTCGTGCCTGATGCCACGCTCAACGCCCTCCTCCCCGGCGGGCCGACGAATCAGACGATCAACCTCGGCTCCGGCGCCCAGGCCAAGTCGCTCTTCCCCCAGGCCGGCGGTTACACGATCCAGAACGGCGATCTCACCCTCGCCGATCAACTTTGGCTCAACGAGACCTCCGGCACGACCTCGCTCCGGCTTTCCAGCAACGGCTACGGCGCCGTCTCGGTAAGCACGCCGCGCGTGACGATCGGCGCTGATGCTGCGAGCGTGCGGAACGACGTGACGCTCCAGACGCTCACCGGCGGCACGGCGAGCCTCACCGCCACCGACAAGATCCAGATCGGTGCCGATGGCAACTTCAACTCGCTGACGATCAACTTCAGCGGCACCAGTGCCCCCGTTGCCAACCCCGGTAGCGCCGCGACGATCACCGCCCCGACGATCCAGATGAGCGCGGCAGCGACGGCCGGATCGGCCACCGAAGGCTGGAACTGGCTCGGTACTTACTCCTCCGACGCGGTCGTCAGCACGTCGAATCTCGTCATCGGCGTCAACGGTGATCGGGGAGGAGCGGAGAATTACGGCGGCACGTGGACCGTCGCCAACACCACCCTCGGCGACCAGGCCGGTTCGGACCTGAACTACCTCACCGTGGCCGGCAACGGCACCTTCACCAACTCCGGCGCCTTCACCGTCGGCTTGAGCGGCAGCTACAACAGGGTGTATGTCGGCGATTCGGATCTGGTGAGTGCCCACAACGGCACGCTGACGCTCACCGGTACCTCCGATGTCGTCATCGGGGCGAACGTCGGGGCGAACAGCAACAGCTTGGGGGTCGTTGACGGCAGCACCTTTTCCACGTCGAAGAACGTCATTGTCGGGCAGTTCGGCTCCCATAACGAGTTTGTCGTCGCCAACGGAAGCAGCGCTACCTCCGGTGGGGCCCGGATCGGCGTCGACGCCGGTTCCACGGAGAACGTCGCCGGGCTCGTCAACGGGGGATCTTGGACGATGAATGGGTCGGTGCGGGTCGGTGATGCCGGAAGCAGAAACGCTTTCCTCATTTACGAAGGCACCGTCGCGCTCACCGAGCCGGGGAAGAACTTCTCCGTCGGGTACGCCAAGAGCGCGAGCCAAAACCTCCTCGGCCTCCTCGGCCCGACGTCGATACTCGAGGTCAAGGCGACCGGGGCAGACGTCGTGATCTCGGCCAATGCCGCCGGATCGGGGGCGAATGCCACGGGCAATGTCGCGGCCGTTTTCGGCGGGGCCACGATCGATGCCACGCGGGTCTTGGTCGGTGACGGCGGTTCGCTCGTCGGCATCGCCGGCACGATCACGGGGAACGTCCTCGTCGGCAGCGGCGGTGTCATCGCCCCAGGTGACCTGGATGACGGGACCATCGGTTCGCTCTCGATCGGTGGAAATCTCGATCTTTCGCAGCAGGGTGGGGGGCGCGTCGACATCGACGTCCTCCAGGGAACGATCGACACGATCGACGTCGGTGGCACGCTCAACACGACGGGCGCGTCGTTGCACTTCGACTTCGGCTCCCCTGTCTATCCATGGGAGTTCGTTTTCGCCACCTACGGCACGCTCGTCGGCACGTTTGCGACGGTGGACGGGCTGCCAGCCGGGTGGAGC
>Ga0207954_1000136_pt1 | contig 22950 bp, 15 predicted proteins | sample CryBogmetaGMA0M_FD_184547 | JGI IMG/M metagenome (GOLD analysis project Ga0207954, IMG submission 184547) | Freshwater microbial communities from Crystal Bog, Wisconsin, USA - MA0M (SPAdes) | ecosystem: Environmental > Aquatic > Freshwater > Lake | place: Crystal Bog, Wisconsin, USA | collected... | reverse complement strand
GCCCCCGCCGCGGCGCGACCCCAAGGCCGCCCGACTGCCCGCCGCCGAAGACGACACGGTCTATTCTCTCCGTCTCGAGGCGACGCTCGATCAGGCGGTGCCCGCGGTGGCGAAGGCCCTGGGCCTCCGCTCGACGATCGACGAGGACTCGCTCGCCGCCCGCGGCATCGACGCCGGCGAAATCGTGAGGGTCGATGCCCGCGACCTCTCGCGAACGGAACTGCTCGACGCCCTCGTCGAGCCGCTCGGGCTCGCCTGGAAGATCGACGAGAACACGCTCCGCGTGTTCGCCCCGCCGGCCCCCCCGCGGTGACGCCTTACGGCAGCGGCGCGGGTCGGTTGCCACCCTTGCTGCGGGCGACCTCGATGTTGCGTCGCGACCCCTCGTGCTGCGGATCGCGCTTCAGGGCCTCGGCGTAGGAGTTCGCCGCGTCGCCGTACCGCCCCTGGTGGGCCTGGGCGACGCCGCGGTTGAACCAGGCGCGGACGTCCTTCGGGTCGTGGCGGATCGCCTGATCGAAGTCGAACTCGGCCTTCCGCGGCTGATCGGTCTGCAGGTAGGCCAAGCCACGGTTCAGATAGGCGAGCATGTAGGTGCGGTCGCGGCGGATGCTCGAGGCGTAGGCGTTGATCGCCTCCAGCGGGCGGCCGAGTTCCACCAGGGCCAGGCCGCGCCAGAGTTCCGGCCGCGGGTCGTCGTAGGCCATGCCCGCGGCGTCCTCAAAATCTTCCAGCGCGATGCCGTAGAGCCCGAGGTGGAACCATGCGATGCCGCGCCGCAGATAGAGCTCCGAATCCTGCGGGTCGATCGCCAGTCCCTTGGAGCAGGCATCGACGGAGCCCTCGAAGTCACCGAGCCGCCGCGATGTCACGCCCAGGGCGAGGTAGGCGATCGTCATCTTCGGATCGAGCTTGATGACCTCGCGAAGCTTGGCCCGCGCCTCCTCGAGCTTGCCGGCCTTGTCGAGCTTTTCAGCCTCTTCGAGGAGCTTCTCGGATGCCGTCGGCTCCCAGTCGTCGCGGCGATCGTCGCGGCTGTCGCGCATCGCGGGCCGCGACCGCTCCGGACGCGGAGCGGCGTCGCCCGGCACCGTCGTGTCAGGAAACGGAACCGGCAACCGAGGGCTGGGCCGCGGGCCTGCGGTCGGCCCCGTCGAGGGACGGTCGGTCGGCATGGAACCGGACGGCCTTCGGCCGGCAGGCTCTTGATCGGAAGGCTTCGCTCCGCTGCTGCGGCCAAAGGGATTGAGTTCGTCGGCGAACGGGTCGTCTTCGGGCACCCCGCCGGGCTCGGCACCGGGCTGGGCATGCGCCACGGAGACGGCGGCCACGAGCGTGAAACAGGCGCCGACGAAGGCGACGCCGAGCGCGAGCCGCATGCGGAGGGGCATCGTGAGGAAGCTGCGGTGAGTCATGGAGCGAAAGTATCCCTTCGGAAGATCGGCATTTCAAAACCCGGAACCGGGACGTCGGGAGGGCGATCGGTCATCACCCGTGTAACCCGCGCAACCCGTCGTGGTCCCGGAACCCCGCAGGCCGCAACGGACGGGCCGCTAGGCGGGCCCGGTTTCCAGGAGCCCGCCGATCCGCTCCTGGATCCCGCTCTTGATTTTCCCGGCGAAGAGCCCTGCCATCCCGGGTACTTCCAGCCGCACGATCAGTTCGGCCGGCAGGATCTCCACGTCGCTTTCGATCGCCATGCCCATCACGTCGAGCGACAACTGGAGGCGGCCATCCTCGTGCCACTTCGAATCGATCGCCCCGACCTTGCCGGCATAATCGTCTTGGGCACGGCTGACGGCCACTTCGAGCCTTCGACGCACCTCGACTTGTTCCAGGCTGTGCGGGATCCGGACTTCCATCGACTTCACGGGCTGATCTCCTCCGGGGAACGACGCGGGCAGGCCGAACCGATAGTGCCGCCGCCGGCCGAGAGTGTACCTCCAAGAGCCGCCACATTCCCGCGGCTCACGGTCCCCATTCGCCCCCCCTCGCAGGCCGCCGACCGGACCCCCACGATTCGGGCCCCGCAGCCGGCCACGGCAGCCACGTCGCGGTGGGACAGGCGGCCTGCCAACGCCACCCCCAGGCCCAGGCGGCGGGCGATCGCAACCCACTCCTTGATGCCGTCGATTCCCGCGACCTCGAGCAGCCCGGCACCAGACTTGTCGAAGGTGTCGATGAGGATCGTCGCCGCTCCGGCATCCGCGGCGGCGGCAATCAGGCGGGGGGGCTCGACCGCCGCCGCTGCCCGCCAGTCGGCGTAGGCGACGGCGACGAGTTCGCACCGGCTCGCCACCGCGGCCGCCAGACGCTCGTGCGCCGCCCGCCAACGGTCGAGCGACAGCCCCGCAGGCCCCGCCTTGAAGGCGGCCGGCAGCGCGATGCCGTGAGACGCACACGCCTCCCCGACCGCCGCGAGATGCTCCGCGAGCGTCCGCTCACCGTCGGCGAGTTCCCCGCAGGCCACCGTCCACGCCGTCCGCCCGGCGACGGCGCGGCCGATGGTTGCGGCGACGGCCGCATCGGCTCGTCCGAGGGCCCCCCGCGCGGGCTCCTTCACGTCGATGATCGCGGCACCGCCGGCCACGGCCTCCTCGGCCTCGGCGGCCGACCGCACACTCACCAACAGCCCGGCGGGCAATCGACTCGACCCGTTCATCGCGGCGCCACGGGTAGCACCCGCCTCCGCGCCTCGAGGAGTCGCGCGGAGATGTCGCGGGCCACCGCCGGCGACAGTGGCTCGCACCACCGGCCGTCGAAGACGACGTTGCCATCCTCCCACGAGCCCCATGCCTGTGTCACCGGCCGCGACCGCCACTCGACCGCCCGCTCGGCGAGCCGCAGGACGAGCGTGGTCACGCGGCGATCGGCGGTCTCGTCGTCACCGCCGAGGGGCTGCGAACCGGGAAACACGCACTCCACGACCTCCAGTGGTACCCGCTGCACGCCCAGGGGCGTGAGCCGAACTTCGAGGACGTCGCCGCGACAGGCGAGCCGCGGCCGTGACGCCGCCCAGAGGAATACCGCCCCGAAGAGCAGTCCGGCGAGGCAGGCCACGGCCGCGACGACCACACCCCACGCCGGCGGGCTCATCGCGACCACGACGGCGAACACGGCCGCGGCGACCGCCACGATCGCCGCGGCGAGCATGGCTGCCGGCCGCGGATTGGACCGCAGCCAGACCTCGGCGGCGACCGGCGACGCGCCGCCCGAGTCCGCTTCCGCCGCCGCCTCACCTGGCATACGATCTGCCCTCATTCCCTCGTTCGAAGGAGGCTCCCGCCATGCACGACGCCGCTCCCACTGGCACCAGCCATCTGCCGCTCTGGGGGATCGCCGTCGCTCTGGCCGCGTATCTCGCCGCCGCGGCGCTCGGCCTCCCGCAACATGGTCGCGATTTGCTGGTCCGCTCACAAGCGGCCCATGCGGGCGACCACGCCGACACTCCGCACGACAGCGCCGCCCCGGAGGGTCATGCGGCGGCCGCCCCTCCGCTGGCCACCGTGCTCCCGTTCGCGGTCCTCCTGGCGGCGATCGCCATCCTGCCGCTCACGCCGACCGTAGCGCACTGGTGGGAACACAACTCCAGCAAGCTGCTCGTCGCCGGGCTGCTCGCGGCCGTGACGCTCGGCTACTACCTGCTCGGCCACCCCCATCCCGTGGACCTCCATTTTCCGGCCCATGCGGTCGTGCCGCCAGCCGCCGCAGGGCCGTCGTGGAGCACCTTCGGCACGGTGCTGGTGAACGCGATCCTGGCCGAATACGTCCCCTTCATCATGCTCCTGTTTTCACTCTACGTGATCACCGGGGGGGTGCGGATCGAGGGCGACCTGGAGGCCACTCCCACCACCAACGCGGCATTCCTGGCCGCGGGTGCGGTGCTGGCGAGCTTCATCGGGACGACGGGCGCCGCGATGCTCCTGGTGCGACCGCTGCTGGAAACCAACCGCGAGCGGCGGCTCGTGGCGCACACGCTGGTGTTTTTCATCTTCATCGTCTGCAACTGCGGCGGCCTGCTGCTCCCGATCGGCGATCCGCCACTGTTCCTCGGGTACCTGCAGGGCGTGGACTTCCTCTGGACGATGTCTCTGTGGAACGAATGGCTGTTCACCAACGCCGCGCTGCTGGCGATCTACTGGCTCTGGGACACATTCGTGGCCCACCCCCAGGAGACGCGGGCCGACGTCGTCCGGGATCGCATCATCATCCGGAAACTCCGCTTCTCGGGACTCTGGCCCAACCTGCCGCTGATGGTGGGCGTGATCGCGGCCGTGGCCTTCCTCGACCCGTCGAAGCCCGTGCCGGGCACCGCCTGGCATCCCTGGATCTACCTCCGCGAGGCCGTGCTGATGGCCCTGGTGGGGCTGTCGCTGCTGCTCGGCTCCGCCGAGGTCCGGCGCCGCAACGGCTTCACCTACGGGGCAATCCTCGAAGTGGCGGCGCTGTTCGTCGGGATCTTCATCTGCATGCAGCCCGCGCTCGCCCTGCTGCACGTCCACGGCGACAGCCTCGGGCTCGCCTCGCCGCAGTCGTACTTCTGGGCCACCGGCTCGCTGTCCTCGGTGCTCGACAACGCCCCGACCTATCTCGTGTTCTTCGAGGCCGCCGGCATCGATCCGACCGACGGCCTCACCGCCGCCGAGTCGCGGCTTCTGGCGGCGATCAGCCTCGGGGCGGTGTTCCTCGGAGCGATGACCTACATCGGCAACGGCCCCAACTTCATGGTCAAGGCGATCGCGGAACAGGCCGGGGTCAAGATGCCGAGTTTCTTCGGCTACGTGATGTACAGTATGGGGGTGCTGCTGCCGGTGTTCGCGCTGATGGCGTGGCTCTTCGTGTAGCGGCCGAGCCTTCCCTTGTTCGGGCCGACGGCGAACCCCCGGCCTCCACCGATGAACCCCCGCTCCGTCTCCGACTCCTTCGAGGTCGTCGCCACCGACTCCCAGCTTCGCGACCTCGTCGATCGTCTCGCGCTCCACCCCCATCTCTGCTTCGACACCGAGTTCGTGTCGGAGCACACCTACCGCAGCCAGCTCTGCCTCGTGCAGGTGGCCGCCCCCGGCATCCTCGCCGTCATCGACACGCTCAAGGCCTGCGACCTCGAGCCGTTTTGGAAGCTGCTCGCCGAGCCCGGACGGACGACGGTCGTGCATGCCGGCCGCGAGGAGTTCGGCTTCATCCTCCACGCGATCCAGGCCCGGCCGTCGAACCTCTTCGACGTGCAGGTGGCCGCGGGCCTCGTGGACCACGACTATCCCGCCGGCTACGCCTCGATCGTCCGCCGGTTCCTCAACCTGCCGACCAACAAGGGCGAAACGCGGACCGACTGGCGGCAGCGGCCGCTCACGCCGGCGCAGCTGGAATACGCCGTGGACGACGTGCGACACCTCGAGCAGCTCTGGCGGAAGCTCGAGCGGAAGCTCGAGACGCTCGGCCGCGTGACTTGGATGGCGGAGGAAATGGCGGCCTGGCAGGACGACGTCGAGGAGTCGTTCAGCCGCAAGCGCTGGCGACGGGTCTCGGGCCTCAACGGCCTCTCCCGCCGCGAGCTCGCGGTGGCCCGCGAACTCTGGCACTGGCGCGACTCGGTCGCGGAGGATCGCGACATGCCGCCGAAGCGGGTGCTCCGCGACGACCTTCTCGTGGAACTCTGCAAGCGGAAGAGCGCCGACGAGCGGCAGATCTCGGCGATCCGCGGCATGCAGCGGTCGGACCTCCGCTACATCCTCAAGGGCCTCTCGGAGGCGATCACCCGCGGCCTCGAGCTCCCCGAGGAAGACTGCCCCGGTGGCGAGCGGCACCGCGCCCCGCCGCCGCAGCTGGCGATGCTCGGGCAGTTTCTGGCGACGGCGGTGGCGGGCATGTGCCGCAGCGAGCACCTCGCCCCGGCCCTCGTCGGCACGGCCTCAGACATGCGCGACCTGCTCTCCTACAAGCTCGGCTACTACGACGGCGAGCGGCCGCCGCTCTTGGCGACGGGCTGGCGGTCGCAGGTGGTGGGCAGCCTCGTGGACGACCTGCTCGCGGGCCGCGCCGCCCTCCGTATCGGCGACATCAAGTCGCACGATCCGCTCGTGATCGAGCGCTGGGGCGACCGCTAACAACCACGCCGTCAGGAAGCCCAATCGCGTCAGCGATGGGGATCTCGGCGTGGCGCGCCGCTCGGGGCTGCCCATGCCCCGTCGCCGGACGTTCCTCCGTCAGGAAGCCCAATCGCGTCAGCGATGGGGATCTCGGCGTGGCGCGCCGCTCGGGGCTGCCCGTGCCCCGTCGCCGGACGTTCGCCTCGGCCCTCCCGGCCGCGGCTCACTGCATGTCCGCTGCGCTTCGGCATCCTGCCTGCGCTTGCTCCCATAGCCCGGCTCTCGGGGCACGGGCAGCCCCGAGCTCCCTGGTGCACTCCCGCGCGGGCAACTCGCAAACCCGCCGGCCCGGATGGCCGGCTCTCAACCTAAGGCAGCAACGGCCACCAGGCTTCGCAGCGCCACCAGCCGCCGGCCCGGATGGCCGGCTCTCAACCTAAGGCAGCAACGACCACCAGGCTTCGCAGCGCCACCAGCCGCCGGCCCGGATGGCCGGCTCTCAAACTAAGGCTGCAACGGCCACGAGGGCGTTGCAGCCGTAAAAACGGAGGGCACGGGATTCGAACCCGCAACCGATTTCTCGGCATCTGATTTCGAGTCAGACCGCTAGCCGTTCGCTTACCCTCCGGGAAAGAGTGTAGGCCGCGATTTCGGCGCGCTCAAGCACCGCGCGGCATTCCGCATGCGCCGCCCGTTCCGGAAACGCGGCGCGTGCCGACGGCACCCGCCATACCGGCCATGACGCCGCGGCCGCCGCCAGGTGCCGAGGCGGTCGCCACGTGCCGATACCTTCCTCGTAACGCGGATTTGAGACGCCTGGCCGGCCGTCAACCCGCGCGGAGTGATCCTGCGATGGCAAAAGACACCTGGCGGCTCGTGACCCGCGGCACCGACGGCGAGTTGGTGATCCGCGACTTCGACTCCGCGGAAGGCATCCTCCGATCCCACCTGCCGATCGGCGCCGACGACTGCAGCACCGACCTCGACCTCCGCGGGGCGCCGATCTTCCGCACGCTCATCGGCCCCATGCCCGAGGGCCGCAACATCGTCCGCTACGAGACGCCCGAGGTGTTCGAGGCGCTCACGAAGGAGTGGGCCGCCCCCAAGGCGCCCCGCCGCCGCGGCCGCAAGCCGCAGCAGCAGGCCGTGCCGGCGGAACCGAGCAATGGCTGACACGATCTTCGGGAAGATCATCCGCAAGGAGATCCCTGCCCGGATCGAGCACGAGGACGAACTCTGCCTGGCGTTCCACGACGTGGCTCCGCAGGCGCCCGTGCACGTGCTCGTGATCCCGAAGCAGCCGATCCCGTCGCTCGCCCACGCGACCGCCGACGACGAGCGGTTGCTCGGGCATCTCGTCGTGGTGGCCACGCAGCTCGCGCGAACGCTCGGGCTCGCCGACGGCTACCGACTCGTCGTCAACTGCGGTCGCGACGGCGGGCAGTCGGTCGATCACCTGCACGTGCACCTGCTCGGCGGGCGGTCCCTCGGCTGGCCTCCGGGCTGAAGACCATCCCCATCGCTCACGCGATTGGGCTTCCTGAACCGCAGGAAGCGTAACCGCGTCAGCGGTACGATCGCGTCCAGTATCGCGGTATCCCCATCGCTCACGCGATTGGGCTTCCTGAACCGCTCACTGCCACCAGCTCTTGAGCCGGTCGAACATGCCCCCGGCCTGACGTTCGGCCGGCTGGGGCCCGGCGGGTGGCGCTGCGGCGGTCGGCGCGGCCGCGACCTTCATCGCCGCCACGGCGGCCTCCGACACGAACGCCTCGAGGAACATCGGCCAGAAGCCCTCCATGCCGATCAGGCAACCGCCCACGTCGCCGCGCGCGGCCTGGTGCTCCAGCAGGCTCACGGCGGTGGTGATCCGCGCCCGCTGCGAGTCGTCGAAGGCGAGATCGAACACGCGGACGTCGTCGATCTGCACGCGGCCCGGCCCAAGCAGGTCGAACCGCACCCGCAGCGACTCGACGGGCTCGACGGGAAGCTCGTCCACCTGGAGCACGAACTGCGACCACTGCCCCGTCAGCGGCCGCCCGCCGGTCAGGCCTCCGATCGCGGCGAACCGGTAATACTCGCGGTCGCCCTGCACCCCCTCGATCGCGATTCGGAGCGGCGGCTGCACCGTCGCGTCGGTCACCCGCAGCCAGGCCGCCACACTGATGCGGCCCGAGGCCGGGGCCGGAAACGGATTGCTCCGCAGCGTCGCCAGGCCGTTGAACGAGGAGAACTCGAGGCCCCGGCCCGGCTGTCCGGCGGCAGCCCCCGGCACGAGCCCCACCGCCCCACGCCGTGGCTCCACCACCTCCCAGCCCGCGATCGAGGCGGCGGGCTTGCCCTCGGCGGGCGCCGTGCCGAGTTCGAAGGCCGGATTGTCGAGCACGTCGAGGGGTACGGGCGTCTCGAGCACCTGCCGCCGGAGCCGCAGGCGTTCGACGCGGTCGGCGACCTCGCGACCCACCTCGGGGGCATACTCGGCCTTCGCTCCGGTCACGCTGCCATCGCCCTCGAGCAGCACGCATCGCACACCCCAGGCGGCCAGCGGCACGAGCACCTCGCTCTCTCCGGCGACGGCCAGCGCCGCGCCATCCACCGCGTCGACCGCCCGCGCGGGCCGCCCCGCCACCGTGAGCCGCGCCGTGACGGGCGCGGCGGCCACGTTGGCGACGAGCCCCCAGGCCAACCCTGGCTGACGACAGACGCGGACGACGAGCGGCTGATCCGCACGCACCACCTCGGCCGCGAGCACCGGCAGCGACGCGAACGCCGCCCGCGCGGGGGACCGCGGCCCGGCCTCCGTGACGAGCGCCGCGTCGAAAACCGCCTCCGCATCGACGAGGCCCAGCGCCTCCGCGAGACCGCGGGATCCGCCTTCGGCCGGTAGCACCTCGACGGGATCGCGAGCGGCCGCGGACCCGAACGGCCCGTGCGGCAGGGCGTCGTCGACGTCGACGCTGCAGGGTTTCTCGACGAGCACCGCGGCCTTGCGGCGCGAGGCCGCCGCCGCGCGGGCGACCGCGGTCGAGCGGTTGGCGAGCATCACCGCGGCCCGCTCCCGCACGCCGTCGGCCGCGGCGTGCACCCGCGGCCAGACGTAAACCACGCGGCCCACTTCCGGCAGCGACTGCATGGCGACCGGGTCCAAGCCGGCGAGCCGCACGCGGTCGTCGGCCGCCGCGTCGGGCGGCAGCCCCGGCTCCGCCGCCTCGCCGACGGTGAACAGGGTGCTCGGCACGATGTGCAGCGACCAGCGCGGATCGATGGCCGCCACGGCCGCCGCCACGCGGGCGTGAAAGCGGGCGAGTTCGCCGCACCGCCAGGCGATCCAGGCCTCGCGAAACGGTCCCTCGACGAGCCGGGCCCGCTCGGCGAACCGCGTCTCCCCCTCGGCCGCGGGCGGGCTCGGCAGCGTGGCCGCGAAGCGGGCGAACGTCTCGTCGTCGAGCGGCCAGGCGAGCCCGGGGAGATGCAGCCAGCCGTCGTGCGGCATCACGACCGCGAGACCGGTGACCGCGGTCGCCCCACGAAGGCGGCCCGCCATCTCGACCATGACCTCTTCGACCGCCCGCTGCACGAGCGGATGCAGCGGGTTGTAGTGCAAGCCGCCCCCGTCGAGACCGCGCGGCTTGCCGTCGCGGCCGATGCAGGCGATCCCGCGGCCCGCGCCCTCCTCGGCGAGCACCGTCTCGATCGCCGGGAGCGGTGCATCGAACCGCGCCGCCGGAATGAGCGTGAGCCCGTGGCGGGCGTGTACCCGCGCCGCGGCCGCGAGCAGGTCGCGGTCCACGCTGCCCGCCGTCGCATCCCACCGCGGGGCGTGCCGCGTGGCGGCGGAGGGCCAGATCGCCGCCCCTTCCGCGAACGCCGTGAGCATGGTGCCGCCGCCGCCGCGGGCCGCCACGAGTTCGGCGAGGTGTCGCGTGGCCGACACGTGGGCCGACCAGTCGAGCGCGAGCCGGCCCTCCAGGGGCATGAACCTCGCGGCGCCTCCAAAGCCGCGGGCGAGATCGGCGGTATCGGCAAACGCATGCACCCGGCGCACGGCCCCTCCGGAACGGGCCAGCTGGGCCGCCGGTGGCCGCGGGGGGTCGGCCGCCAGCTGCACCGGGCCGGCGGTCACGCGCAGCCGGCCAATCGTCGCCGGGTGGCGCGTCGAGGCGTTGGCGATGACCACCACCGGCTGCTTCGTGGCGGGCCAGAACACGAAGCGGTGCATGGCGATCGCCGGTGGCGGGGCGACACAGGGGGGCTGCACCACCGTGAATCCCCCGGCATGCCGCGACTGCACCACCACGCCGGCACTGTCGGCCTCGAGCACGGTGATCCCCACGGTGGCATCCTGATCGGTTGGATACTCGATCTCGACGGCGTGCGGCACGCCCGGCTGCACGCCCGCGATCACGACGCCCTCCCACGTCGGCTTGCCGTCGCGATCGGTCGGCGGCAGCCGGAGCATCGGACCGAGCGCGTGGGTGACGAGCGTCGAATGGCCGTGCGAGAGGAGGCCGCTGAGTCGGGGCACCATCGCCGAGACGTTGGGCATCGGCACCGTCGGGAGCGGCATGCTCGGGAGTTTGGGCAGCGGCACCGCGGCCATCGAGAGGCTGGGGAGCGGCATGTCGGGCAGCGGCATGCTGGGCAGGCTCACGCCTGGGAGCCGCCGGAGCCGTTCGAGCAGCCGCGGACTCCCCGGATCGAGTTCGTAGACCAGCTTCCACACCTCGCTCCCCGCGGGCTCGAGACGTCCCTCGCCGAGGGCGACGAGTTCGACCACCCGCGAGGCGAGGGGCCGCGACCAGCGGAGGCCCCCGCGCTCGAGCGCCTCCAGTTCGACCACCGACACGCCCTCCTCCGCCGGCAGCGAGACGTCGAACACGACCGGTTCGAACTCGGTGAACCCCGGACCGGCGGCCGCCGCGGCGCTACCGCCGCGCGGCGTCAGCGGCACTGCCTGCACGGCCACCTCGGCGCCCTGCGGCGACTTCAGCCGCATGCGGAGTTCGACCGTGTGGCCTCCCTGCAGCCGCGTGGCGAGAATCGGATCGACGCTCACGCGAAGCCGGTCTCCCGGTCGGTGTACGAGCCCGAGCGTCTCCGCCGAGAAGCGCGCGGCATCCGCCGTGGCAGCCTCCACGTGGAGCGGATCGTCGGCCGCGAGCCGCGCCGTGAGCCGGTTGCCGAGGGCGTCGAGCGGCTCCTGCGCCGGGGCCGTGATCAGATCGGCGACCGGCACGTCGAGCGTGGTCTGCTTGCCGCCGGTCGCGGCGGTCAGCCGCGCCACGAGCCGCGCCCCCTCCCAGTCGTTCACCGTGATCTCGACTCCGTCGCTGGCGATCGCCCGCGGCTGATGGACGAGCACGCCGCCGGCACCCAGGTGCGCGTGCGAGGCGGCGTCGGCGTCGGCCGAGAGCGTTCGCCAGACGAGCGGCGGTCGCGGCGCGGCGGGAGCCGCCGCGGGGACGATCTCCACGGTGCCGTTCCACGCCTGCGGTGTGCCGCCCCCCCAGTTGACGCGGACGACGAGCGGCCGCGCCTCCACCATGGAGGGCGCCACCGCGCAGCCGGCCACAACGGCCATCACGAGCGCGCGGACGACGACCATCGGGAGTTCCATGGCACAACGGGGCGGTGGGGGCGAGGATGGTAGCGGCCGCGACCGGGCCGGACCACGGGGGTTTGCCGGGGAAAACCCGCGAAAAACCCCTCAGGTCACCGGATGCGCCCCGGTCTCGAGCGGCCTCGTCCAGGCCCCGGGCAGATCGCCGGCCGCGGCGGCGTCGGCCAACGGCCGGAGGTCGTCGACCACGGCCGGGCAGCGGTTGGCCACGTCGCAGAGATCGAAGTAGTCGTCCGGCCGGGCGAACAGCCGCACCACCGGCTCGCCGTCGTGGGGCACGCGCACGAGGTGCCACGCGGGCGTCACCACGGCCACGCCCGCACTGCCGCTGACGATCACGCGATCCCTGGGTGTGGTGGTCCAGTCGGCGAACAGCGCCGCGAGACTGCGGCCCTGCCAGGGCTCCGCTTCGGGAGGCGACGCCCGCGCTCCCGTCACGATGTCCGCCAGGGTCGCGCCGAGATCGGCGGCCGTCACGAGGCCATCGTGGCGTTGGCCGGCCATCCGTCCGGCGGCATCCACGAGGATCGCCGGCAGCCGCACGAGCTCGGCATACGGAGGCAGCGGCCCGGGCCCGAGCCGGCCGTGCAGCCCCAGCGGCATGCCGCGAACGCCGGCGACGAGGATCGCGCAGCGGTCGCCGGCCGCCGCCACGAGCCGGGCGAGGCAGCGGTCGAGGAGCGTGACCTGGCCGGCGAACACATGCCGCAGCCCGGCGACGAGATCGGGGTCGGTGTCGGCGGTAACGAGCAGATCGGGGACGGTCGCGCCGCCGGGCGGCGGCGGGTCATCGGGATCGACGTAGGCCTGGCGAAACTCGTCGGGGGCGTCCCACGAACGGCCGAGGCTGCCGGCGTGGCACCAGACCACGGCGTGCTGCCGCTGCGCCACCACGGCCTCCGCGGCCGCGAACAGCCGGGCCAGGTTCGCCTGCGACTCGTCGCCGGCCGGCAGCTGCGGCGGGGTGGGAGACACGGCGGTGATCTCGGCCAGGCCCAGGCCGTCGGCCACGGCGGGCTCGTCGGTGATCGCGGCGACGGGCCCCTCGGCCAGGGAGCGGGTCCAGTCGAGGAGCGACCGCACCGCCTCGGCCGGGTCGTCCGACGTGGCGACGAATCCGTCGAACACCACGCCCCGCGCGGCGAGGCGGTCGAGGGCGGGTGTCGCCACCCATGTGGCCCCATACGCGGGCAGAATCCAGGCAGGCAGCCGGTCGATCGTCACGACGAGAAGCGGGCCGGGCATGGGTGGGCGTGGGGCGGGCTTGGGCCGAACGTGGGTTTGCGTCGCCGGGGCGTGGTCGGCGATGCTGTCGCGTCCACTCCCGAATCGTACCAGCGGGGTTTCATGGCCACGACCACCCACGGCTATCGCTCGCAGCCCTCGGCCACCGCGGGGATGCCGCCCGGCATCCCCTTCATCGTCGGCAACGAGGCCGCGGAGCGGTTTTCGTTCTACGGAATGAAGTCGATCCTCGTCGTGTTCATGACGCAGCACCTGCTGTCGAGTGCGGGCCGGCCCGACTTCATGACCGAGACCGAATCGCGGGAGTGGATGCATCTGTTCGTGGCCAGCGCCTACTTCTTTCCCGTGATCGGCGGGATCGTGGCCGACGCATTTCTCGGCAAGTACCTCACGATCCTGCTCCTCTCGATCGTGTACTGCGCCGGCCACCTCTGCCTGGCCCTGATGGACATGCCGCAGCCGCTTCTTGCCGCCACGCTCGAGCCGCGGGGCTGGCTGCTCGCGGGCCTCGCCCTGATCGCGATCGGGGCGGGCGGCATCAAGCCCTGCGTGTCGGCCCACGTGGGCGACCAGTTCGGCCACTCGAACAGGCACCTGCTCGAGCGCGTGTTCGGCTGGTTCTACTTCGCGATCAACTTCGGATCCTTCTTCTCGACGCTGCTCACCCCCTGGCTCCTGGCGAAGTACGGGCCCGGCTGGGCCTTTGGCGTGCCGGGCATCCTCATGGCGGTGGCCACGCTCGTGTTCTGGCTCGGTCGCCATCGGTTCGTGCACGTGCCGCCCCGCGGGCCCGATTACTTCCGGGAAACGTTCGGGCCCGACGGGTTGGCGGCCATCGCTCGGCTCGTGCCGCTCTACCTGCTGGTGGCGGTGTTCTGGTCGCTCTACGACCAGACGGGCGGCGCCTGGGTGCAGCAGGCGGAGCGGATGGACCGGCGCTTCCTCGGCATCGAGTGGCTCGAGAGCCAGATCCAGGCGATCAATCCGCTGCTCGTGCTGCTCTTCATCCCGCTCTTCGGGCTGGTCATCTACCCGGCCGTGGGCCGCGTGTTCGCCTTCACGCCCCTCCGCCGAATCCTCGCCGGCTTCGTCCTCACGGTCGCCGCGTTCGCGATCTCGGCCACGGCCCAGGGCCTGATCGACGCCGAATCGGCCCGGCTGACGGCGGCCGGCCTGGGGCCGGAGGCGGCCCGCTGGCCCTCGGTGGTCTGGCAGGTCGTGGCCTACGTGGTGATCACCGCGGCCGAGATCCTCGTGTCGATCACCTGCCTGGAGTTCAGCTACACCCAGGCGCCCCCGCAGATGAAGTCGTTCGTGATGAGCCTCTACCTGCTCAGCGTTTCGCTCGGCAACCTGTTCACGGCCGCTGTAAACCTGCTCACCAAGGACGCCAGCGGGGAGTCGATCCTCGCCGGGGCGTCGTATTATTGGTTCTTCACCGGCTGCATGACGCTGGCGACGCTGCTGCTCGTTCCGGTAGTCTTGTGGACCAAACCTCGTGAATACCTCCAGGAGGAGGCGGACGCGCCCCCCGGCTGACTCCCGTCTCGCCCTGACCGTCGCTCGAAAGGATCCCCGGATGAACAACCCGCTCACCTCGCTCGCCACCCGTCGCACCTTCCTCGCCGCCGGCGCCTCCGCCGCGGGCGTGCTGGCCTCCAGCCCACTGCGGGCGATCGCCGCCGATGCCGCGCCGGCCGCCACGAAGCAGCCGCCGTTCACGATCTCGCTCGCCCAGTGGTCGCTCCACAACACGCTCTTCTCGGGGAAGCTCGACAACCTCGACTTCCCGCGGGCCGCGAAGCAGCAGTTCGGCATCGAGGCGGTGGAGTACGTCAACCAGTTCTTCAAGGACAAGGCTCGCGACGAGGACTACATCGCGGACCTCGCCAAGCGGGCGGCCGACGAAGGCGTGACCAACGTGCTGATCATGTGCGACGGCCTCGGCGACCTCGGCGCCCCCGACGACAAGGCCCGCACGCAGGCCGTGGAGAACCACTATCCGTGGGTCGAGGCCGCCAAGCGGCTCGGCTGCCATTCGATCCGCGTCAATGCCGCCAGCAAGGGCTCGTTCGAGGAGCAACAGAAACTCGCCGCCGACGGCCTCGGCCGGCTCGCCGAGTTCGCCGCGCAGATGGGCATGAACGTGATCGTGGAGAACCACGGCGGCCTGTCGAGCAACGGCGAGTGGCTCGCGGGCGTGATGAAGATGGTCGGCAAGCCGAACTGCGGCACGCTCCCCGACTTCGGCAACTTCTACGACTACGACCGCTACCGTGGCGTGGCCGAACTGATGCCCTTCGCCAAGGGCGTGAGCGCCAAGAGCCACGAGTTCGACGCCGACGGCAACGAGGTCCGCACCGACTACCGCAAGATGATGAAGATCGTGCTCGACGCGGGCTACCACGGCTGGGTGGGCGTCGAATACGAGGGCAAGGAGTTGCCGGAGGCCGAGGGTATTCAGGCCACGAAGAAGCTCCTCGAGACGATCCGCGACGAGCTGGCCTGAAGTCCGGGATCGCTCCCCAAGGGCGGTTCGTCGATCACCGTGCGAGCGCATGGGCGGCCCTGAGCGGCGCGCCGAAGATGCCGTCTCGGAACACCGGCCAGCGGCGTGTCACAACGTGGTCGGTGACCACGAGGAGCGCCGGCAGGAACACGAGTTCGGCGAGCGTGGCCGCCGCCACGGCCGCGCAGGCGAGCATGCCGAACCCCGCCAGCGACGGCACGCTGCTCGCCGTCACGGCGGCGAAGCCCACCATCAGCACCACGCCGCCGATCACCACCGCGTTGCCCGTTTCGGCCACGGCCCGGCGGACGGCGGTGGCGATCGACAGGCCCTCGCGGCGGTTGCGGGCCAGGGCCGAGAGCACGTGGACCGTGTCGTCCACCGCCAGTCCGAGACAGACGTTGAACACGATCACCGTCGCCGGGTCGAGCGACCGGCCGGTGGCGGCGAGCAGCGCGGCGATCACCGCCAGCGGGAACACGTTGGGGATCAGGCTCACCAGGCCGGCCAGGGGCGAGCGGAATGCGACCGCGAGGATGCAGCCGATCACGAGCACTTCGACGACGAGGCTCGAACCCAGGTCGCGGACGAGTTGGCGGATGTTGCGGGCCGACACGACCGACATGCCCGCCAGCCGGAACCGCCACCCCGGGAGGTCGCGTTCGAGCGTTGCCAGCGAGGCGTCGATCCGGTCGTAGATGCCCTCCAGCCGCCGCGAACCGACGTCGGCCACGCGGGCGCGGACCACCGCCACGCGGTCGGCGGGCGAGATCAGGTCGCCCACACTCGCGGCGTCGATCCGCCGCCGGGCCCGCGGCGGCAGTTCGCCGGCGACCGTCGCGAACGAGATCGGCCGCGAGATGACCGCCTCGCCGGCAATCGTGGCCTCGGCGCGGCGGACCGCGTCGAGCACGACCGGATCCCGCCAATCGACGTCGGCCGGCCAGCCGACGACGAGGTCGATGCCCATCGCCCCACCGAAGTCGGCATCCACCCGGGCGAGCGCCCGCGAGGCTGCCGCGCCGGTCGGCAGCGAATCGACGATCCGGTTGTCGGCCTCGATGCCGGAGCCAGCGAGGGCCAGGAGGAGCGTGAGGCCGCAGGCCACCGCCACCAGCGGGCGGGCGTGGCGGACCGAGAAGGCGGCCAGCAGATTCGCCGCCCGGCCGGCGAGCCGCGAGGAGCGGCCCAGCCGGAGGCCGCTGCAGAAGGGGGTCGCCGCGATCAGCGGCGTGAGCAGCGTGACCGCCAGGAAGCTCGCCAGGGCCCCGATCGCGGCGGCGATGCCGAAGTTCCGCACCGCCTCGATGCGGGCGACCGCGAGCGACGCGAAGCCGATCGCGGTGACGATGCTGGTGAGGCCGCAGGCCGCGCCGATCCGCTGCATCGCCCCCGACGAGGCGGCGAGTGGGTCGAGCCCGCGGCGTACGCTCCGCCGCATGTCCTCGATGAAGTGGATCGAATCGCAGGTGCCGACCACGAGGGCCAGGGAGGGCACCACGCTGGTGAGCACCGTGACCGGCGCCCCGAGCAGGCCCAGCGCCCCGAGCGCCCACACCGCCCCGACGAACGGGGGCACACAGGCCACCACGGTCGACCGCAGGCTCCGGGCGACGGCCGCGGACAGGATCACCGCCAGCGAGAGGCCGATCGAGTTGAACGTCAGCATGTCGCGCCGCAGGGCCTGCATCGCCTGCTCGCGGAGGGCGGGCAGCCCGGTGAGTTCGATCGCCAGCGGACCGGCGGCGGTGGCCGAGTCGGCGAGGGCCGCCTCGACGCGGGCCACCACCTCCGACGACCGTGGCGGGCGGTCGGCGTCGGCGACGAGTTGCACGAGCAGCAGCGACGAGGCGGCGTCGGCGGAGAGGAGGTGCCCGGCCACGAGCGGATGGCGGGCAGCCCGCGCCTTGGCCTCGGCCCGCGCCTCGGCGTCGAGCGGTTCGGCCCGCCGGGGAATCACCGGCAGGATCGCCCCGGCCGCCCCCTGCCGGCGGACGTCGAAGATGCTCCGCACCTGCTCCACGCCCTCGATGTCGCGAAGGCGAGCGGCGAGCGCATCGAGGGCCGCGAGCGGCTCCGCATCGAAGATGTCGCCGGAGCGGGCGGTGGCCCGCACGATGCAGTCGCGGTCGGGCGGGCCGAAGATCGCCGCCACTTCGTCCACCAAGGCGAACTCGCCACCCGAGTCGCGAATCAGCGACCGGAGGTCGTCATCGAGCCGCAGCCGGGTGATGCCCAGCACCGCCACCGCGGTCACGGCCGCGGCCACGATCCACCCGGCGAGATGCCACGAGCGGTGGGGCGGCGGGGCGGCGGATTTCGCCGTCAGCCGTCCGTCCGCTCCTCGATCAGGTGGCGTTCCGCCGGGTCCACGATCCATCCTCGGCACCCCTGGGCCCCGCAGCGACAGGGAATCGCCGCATCGGCCGGCCAGCAGTAGTCGATCAGCAGCTCCTCGCCCGCTTCGATCGTCCGGATCGTCTGCATCCACAACCGCTCTTCCTCGGTCTCACCGGGCTCGGCCTCCCAGTAGAAGAGTTCGCAGTTAGGGTCGCAACTGTGATTCACGAACCGAAAGGGGGGGGCCGGATCGAGCAGCCGACCGCCCGGGAGCTCCATCACGTAGCTCGAATCCTCGGGGTGGTCGTCGAGGATGGTGCCCTGAATCTCGCCGAGCACGATCCCGGAGGCGATCCGCCGGCGGGCGAAAACCCCCTTCCCCACGTGGGTCTCGGCGATGCGGAGCCGGCGGGACTGGGCCGACTCGGACTCGGAGGACGGAGAGTGGTTGGCGGGCATCGGAGGCTGGCAGGGCGGTGCGGCGGGCGGTAACGGGAGGACCGAACTCTAGCGAGCGACCGTTTCCACGGTCAATGGCCGGCCTGCCTCCCGGAACACGCCTCCATCGACCTCAGACCGGCGTTTCGGCGGCCACTCGGGCGAGCGCCTCGACGGTCTCGACGATCTGCTCCTCGGTGTGCTCGCAGGTCAGGAAGAACCGGACCCGCGCCGCCGACTCGCGAACGGCCGGGTAGAGGATCGGCCGGGCGTTGATCCCCTCCTCGAGCAGCCGCTGCGACACCTGCATCGCCCGCATGGAGCTTCTCAGGATCACCGGAATCACCGGCGTGTCGCCACTGGTGCCCGTGTCGAGGCCGACGTCTGAGCAGAGTTTGAGAAACAGATCGGACCGCTCGCGAAGCCGCGTGAGCCGCCAGGGTTCGCGGCGGATGACACGGATCGCCTCGAGGGCGGCGGCCGCATTGGCCGGCGAGCAGGCCGTCGAGAACACGAACGACGGCGTGGTGTGACCGAGGTAGTTGATCAGCCGCTCCGGCCCCGCGAGGTAGCCCCCCTGGGCGCCGAGCGCCTTGCTGATCGTGCCCATCCAGAGGTCGCCCTCGCGGGCGTCCACGCCGAAGAAGTCACAGATGCCGCGGCCTTCAGGCCCCATCGTGCCGATCGAGTGCGCCTCGTCCACGTAGAGCAGCGCGTCGTGCCGTCGCTTCACCTCGAGAAACTTCGGCAGGTCGGGATAGTCGCCGTCCATGCTGTAGACGCCCTCGATCGCCACCACCACCCGCCGGTACTGCGACCGGAGGTCGCGGAGCAGGCCGTCGAGTTGGCGGTGATCGTTGTGGCGGAATGAACGCTTGCCGGCCTTCGACAGCGCCGCCCCCTGCACGATGCTGGCGTGCGCGAGTTCGTCGTAGAGGATCAGGTCGCCCGCCCCGAGCAGATGAGCGAACACGGAGGCGTTGGTGCCGAAGCCGCAGGGAAACATCACGGCCCGCTCGGTGCCGATGAAGTCGGCGAGTTCGGCGTCGAGATCGTCGAGCACCGTGTTGTTGCCCCCCACCATCCGACTGGCCGAGGCGCTGCAGCCGAACCGCTCGATCGCATCCACGGCGGCCCGCTTGACGTCCGGATGCCCGGCGAGGCCCAGGTAATCGAAACTCGTGTAGGCGATCGTCTCGCGGCCGCGAATCGTGGCCACCCGGCCCGCGACCCGCTCGTTGGGGATCAGGAACGGGCTCTCCAGCCCGGCGTCATCGAGGGCTGCGAACCGGTCTTCGAGGGCCCGGCATTCGGGCCAGGCGTCATCGCCGGCGGCGTCCACGGGCGCCGTCGGGCGGGCCGCCGAAGCCGCCCCGCCGGCCCGGTCCGCCGCGTCGAACATGTGATCCGCCACCCGCTGCATGAGGTCGCCGCACGTGCGGATCCCCGTCAGCCACGAGGCATGGAACCGCATCTGGTAGCGGCCCTCGAGCCGGGTGATGGCGTCGAGAAAGCGCTCGTGATCGATGCCGGCGTCGGTGATCACCGAGGTCGCGGCCAGCCGCCGACGGCCGCCGGCCGGCCGCACCCGCTCGAGCGCGTCGAGCACCACTTCGGCGATCGCGGCGCGGCCATGGGCGTTGGGCCGCTCGCGAACGGATGCCGCACGGGCCGAGAGCATGCCACCGCCGAAGTTCCGCTGCACGCCGTCTACCACCACCATGGCAAAGCCCTCCGTGACGAGTCGTTCCACGGGCCGCCACCGTCCGTTGCACCCGTGGGGCCCACTATAAAGAAGCGGCTCAGATCTGACAGCCACCGCAAGGCCTCGGCAGCCGAAAAAACACGCGCGAAAGGTGTCCGCGCGGAAAAATCTTCCGCCGAGAGAGAGTTTGCGGGGCGGCGCGGGGCCTCCGGCCGAAGCACGATCGACACCGGCGTCGCTTCAACGTGCCGGTTGACAACCTGCACCCTCGTCGCTTGGCGCCAGCCGCTCAGCCCGCGAGCAGCTTTCGCAGCACGAACGGCAGGATGCCACCCGCGCGGAACTGATCGAGCTCCACGGGCGTGTCGATCCGCACGAGACACGGAATCTCCTTCACGGTGCCATCCGGCCGTTTGGCTTTGACCACCACGGTCGTGCGTGGGGCGAGCCCCTCGAACGGGATGTCGAACGTCTCTTCCCCCGTGAGGCCGAGCTGCTGCCAGGGCTCGGGAAGCACCAGCGGCAAGACGCCCATGCCCACGAGGTTGGAGCGATGGATCCGCTCGAAGCTCGCGGCCAGCACGGCCCGCACGCCCAGGAGCATCGTCCCCTTGGCCGCCCAGTCACGCGAGCTCCCAGTGCCGTATTCCGTGCCCGCGAGCACCACCAGGGGCGTCCCCTGGCTGCGATACTTCACGGCCGCGTCGTAGACCGGCATCACCTCCGTACCCGGCAGGAGCCGAGTCACGCCCCCTTCCGTGCCCGGCACGAGCAGGTTGCGGATGCGGATGTTGGCGAACGTTCCCCGGGTCATCACCCGGTCGTTGCCGCGGCGGGCGCCGTAGCTGTTGAAGTCGGCCGGCGGCACGCCGTGCTCGACCAGAAACGCCCCGGCGGGGCTCGCCTTGGCGATGCTCCCGGCCGGCGAAATGTGGTCGGTGGTCACGCTGTCGCCGAGGGCGAGCAGCACGCGGGCCCCGCGGATGCTCGCCGGCGGCTTCGGCTCCCGGGAGAGCTCCGCCAGGAACGGGGGCTCCTGGATGTAGGTGCTCTGCTCGTCCCAGGCGTAGAGCTCGCCGGCGGTCGTCGGAACGGCGTTCCATCGGGGGTTGGACTCCCAGACGTTGTCGTACCGCTTCTGGAACTGCGCCGGCACCACGCTCGCCTCGACGGTCGCCCGCACCTCCTCGGCCGTGGGCCAGATGTCCTTGAGAAACACCGGCTTGCCGTCTTTCCCGGTGCCGAGCGGCTCCGTGGCGAGGTCGATGTCGGTCGTGCCGGCCAGCGCGTAGGCCACGACCAGCGGCGGGCTCGCCAGCCAGTTCGCCTTCACGAGCGGGTTGACGCGGCCCTCGAAGTTGCGATTGCCCGAGAGCACGGCGGCCGCGACGAGGTCCCCCTCGGTGACCGCGGCAGCCACGTGGTCGGGCAACGGCCCGGAGTTGCCGATGCAGGTGGTGCAGCCGTAGCCCACCGTCTCGAAGCCGAGAGCGTCGAGATCCTTGTCGAGTCCCGACTTCTCCAGGTAGTCGGTGACCACGCGAGATCCGGGGGCGAGGCTCGTCTTCACCCACGGCTTCGTGGTGAGGCCCTTCGACACGGCCTTCCGGGCCACGAGCCCGGCGGCGACCATCACGCTCGGGTTGCTCGTGTTGGTGCAGCTGGTGATCGCCGCGATCACGACGGCCCCGTGGCCGATCTGGTCGGCGTGGCCGTTCTCGCGAACGGTGCCAGTGCGGGCAAGCGCCGCCCCCTCGAGTGCGAAACCCCGTTTGGCGGTCGGCGCCGTGAGCGATTCGGCGAAGGCCTGCTTCACCTGCACGAGCGGCACGCGGTCCTGCGGCCGCTTCGGGCCGGCGAGGCTCGGCACCACGCTGCCGAGATCGAGCGCCAGCCGCTTGGTGAACTCGGGCGTCGGGGCCGCCGCGGTGCGGAACATCCCCTGCTCTTTCATGTAGCGCTCGACGAGCGTCACCTGCGCGGCCGGCCGCCCCGTGAGCCGCAGGTAGGCGAGCGTTTCGTCGTCGATCGGGAAGAAGCCCATCGTGGCGCCGTATTCGGGAGCCATGTTGGCGATCGTGGCCCGGTCGGCGAGCGACATGCCGGCGAGACCGCTGCCGAAGAACTCGACGAACTTCCCGACCACCCCCTCCTTCCGCAGGATCTCGGTGACGGTGAGCACGAGATCGGTGGCGGTGGCGCCCGCCGGCAGGTGGCCGGTGAGTTCGAAGCCGACGACCTCGGGGAGCAGCAGCGAAAGCGCCTGCCCGAGCATCACCGCCTCGGCCTCGATCCCCCCCACGCCCCAGCCGACCACGCCGAGGCCGTTGATCATCGTCGTGTGGCTGTCGGTGCCGACGAGGGTGTCGGGCACGGCCACCTTCGCCCCCGGCTTCCCGGCGGGATCGTCGCGGAGAAACACGCAGCCTGCGAGGTATTCGAGATTCACCTGGTGCACGATGCCGATCGCCGGCGGCACCACGCGGAAGTTCTGGAAGGCCTGCTGGCCCCAGCGGAGGAAGGCGTAGCGCTCGGCGTTGCGGCCGAACTCGATGTCGACGTTCTTCTGAAGCGCGTCGTGCGTTCCGAAGAAGTCGACCTGCACCGAGTGGTCGATGACGAGATCGACCGGCACGAGCGGATTGATCTTCCGCGGGTCGCCGCCGAGTCGCTTCATCGCGGCCCGCATCGCCGCGAGATCGACCACACAGGGGACGCCGGTGAAGTCTTGGAGCACGACCCGGGCCGGCTTGAACGGGATCTCCTGCTCCGCGGGCTTGGCGGCGTTCCAGGTGGCGAGCGTGCGGATGTCGGCCTCGGTCACCTCGTAGCCGTCGCAGGTCCGCAGCAGCGCCTCGAGGATCATGCGGATCGAATAGGGCAACCGCGACGTGTTGGTCACGCCGGCGTCATCGAGGGCCCGCAGGCGATAGAGCGTGGCAGGGCCGGCGCCCGTCTCAAAGGTGGCGCGGGCGGCAAAGGGGTCGGCGGGGGATGCGGCCATGGG
>Ga0207954_1000135_pt1 | contig 22958 bp, 10 predicted proteins | sample CryBogmetaGMA0M_FD_184547 | JGI IMG/M metagenome (GOLD analysis project Ga0207954, IMG submission 184547) | Freshwater microbial communities from Crystal Bog, Wisconsin, USA - MA0M (SPAdes) | ecosystem: Environmental > Aquatic > Freshwater > Lake | place: Crystal Bog, Wisconsin, USA | collected... | reverse complement strand
TCGATACCAACGAAACAGGCCGCGTCAGGTCGAGCGATCATCGTGAACTCCATGTCAGGGGGAAACGGTCTCAGCAACCAATGAGAGGGTATGCGAACGCATGCCCTCGCCCCCTACATGGTTTCACTCTCGTCGAACTGCTGGTGGTGATCGCCATCATCGCCACGCTCATCGGCCTGCTCTTGCCTGCCGTGCAGACGGCCCGCGAGGCGGCCCGGCGGAGTGCCTGCACCAACAATCTCAAGCAGGTGGGCATGGCGATGCACCTCCACCACGACGCGCGAAAGGCGTTTCCAGCCGGCTTCTCACACTTCTGGACGAGCGGCGCCGTGTGGGGCTGGGGCACGTTCCTGCTGCCTTACATGGAGCAGTCGGCGCTTTACACGCAACTCGATCCTGCGAGTCGCAAGCTTTCAACGGTCTTCGTGGTGTCGGCGTCGGCGGCCGACAAGGCGGCCCTGCAGGCCACGATCTCAACCTACCGCTGTCCGTCGGACGATGCGCCGAGCCCCAACACGCTCTACAAGTTCGGTAGCGGGGCATTCGACGTCGCCACGTCCAACTACGTCGGCAGCTGCGGTGAACTTGGCTATGCAAACCGCAACAGCGACGATCCCACGCTCGTGCCCAACTATGGTCCGCGGTATTCCCACGACCCGGGCGGCATGCTCTTCGGCACGGCCGACAAGGCTGCGGCGGCCACCGGAGCGATCCCCAACTCGGGACCCGGTCGGGGGCCGCTCGGGCTGCGGATCAAGGACGTCACCGACGGAACCTCCAAGACCTGGTGCATCGGCGAGCGGAGCAAGGTCAACTACGCGGCAGTCTGGGTCGGGGCTGGGAATGCGGCCGGTTATGGCGCGAACGAGACCGCAAGGATCCTCGGCCGCATCAACACCAACGGGTTTTTCATGAACCTGAACTTCCTGCTGGCCAACTCACCTCCCACGGCTAGCGACATCGATAACAACGGCAAGATCTTCTCGAGCATGCATCCCGGCGGCGTCAACATGATGCTCGTGGATGGATCGGTGCGGTGGGCGGAGGAAAACGTCGATCCCGTCATTCACCTCGGCATGGCGCACCGCAACGAGGGCACGGTCACGGGCGATACACGATGAGCCAGTCGTCTAGCCCATTGTCCATTCGGTCGCCAACGTGTCTCGGCATGACGGCCATGGCGGCTATGGCGGTCGTTGCTGTCGCGGGCTGCGGCGGCGGCGGATTTGCCGAGGTGAGCGGCACGGTGCTCGTGGACGGCAAACCGCTGCAGAGCGCGTTTGTGACGTTCGTGCCGGAGGGGCCAGACGCCGTCCGGGGCGTGGGTTCGACCAACGCAGAGGGCCGCTACCGCGTGATTCGGCCGGGCAGCAAGGTCGGGGCGATGATCGGGAAGAATCGCGTGAGCGTGACTGGGGGCGATGCTGGCCGAACGCTGCCGCCGCAATACAACACGGAGTCTACGCTGACATACGAGGTCAAACGCGGGGCGAATGTGTTCGACATCGATATCAAGACGAAGTGAGCGGTCGTCGTGTCGGCCGACCGATCATTTCCGTCGGCCAGCGGAACGGACACCCTGACACGCCTGCGCCACGACGGCAACCAGACCCACTACGAGCGGCCATTCGCTCGCCGGTTCGGGTACCGCGGCAACCGGCCCCGCCGCCAATCCTCCAGGCAGGTAAGTGCCTGTGTCGAACAGGCCGGTGCCCAACGAGTCGGCGATGTCGAGCACGTCCACCGTGCCGTCGTAGTTGAAATCGCCCTCGGCCCACGTCGCTGCCGCGCCGCTATCGAAGCAGCCCGAGGAGAACACGTTGGCCGCATCAAGGATGTCGAACAGGCCGTCGAGGTTCGCGTCGCCCGGCGCGGCAAACGCGACACGGAAAGATCCGTCGCCGGCCGTGATCCAGCCCAGGCCCCGGTTCTGCCCCGCCTTGATCGCGGCGGTCGCGGTCCGCGACACAAATCCTGCTGCCCCATCCCAGTCGCCGCTTCCGCGGCCAGCGGCAAGGTCGGCCACGAGCGCCCCCTGGGCGATACCACCGGCAGCGATCGTGACCGTCCCCGGTCCCACGTCAACGTGGCCGCCCCCGTCGGCGATCGAAAGTCCGGCGATGCGGAGTTCGTAGAGCGGGTCGTCGGGCAGCATCACGCCGGCACCCGCCGATACCGACAGCACCGCCTGCGCCGCGGCGGCGGATCCCGACACTACGAGTTGCCCCGCCGCCACGATCGCGGTGCCCGTGATCGCCAGCGGCCTCGTCACCGCCAGCGTGCCCGATCCAGTCTTCACGAACCCGGACGAGCCGGAGAGCGTGGCGGCGATCGTGCCTGTGACGCCTGCCGCGACGTCGATGGCCGGCCGCGATCCGCCGGAGGCGAACGCGATCGTGCCGCCGGTGAGCAGGTATCCGGCCGATTGGAATGCCAGCCCCGCGGCGCCGACCTGCCCCGACACCGTCACCGTGCCGGCCGACCCGCTGAACACGGCTCGCGACGTGGCGACCGATGACATCCGCCCGGTGCCATTGACCCACCGCATGCCGACGGTGTTCCATATGCCGCTGCCGCCGATCGTGGTGCCAGAGGCAGCGGCCGACCACGACACCTGATCCGGAGCCCGGTAGAGGCTGTCGAGCCGCGACTGCACCTCGGCGGCCGTGAGCGTGCGGCCGAAGAGCGACACCTCGTCGATCGATCCCGACCACGCCTCTTGGGCGGTACCCGACGCGAAGTAGCCCCCGATCGCCATCTGGGCGGCCGTCAGCGGCTTGCCGCTGGCGACCTGCGAGGTAACCGCCCGCGTGACGGATGCCTGGCTCAGTGTCAGGTCGGCGACGTAGCTGTTGATGGTGGTCTGCGAACCTGACACGGTGTAGGTGTTGGCCACGTAGTACCAGTGCCCCGGCACGAACGCCGCTACGGTCTGCCCCACGTTGTCGGCCTGGCTGATGCTGTCGCCGATGATCGTCGTCAGCGAGTCCGACGACGTCCCCTCCTGGCCGACGATGAAGTAGCCGCGGTTGTTGGTGGCCTGCCCGCCCGCCATCACGGCGTAGCCGATGGCACCGCTAGCCTCGACCAGATCGGGCCGGACGAGCGCCTCGACGGTGAACTCGGCTGGCAGGGCGACGCTGCCGGTGGTCGCCAACAACGCGCCGCCCGCCGTGGCCGAGGTACGGCCGATCCGCTGCGGCGACATAGCCGTGGTCGTCTCGTCGAGTCCCATGCCATAGCTGATCCTGGCCGTGCTCCCCTCGCTGCCATAGGCCACGGCCTGGAGCGTCGCATTCGCCCCCGTGCCGGTGTTCTGCAGGCGATCGGCCGCGCTGGCCCCCTCGAAACTCCACTGGAAGGCAAGCGGCGCCGCCGCTCTGGCACCGTCCCGCAGCTGGAAGGCGAACGTTCGCGAGTCGGGCTTGTCGATCACCCGGCTCACCGTAGCCCCTCCCTGATCGCTGCCCGAAAGCCGCATCGTGATTCGAGTGAACTCGGCCGGTCCCTCCGCCGTGGCCCGCGCGAGATCGGCATGGATCGTGGTCGCGAGGCCGTAGGGATTCGATACCGAGAGCTTTGTCGCGGTCTGCGACTCGTCGAGCATCACCAGCGAAGGCTCCCTGACCGTGAGCGTGGTGCCGCTGCCGGTGGCCAGCGTCCCCGACGCGTAGAAGGCCGCCTGCATGAGGGCCATGCCGTCGCGCCGCGTGGCCTGAAGGTTTCGCGTATTGGAGAGAATCCGCACCGTTGGCGCGGCCGCATAGGAGCTGACCGCCGAGCTGTTGGCCCCGGGAAGCACCGCGTAGGAGTAGGCTCCGCCCGACGTGGCGGTGCCGTGGCCCACCTGCAGGCTGAACACGCTCCCCGTTACCATCGCGCTCGACTGACTGGTGTTGAGGCCCGACCACGATCCGCTCTGCACCGCAGCCCGGAGCGTCACGCTCTGCGGCGTCGGAAACACGTACCCCACGCCATCATGGAGCACCCACGAGAGATCGCTCCGCGACACGGTGCCGGTCGCCAGCACTCCGATCGCGCCGGACGTCGTCACCCAATACGCCGAGCCCTTCTGAAACGTCTGATTGACCGTGGTGATCACCTCGCCGGTCGCGGACGGGGCGTCGATGCCGGCACCCAGGGCCACTTCGACGTCGTCATAAAAAAACCACGCCTTGTGGGCCTTCACGTTTCGCTGCGCGTAGTCGAGCACGGTGGCCCCATTGCGACCATCCGACACGCCTCCCGCGAATCCCGTGGACCCCGACACGCCCCAATCGACCGGCGGCTTGAGCGAATACGCCGCCTGCTCGGTGGTCGTGCCAGGAAGCCGACGCCAGTCCCAGATCGGTTGGATATCGGTGTATTCATTGCCCCGTTGCTGGATCAGGTTGACGCCGTCGGCGAGGTGGAGGTTTTGGAGCCCCTCGCCGTTGCCCGACTCCGGTTCGAGCGTTCGCGTGGAGGAAACCTTCACCGTCGCCGAAAACCCGGATCGCTGGTGTGAGGTGAAGTCGGAGTTCCAGAAATGGCGGTGGCCAACGAGCGCCAGTGCCGCCGCCGCCGTCCCCGATGTCTTGGCGGCGCTCAGGCGGTCGCGCATCGCGGTGAGTTCCGCTGCCCGGTACGTGGTGAGCGTCTTGACCCCGTCGATCACGCCGATGATGCCGCTGCCGAGGTTTTTGCTACTCGTCCTTGTGATCGCCCGGCCCTGTGCCGTTGCATCGAAGGTTGTGCCGCGGAGCATCCATTGCTGGCCGTCGAGCAGGTAATCGACCACCACCGAACTGCCGGCGGCCGGCAGCGCGAACGACGTGCCCGCACCATAGGCGCTGATGTCCACCGCCTCGGATGCGAACGTGAGGCCGTAGGCGCCGCTCTGGAGTTGGGCTCCATGCTGATGAAAACTGCCATCGGGTTGGATGCCCTCGTCGGTCGTCTTCACGAGCGTGTCGCCGATCGCCAGGAAGGCCTCGCTCGTCAGCGGCGCATCGCGAGTGATCGCCCCGCGGATGATCGTCGCGTAGGCCCGGTCCATCCGGTTCGTTCCGGTATTCGTGCCGGCGTTGGTGCTCCGCGGGATGTATGCCCGCGCCACGATTGCGGTACCGTTCGTGACCTGGGTCGCCGTGAGCTGCGACTGCACCAGCAGGATCGTCTCCCCGAGCAGTTGCGGCGTGTTGATTTCGTTGTACCACCAGTTGGTGCTCTGGGGATTCAGCGACACGAAGGCGTCGTAGCCCTTCACGATGCCCGCGAGAAGCGTTACCGATCCATAGAGCGCGTGCGCGGGGTTCGCGTAGGCTTCGGACATGCTCAGCAGCCGCGAGAGGTGGGTCTGCTGGGACCAACCGGTCTGGCTGGTATCGCTATAGTTGACATCGCTCCAGCGGCCGTTGGTGCCGAGCGACGTCAGGTAGCCGTTGACCGTCGAGGTTCCGGGCGCTGCTGACCAGAGGTCGGTCTTGATCCGCGTCGCCACAGTGTCGAGATCGTCGCCGCGCACGGTTGCCGCCGCGGCGACCGCCAGCATCAGGCACGATAGAGGAAGGAGGCGACGCATATCCTGGTTCAGCCCGGCTCAATGCCGGGCATGGCTCCTCGGCCTGTCTGTCAGACGCAGGAGCCGGCCCAATTGTTCAGAAACTGGGGGCTGACGACGGCCTCCCGAACGAACGACACGGGACCAAGTCCCGTGGGTAAGGCATGTTGCACGGCCGACTCGGAGCACCAAACGGGCGGATCGCCTCTCCACCCCGCTCCAATTCTCCATCGTACCACCGGCGTCATCGCCTGGCATGGACGATTTCATGCGACGCGCACCGGATTCGTGGGCCTCACCCCCGCTGCTGGAGCACCTCGTGCGATCCTGGGGCCTTCCCGCTTCCGAGGGCTCTCGATGGTTGGGGTAATGACGCCACGCCCCATAAACGTGCGACATCAGGGCTAAAAACCCGGGCATATCATTGGTTCATCGTGAAGCATCGAGGAAACGGGGGAACCGCTGCGGGTGCCATGGCGTACCGATCAGGACTCATACGCGGCACGCCGTTCCCGATCCGAGCTCTGAAGAAGACCCATCTCGCAGCGACCTGGTAGCTCAACTCCTCATGCCCCGCATCCGGCCCGCCCGCCGTCGCCGAGGAGTCACGTTCCGCATGGAGGGCCCGTGGCTGGGCCGCTTCGAGCCGCTCGAGCCTCGGCAGATGCTCGACGGCGAGGGTCTGACCGGGCAGTACTACGACGCCGCCGACCTCACCGCCCTGAAGGCCACGCGAGTGGACGCGACGGTGAACTTCGACTGGGGCACAACGAGCCCTGCGACCGGTGTGGCCAACACCACCTACTCCGTCCGCTGGTCGGGCGCGGTCGTTCCGCAGTTCTCAGAGATGCACACCTTCACGGTGACCGCTGACGACGGTGTGCGGCTCTGGGTGGACAACGAGCTGATCGTTACCAGTTGGGTCAATCAGGACGCCAAGGTGGTGACGGGGCAGATCGCGCTCCGCGCGGGCGTGGCCGTGCCGATCACGCTGGAGTATTTCCAGAACACCGGGACCGCAAGCGTGAAGCTGGAATGGTTGAGCCCGAGTTTGCCACAGCAAGTCATCCCGCAGTCGCGGCTCAACGCCACTGCAGCGGCCGACAATCGCGGCACGGCTCTGCAGGAGACGTGGACCGGAGTCGCAGGCGGCAAGGTGACCGACCTCACCGGGAGCACCGCTTACGCAGGCGCTCCCGCCTATCGACAGATGATCACCAGCCTGCAGTCGCTGCAGCAGGACGTCGGCGACGCCAACGGTTCCCGCATCCGGGGCTTCATCGTGCCTCCGGCCACGGGATCCTACGTGTTCTCAGTCGCCGGCAACGACGACGTGCAGCTCTCGCTCTCGACCGACGCTACTACCGTCAACGCCTCGCGGATAGCCTTCACGTCGGCCGTGACCGCCCCCTATGCCTGGACGGCGACCGCCACGCAGACCTCGGCGGCGATGGCGCTCGTGCAGGGACGGCGCTACTACTTCGAAGTGCTCCACAAGGAAAACTCCGGCTACAACCACTGGGCCGTCGGCTGGACGACACCGCTCTCCTCCACGGTGACCGTGATCGGGGCCGACGCCATCGAGCCCTGGGGGGCCACGACCAGTCTGCCGGCGACCGGAATCCTGAACGGCATGTCCACCGGTCGGAACCGGATTCTCACCAGCCCCGAGATGGTCGCCCGCGCCAAGGCCCTCGTCGCCCAGGGGGGCGCCTTCAAGAACTGGTACGACACCATCGTCGCGCGGGCTGACCTCTACCTCACCGACGACCTTCCGGCCACGACAGCGCCTTCAAGCGCCAGCGGAGGTACGCAACCTGTGCTCGCGGGCCTCGAAGACAACCTCACCTTCCTCGCCGGTGCCTACACGCTCCGAACAGCCGTCGAGGGCAACGAGACGAACACGCAGAAGTATTTTGACAAGGCGAAGGCAGTGATTCAGGCCGTCACGCAGTGGTCCACCTGGGACACGGGGTCGCAGTTCCTCGGCGCGGCGATGGTCTCGCAGGGCATCTCGGTCTGCTACGACTGGATGTACGACAAGTTCACCGCGGCCGAGCGGAAGGCGATCGCCGACCGCGTCTACACGCTCGCCATCAAGCCCACGATCGACACCTGCACGGCGAAGAACTACTGGACGCAGTGGTACGGCAACTGGGCGTTCGTCTGCATCGGAGGCGTGGGCAGCGCCGCGTTGGCTTTCGCACCCGAGTACTACAAGGCCGAGACCGAGACGCTGCTCGCCAAGGGCTGGCCGGTGCTCCAGTCGTCGATGCAGCACTTCGCCGGCGAAAATGGCGGCTGGCACGAGGGCCCCGGCTACATGGGCTACGGCGGCCTCTACCTGATCCGGCTGATGGCCAACCTGCAAAACGCCGTGGGGACCGACTACGCGCTCTCCCTGGAGAAGGGATTCCAGCAACTGCCCACCTTTCTCGTCGGCATGTCGACGACCGTGACGGGCAACGGCAACAACGGCACGTATCCCTACGGCGACGGCGACTGGTCGCAGAACGGCGACCCGTGGTTCAACTGGCTCGCCGCCCGCTTCAACCGCGGCGACGTCGCCAAACTCACGCGCGACCGGGCCGACTCGACGACAACCACCACCGTGGTCACCGGCGGCGTGACGAGCGGCAACAAGACGGTCTACTCCTTTCGAACACCGTGGTCGCTGCTCTGGTACGACGAGCGGGGCGACACCGCCAGCGGAAAAGTGGTCTCGCCGGGTGCCGAAGCAGCCCGCACCGACAGTTCGTTCTTCGGCGACCCCCGGCTTCTCCAGTGGGGCACGTCGGGCCAGCAGAACTACTCCGAGCACGTCAACGTGTGGCGCGACTCGTGGTCGAGCACCTCCAGCGCCGTGATGTTCAAGGGGGGCTACAAGGGGGTCGATGGCCACGAGAACCTCGACGGCGGCTCCTTCCTGCTCGACGCCCTCGGCCAGCGCTGGGCGACCGACCTGGGCCGCGACTCCTACTCGCTCGCGCAGGTCGGCGGCACTAACTACGGAGCCTACCGCAAACGGGCGGAGGGACAGAACACGCTGGTGATCAATCCCACCGCCAACGACTATCTCTCGTCGAGCGACGCCAACGAGCGCGCCTTGAACGCCGACCAGGTCTACAAGGACGCAACCGGCAGCCCGGCCTACGCCCAGGTGATTAAGAGCCTCTCCACCGATCTCCAGTCGATCGGGATCGTCGACCTGACGAACCTCTACTCCAAGATGCGGGTCTCGACGGTGCAGCGTGGCTTCGTTCTCGACCGCACCGACGGCTCGCTGCTCGTGCAGGACGAGATTACGGCGGCGACCGCGCCGGAGGTCTGCTGGTTCATGCACCTGCCCGTCGCGTACGCGAACCGGACGTCGCAGATCGCCATCAGCAGCGACGGCAAGACGGCCACGGTCACGATCGGCTCAAACCGCCTGCAGTGCCGGATCCTGTCGGGCACCGGCGCTACCTTCACCGTCTCCGAGGCGGTGTCGCTGCCGAGTTCGCCGAGCGTGACCGGCCAGACAAGCAACAGCGGCTTTTGTAAGCTCACCGTCCGCTACACCGGCACCACGAGCGAGCGGCTCGCCGTCTGGATGATGCCGTTGAAGTCGGGCCAGTCGGCCCCGGCCGCGACCCCCGCGGTGACGGCCCTGGCCGCGTGGACGCCCAAGGCCAGCCGTCAGGCCTGGGCCGGCGACCTCGACGGCTACGCGTCGACGTCGATCGCCGACGCCACGGCCTCGTCGTCGACGTGGTCGAGCCAGATCACAAGGGCCACGGGCTTGTCGATGAAGGCCCTCGACTCGAACACGGCTAGCCGCGTCACGCCCGTCACCCTGTCGCTGCCGCTCACGAGCGGAGAGACGGTGACGTGGGCCAGGCTCGTGGCGGGCCTCAAGTCAACCGCCTCGACCACCGGCACCGATCTTCTGTACCTCGACTCCACGACCGGTCAGACCTACTCCTCCCTCGGCTGGAGTTCGATCGATGCCAACGCCACCTCCCGGGAGCTCACGCTCTCCGCCGCGCAACTCGCCGCGCTCCAGGACGGCACGCTGAATCTCGCCTTCTCGCCCAACACCACTGTCGACTGGGTGCAACTGCAGTACGCCACGGCCGGCGGCCTGCAGGAGGACACGATCAGCGTCGCGGCTGGTGTCACACAGACCGACACCGTGGCCCGCTCGGGCTCGACCCGGCTCGTGAAACGGGGAACCGGTACGCTCGTGCTCACGGCGGCGAGCGCGGCCACGGGGGGCACCATTGTCGAGGAGGGCACTCTGATCGTGCGGCATGCAGCGGCACTGGGCACCGGTGGCGTCGATGTCCGCGGCGGTGCGACACTCGTCTTCGACATCGGCACCGACGCGGCCGACCTGGCGTCGCTGGTACTCGCCCCGACGGCCACGGTTGACATCGGTAAGGCGCGATTCACGGTTGCCAACGGCGCCGCTTCGATTGCCGCCATCCGCCAGTGGCTTGCAGCAGGCCGCGGCAGCGGAAACTGGACGGGCTCGAGCGGCATCACCTCGTCTGCCGCTGCTGCCGCAATCGCCTCTGGGAAGAGCCGTTCGGTCGGCTGGCTCACCAACGCCGACGGCTCGGTGACCGTGGCTTTTGCGGCGCCGGGCGACACCAACCTCGACTTCACGATCGACATGCTCGACTCGGCCAACTTCATCACCAGCGGCATGTTCGACACGGGCTGGATAGCGAGTTGGGCCGACGGCGACTTCACCAACGACGGGGTGGTAGACATTCTCGATCTCTCGGAATTCATCTCGAGCGGGCTCTTAGACGCCGGCCCCTACCTCGCGGAGGTGAGCGTGGCGGTGGCCTACAAGCAGGCCAACGGCTGGTCGAGCGGGTTCAACGGCGACGTCACGGTCACCAATCAGGGGACGGCCGCCATCTCCGGATGGACGCTGGAGTTCGACCTCGACGCGGTGATCACCAGCGTCTGGAACGCAACGATCGTGAGCCAGTCGGGCGGCCACTACGTGATCCAGCCGGCGTCGTGGAATGCGACGATCGCCGCCGGGGCCTCCGTTAGCTTCGGCCTGCAGGCAACGGGCCCGGTAGGCACTTCGCCGCGGAACAAGAAGTTCAATGGTATCGCGGTCTGACCAGGCGCCTCGGCGCCGCGAGTCGCACACTTATGGGACACCGCCCGACGGCGTGATTCGTTATCATTTTCCAGTCGACGTGAGTCCTGGGGTTTCAGAATTACGGGGAGGCGGAATCATGACGGTGTTGTTGCTCGGTCGTGGCGTTCGGTGTGCGCTCGTGCTGCTCGCCGGCATGACCCCATGGGTTGCTGCAGCGCAGTCGACCTGGTTGCCGACATCGGGCACCACGCCCTGGACCACCGGCACCGCCTGGAGCGACGGCATTATCCCCAGCGCGGTCGATGCGATCACGCAGTTCCCCAACGCGGGGCCGACGGTGCTGCTCGACAACACGACGGTGACCGTGGGCACGATCAACCAGACGACGGCCTCGGGCAATGTCGTGATCGGCTCCACCGGCACCGCCGGGTCGAGTACTGACTGGATCACGCTGGCCGTCTCCACCGGCGTACCGGTGATCAACGTCACCGGCGGCAACCTCTACATGTATGCGCAGTTGAGCGGTAGCCAAGGTCTGCAAAAGAACGGCGGTGGGATCTATTCCCCCCGCTACAACACGCTCGACTTCACTTACACCGGCACAAACTACTTCAATGGTGGCACGATCCAGATCGCCCGTGGGGGACAGCTCGGCGATGCTGCTAATCCGATTGAGGTCCTCGCGTCCTCCAACCTGCAGAACTACGCGGTGACGACATTCGGTGCCGCCCGCTCGATCTCGCTCGCCTCCAGCACGCTGCTCACCGTTCAGAACGGCGCGGCGACCAACGCCCTGACGATCAATGGGCCGATCACAGGGGGCGGTGCGATCACGTTCAACACGGGCAGTTTCACGCTCAACGGTGCCAACACGTACACCGGCACCACCACCATCCGGTCGGCCACGGTGACGCTCGGGCCGTCGAGTCCGCTCTCGACGGCAACGCTCACCCTACAGACTTCCGCCACAAACACTGGCGGCAGCCGGATCGATCTCGGCGGCCAAACGCAAGCAGTCCCGACGCTCGCGATGACGCTTGCCAACAACGGCACCAGCCAGGCGACCAACACCTTCCTGAACGGCTCGCTGGCGGTGACCGGGCCGAACTTCACGGTGAACTCCGGGGCTGCGACGGCCCTGACCGGCACGACGCAACTCGACCTCAAGGGCTTGTCGGGTTTTTCTTGGGGTAACGGGTTCGGCGCCTTCGAGATCAGTACCTCGAGCACCGTGACGTCGGGTACCGTCGCCACGATCGTCAGCCTTCCGACCACCGGATCGTCGTCCCTCTCCGGAGCTTCCGTCCGCGTGGGCAACTCGGCCAACGGCCCTGCCTCGAGCGTCTCGACGCTCAACCTTGGTCTCGCCAACTCGATTTCCACCGGCACCCTCACGGTCGGTGCCTACCGCGGCAACGGCGTGATGACGTTCGGCTCGGGCGTATCAGGCGGGAGCCTGATCCTGCGCGGGGCGACTGGTGGTGACTCGCGTGTGGATACGGTCTATGTCGGCTTCAAGGGGGGCGGCGACAACTTCGGCAGCGGCGTACTCGACGTCTCCGCTGGCTCCATCGATGCCCGGGTGTCGGACTTCAACGTCGGCTATTACTACGTGCTTGCATCAACCGGCCAGACCGGCACGTTCGCGATGTCCGCGGGCACGTTCGACGCGACGACCATCACGCTTGGCGCCATCAACGTGCCAACCGGATTGGCGGGTTCGCCGACCATCACGAGTTCCTTCAACCAAGCCGGCGGCGTCGTCCGCGCCGTCTCGCTGGTGATGGGCGTCAACGCCGCCGACAGCGGCACCACCAACAATCCGAACTTCCGGAGCACCTACACGCTCTCGGGCGGGACGTTCGCCGTGAGCGGAATCTCGTCGGGCACGGGGATTTCGTCGGCGGGGTCTCAGCGACGGATTGCCTGGACCGGTGGCACGATCACGACGCTCGATGCCTCGACCAACCTCCTGGTCGCCGGCAAGTCGGGCAGCGGTGGATCGATCCTGTTCAACGTGAGTGGAGTCGCTGCGAAGAGCATCGACGTACCGGTGGGCCGAACCGCCACGCTGGCCCAATACGTCACGGTCTCGGGCTCGAACACCGAGTTCAAGAAGACGGGGGGTGGCACACTCGTGCTCGGTGGCGGCGACGGCTACGTCTCCACGTACAGCGGAACCACGACGGTGGAGGGTGGTCGTTTGCAGTTGGCGAGCGGTACGGCCTTGCCATCGGGCCAGCTCGTTCCCGTCGCCGGCGGCACCGTCACGCTCTCGCCAGGCCTGATGACGACCGTTGGCGGCCTAAAACCGAATCAAGGGGGCCTCACCGACGTTGGGAGCGGCCTGATGACGGTGGCCGCCGGCCTCTCGGCCGCCGACATGCTCGTGGCATTGAACAGCGGTCGCGGCGATGGATCGTGGAACGGCACGACGGGGATCACGTCGAGCAAGGCCCGAGCCGACCAGGCTGCGAGCATACCGCGGACGATTGGGTGGCTCGATAATGGTGATGGTTCGATGACGTTCGCCTTCGCGGCGCCGGGCGACACCAACCTCGACTGGGCGGTCGATATCCTCGACGCCGGCAACTTCCTGACGTTCGGTAAGTACGACACCGGCCTGCCGGCGACCTGGCTGGATGGCGACTTCAACTACGACGGCGTCGTGGACATTCAAGACGCCGCCGAATTCTTCGGCACCGGCCTCTACGACACCGGGAGCTACAACCCACCGCCTGGGCTGGCAGGCGGCGTGGCCGCCGTTCCAGAGCCTGCGTCGTTGGCGATACTGGCGGGAGCCGCACTGGCGGCCGGTTGTGCAGCGTTTCGTCGCCCGCGAACGAAATAAGAGCCGCAGGGACGATGGCGACGGCCGTGCCGAGACGAGCGTGAAGACAGCCCCTCCGGGCTTTGCGCGATACACTCCGGCTGGTGTGGAGTCGACGCCGGGGTGTGGCGCGAGTCGAGGCGGCAGACATGCGGTTAACAGGTCGCGGTGCCCGGCTGTCCGCAGTGCTGTGCGCCGTCATCGTGGCGGCGTCCGCCCTCATGACGGCCACGCCTGCCCCAGCCGCCTCCACGCTCGATCGCAACGGTCGGTTTGCGATCCAATGGTGGACGATCGACGATGGGCTGCCGGAGGCACCGGTCAACGGTGTCGCCTTCGCCCCCGACGGCACGCTCTACTGCACGACGCCAACACGGATCGTTCGCTTCAACGGCGACTCCTTCGAACCGCTTTCCGAGGCCCTCACCAATCCCGTACGAGAGGCGATCGGTGGCTTCTCGAACCTCGGTTTCGACCGCGAGGGGCGGCTCTGGGTGCAGGGGGGCCGAGCCGCGGCGATGCTGCACAGCGACAGGCTCGGGTCGGGCCGGCGGCGATGGACGGTGCACGTCCATCCACAAGGACGTTTCAACAGCCTCGCATTCAGCGCTGAAGGCCAGCCCGTGCTTGTGGGCCCGAACGAGGTGCTCGCATTCGACGGGAAGCGGTTTCACGAGTTGGCAAACGTCGTTCGCTACGACAAGCGGGTGCTGTGGCGATACGGCGACATTGATCCGACGTCTGGAGAACTCTGGCTCTGGGGCGACACGCTCCGCCCCGGTGATCTCCGCAGGGCATCGATTTCACGTGGAGTCGCGAAGCCGCTCGTGATCACCTCCGACATGGCCACCGGGGGAGACGTGATATCCCTGAGTTTCTGCCCCGAGGGGCCGCTTGCGCTGCTACCAGAATGCGGTGCGGTGCGAAGCGCCGAAGGCTGGCAGAGGCTACCGCCCATCCTCCCGGACGCTGACTATCGCCGGAGCGGCAAGATCTCATGGACGGCCGACGGCACCGTCTGGATTTCGAGTCACAACGGCATCATCGCCTGCCGCGACGGTGTTGCCGAACAGGTGACCAGTGGACTACCCGGCTTCTCGCTGCGAACCGGTGCAATCGTTAGCGACCCGCAGGGCGGCATCTGGGCCGCCTGCTTCGGGGGCCTGCTCGCTGTGCGGCGCACCACGCTTCACGTGGAGGCGGTCCCCGATTGCCGTGCGGCGTTCGAGCGGGCGGACGGATCGCTGCTCGTGGGTAGTCCCGGGATCGTGGCGGCCCTCGCCCCGGTCGGCCCTGGAGCCGTACGGCCGATCGGCACGCTCGCGGGAGCGTCGGTACCCACGGCGATCCTGGAGGATGCGGCGGGACGGGTCTGGGTGGGCACGCAGGACAACTTCATTCTTCGCGTCGCGGGTGGCCGGGTGACGCAGGTCACGAAACCCGCCGAACCGTTCCGCGAGTTCCGCAATATCAACGCCCTCGCCTGCGATGCGACGGGCCGCGTCTGGGCGGCGACGGCCAACGGCCTGGCAGTCCATGACGAGAAGACTGATTCGTTCCGGACGATCACCCCGGATGACCGTACCGCACAAACCGTCGTGATCGGCCTGGCAGCGGAGGCCGACGGCTCGATGCTCGCGGCGATCCAAAGCCGCGGCGTCGAACGGATCGGCGCCGATGGCAGCAGAAGCCAGATCCTGGCCGCGGCCGACATGCCTGGGCGGAGGACGATCGTGTTTCGCCGCGACTCCCGAGGGAGCCTCTGGATCGGCGGTGAACGGGGACTCGTGCGTCACCGCGCCGGCACGCCGCCCCTGCGGCTGTCCACGGCCACCGGTCTCGTCGATGACGCAATCCGGCAGATCGAGGAGGACCAATCAGGACGGCTCTGGCTCGCCACCCGCAGCGGCCACCTCCAAGGATTGCGGCTCGATGACCTCGAGCGGCTCGACCGCGGCGAACGGTCGATCGTCCGCGGCGCAATCCTCGGCCCGCTCGACGGGGTCGGAGACGCGGAGTGCATCGGCCGCATGGGCCGCCCCTTCCGCACCGGAGACCAGCGTCTGGAGCGGATCACCGTGCCGGTTACGAACGGCATCATCCGCTTTGTCCCCGCGACGGTCGCCTCGGTGACTTCGGCCGGCGTCGCACCGCTGGTAGCTCGTGACTCCGATGTGCCCTACGGATTCCGCTTCGCGACGCCGGACCTCCATTGGGCCGCGCCGCCTCTGTACCAGACGCGGTTGTCGGGGGTTGACGATGCCTGGTCACCCCCCAGCCAGGCCGATCGACGCCACTATGCTTCGCTTCCCCCGGGGGAGCACGTGTTCGAAGTCCGGTCGATCGCCGGCGAAACTGACCACGACTTCCCAATCGCATCTCTGCCCGTGATGGTCGCGGCCCCATGGTGGCGGCGTCCGGCCACTTTGGCGGTGTTCGGCATCGCCCTTGCCGCGACTGCCGCGACCATCGCCCGCGAGGCGACACGACGGCGGTCTCGGCGGGTGATCGAGGCGCTCGAGTGGCAGCGGGCGATGGACCGCGAGCGGGCGCGGATCGCCCGAGACATCCACGACAGCCTCGGAGCGGGCCTGACGCGAATGGCGATGATGAGCGACCTCGCTCGCAAGGGGGCCATGCCCCAGACGAATCTCCCGGACCGGCTCGACGCCATTTACCGTAACGCCCGGAGCCTCGCCCGGTCGGTCGACGAGATCGTCTGGGCGGTCAATCCACGAAACGACACCGTGGCACAGTTCACCTCCTACGTCGTCCAGGACGTCGAGGAGTTTGTTCACGCCGGCGATCTGTCGCTGCGGCTCGACGTGCCCGACGGACCCAGTGACGAGCGTCCGCTGCCGACGCACGTGCGGCATCACGTCTGCCTGGCGATCCGCGAGGCTCTGCAGAACGTGCTGCGGCACGCCGAGGCGACTCACGTCGATTTCTCGATCCGCGTCGATGATGCGTCGATGAATGTCGCGATCCGTGATGACGGCGTCGGCTTCGCCACCGACTTCCCCCCCGCGGCCGAGCAGGACGGCCTGGCCAACATGCGGCACCGTCTCGGAGAGGTGGGCGGTAGCGTCGCCATCGCCTCGGCGCCCGGCTCAGGGACGACCGTGACATTCCGCGTTCCCGTTGACTTTCGGCGGAACGGTGCCGGCGCGACACCCCTGGAGGCGATTCATGACAGCTGAGCGAACCCTGAAGGACGCGGCCCAGGCACCGGCGGTGGAGCCGATCGACGTGGCCCTGATCGAAGACGATTCCGGCACCCGCGCAAGCCTGCGGGAAATCATCGAGAGCGCAGCCGATTGCCGCTGTGTAGGAGAATTTCGCTCGGTGGCCGAAGCGATCGCGGGCATCCCCGCGGTCGCGCCGAAGGTGGTGCTCGTGGATGTCAATCTTCCCGATGGCACCGGCGTCGACTGCGTGCGGAGACTCGCGCCGACGATGCCGTCCACGGAGTTCGTGATGCTCACGCTCTACCAGGATGGCGACATCCTCTTCGACGCCCTTGCCGCCGGCGCCCACGGTTACCTGATCAAGCCGGTCCGGGTCGATGAGCTCCTTGCGGCGATCCGTGACGTGGTGGAAGGAGGCTCACCGATGTCGAGCATGGTCGCGCGGCGGATCGTGCGGTCCTTCGAGCGGCACGCTCCGGTGCACGTCGCGCCGCTCCCCAAGGGACACGAGATGCTGGAACTTGCTCCCCGCGAACGCGAGGTGCTCGACTTGCTCGCCGCCGGCGCGATGTACAAGGAGGTCGCCAAGCAGCTTGGTGTCAGCCGCAATACGGTGATTACCTACATTCGCCGGATCTACAAGAAACTCCACGTCCACTCGCGGCATCACGCCGTCGAGCGATACCGGAGGATGCAGTGATGCCCGTCGGCAGCTGCATGAAACCATCCCTGCACGCCCTCCGATCGCTCGGTCGCCTGATCCTGCTTCTGGCCGTGACCGCAGCGCCGGTCCGCGCGGCCGAGCAGGCCACGCCCGTGATCTCCGCCGACGCCTTCGGAAAGGCTTCATTCACTGTGTCCGACGCGATTGCCAGTGGTACGTTCGGCCCGCTCGACGGCGTCGCCGGACGGCCGCTCGGCTGGACGATCGACGTCGCCAGTCCGGGGCGCCGGCTCTGGTCGGTGCAACTCGCGATTCCGCTCGCAGGCCCCGTGGCCACCGGCGACGCGGTGCTGATCTCCTTCTGGGCGAGGGCAGATCGTTCGCCTCCGGAAGGGGTCGCTGGCGGAATTATCGCTGTCGAAAACAAGACGCCGGGCAACCCAAAGCTCGGTATGGGGGGGTTTACGGTCAACGGCGAGTGGCGGCGGATCGACGTGCCCTTCCTGGCGGGCGTCGAGGCGATCCCCGACAAGGCGGTGCTCGCCTTCCAACTCGGCGAGCGGCCGCAGCGGCTCCAGATCGCCGACCTGACAGTCACGAACCACCGGCGCAGCGTGCGGCTTGCCGACCTGCCGCGTGCCATCATCCACTACCCCGGCCGGGAGGCCGACGCCGCCTGGCGACGGGACGCGCTCGCCCGCATCGAGAAGCACCGCGTACGAGAGTTTGGCGTGCGGCTCGTGGACGACGCCGGGCGGCCGCTTCCGAACGCGACGATGCGGGCCCGGCTTGTCCGGCATGAGTTTCTCTTTGGCGGCACGATCAAGGCGGAGTTTTTCAAGCCCGGCGACACGGGCTGGCAGAAGTACCGCGATACGATCGACCGGCACTTCAGCGCCGTCGTCTTCGAGAACGACCTCAAGCCGGGCTCACTCGAGGAGTCACTCCGCGGTGGCGATGACCATCTCCGCTGGGAATGGACGGCGACTGCGGCGGAGTGGTGCCGCGAGCGGAACATCGCGATCCGAGGCCACTACATGGTGGCGGGAGTCTGGGGCTCGTTCGCCTCCCGGGATCGTTCGACCGACCCCACGCTCCGCGACCGGCTGTTCGATCACATGCGTCTGCTCGCTGAAAAGACCGGTCCGTTCGTCCACGATTTCGACGTGCTGAACCATCCCGTGGGCTGGTCCAACCCGCCGCAGACGGTTCGCGATGTGCTCGGGCCCGGGTTCTACGCCGACGTGATCCGCTCCGCCCGCAGGCTCACCGACCGGCCCCTCTGGATCAACGAGGACCGTACCTTCAACTCCGGCTTCCAGCAGGACCACTACGTGTCCTGCGTCCGCGAACTTCTCGACGCGGGCACACCGCCGGATGGCATTGGGATCCAGGGCCACTTCCACTCCGGCTCGCTGGTCGCGCCTGAGGAGATGCTCCGCGTCAGCGACCGGCTCGCGAGTCTCGTGCCGGCGCTGATGCTCACTGAGTGGGACGTGATGACCAACGGCGACGAGGAGCTCCAGGCCGACTACCTCCGCGACACCCTGATCGCCGCCTACTCGCATCCCGCCTATCGGGGATTCTTGATGTGGGTCTGGTGGGAGGGGGCCGGCTGGCGCCCGGAGGCGGCGCTCTTCCGCCGTGATGGCAGCGAGAAGCCCAACGGCCGCGTCTGGCGGGAGTTTGTCTCGGAGCGCTGGCGAACCGACACGTCCACGACCGCCGACACAGCCGGCCTTGCCCGCTTTCGCGGCCACGCCGGCCTCTATGACTTCACGATCGAGTACGAGGGCCGCACGGCGACGGTGCAGCACGTGCTAACGCTCACGGCGCCACGGGAGCCCACTACGGTCACGATTCGCTGGGACGCGCCGCCTTGATGACGCGAGGGGTGGCGGAGACGGCCCACCAAGCTCATGGCTCGGGCGGTGGAAGTGATTTATGATCACACGATCGGACAGAGTTCCAACTCCGCCCACGTCGTGGGGTCGCCGTCCCACGGATACTCGGGAGGCGCGAAGCAGGGAACCTTGCCGAGGCGGCGATCGACGACCGCGGCGAAGAAGCCAAGCGTCGAAACTTCAGACGGATCCCAGCCGGGAAGCGCTGCCGTACCGATGAAGGCGTCGATTCGCCAGCCGTCGGCCGTGGGCGTGGATTCGATCGAGATCGCACCGGCCGGCAGTTCGGCTGGCACTTCGCTGGTTCGCGGGATCGTCGCCACCACGGCGGCCGCCTTGTTGGCAAGTTTGCCGCCGCCGGTGGGCAAGAGCGCGAGCCGGCGGCAGAAGCGGCCGGCTCGGTGACTGTCGCCGGTCGGTCGCGTGGCGATCCAGAGATGCAGGCCGTCGCTGTCCTCGGGCCGCGTGGTGTGGCACCACCGCGATGTCCCCACGCCTCGTGCCACGGCCCGCACGGCGAGGCCGTCGGGGTTCCAGGCCGCCCAGAGGTCGAGCACGTCGGGCACTCCCGCCACGTCGGCGAACGACGGCAGCCGGCAGGCGTCGTCGACGCCTGATTTTGACGGTGGCCAGAGGGCGTCGCGGCGAGGGCAGCGCAGCCGGATCTTGAAGAGTGCGGCGGGGTTGACGAGCGGGCTCATACGGGAATGTGGAAGGTCCGGTTATGCGGATTGGGAAACGCCGAAGGGTGCGCCAGAGTGTCCTATAGTAGCAGTGCCGGAGGACTGGCCATCCCCTGCACCCTGGTCGGAATGTGGTGAATGCGAGTGCTCGAAATCGCCAGCGAGGCCGTTCCCTTCGCCAAGACCGGTGGTCTGGCCGACGTTGCCGGGGCGTTGCCCGAGGCACTGGCCGAGCTGGGCTGCGACGTGACGCTCGTCGTTCCCGCCTACGCTGAGGCCCTCGGTAAGGGCCTCCCGATCGAACCGGCTGGGATCGAGTTTGACGTGCCGATCGGCACGGGCTCGCGGCCGGCGCGGATTCTGCGGTGCCGCCGCGAGGGGCAGCGGGCCGACGCCTATCTGATCGCCAACGACGACCTCTTCGACCGGCCCACGCTCTACGGCGGCGCCAGCGACTATCACGACAACGCCGAGCGGTTCATCTTCTTCTCGCGAGCCGCGGTGGAACTCGCCTGCCGACTCGGTGGTCCGTGGGACATTCTCCACTGCCACGATTGGCAGACGGGCCTCGTGCCGGCCTACCGTCGGCTGCTGTATGGCTCGAACCCTGCCGTTGCCAACGCCCGCACCGTGATGACGATCCACAACATGGCCTACCAGGGGCTCTTCTGGCACTGGGACATGCTGCTGACCGGGATCGACTGGAGCCACTTCACCTGGCAGGAGATGGAGTTTTACAGCCAGCTCAATCTCCTGAAGACGGGCATCGTGTTCGCAGACGCGGTGACTACGGTGAGCCCGACCTACGCCAAGGAGATTCAGGCGACGCCGGGCGGCTGTGGCCTCGAGGGCTTGCTTGCAGCGCGTCGCGACTCGCTCGCAGGCATCGTCAACGGCATCGACACGTCACTCTGGAACCCGGCGGCTGATGCGCTGCTGCCGCGGGGCTTCGGCGAGGCCGATGCCGAGGAGGGCAAGTATGCGGCCCGCGTCGCGCTCGCCGCCCGTCTAGGCCACGCCGCCCCCGACGCGCGGCCGTTGGCGGCGTTCGTTGGCCGGCTGGTGGAACAGAAGGGCGTCGAACTGGTTCTTGATGCGATCATGAAACTCGCGGGCACCGGCCGCGTGCACTTTATGATTCTGGGCACGGGTGGCCGCGGCGAGGAAGACGCCCTGCGGGAGATCGCGGCCGCGTATCCAGGCACGGTCGATGTGGTCATCGGCTTCGACGAAGGGCTCGCCCATCTCGTCCAGGCGGCAGCCGACATCACGCTCGTGCCGAGTCGGTTCGAGCCCTGCGGCCTCACGCAGCTCTACGCCCAGCGATACGGCTCGATCCCGGTCGTCCGCGCTACGGGGGGACTTGTCGACACCGTGGTCGATGCGACGCCGGAGACGATTCGCGACGGTTCCGCGACGGGGTTTGTGTTCAAGGGTTTTGATGCGGCCGGTTTGGAACACGCCCTGGGTCGAGCCCTCGCGGCCTACGACGACAAGCCTGTCTGGAAGAGACTCGTTGGCACCGCGATGCGGCAGGACTGGTCGTGGCGGGCGAGCGGCCGCGAGTATGTGCGGCTCTTCGAGCGGACCCGGGCGAGGACGTAGCTCAGGTTTTTAACACGTAGCTCAGGTTTTCAACATGTAGCTCAGGTTTTCAACCTGAGTACAAAACACGCCCGGTATCTTTCGGCACAGGTTGCCAACCTGTGCTACTTCGACGCAGGTTGAAAACCTACTCTACTTGGACACAGGTTGAAAACCTGTGCTACGGGGTGGTAAGCGGGGCAAGCTGCGTGTGACTTTGCACTGCGAGTGGCCTGGTTCACGGCCGGCCGATCGCTGCGACCGATACAGCTGGCATGAGTCGCATCATCTATGGCTTCGTAATCGTGTCGTTGCTCTCCGTCGCCCATGCCGGCGAACCGCGCGGGAAGTGCAGCCACTGCAAGAGGACGGCGGCAGGCAACGAGACGCCTTACGGCGACACCGGCTGCGGCCCGCGGTACTGCGGCGCCAAGCACGAGGAGTGCTGGGCGCCCGATCCGTGCGACGCCTGCGCGAAGTGGAAGGGATGCAACGGCACCCGCCAGATGCCTGAGAAACTCGCCCCCTGGCAACTGCCGCCGGGCCGCGGTTTCCAGAGCGGCCAGGATGTCGGCTACCGATCGGCGCCCTGCGGCACCTGCAACCCCTGCGGGCCTCAGTTTCCCTGGCTCTTCTGACGCTCTGCCACGAGCGTGGCCGCGAACGTGATCTCATCACCGCGGTCGCGGCAGGCGCGGCGCAGGAGTTCCCACTCGCCCGACGCCGCTGCCAGATCGACGAGCGAGGGCAGTGCCGCCGCGGCCTGGAGCGGACTTGGCATGCCGCGATCGTCCCGTGGCCGCGAGAGCGCCGCATGCAGCGCCTCCGCGGGTCGGCCCAGCCGCGCCAGCAGCAGCATGAGGACGTCGTGCGGGAGCGAGCCGGCTTCGGGTTCGGCCGTCGCTGCCGCCGAGCGGAAGAAGCGGATCGCGCGGTCGATTTCGATACCGAGCTGGCTGCCGTAGAAGAGCTGCGATGCCTCGCCCACATGTTCGAAGGGGGGCTCGCCGGGATAGACGAGGTCGGCCGGCAGCCGGCAGGCGTAGGTGGCGAGTTCCCAGCCGCGGCGGATCGTCGGTTCGTCGTCGCAGAGCCGCGCGATCCTGAGCACCGATTGCAGGTGGGAAACGTCCACGTGGAGCCCGATCTCGCTCGTGCCGAACGCTTCGAGGAGGGATGGAATCGTGGCCGGGCTTGGCGTGGCGATGCCCCGGGCCTCGAGGTCGCGGAGGACGTTTCCCATCAGTTCGGCGTGCAGGTGGGCGGCGAGCACGCTCGCCGCGGGCTGCTGGCGAGCCGCGGGCAGTCGCGATACCGCCTGCTCGTAGGCGGTGATCGCGTTGCAGGTGCCCTGCGTCGCCAGCACGATCTCGATGCCGAGGGCCGGATCGGCCGCGTCCCAGAGGACGACGCCGAGCGTCTCCTGAAGCACCCGGTCGGCCTCCTCGTTGGTGTG
>Ga0207954_1000134_pt1 | contig 22977 bp, 20 predicted proteins | sample CryBogmetaGMA0M_FD_184547 | JGI IMG/M metagenome (GOLD analysis project Ga0207954, IMG submission 184547) | Freshwater microbial communities from Crystal Bog, Wisconsin, USA - MA0M (SPAdes) | ecosystem: Environmental > Aquatic > Freshwater > Lake | place: Crystal Bog, Wisconsin, USA | collected... | reverse complement strand
CGCGACAAGGTCACCTATATCGATTACAAAGATATCGCGACCCTTCGCAAGTACATCTCTGATCGCGGCAAGATCCGCGCTCGCCGAGTAACAGGTGCATGCACACAACATCAGCGCGCAGTAGCAACAGCTGTCAAGAACAGCCGTGAAGTTGCTCTTCTGCCTTACACATCATCAGCACGATAAGGAGATATGACAATGAAACTCATTCTTACTCGTGAAGTAAATAAGGTCGGAAACGCAGGCGACGTTGTAACAGTAAAAGATGGTTACGCACGTAACTTCTTGTTGCCACGTGGCGTAGCAATTGTTTGGTCACTTGGTGGCGAGAAGCAGATCGAAGGAATCCGTCGCGCACGCGCTGCACGCGAAGTCCGCGATCTCGATCACGCTAAAGAGATCAAGACAACTCTTGAAAAGGCAACAGTCTCTGTAAAGGTAAAGACCGGTACAGCTGGTCGCCTCTTCGGTTCTGTCACAGATAAGGACATCGCAGCTGCAATTAAGTCAGCTACAGGTGTTGATATCGATCGCCACAACCTCAAGACATCTGGTCACATCAAGAAGACAGGAACACACACAGTAAAGGTTTCTCTTGCACACAACATCGTTGCAACAGTTTCACTCTCTGTCGTCTCCGCTTAATTAGATTAAAGGTAAGGCCCGTCGCGTAATTGCGGCGGGCCTTATTTATTTTAGAGCCAATCTGCTTTCTTAAATTTGCGATATAGAAATCCAGTAACAAGCACTAAAGAAGCAATGACTAACGGATAGCCAAATTTCCAGCGTAATTCCGGCATCGTATCGAAGTTCATTCCATAGATTCCGGCGACCATAGTTGGTACAGAAGCTAGTGCTACGTAAGCGGTTATCTTGCGCATATCTTCATTCTGCTGCAGCTGTACTTGTGCAATTTCAGCTTGTAGCGCTGACGATAAAAGCGCATCGAGTCCAGCAGCCGCATCAGATGCGCGAGATAGATGATCCAGGGCATCTCTAAAAAATGGAGTTAATTCGGCAGGAACATTGCGAGCTCCGATACTCGCCAAAGTTTGCATCGGAGATAGAAGCGGATCAATTGCATGACGAAATTCGATAACTTCACGCTTCAATAAATAAATTTCTTGTGAAGCGCTATCTCTCGTATCTCCAAAGACTTTATGTTCAACCTGCACGACATCTGCTTCGAGCTCCATCGAAATATCGATATAACAATCAATAACGTGATCAAGAATTGCGTGCAACACAGCGTATGGCCCTTTTGCCAATTGATCTGGGTCATTTTCTAGATTGTGGCGAGTGTTGACAAGTGGCGCACCATTTCCGTGACGAACGACCACGATGAAGTGATCGCCGATAAAGGTGAAGATTTCTCCAGTTGAAATCTGGCTGCCTTTTTCTTCGTAGAAAGCGGTCTTCAATACAAGGGCTTGTACACCTGGATACTCTTCAAATTTTGGTCGTTGGTGCGCAGTGACAGCATCTTCAATAGCAAGTGGATGAAATCCGAAATCTGCAACAACCTTTTCAAATTCATTCTGTGTGGGTTCGGCCAAACCCAACCAGACGAAACCACCTTCGCTCTTAGCTTTTTGAATAAGGCTCGGAAGATTTGACGCTTCAGTGAAGCGTCTTCCATTTTGGTAGAGCGCGTAATCAACGATCATGTGCGCATCTTTGCGGAGAAAGGTTAATTCTTGGTGCTATCTCATCAATTGAGAAGTTGATAATTACTTTCCTCCACACCTTTTTACGCTTAAAAGGTGGGTTACCCCCAATTCATCAACACCTTATGCACAGTTATCCACGCTTATCCACCCATTTATCCCCAGCCTTATCCCCATGACTCAGGGGCGATACTCGCTTACTGAGCGTGAGCGCCATACCTTTCACCCGTTGATGTCAGTGGCCTAGAGGAGGGTATGAAGCGTGAGCATTGCAGAGCTACCCAATAACCCTCGATCCAACTACAACTCCGTTGGCGCTGAATTTGAGCGTACTCCACCACAAGATCTTCAGGCCGAACAATCTGTTCTTGGCGGAATGCTGCTATCGAAAGATGCAATTGCAGATGTTGTAGAAGTTTTGAAAGAGCGCGATTTCTATCGCCCCGCACACGAATTAATCTTTGATGCAATTATCGATCTCTACAGCCGTGGCGAACCAGCTGATGCAATCACTGTCGCAGCCGAACTTACAAAGAGCGGTGATATTGCACGCGCAGGTGGAGCGCCATATCTACACACTCTTATTTCATCTGTACCAACGGCAGCGAATGCAAGTTACTACGCAAAGATTGTTCTCGAACATGCAATTATGCGTCGCCTTGTCGAAGCCGGCACAAAGATTGTTCAACTCGGTTACGACCAGAGCGGTGAAGTCGATGATGCAGTTGATGCTGCGCAAGCAGAGGTCTATGCAGTTACCGAACGCCGCGCATCTGAAGATTATGTACAACTCAATACATTGCTACCTGCAGCGCTCGACGAAATCGAAGCGATTTCAAAAGGTATTGGAATCGAAGGCGTTAAGACTGGCTTCCGCGATTTAGATTTGCTCACACATGGACTACATCCAGGAAATATGATCATCATTGCGGCTCGTCCTGCAGTCGGTAAGTCAACGCTCGGCCTTGATATTGCACGCCATGCATCGATTCACGAAAACCAAGCAGCAGTTATCTTCTCGCTTGAAATGTCGAAATCTGAAATCACTATGCGTATGTTGTCTGCTGAAGCTCGCGTAGGTCTGAACAACATTCGTTCAGGACAACTCAGTGATGACGAGTGGGCAAAGCTGGCACGTCGTATGGGCGAAATTTCAGATGCGCCGTTATTTATCGATGATTCACCAAATCTTTCTATGATGGAGATCCGTGCAAAGGCGCGCCGCCTCAAGCAGCGCCACGATCTCAAACTTATTGTGATTGATTACCTGCAGTTGATGTCTTCGGGTAAGCGCGTTGAAAACCGCCAACAAGAAGTCTCAGAATTTTCTCGTCACCTCAAGTTGATGGCGAAAGAGCTCAATGTCCCTGTTATTGCTATCTCTCAGCTCAACCGTGGACCTGAACAACGTACTGATAAGCGACCAATGTTGTCTGACCTTCGTGAATCTGGTTCTATCGAACAAGATGCTGACGTTGTTATCTTGTTGCACCGCGACGATATGTACGATTCACAGAATCGATCAGGTGAAGCAGATTTCATCGTTGCAAAGCACCGTAACGGACCAACTCGAACTATTACAGTATCTGCGCAACTTCACTTTGCACGATTCTTCGATATGGCGCCAAACGTTGGTGCAGGTCGTGACTTCACTCAATCTTCTGCGCCATCGGATATTCAACCTTCATCACCAGGCGATGGCGGTTGGAACGAATAGTTACGCAGTTACGGATTTAGCTCTATCAGCTAGGTAAATTCCGACAAGCACAACGGCTGCACCCACGAGTTGAACCACATCCCAACTCTGTCCAAACCAGATCCACGCAAAGATTCCTGCGATGACGGGTTCGAGCATTCCAATAACGCTACTTGTTGATGCGCTCAAGCTTTGCATACCTGAAAGCACGCACATATATGGAGCAACAGTTCCAAGAAGAACTACATACGCAATCAGTAACCAACCTGGAAGCACAATGCCATCTGCAATTCCAGACATATTCATCTTCATAGTAAAGACGGCGAATGGGAATTTCCATGGAGGTAGAACGACGAGCCAGAAAAGTCCGGCAAAGCCCATTCCGAAGATTAATTTCGCAATAGGTTCACGCTTGGCACCAATTTTTTCTGATGCAAGGAAATAGAAGGAGAGCGCGAAGGCGCTACCAAGCGAACCAAGGATGCCGATGAGATCGAAATGGAATCCGCTCCACGCTTTCGAGATCAGAATCAATCCGACAAATGAGAGTGCGATGCCAATCCACATTTCATTTGCGACAAAGCCTTTTCGGACAAAACGAATCCAGAGCGCAATCCAGATAGAAGCGGTGAACTCGAGGATGAGTACCAGCGCAAGAGGAACTCCGCGCTCGATACCTAAAAAGTAGCCAAAATTAACGAGGGCAAAGCCCCCGATCCCGTAGATGAAAAAGTAAGGAACCTGGCGAAGTTCAATCTTGATTAAGTGAGGGCGAGTCATCAGAACATAGATCGCAAGAACCGCAGCAGCCGCGAGTGAGCGGATCTGCGCTAAGCGAAAGGCCTGCATATGTTCGAGAACAACGGTTGCAACGATGCCATTGGCTGAGAAGAAGAGCGCTCCCAAAACAAGTAAAAACTCACCGCGGTGTTTTGAGAACATGCAGTGAGTTTAACTTACGAAATTAGAAAGCAGACTCAGGAATCTCCATGATGGCTGAGTCAGTTGCTTCAACAATCTTGCGATCTGCGGTGATGTGATGAAGAACTGTTGTTACAAAGAACTTTGCAGAGGCAATTTTTCCGGTATAGAAATCTGCATCTTTGCCAGCACCTACAGCCAACTTTTCTGCAGCGATATCAGCTTGGCGAAGTAGTAGCCATGTGATGATGACATCTCCGACAGCCATCAAAGCTCGTGAAGTATTGAGACCCACCTTGTATATCTCTTCAGATTTTTCTTGTGATGCCATCGCATGTCCCACAAGAACTCCGATAATTCCATTGAGATCACCGAGAGCTTTAAGAAGTGCTTGCTTCTCTTCGGCATGTGCTCCACCGGATTCAGCAAATGCCTGAATCTCCTTTCCAAGTAGTCCAAGTGAGCGTCCACCATCTTTGACAACCTTGCGGAAGAAGAAGTCGAGCCCTTGAATTGCAGTTGTACCTTCATACAAAGTATCGATTTTCGCATCGCGTACATATTGTTCTAGTGGCCAATCCTGTGTGAAGCCAGAACCACCAAATGTTTGTAGCGACTCAGTTCCAAGAAGAGTCCAAGACTTCTCAGAACCAAAACCCTTTACGACCGGAAGAAGTAGATCGTTGAGCTTCTCCATCGTTTCTAACTTCTCGGTATCTCCGGCTGCACGAGCGAGTTCGATTTCATCTTGAATTGATGCGGTGTAGAGAACGAGTGCACGCATACCTTCGGAGTAAGCCTTCTGCACCATCAGCGAACGACGCACATCTGGGTGCTTAATAATCGTTACACGTGGGCTGGCCTTATCGTTCATGACCTTCATATCGCCACCCTGCACGCGACTCTTTGCGTAGGCAAGTGCTTGTTGGTAACCAGCAGATAACGTGGCAATTGCCTTTGTTCCAACCATCATGCGCGCAAATTCAATGACCTTAAACATTTGTGCAATACCTTCATGAACGTCACCGAGCAGGTAACCAACAGCTGGTTCTTTCTCGCCGAGATTCATTTCGCAGGTTGCAGAAACATTGAGACCCATCTTGTGTTCTACATTGGTGACGTAAACGCCATTGCGCTTGCCGAGATCTCCGGTTTCGAAATCAAACATAAACTTGGGAATAAGGAATAAGGAAAGACCCTTTGTGCCTGGTCCGCCACCTTCGCGACGAGCAAGGGTGAAGTGCATAATGTTTTCGTAGAGATCAGCATCGCCTGAAGTAATAAAACGTTTTGTTCCGGTGATATGCCATGTGCCATCTGGTTGTTGAACAGCCTTTGAACGTCCTGCACCAACATCTGAACCTGCATCAGGTTCAGTTAACTGCATAGTTGCACCCCAGTGACGATCGACCATGTGCTTGGCCATCTTCTTCTGCACATCTGTACCGAGCACATGTGCCACCTGTGCAAATGCGTAACCCGATGCATAGATATGAATTGCAGGGTTCGAACCAAGCACCATTTCTGCGATAGCCCAACGAACTGATGCAGGAACTTTCATTCCACCTAATTCGACAGGAGCATCAAGTCGCCACCATTCGCCATCAACATAAGCTTGGTAAGACTTCTTAAAACTTTCAGGAAGTTTGATATCGCCAGTTGCTTTATTGAAATCTGTTCCGATGCGATCGCCTTCAACAAAAGATGCAGCGAGATCGTTCTCTGTTAAGCGCTTCATCTCTTCAAGCATGCCCATCGCGGTATCGCGATCAATATCAGAGTAGATAGATGTACCTAAGACCTTTTCGCGACCCAAGAGGTCGAAGAGGCAGAATTCGATATCGCGCAGGTTGGCGTTGTAATGGCTCATGGCGTAATGGTGCTACCCGTCAGTAACTTACGCAAGCGCGCCAAGGACCTTTTCCCTGCCATTTGCTGCAGGGATATCTGAAATTCACCTCATGCAACCAAGATGGGCTCATGAAAATCCTGGTGATCGGCGGCGGAATTATTGGCACGGCTCATGCCCGAGCAGCCCTCAACGAAGGCCATGAGGTCATTCACCTAGAACGAGATGCCGTTCCACAAAGCGCTTCAGTTAGAAATTTTGGATTGATCTGGGTGAGTGGAAGAAAGAGCGGTGAAGAACTTGATGTTGCAATCCGCGCTCGCGAAATTTGGGAAGAGATCCACAACGAAAACTCCGAACTGATTTTTAGAGGTAATGGTTCGCTCACACTTGCAAAGAACGAAGCCGAGTTGCGAGTCATGGAAGAGTGTCTCGAAAAGAGTGATGCTCGACTACGTAAGTGGGAAATTCTGGGAAAGAAAGAGACACAGAAAATCAATCCAGCACTACGCGGGAATTTTATAGCTTCGCTATGGTGCCCACTCGACGGTGCAGTGGAACCAGATTCTGTCCTTACGTCGCTTCGTAAGCATCTATCCAAAAACCCGAATTACATTTGGAGAAACTCAGTAGAAGTAGTTGATATTAAATCTTCGGGTGATCGAGTTACCGCAGTTGCTAAAAGCGGCGAAGTTTTCGAGGCGGATTTCCTCATACATTGCCCAGGAGCAGATCACAGTTCACTCTTCAAAGAACAATTTGATACTGCACCAATTCGAAAAGTCTATTTACAGATGATGAGCACGGCTCCATTTGATGAGGAGATAACAACATCAATTGCCGACGGTGATTCGATGAGATATTACCCAGGATACGACGTTCCAAGTTTAAGTAAATTGCCTCCGCAACACCCAATAGCAGAGCACAATCACATGCAATTGCTTTTGGTGCAGCGTGCAGATAAGACAATCACCATTGGTGATACGCATGCATATGACGAACCATTCCCATTCAAATTGGAGGAGCCTCCGTACCAATACCTTCATGACATAGCCAGTGAATTGTTTGGAACAAAACTGCCTCCAATCACCCATCGCTGGAGCGGCGTTTATAGCCAACAAACTGAAGGTGGAGTCTGTGACCGTCGAAGAATCGCGACAAACATTATTTCCGTTACTGGTCCTGGTGGACGCGGAAACTCTCTCGCACCCGCGATTGCAGAAACTACTCTGAAGGAAATCAAATGAATCTAGAGATGGCAGCGTTCGACGTCGCGGGCACCACAGTTGAAGATGCTGGAATTGTGATTGAGGCATTTAAGGTCGCATTTGAAAACACTCAACCAGATTTGTGGCCAACAAAAGGTGCCGAATGGACTCAGTACGCAATTGACACCATGGGTCAATCGAAGATTGAAGTTTTCACTTCATTACTTGGAAGTGCAGAAAAAGCGCACAGTGCAAATGTTGCCTTTGAAGAAGCATATGTAAATGAAGTAGCAGAACAGGGCATATTGCCGATTCCGGGTGCAGAGGAACTCTTTGCGGCACTACGCAAAAAGGGAATCCCGGTTGTCTTAACGACGGGCTTTAGCCGTTCAACCTTGAATGTGTTACTTACCGAACTAAATTGGTTTGATCTCATAGATTTGAGCGTGACTCCTGAAGAGGCAGGTCGCGGGCGCCCACACCCAGATATGTTGAAATTTGCGGCGCACAAAGTAAATGCCCCATCACCAGAATTCTCCTTGGTTGTTGGAGATACCGAATCGGATATGAAATCCGGTGTCGCATACGGTTCCAAGAATATTTTTGGCGTATTAAGCGGTGCACATGCAAAAGAGCAGCTGATCGCAAGCGGCGCAACTTCTGTTGTTAACTCAGTTGCAGATATCTCTTCACTTTTGTAACACCTAATAGTTGGTTGTCGTTCAGATGAACTATTTCAACAATTAACCGATTCTCCCCCTCCTGTTTGAAATCCGTGTTGATACTGCTCGCACAATCCTTAGGAAGGGATCACATATATGCGCGCAAAGCGTTTAGTAGTGGCTGCAACAGCTGCAGCTCTTTTCACAACTGGCTTGGTAGTTGCAACAGCACCTGCACAAGCTGCAGGAAAAATCGATTACTGCACAGTTCAGAACCTCACCGAAGCAGGCGGCATGGATGCGCTTGTCACTGCTGCGAAAAAAGAAGGCACACTGAATGTAATTACATTGGCTTCAGGCTGGGCAAACTACGACGAAGCAATCGCACTCTTCAAGAAGGCATTTGGTATCAAGATCGTTAACGATAACCCAGATGGATCTTCTGCATACGAACTTCAGACAATCAAGACAGCACCTGCTGCAAAGCAACCAGATGTTGTTGATATCGGTGCTACACACCTTGGTGCGGAAGCTTCAGACACCCTTGGACGCTCACTTTTCACACCATACAAGGTGGCGACTTGGAACGACATCACACCAACTTGGAAAGATACAAATGGTTTGTGGTACGGCGATTACCAGGGAACAATCAATATCGCGTACGACTCATCTGTAACTCCAGCTCCTACAAAGATCTCTGATCTAGCTAACCCTGCATACAAGGGAATGGTTGCACTCGGTGGAGACCCATCAGCCGCAACGGAATCATTCATGTCAGTCTTTGCTGCATCAATTGCAAAGGGCGGATCAGTCGATGACATCAAGCCAGGAATCGAATTCTTCCGCTCACTCAAGCAGTCAGGTAACTTCGTTACTGTTCCAGCAACTGGTGCTAACTTGGCAACAGGAGCATTCAAGATTGCACTTTCTTGGAGCTTCAACGGTCCAGGATTTATCGCCGCTGCAAAGGGAATTGGCAAGGATCTTAAGTATGTAACTCCTAAGGACGTAGTTCTTAAGGGAAGCCCATATATCCAAGCAATCAACGCAAAGGCACCACACTGTGCAGCTGCTCGTCTTTGGGAAGAATTCCTCTTCTCAGAGAACAAGGGCAAGTTCTCGAAGGACCTCACATCTGCTGATATCAAGCAGTCAGGTTCGAAGGTATTCGCAACAATCATGGGCGGACAGAACATCTTCAACTCAGGTGCTGCTCACCCAATTACAGAAGCTGCAATGATCAAGAAGGGCACACTTATCGCACCACCAGCAGGATTCGAAATTCCTGCAGGCGTAAAGGTCTATAGCCCAACACTTGACCAGCAGATTCCACAGCAAGCTGTCGTCAAGACAATGTGGCCTTCAGTAATTCAATAATCAATGACTAATAGCTACGTCTCAAGCAAAGGTGTCTCCCGAAAGGGGGGCACCTTTGCTCGACGTAACTTAATTATTGCCGCACCACTACTCCCGTTACTCGCATACCTCACCTTTTTCTTCTTCTGGCCGATGTTTGCCGTGGTTGTAGATTCGCTCAAAAATAACGATCATCAATGGTCACTTATCAACTTCACAACGATTGCCCAAAAACCGTATAGCACCGCTTTCAAGAACAGCATTCTTCTTGGGGCACTTTCTGCACTCTTTGCCTCAATTCCAGGTGCGCTTTTTGCATACATCATTGAAGTGCGAGGATCGGAAAAGCTCAAGGGATTCATCAACTCTTTAAGTGGAGTACTTGCAAATACCGGCGGAGTACCACTTGCATTTATGTTTATTGCAACATTTGGAGCACAGGGCTCTGCGATAAAAATTCTCAAATCTTTAGGTATTGATCTTTACTCAGGTGGTTTTACTCTATTTTCGTTTACCGGAATTGTTTTCGTATATCTCTATTTTCAAATTCCACTCATGGTAATTATTTTTTCACCAGCACTACATAGCATTCGCAACGAATGGCGAGATGCTGCCAAAAACTTAGGCGCGACTCCGCGAAAATTCTGGACAACTATTGGCGTACCGCTTCTATTTCCGAGCTTTGCAGCTTCATTCTTGCTCCTGTTTGCAAGTGGCTTTGCAGCATATGCCACTGCGAGAGCAATGACGGTAGGAAATATCGCTCTCGTCCCACTCGTTATCGGAACCTTGGTGGACGGAAATGTGCAAGTGAATCAGGCAAATGTGGGTAAGTCTTTAGCAGTCGGAATGGTTCTTATCTCAGCTTTAGCAATGATCCCATACTTAATCATCCAACGTCGCGCTCGGAGATGGCAGCAATGAAAAAGCGTATAGATCTGGCGCTATTTACTGCACTTGGACTTGCGGGAATATTTATTCTTTTACCGTTTGGTTCGTCTGCGGAGTTTTCATTCCGCGAGTATTCAACTGATGGGAAATTGCTTCACTCATTTGCACCCTATAGATGGATTATTGAACAGCCAGAATTCCTGAGTCATCTACTTCTTTCTTTCAAGCTTGCTTTTATTGCAGTTCTCTTTACGGCAATTCTTGTCGTGCCTTCTGTTGCATGGTTGCATTTGAAGGCACAAAGCTTTCGTCCAATTGTTGAAATCGTTACGTTGTTGCCGCTAGTTATCCCAGTCGTGGCTCTATCAATCGGAGTCCAAGCGGCATTTCCAGATTGGCTTCAATCAACCGAATACGAATTACCTTTGATGTACGTAGTTCTCTCGCTTCCATTTACTTTCAGAATTTTGGATAATGGTTTACAGGCAATTCCACTTAAGACGATTTCAGAAGCATCGCGAGGTTTGGGCGCTAATTGGCCAAAGACTATTTTCTATGTAATTGCTCCTGTCATGCGGACAGCAGTTGCTGGTGCATTTTTTCTCACCTTTGCGCTCTCATTAGGTGAATTCACGCTCACATCGTTACTGCACTGGGACACATTCCCAACGTGGGTCACATCTGTTTCTCAACAGAACATTATTGGTGCAATTGCACTCTCAGTTTTCTCGCTAGCAGTTGCATTTCTGATACTGCTGCTTGTGGGGCTTTTCTCTTCTCGGTCCAAAAAACGAACGGAAGTAGCAGAATGAAATCAGGAACTCTCGAACTCAACGGAGTCTCGCGACGCTTCGGCCAGACCGTGGCTCTGGATAACCTCAACTTAAGGATTGGGGCAGGGGAGATGGTTGCGCTCCTTGGACCTTCGGGCTGCGGTAAGACAACAGCACTTCGTATAGTTGCCGGATTGGAGCGATCCGATTCAGGTAGTGTGAAATTGCAAGATCGCGACGTCACAAATGTCCCAGCACACCTTCGAAACATGGGAATGGTTTTCCAGTCGTACTCACTCTTTCCCAATTTGAGCGCAGTCGAAAATGTTGAGTTCGGTTTGAAGATGCGAAAAGTTGAGCGAACATCTCGTAGAAAGTCAGCGCTAGAGCTACTGGAATTAGTCGGACTTAATACCCAAAGTAAGAGATTCCCTCATCAACTTTCAGGTGGCCAGCAACAACGCGTGGCACTGGCCAGAGCGTTAGCAATTCAACCAGAAGTTCTACTTTTGGATGAACCACTATCTGCTCTAGATGCACAGGTACGAACAAATCTACGTGAAGAAATTCGCCGTCTACAACTCTCACTTGGTACTACGACTCTATTTGTGACACACGACCAAGAAGAGGCAATGGCAATTTCAGATCGAGTTGGCGTCATGAGCAATGGTCGACTTGAACAAATTGATATCCCGGATGTTCTCTACAACAACCCTGCCTCAACATTTGTAGCAAACTTCGTTGGAACTATGAATCACATCCCAGCAATTGCATCTGGTGACACGGTTAATATTTTTGGTAAGCAAGTTCGTATCAAGAATTCTCACAGTGGTTCAGGTGAAGTATCGGCGCTGGTGCGTCCTGAGTCGATTACAGTCATGCGTTCGCAAGGTGCTGGTCAAGCAAAGATTGTTACCCGTTCATTTTTAGGTGCGTCATCGCAAATTGTGTGCCAGCTTCCTGATGGCGCAATTATTCAATCTCTCATGCCTAGCTATTCAACTGGCGAGTTGCACCCTGGCGAAGAAGTTAATTTATCAATCTCACTTGATGAAGTTCTTGTAACGCATGTCTAAATCACTAGATGGAAAAATAGTTCGCTCCAAAGCATCGCCAGATGCACGATGGACGGATTTAGTAATGGACCGTGGCGAAATTGCAGTCGGCAGCGAACCACGTGAACGTAAGGCACTCGCAAGTTTTATTCATTTGAGTGATCTGCACATTTGCGATGCGGCATCCCCTGCACGTTTAGAGTTTCTAGATCGTCTTGCAGATCCAGACCACCCACTATCAGCACTCATCCCTTATGTTGGTACATACAGAGCACAAGAATTTCTGACAACTCAAGTTCTTGAAGCGATGGTAAGGGCGGTTAACGAGATAACTCATGCACCAATGACAGGTGCATCAATTGATGCAGTCGTAGTGACAGGCGATGTAACTGATAATGCTCAGAGCAACGAACTTCATTGGTACAAGACAATTCTTGATGGTGGGACGGTAAATCCCAAGAGCGGCCACGCCGAGAAGTCAGAAGCGGCTCACTCTTCAAGTGCAGAAAACTACGACATTCATTTCTATCATCCTGATGGTCCACCTGCAGGAATGGATGCCGATCGTCCTCACACTATTCACGGATTTCCTCACTATAAAGGCCTTTTAGCAGCATCCGAAAAGGAATTCACCGCAGAAGGTGTAAAACATAAGTGGCTAGCAGTGCATGGAAATCACGATGCGCTTTTACAAGGAACAGCTGCACCAACTTCCGAACTTAATGATTTAGTACAAGGAAGCTCCAAACTTTCAGGGCTAAAGAGCATGGATGATTTGGCAACTCTCTTTGAAGGATTTGGTGAAGTCGGACCAGCCGTATATCCAGGCGTTGATCATCTCAACACAGTTGAGGTAACCGCAGATCCTCGACGTAAGTTGGTTGAGATGAAAGATTGGGTTGATACTCATACCAATTGCGGACACGACCACGGTTTGGATAGCGAACAATCTGAAACCGCGTATTGGTATCGCAATATCGGTTCGCGAGTTCGTTTGATTGGGTTAGATACGGTCAATCGTTATGGTGGATGGCAAGGCTGCATTCATCGTGAACAATTTGAATGGCTGGCAGAACTTTTGGAGGCATCTAAGGACAAGTATGTAGTTTTGTCGTCACATCATCCTTTAGAAAATCTCTTTAATGGATATGTACCAGATGAAATTGCACCGCCAGCTTTGGAAAAAGAAGTTTCTGCACTACTTGAAAAATATCCTAATGTCATTCTTTGGTTCTCTGGTCACGTACATGATCACAAAATCCAGCAACGTATGAAGAGCGATGGAACACATGCATTTTGGGAGATTCGTACTGGCTCACATATAGATTGGCCACAACAATCTCGAATTATCGAAATCATGAAGGCCGAAAATGATCAGATTGTTATCGGTACTTCGATAGTTGATCATGCTGGGCCACTTCTGTTTAACGGAACCGACCAGGAACTCAGCGATCCGATTGCGCTTGCTGGATTCTCAAGACTTTTGGCTGCAAATGATTGGCAGCGCCACCGCGAGGGCATCAACTCCTTTGAATCACTGGAAGGCACCCCCGAAGATAGAAATATTTGGCTATGGGCGAACGATCCGCTTGATTAGCCAGAAGGCGTTATAGGCTCTGCCCGTGCTACTCAGTGATCGCGATATTCGTTCCGAAATCAACTCAGGCCGCGTTGCGGTCGAACCATTTGAAGAGGCGATGATCCAGCCATCTTCTGTCGATGTTCGCCTCGACAAGTTCTTCCGCGTCTTCGAAAATCACAAGTACTCCGTGATCGATCCATCGATCGAACAACCTGAGCTCACTCGCGAGGTTATTGCCGAAGATGGCGAAGCATTTATCTTGCACCCAGGCGAATTCGTTCTTGCAAGCACATATGAAGTCATCACACTTCCCGATGACATCGCAGGCCGCCTCGAAGGAAAATCTTCACTCGGACGCCTCGGACTACTTACTCACTCAACTGCAGGATTTATCGATCCAGGATTTTCTGGCCACATCACTCTCGAACTTTCCAATGTCGCAAATCTGCCTGTGAAGTTATTCCCAGGCATGAAAATCGGTCAACTCTGTCTCATTAAACTCTCATCACCTGCTGAACATCCTTACGGCTCAGCAATTTACGCTTCACGTTACCAAGGACAGCGCGGACCAACTCCAAGCCGTTCCTATATGAACTTCCATCAGAGTAAAATCAAATAACACTCCTGGGAATACAACCCAGGTTTAAGGGGTTGAATTAGATATGAAATACATCGTTATCGCCGCTATTGCTCTTGTCATTCTCTTTGTTGTAGCTCAATACAACCGCCTCGTACGACTCAACATCACCGTCGACGAAGCATTTGCGCAGATCGAAGTTCAACTTAAGCGCCGTGCAGATTTAATTCCGAACCTCGTTGAAACAGTTAAGGGATATGCCAAGCACGAACAAGGAACCTTTGATGCTGTGGTCGCAGCCCGCGCCAAAGCAACAAGTGCTTCAACAGTTGCAGATGTTGCAGCAGCAGATGGCGCAGTAACAACAGCGTTGCGCGGATTGCTCGCAGTCGCTGAGGCGTATCCAGATCTCAAAGCATCAGCGAACTTCCTATCTCTTCAAGAAGAGCTTTCTACAACAGAGAATAAAGTTTCATTTGCACGCCAGTTCTATAACGACAATGTGCGCTCACTTAATACTGCTGTAAAGACCATTCCTACAAGCTTCTTTGCGGGTATTGCAAAGGTAAGCGCTCGCGATTTCTATGAAGTAGAAAACGCTGCAGATCGCAACGTTCCTAACGTTAAGTTCTAATTCGCACAATGGCTGACAATAACTTTCGCGCGCTCCAATCTGCCAACAAGGGCAAGACCTATTTCTTGCTTGCTTCCATGGGTGTTCTCACATGGTTGGTTGCATATGCAGCGCTCACCTATTTCGGGCAAGGAACAACAACTGCAATTGTTCCATTAGCAGTTGGTATCGCTCTTATCGGAGTCTGGGGCTCGTATTACGGCTCAGATAAATTGGTCATCACAATGACTGGCGCGAAAGTTATTGAACGCGAAGATGCACCCGAACTCTTTAATCTCATTGAAGAAGTAACACTGGCTAGCGGTCTTCCGATGCCGAAAGTTGCGATTGTTCAAGATAACGCTCCCAATGCATTTGCAACTGGGCGAAATCCAGAGCATGCGCTGATTGCATTTACTTCACGAATTCTTGAAGTGATGGATCGCGATGAATTACAGGGCGTGATTGCCCACGAAATGTCACACGTGGCCAATCGCGACACATTGGTTTCCGCGGTTGCAGCAACGACAGCGGGTGCAATCGCAATTTTGAGCGATTTCTTAACTCGCATGATGTGGTTTGGCGGCGGACGCGATCGTGATCGAGACAACGGTGGCAACCCTGTTGCACTCGTGCTTTCGCTCGTAGTGTTGATCCTTGCTCCACTGGCTGCGATGCTTTTGAAGTCTGCAATCTCGCGCAAGCGTGAAGCATTAGCGGATGCAACTGCAGTTTCATTTACACGTAATCCAGCAGGGTTACGCAGGGCTCTTGAAGTTCTAGCTGCTGATACGACTGTTGTTCAACAGAAATCGAATGCAGTGGCGCATATCTGGATTGAATCTCCACTCGATGGAAAATCAGTCTCTAAATTATTTAGTACCCATCCACCGATTGAAGAGCGCATCGCTACGCTGCGAGCAATGGAATCACTCGGTTCTTAAGGCGCTTAAATTAACTATCTTGACGCGGAAAGAAGAGCGTAAAGGTCGAGCCCTCGCCCAGCTTTGATGTTACTGAAGCAGTTCCGCCATGGGCGCGCATAACCGCATCAACAATCGAAAGTCCGAGTCCACTGCCATCTGGCCCCGTACGTACGCGCGAACTATCAGAACGATAGAAACGTTCAAAGATTCGCTTCTGATCTTCTTCGCTAATACCTGGACCTTTATCGGCTACTGAGATTTGTACTCCTGCATCAGTCTCAGAGACTGAAACGGTTATCGGAGTTCCAGTTGGAGTATGTGCACGAGCGTTAGCCAATAAATTCGCGACCACTTGGTGGATACGTACTTCATCACCCAGTGTAAATATTTCATCGCTGGAAGAGATTAATTCAACTGGGTGGTTTGGCCCGGCAGCACGTGCAGAAATAACCGCATCTTCAACAACTGTATTGATATCAACCGGCTTTGAATCCATTTTGCGTGCTTGATCAAGGCGCGCAAGTAGCAATAGATCTTCAACGAGTGAACCCATGCGCTTTGATTCATTTTCAATTCGGGCGATGAGATCAGAAGTATCCTTTTCGCCCTTTACAGCGCCTTGGCGATGCAATTCAGAGAATCCACGAATTGCAGTGATTGGTGTTCGGAGTTCGTGTGATGCATCAGCAACAAATCTGCGCAACTTATTCTCTGATTGAGTTTGTACAGAGAACGATTCCTCAATACGTGAAAGCATTGTGTTCAGAGATGTAACAAGTCGACCAACTTCAGTTGCTGGATCTGCATCAGGTAGACGAGCAGATAGATTTCCCTTGGCAATTTCTTCCGCGGTTTCTTCCACATCTTCAAGTGGTCGAAGTCCCACACGAATGACTGAACGGGAGGCAATCAGAATCAAGAGAAGAAGTACGAGCGAAATAAGGAAGAAGAGGAATTGGAGTTTTGCAATTGTCTTATCTAGATCGCTTAGTGATTTAGCAGCAACAACAGTTCCTTGGCCATTAGAGAAAGGAAGTGCAACTACTCGAAAATCAGAGCCAGGTGTGACGAGCGTAAATGGCGTGCCGCTATGCGCTGATATATCGCTCTTAGTAAGCATTGCAATATAGGTATTAATTGAAGATGGATTGAGATCTCCGCCGATCTGAGCACTTACCTTGCCATCAACGCCAAGCAGCGTCAGTGAAGTCGCAGTAGGAATTCTTCGAACGGGATTTCCATCTTTTGTCTTCGGAAGAGGATGCTTCTCATCATCATGCTCAATACCCGCGCGTTGCACCTGTGGAAGCGATCCCGAAGCGACAGCAACTAACTCACTATCGATTTGTGTAACGAGGTATCCACGGAGCGCGTAATTTGCAGCAATTCCCGAAGCTGCAAATGCAATCGCAGAAAGCAACACCACACCTAGGGTGAGGCGGCTCTTAAGGCTCCAATTGCGGAATGGGGATTTCATTGAGCTTACTTTGCCGCAGGCAGACGCAATCTATATCCAACGCCGCGCACGGTATGAATAAGAGCAGGCTCGTAGATATCGATCTTCTTACGTAGGTAAGAGATGTAGGTTTCAACAATTCCGGCATCTCCGCCAAAATCGTAATCCCAAACGTGATCAAGAATTTGCGCCTTTGACACAACACGGTCAGCGTTGATGAGCAAGTAGCGAAGCAGAGTAAATTCTGTTGGAGAAAGCTCAAGCAAAATTCCAGCGCGACGAACTTCGTGAGTCGCTTCATCTAATTCAAGATCTGCAAAGCGAATCTTTTCATCATCAACAGATTGCTCAACGACACCAATACGTCGAAGTAGTGCACGTAAACGCGCAACAAGTTCTTCAAGGCTAAATGGCTTGGTCATGTAATCATCGCCACCGATAGTGAGTCCTTGGACTTTATCTTTCATCTCATCTTTGGCAGATAAGAAGAGCACACCAACTTCAATTCCTTCATTGCGAATTTGGCGACAGACTTCGAATCCATCTAAGTCAGGCAACATAACGTCAAGAATCATTGCGTGCGGCTTAAATTCTTCGGCGATAGTGAGTGCTTGTGAACCCGTTGCAGCGGTTCGCACATCGAAGCCAACAAATTTCAAACTTGTTGCAATGAGATCGCTGATACTTGATTCGTCATCGACGACGAGAATGCGTTGTCCTGAATTTTCTGTAGCCATGGATGAAGAGTGCTCCCAGCCCCTGAGTCTTTGCTGAGAATAGCTAGGTATTGAGCGGTGGAGATTCTCAGGCTGAATTACACGCCTGTAACTCCACACACAATGGGGATAAACCATGTGGATATCCTCGAATTTCGATACATTTCTCGACTTTTTTAATGGGAACCCTCACCCCCTTTCTCTTCGCGCGGTATTCCCCACTCCTAAGGCTTTTCAGGGTTATTTCACTTCGCATTTAGAGATAGGATTTCAGCCTGCTGTAGAGGAAATACCGCTCCACAGCCAAAATGAGCCAGTTTTCAAAAGGGGACTTTTGTGAGTAATGAGACCGTGAACCAGGGTTCAGGCGGATATGACGCCTCCTCGATCACTGTCCTCGAAGGCCTTGAGGCAGTCCGCAAGCGCCCAGGTATGTATATCGGCTCTACCGGCGAACGCGGCCTCCACCACCTCGTCTATGAAATCGTCGATAACGCAGTCGATGAAGCGCTCGCTGGATATTGCACCGAGATCCAAGTGACCTTGATGGAAGATGGATCGCTACGTGTTGTCGATAACGGTCGCGGTATTCCAGTTGATATCCATCCCGTTGAAAAGAAGCCAGCTCTCGAAGTTGTTCTTACAGTTTTGCACGCAGGCGGAAAATTCGGAGACGGTGGTTACTCAGTCTCTGGCGGACTTCACGGAGTTGGATCTTCTGTTGTTAATGCGCTCTCAACAAATTTATCTGCAGAAGTTAAGCGCGATGGATTTATTTGGACACAGCAATACAAACTCGGAGTACCAACTGCGCCAGTTGCAAAAGGTGCAGCAACAACTGAAACCGGAACCACGATTCAATTCTGGCCATCGGCAGATATCTTCGAAACAACAGATTTCTCGTTTGAAGTTCTCTCAACACGTTTTCGCGAAATGGCTTTTCTTAATCGGGGCCTTATATTGTCTCTTACCGATATGCGCCCTGGCCATGTTGATGAAAAGGGCGAACAGCTCACCGTCCGCTATCAGTACCAAGGCGGAATTACTGACTTCGTAAAGCACCTCAATTCAACTCGCGGCGAATTACATAAATCAGTCATTGCTCTTGAGGCTGAAGATAAGAAGGCTCGTCTCTCACTCGAAGTTTCTATGCAGTGGAATAACGGTTTCTCTGAATCTGTTTACACATTCGCAAATACCATTCATACACATGAAGGCGGAACTCACGAAGAAGGTTTCCGTACCGCACTCACATCAGTTGTTAATAAGTTCGCTGAAGAACAAGGTTTGATTCGCAAGAAGGAAGACCGCCTTACAGGTGATGATGTTCGCGAAGGCCTGACTGCGATTGTTTCCATCAAACTTGGCGAACCACAGTTTGAAGGACAGACTAAGACAAAACTTGGTAACACCGAAGCAAAGTCATTTACCCAAAAGGTTGTAAATGAACACCTCACACAATGGTTTGAGCAGAATCCACAAGAAGGAAAAGACATCATTCGTAAATCGATTGATGCCGCATCTGCACGTGTTGCCGCACGCAAAGCCCGTGATTTAGCGCGCAACCGCAAGGGTTTGCTCGAAGGTCGCGGCATGCCCGGCAAGCTTGCTGATTGCCAATGGACTGATCCCGCAAAGTGCGAGCTCTACATTGTCGAAGGTGACTCTGCAGGCGGTTCTACAAAGGGTGGTCGCGATTCGCGCAACCAAGCAGTTCTTCCGATCCGCGGAAAGATTCTTAATGTTGAGAAAGCACGTATTGACCGTGTCTTGCAGAACAACGAAGTACAAGCGCTTATCACTGCACTAGGTACTGGTGTTCACGATGATTTCGATATTGCCAAGCTGCGCTATCACAAAATTATTTTGATGGCTGATGCGGACGTTGATGGTCAACATATCCGCACACTTCTACTTACTTTGCTCTTCCGTTTTATGCGTCCACTTATTGAAAACGGTTTTGTCTATCTTGCACAGCCTCCGCTCTATAAGTTGAAGTGGGGCGGCAAAGATCCGGTCGAATACGCATTTAGCGATAAAGAACGTGATGGCATGATCAAGATTGGTCTTGATGCAGGAAAGCGACTTCCTAAAGATGATGGTATTCAGCGCTTTAAAGGTCTGGGAGAAATGCCAGCAAAAGAGTTGTGGGATACAACCATGGATCCTGAACACCGCGTTCTGATTCAAGTAACTCTTGATGATGCAGCGGCTGCAGATGATCTCTTCTCAGTACTTATGGGCGAAGATGTCGAACAACGTCGCGCATTTATTCAGCGCAACGCTAAGGATGTTAGGTTCTTGGATATCTAATGGCTACCGACGACGTAACTCCTGAAGTAAATGCGGACGAAGTGACTTTCGACCGCGTCGAAAAAGTTGACCTTCAAGTTGAAATGGCGCGAAGCTATCTCGACTACGCGATGTCAGTAATTGTCGGCCGCGCGCTTCCTGATGTTCGCGATGGTTTAAAGCCAGTTCATCGCCGCGTTCTCTATGCAATGTATGACGCTGGTTATCGCCCAGATAAGGGCTACTACAAATCTTCACGTATCGTCGGTGACGTCATGGGTAATTACCACCCACATGGTGACACCGCGATTTATGACACCGTAGTTCGTTTAGCGCAGCCATGGTCACTTCGTTATCCATTGGTGGACGGCAACGGAAACTTTGGTTCTCCCGGTAACGATCCAGCTGCAGCGATGCGTTATACCGAAGCGCGTTTAGCTCCTATCGCCATGGAGATGATGCGCGATATCGATGAAGATACCGTCAACTTCTCACCAAATTACGATGGCCGTTCGCAAGAGCCAGATGTACTTCCATCACGCTTCCCAAATCTTCTCGTAAACGGTTCTGCTGGTATCGCAGTTGGTATGGCGACAAATATTCCGCCACATAACCTCCGTGAAATCGGTGAAGCAGTTATTTATGCGCTCGAGCACCCAGATATGCCAGCGCCAGATCTGCTCAACCACATGCTGACAATTGTGAAAGGTCCCGATTTCCCAACGAAGGCTTTGATTGTTGGCCGCGGTGGAATCGAAGATGCATACCGCACAGGTCGTGGATCAATCACGATGCGCGCAGTTGTTAACGTTGAAGAAATTAATAAGCGCACCTGTTTAGTTGTCACCGAACTTCCATACCAAGTAAACCCAGATAACTTGGCGCTGAAGATCGCTGAGCTTGTTAAAGATGGCAAGATCAAGGGCATCGCAGATGTACGCGACGAAGGTAATGAACGTCTTGGTCAACGCCTGGTCATTGTTCTTCAATCATCTGCAATTCCAAAGGTAATTCTTAATAACCTTTATAAGCAGACACAATTGCAAGATACCTTCGGCGCAAATATGTTGGCGCTAGTTGATGGCGTACCTCGCACGTTGCGTCTTGATGAATTTATTAAGTACTACATCGAACATCAGGTAGAAGTGATTGTTCGTCGTACCAAGTTCCGCTTGGTCGAAAAAGAGAAGCGCGCTCATATCCTTAAGGGTTATCTCAAGGCACTTGATGCACTCGATGCGGTTATTGCCTTGATTCGCGCATCCAAGACTCCCGAAGAAGCGCGCACCGGTTTGATGAAATTGCTCGATGTCGATGAAATCCAAGCGAACGCTATTTTGGATATGCAGCTCCGTCGTATCGCGGCTTTGGAACGCCAGAAGATCAACGATGAATATGAAGGTTTGATGGCTGACATCATCGAACTCAATGCGATTCTGGCTTCTGAAGCCAAGCAGCGTGAAATTATCAAGACAGAGCTTTCAGATTTGATTGCCAAGTATGGCGACGAACGACGTACACAGTTGGTTGCTAGCGAAGGCGACTTCTCGGCTGAAGATTTGATTCCAGATCAAGATGTCGTTGTCACCATTACACGCGGTGGATATTCAAAGCGCACCAGCGCTGATTTATACAAGTCACAGCGACGCGGTGGCCGTGGCGTAAAGGGTGCAGCGTTGAAACAAGATGACGTTGTCGATCATTTCTTCGTTGCATCAACACATGACTGGTTGTTGTTCTTCACCAACCAAGGACGTGTATATCGCGCAAAGGTTCACGAATTACCTGATGCAGGTCGTGATGCACGCGGACAGCATGTTGCAAATTTGATGGCATTTAAGCCTGAAGAACAAATTGCACAAGTTCTTTCATTTAAGGATTACAACGCTGCCCCATTCCTAGTTCTTGCAACTCGTAACGGACTTGTGAAGAAGACACCGCTCTCTGAATACGATTCACCACGCACAGGTGGATTGATCGCAATTTCACTAAAGCCAGGCGATGAAGTTGTTTCAGCGTCATTGGTAAGAAATGGCGACGAATTACTTCTCGTATCCAAGAAGGCGATGTCACTTCGCTTTACAACAGATGATGAATCACTTCGATCCATGGGTCGATCAACATCAGGTGTAATCGGAATGAAATTCCGCGAAGGCGATCAACTTCTTACGATGGCACGCGTCGACGCCGAAACATCAGTCGGTGCATTTGTCTTTACAGCAACCGATGGTGGTTACGGCAAGAAGACTGCAATCGACGAATATCGTCTACAAGGTCGCGGGGGAATTGGAATCAAGGCTGCAAAGATTGATGAAGATTCACGCGGAACTCTTGTCTCCGCTCTTGTCTTAGTTGATAGCGATGAAATTCTCGCGATCACATCTGCCGGAACCGTTATGCGCACCCCAGCCGCTGAAGTCCGCCAAACAGGGCGCGATTCAATGGGCGTTCGCCTGGTCAACCTCGATGAAGGTGCGACCCTCCTGTCTGTGACCCGCAACAGCGAAGATGAGATTTCAACGCAAAAGTAGTAGGGTTCACGCCTGTAGTTATGGAGGCCGTTTTGGCTGCTTGATGAAAATCAAGTAACCTTGCGCTTCTGCTCACGTTCGAAAGTTCGTTTGCGGGCCCATAGCTCAGCCTGGTTAGAGCGCTTCCCTGATAAGGAAGAGGTCGGTGGTTCAAGTCCACCTGGGCCCACCCGTTCTAATACGGGGACCTAGCTCAATTGGTAGAG
>Ga0207954_1000132_pt1 | contig 23115 bp, 23 predicted proteins | sample CryBogmetaGMA0M_FD_184547 | JGI IMG/M metagenome (GOLD analysis project Ga0207954, IMG submission 184547) | Freshwater microbial communities from Crystal Bog, Wisconsin, USA - MA0M (SPAdes) | ecosystem: Environmental > Aquatic > Freshwater > Lake | place: Crystal Bog, Wisconsin, USA | collected... | reverse complement strand
CTGGTGAACCACAAGGAATTCACCATCATCAACGTGGCCAAGCTCGCCGACCTCAAGGCAGGCAGCACCGTGAATCTCGATTCACTCGTCAAAGATGGCATCGTCACCAGCCCGAAACACCCCTTGAAGGTGCTCGGCAATGGGGAACTGACGGTGAAACTCACCATTCAGGCCTCCGCTTTTACCGCCAGCGCTCGCACCAAGATCGAGGCCGCTGGCGGCAGCTGCGAAATCATCTGAAATCCTGTCCGCATCCACCTGGGGCCCCTGCCGCCTAAGGTCTGAGCCGTCTGACTTGACCTGAGGCAATGCCCTTAGGTTCGGCCGACGGCTTTTTTTGCGTGTCTTCCACGCCCTCCCGCCCAACTCACCATGTTGCTTAGCCGGGGTCGCAACCCCAGTGCCGGGGAAATCCTCAGCCAGCTGATCCAGTCGAAAGGCCTGCGCGACCGGGTGCTCACCACCCTGGCCCTGCTCCTGGTCGTGCGGCTAGGGATCTACATCCCCATGCCAGGCATCGACCGGGTGGCCTTTGCCGACTTCCTCTCCAAGGGGGGGCAGCTCATCGGCTTCCTGGACATCTTTACCGGCGGGGGGTTGTCCACCTTGGGCGTCTTTGCCCTGGGGATTCTGCCCTTCATCAACGCCTCGATCATCATCCAACTGCTCACCGCAGCCCTGCCCCAACTGGAGGATCTCCAAAAAAATGAGGGAGAGGCCGGACGGCGCAAGATTGCCCAGATCACCCGGTATGTGGCCCTGGTCTGGGGAATCTTTCAGAGCATTGTCTTCGCCTTGATCCTGAGGCAATACGCCACCGAAGGACTGTCAGAAACCGTCTTCGTGATTCAAACGGCCCTGGCCCTAGTCACCGGATCGATGGTTGTGATGTGGATCTCGGAGGTGATTACGGAGCGGGGCATCGGCCAGGGCGCCTCCCTGGTGATTTTCGTGAACATCGTGGCCACCTTGCCCAAGGCCCTGGGATCCACGATCGAATTGGCCCAAAGCGGGGACCGCAGCACCGTGGGTGGAATCGTGGTGCTGGTGGTGGTTTTCCTGCTCACGATCGTGGGCATCATCTTTGTCCAGGAGGGCAACCGAAGGATTCCGATCGTGAGCGCCAAGCGCCAAGTCGGGGGCGCCAACCTCCTGGCCGCTCGCCAGAGCTACCTGCCCCTAAAACTGAATGCGGGCGGTGTGATGCCGATCATCTTTGCCTCCGCCGTGGTGTTTCTGCCCCTCACAATTGCCAATATCACCCGCAACCCCCTGCTGATCCAATTGGCGGGCTACCTCAACCCGAACAGCAGCACCCCCTGGCTCTATGCCCTGGTGTTCTTTTCCCTGATCTGCGGCTTCGGCTTTTTCTACGCCTCGCTCACCGTCAACCCCCTCGACATCGCCACCAACCTCAAACGCAGTGGCGTCGCCATTCCTGGGGTTAGGCCCGGTTCAGCAACAGCCACCTATCTGGGGGGCGTTCAAAACCGTCTGACCCTGCTGGGTGGTGTGTTTCTTGGAGCAGTGGCGATCATCCCCTCGGCTGTGGAGGGGGCCACCCAGGTGCGCACCTTCCAGGGCCTCGGGGCCACCTCCCTGCTGATCCTGGTGGGTGTGGCGATCGACACCGCCAAACAAGTGCAGACCTACGTGATCTCCCAGCGCTACGAAGGCATGGTGCGCCAATAAGCGCTTGCCAATCCGTGGCTCCCTTCGTTGCCGCCCTGTCCCTTTCTTTCCTGCCATGAAGCAACGCCTCCTATTCCTCGGCCCCCCCGGGGCTGGAAAGGGCACCCAAGCCCAGCAACTCGCCACCTCCAAAGGCTTGCTGCACCTCTCCACCGGGGATTTGCTGCGGGCCGAGGTTCAAGCCGGTAGCGAGTTGGGCAAGGAGGCCGAGGCCGTGATGGCCCGGGGCGAATTGGTAAGCGATGCCCTGGTGCTCGCGATCGTGCGCAGCCGTCTGGCCCAGCAGGCCGCCAGTGGCGGTGGCGGCTGGCTGTTGGATGGCTTCCCCCGCAACCCAGCCCAGGCCGAAGCCCTGGACCAGCTGCTCGATGAACTGGGCCAACAAATCGAGTTGGTGGTGCTGATGGAGCTCGACGACGCCCTGCTGATCCAGCGCTTACTGGGTCGGGGACGGGCCGATGACAACGAGGCGGTGATTCGCCACAGACTCGAGGTCTACCGCGAACAAACCGCCCCCCTGATCAGCTTCTACCGCAACAAAGGCCTGCTGGTATCCGTTGAAGCGGCGGGCTCCGTTGAGGAGATCGCCGAGCGCATCGGTGGCCTGCTCAATTGATCGCCGCCCCAGAAGCAGTTGACCCATGTGGTAGGTTGCTCGTTTGAAAATTCGGAGAGCACAACGCCCATGAAGGTGCGTGCCTCGGTTAAGAAAATGTGCGACAAGTGCCGGGTGATTCGTCGCCACGGCCGGGTGATGGTGATCTGCACCAATCCCAAGCACAAGCAGCGCCAGGGCTGATCAGCCCTAGCCGCTCCGCCTGGGAGCAGCTGCCGCCCGACCCCAACCTGGGGCAGGCTTCCAGTTCCAATTGTTCACTCTGAAACGTTTTCCCACGTGGCTCGGATTGCCGGCGTCGATATCCCTCGCGACAAGCGAGTCGAGATCGCTCTCACCTATGTGTATGGCATCGGCTTGACCCGTGCCCAGAAAATTCTGGCCAAGTCCGGAGTCAGCCCTGACATCCGGGTGAAGGATCTCAGCGATGCTGATGTCCAAAAGCTCCGCGGTGCCGCTGACAGCTTCACCCTCGAAGGCGACCTCCGTCGCCAAGAAGGTATGGCCATGAAGCGCCTTCAGGACATCGGCTGTGTGCGCGGTCGTCGCCACCGCATGGGCCTGCCCGTGCGCGGTCAACGCACCCGCACCAATGCCCGCACCCGCCGTGGTGCCCGCAAAACCGTGGCCGGTAAGAAGAAGTAAGCGCATTCCGCCTACGCCTTTCCCCACCCTCGCCCTGCCGCCAACCTCCAATCAAAGCCCCCTCGGGCTCGATGTGGAAACCGGCGTCACCAGAGCGATTCCCTCCCGTTCCCTGATCACCTCCTGCAGTAGCAGGCCCCCAAACCATGGCCAAGCCAGCCAAAAAATCCGGCGCCAAGAAAACGAAGCGCAACGTGCCCAACGGTGTAGCCCACATCCAAAGCACGTTCAACAACACCATCGTTTCGATTACCGATACGGCCGGTGAAGTGATTTCCTGGAGCTCCGCCGGCGCCAGTGGTTTCAAGGGTGCCCGTAAAGGAACTCCCTTCGCAGCCCAAACCGCCGCCGAAGCAGCTGGCCGCCGGGCCATGGAGCAAGGCATGCGCCAGATCGAAGTCCTGGTTCGGGGCCCTGGCTCAGGCCGTGAAACGGCCATCCGGGCCCTACAGGTTGCTGGCCTGGAAATCACCCTCATCCGGGACGTGACCCCCCTCCCCCACAACGGCTGCCGCCGCTCGAAGCGCCGTCGCGTCTGATTCGTCGGTTCCATCTGCCCCTTCTCTTTCGACCCTTCAGACCGTGCTGCACTATCAAATTGATCGGATCGAACACCAGGTCGCCGAAGATCGCTCCCAAACCGGCGTCTTCCTGATAGGCCCCCTCGATCGCGGCCAAGCCACCACCCTTGGCAATGCCCTGCGTCGGGTCCTGATTGGCAGCCTGGAAGGCAGCGCAATCACCGCCGTTCGCATCTCGGGGGTCAACCACGAGTACGCCACCGTGCCTGGCGTGCGTGAGGACGTCCTCGATATCCTGCTTAACTGCAAGCAAATTTCAGTCACCAGCCGCAACCGCGAGCTGGAGATTGGCCGCCTGGTGGTGAATGGTCCCGCGACCGTCACCGCTGCTGACCTGCAGTTCTCCTCCCAGGTCCAGGTGATCGATTCTGACCGGCTGATCGCCACCGTGGCCGAAGGCCACAGCCTGGAGATGGAAGTGCACGTGGAGCGCGGCGTCGGCTATCGCCCCGTCAATCGCCACAGCGAAGACACCAGTGCCATTGATCTCCTCCAGATCGATGCGGTCTTTAAGCCCGTCAAGCGCGTCAACTACACGGTGGATGAAACCGCTGTTGGAGAAGGGGGTTCCGCCCGGGAGCGCCTGCGCCTGGAAATCGAAACCAATGGCAGCGTCACCCCCGACGACGCCATGGCCCAATCTGCCAACCAGCTGATTGCCCTGTTCCAGCCCCTGGCCAGCCTCACCATGGTGGAGGAGCCTGGCCTGGAGCCCGAACCCTCGGCCGAGGCCCAAATCCCCCTCGAAGAGCTCAACCTCTCCGTGCGCGCCTACAACTGCCTGAAGCGTGCCCAGGTCAACTCGGTTTCCGATCTGATGGGCTTCAGCTATGAAGATCTCCTTGAGATCAAAAACTTCGGCTCCAAATCAGCCGACGAAGTGATCGAAGCGCTGGAGCGCATCGGTATCACCCTGCCCCAAAGCCGCACCAGCGCCTGATCGGCGGCCCCGCACCCCTGAAGACACAAGACCATGAGACACCAGTGCCGAGTCCCCCAACTGGGACGCCCCGCCGACCAACGCAAGGCCATGCTGCGTGGCCTGACCACCCAGCTGATCCGCGAGGGTCGGGTGACCACGACCAAAGCCCGCGCCAAAGCCCTGCGGGATGAAGCCGAGCGCATGATCACCTTGGCAAAGGACGGCAGCCTGTCGGCCCGTCGCCGCGCCATCGGCTACATCTATGACAAACAACTGGTTCACGCCTTGTTTGACAGGGCCCAGGAGCGCTACGGCGAACGCAATGGTGGTTACACCCGCATCATTCGCACCGTGCCCCGTCGTGGTGACAACGCCGAAATGGCCATCATCGAGCTGGTCTGATCCCCTGCCCAGCCCTATCTCCCTTGCCGCGGTGAACTTAGGTTCACCACGGCTTTTTTATGGGCAAATCACCCGATAGCCAGCCCAGCCCGGCTCCAGCGGTGCAACGGATTGCCCTCTGCCTCCAATACGACGGGTCGGCATTTTGCGGCTGGCAGCGGCAGGACAACGCCCCCAGCGTCCAAGAACGCCTCGACCAGGCCATCGCCGAACTGGATCCCCACAGGCCGGTGCACACCGTTGCCGCGGGCCGGACGGACACGGGCGTCCATGCGGCGGCCCAGGTGGTGCACTTCGATGCCGCGGGACCGATTCCGCCCCAGCGCTGGGCAAAGGCCCTCAATGGACGGCTGCCGAGCACCATTCGGGTGCGGGCGGCGGCGGCCGTGGCCCCCGACTGGCACGCTTGCTATGGCGCCAGCTACCGGCGCTACCGCTACACGCTGTACAACTCCCGCACCCCGAATCTCTTCCTGGCCCCCTGGAGCTGGCACCGCTACAATTGCCTGCTCGATGACCAGACCATGGCCACGGCCCTGGGCGAGCTGGTGGGCGAGCACGATTTCTCGGCCTTCCAGAAGGCCGGCAGCCGGCGCTCCCATGCCCGTACAACGGTTCAGGAGGTGAGCCTGGTGCGCCAGGGCGACCTGATCACCACGGAGATCCAGGCCAGTGGCTTTCTTTACGGCATGGTGAGGCTGCTCATGGGCCAATTGGTGAGCGTTGGCGAAGGCCGGCTGGGCCTGGATGCGTTCCGCGAGCGCTGGCAGCAACAACGGCGCCAAGAGGTCAAAGAAGCTGCCCCCCCCCAGGGACTCTGCCTGCTGCGGGTGGGCTACCCACAGGCGATATTCCCTGAAGCCGCCTGGTATGATTGCCAACCGCGGTATCAACTGGATTTCGCCGATCCGCCGACGTCGTGCGAGCCCCCCGAGGGCTCGCCGCCACTGGCATCACGAGCTCCAGACTGACCTGACGACCCTTCTGGTCGCCTCCGCCTCCTGCCCCCAGGATGGCGACAGGCCAACCATTAAGGTCGCTAGTACTGCCCCATCCGCTGCGATGGGCCTCTCCCATCCGGCCTGCCGGTGCCTGATCAGGCGACATGAACAAGACCCTCCCGCCCTCTATCGATTCCCTCGAACGCCAGTGGTATCTGGTGGACGCTGAGAATCAAACCCTCGGTCGCCTGGCGAGCGAAGTGGCCCAGGTGCTGCGTGGCAAAAACAAGCCCTGCTACACCCCCCACCTCGACACCGGTGATTTCGTTGTCATCATCAACGCCGACAAGGTTCGGGTGAGCGGCAACAAGGACACCCAAAAGGTGTACCGCCGCCACTCCGGTCGCCCCGGCGGCATGAAGACCGAAACCTTCGAGCACCTGCAGGCCCGCCTGCCCGAGCGCATTGTGGAAAAGGCCATCAAAGGCATGCTTCCCCACAACGCCCTCGGCCGCCAACTGTTCCGCAAGTTGAAGGTCTACAAAGGCGCTGAGCATCCCCATGGCGCCCAGCAGCCCCAGGTTCTCGCCCTCGATCCCGCCACTGCCGTCAAATGAGCACCTCCAACAAAGTCGTCTATTGGGGCACTGGTCGTCGCAAGACCGCGGTTGCCCGTGTCCGCGTTGTTCCCGGTAGCGGCACCGTGACCATCAACGGTCGTCCTGGCGATAACTATCTCAACTACAACCCCGTTTACCTGGCTGCCGTCAAGGCTCCCCTCCAGACCCTGGGTTTGGCTGGCGAGTACGACCTGCTGGTCAATGTGCGTGGTGGCGGACTCACCGGCCAAGCTGACGCCATCAAGCAAGGCGCGGCCAGGGCCCTGTGCGATCTGTCCCCCGACAACCGCAAGCCGCTCAAAACCGAAGGCCACCTCAGCCGCGACCCCCGTGCCAAGGAGCGTCGTAAGTACGGCCTGAAGAAAGCCCGTAAAGCACCCCAGTTCTCCAAGCGCTAAGTCGGGTTTTCCCGCTTTTCGCTCATCGTCCTGTTTTCGCAGCTGTTCCCCAGCACCTTTAAGCCATGCCCAAGGCCGACATCCATCCCACCTGGTATCCAGAAGCCAAGGTGATTTGCAACGGAGAGGTGGTCATGACCACCGGCTCCACCTCCCCCGAACTGAACGTCGATGTTTGGAGTGGGAATCACCCCTTCTACACAGGCACCCAAAAGATCCTCGACACCGAGGGCCGGGTGGATCGCTTCATGCGCAAGTACGGCATGGCCAGCACCGAGCCCGCCGCCGAACCCAAGAAAGCGGCCGCCGACGAGGCTGCTGCTTCCACGGAAGCCCCCGCAGAAGCCAACGCTTGAATCGGACCTGGGCCCTCCACAGCCCAACCCATTGCCATGGCCGGGTGCTCACCAGCATCCGGCTTTTTGTTTTGTCTCCGGCCTTTTGTTTTTTAAAGGTCTGTTGAACGACTCCCAATCCCCCGCTTGATGGATCTCGCCCTGCTGCACGATCGTCTGGAAACAGCCCGGCGCACCTTTGAAACCCTGGAGCGGCAGCTTGCCGATCCAGCCGTTGCTGCCAATCCCAGCCAATTGCAGACCATCGCCCGGGAACGCTCCCGCCTGGAGCCCCTGGTGCTCAATCACCAGCAACTCCAAAAGCTGGAACAGGAAGAAAGCGAAGCCCGGGCCCTGCTCAAGGAGCACCGGGGCGATCCAGCCATGGAAGAGCTCGCCAATGAGGAGTTGGCGAGCCTCGCCGAGGCCATGGGCGCCCTTCGCCAGAAGCTCACGGTGGCCCTCCTGCCAAGGGATCCCCGCGATGAGCGCAGTGTGATGCTCGAAATCCGTGCCGGCGCCGGCGGCGATGAAGCGGCCATCTGGGCGGGGGATCTGGCCCGGATGTATGAGCGCTATGCCCAAACCATTGGCTGGAAAGTAGAGCCGGTGAGTGCTTCTGAGGCCGAACTGGGGGGGTACAAGGAATTAATTCTGGCCATCAAGGGCGAAAGCGTGTTCAGCCAGCTGAAGTTTGAAGCCGGGGTGCACCGGGTGCAGCGGGTACCCGCCACCGAATCCCAGGGCCGGGTGCACACCTCCACGGCAACGGTGGCCGTGATGCCGGAGGCCGATCCGGTGGAAGTGCAGATTGATCCCACCGAAATCGAAATGAGCACCGCCCGCTCCGGTGGTGCCGGTGGTCAGAACGTGAACAAGGTGGAAACCGCTGTGGACCTGATCCACAAGCCCACGGGCATTCGGGTGTTTTGCACCCAAGAACGCTCCCAGCTCCAGAACCGGGAGCGGGCCATGGAAATCCTCCGGGCGAAGCTCTACGAACGCAAACTGGCGGAAGCCAATGCCCAGGAACGCTCCGTCAGGTTGGCGCAGGTGGGCAGCGGCGATCGCAGCGAGAAAATCCGCACCTACAACTACAAAGACAGCCGCACCACCGACCATCGCTTGGGAAAGAACTTCTCCCTCGAGCCCGTTCTCAATGGCCAGCTTCAGGATGTGATTGGCGCCTGCATTGCCGCCGATCAAAGCCGCCAGCTCGAGGAGCTCGCCAAGGAGATCTCTAGCTAGGTGCCGATCACGTATTTGGCCCATTCCAAATTGCGGCCCGCATGGATCTGGCGGTTCGCTTCGAAAATGAGGCCACTGAAGGGCCGATGGGGTTGACGGGCCAAGGCCATGCCCGCTTCCCGGGGGGTGCGATTTCCCTTGCGCACGTTGCAGGGCAAACAAGCCGTTGTGACGTTGTCCCAGGTGTCGCCACCGCCCCGACTGCGGGGCATCACATGGTCGATGGACAGCTGACTGCCGCCGTAGCCGCAGTACTGGCAGCGATGGCCATCCCGCTGGAACAGATTGCGACGGGTGAGGGGGAGCTGCCGGTAGGGCACCCGCACGAACTGACGCAAACGAATCACGGTGGGCAGGAGATAATTTTCCCGAAGCACGTGGGTTGGGTCATGTTCGAGACCTTCCGCCTTCCCCTTAAGCAACATCACCATGGCGCGCCGCCAGGAGGTGATATTGAGCGGCTCGTAGGAGGCATTCAGAACGAGAACGTGGCTCATGCCAGCACCCGTAGTAGGGGCGATGCTAGGCGGGATCTTGGTTTGTTTTGGTGACGCAGGCCACCACACCACCGTTTCAGCCCCAGGCTTGTGCCGGCGCCGAAGGGCTTGAGCGCCAACGGGCTTGGGTGGATGTCGATCCGGGGGCCATTACGGCCAATGCCCGCAGCCTCAGGCGGTGCCTTGAGCCCACCACCAACCTGATGGCGGTGGTCAAGGCGGATGGCTACGGCCATGGCGCCGTCCCCATCGCCAAGGCCGCCCAAACGGGCGGGGCCAGCTGTTTTGGCGTTGCCACCCTGGCCGAGGGCCTCGAGCTCCGCCAGGCCGGGATTCAGGCCCCCATCCTGGTGCTTGGCAACCTCACCACCGCCGAAGAGCTGCGCAGCTGCCTGGCCTGGGAGCTGATGCCCACCATTAGTGGCATGCGCGAGGCCCTGCTCTGCCAGAACCTCGCCAGCGGCAGCGGTCGCGAGTTCGCCCTCCAGCTCAAGCTGGATACGGGCATGGCCCGCCTCGGGGCCGATTGGCAGGACGGCCCCAGGCTCGTGGCCGCCCTTCGGGATCTTGATGCGGTGCACCTGGCAGGGGTGTATTCCCACCTGGCCTGCGCCGATGCGGCCCCCCATGCCGACGATGGCCTAACGGCCCAACAGCAAGACCGCTTTGACCGCGTCCTGCAAGCCCTGGAGCAGCAAAACCAGGCCCCGGGATGCAGGCACCTGGCCAACTCCGCCGGGGCCCTGCGCAGTCCCCAACTGCATTACGACATGGTTCGGGTAGGCCTGGCCCTCTACGGCCATAGCCCGGCGGCCCATCTCCAAGGGGTGACCCCCCTGCAGAGCGCCATGCGGCTCCTGGCCAGGGTCAGCCTGATCCGGGATGTCCCCGCAGGGGTGGGGGTGAGCTATGGGCATAGCTTCCGCACGAAACGGCCCAGTCGCCTTGCCGTGCTTGGCATTGGCTATGCCGATGGCGTGCCCCGCCAGCTCTCCAACCAGATGGAGGTGCTGTTCAACGGCCAACGCCTACCCCAGGTGGGGGCGATCACCATGGACCAACTCGTGATTGATGCCACCGACTGTTCCAGCCTCGAACTGGGCTCGGTGGTGACCCTGCTCGGCCAGAACGGAGACGACGAAATCACCCCAGGCCACTGGAGCGAACGCTGCCAAACCATCCCCTGGGAAATCCTCTGCGGTTTCAAGCACAGGCTGCCCAGGCTCCATGCCGACGACGAATCGCCCGGGGCGCACTGATAAGCTCAATTGCCCCCTGGAGAGGTGGCTGAGTGGTTGAAAGCGGCTCCCTGCTAAGGAGTTACAGGAGGCAACTTCTGTCGAGGGTTCGAATCCCTCCCTCTCCGTTTTAAAGAAGGTTCAAGAGGTCCCAGGACCTCCCAAAACCCTCCAAAACCAAGACTGTGACTGGGATATGGGTTCCAGGTAGGTTCCTATTCTCCCACGAAGTGCCAATACTGGTTTGGAGGAATATTTGGAGGAATTCACCCTCAGGGCAATCCTCCAAAAAGTAGTCCTCACAGTCGATTACAGGGTTTCGTTTGGAGTAAAAGGGGTCAGGACCATTGGATTTGCGCTAATGCCACCCCTGCCACTGGTCGTGGCACCCAAATCACTCCTCAACGCCCCCTTCCCTGCCACAGCGAGCACCGCTGGACCACTGCCATAGCGCCCGTCAGCGCCCTCTGCCAGATCGAGCAGATGCCATGAGGACCAGAGCGCCCCGTGAAGTGCCTACAGGTCTCACAGGAGGTCACGAGGTCACCAAGGAGTACGCCGAGCGCAAAGACCCAGAGAGAGGAGCAACAGCGGGCATAGGCACTGGGTTCTTTAGGAAGTCTTCCCCCACGAAGTGCTTCTACCAGCAACTAACGGGTAGTCAGTACCCTCATGCTTGAACCAACGCAGTACCGACTGAATGGATCAGGACCAGAACGCTCTCTCTCCAACGGCGCTGGTCTGGGATCGGAATGGAGAACTGTGCTCAGAGGACCTCGAACACCTGCTGGAGCGTCTGCAGGTAATGGAGGGCAGTTCCAAGTACTAGGGGGTCACCTCAGAGCAGGCACTGATCACGCCGCCTGATGCCCCAGACCCCGCTTTGCCAACCACTCTTGCTGGGCGGTGTCCAACAGGCACTCCTGAACCTGCCCGATAAAGCGCCTCACACGGGTCTTGGCACTGTTGGTCGATGGCAGCAGGTCAGAACAGGCACCTGCAAAGCAGAGGTCGAGAAGCAGGGCAACCTCATCAGACGAGAGGGACACCAGGTGCTCGTGGTCCTTATGGATGACCTTCATGGGGTTCTCGGACACAGGATTTAACCGTAACCACGCTGCCGCCTAATCTGCGTCGCGCCGCCTAAGGACACCAACGAACAGAAACCTCAAGCAGGCAGAGCAGAAGGATTCACCGTTGAAATTGCTGATGAAATAAGGATCATTCTTTCAATGTTCAGAATCGCCTTCCAGTGATTGCTCCAGCAGATAAGCAGTGAGATTGCTTACAGATCTACCTTCGGCGATACTACGCTTTAAAAGTTTCCTCAAAGTCATGGCAGGCACCGTGGTCGTGATCCGCTGAGGGGAAACAAGTGGTACTTGCCGATTATTGCCCTTATGGGTTCCTGGTGAGGCAGTCATTCGCCTCTCTCCTAAAGGTCAGTTTGACCTTAGCGCGAAAAACAAAGAGCGATGCCCCAAAAGTTTGCGGGCATTAACGCCTTAAGTCACCGCACTAGGTAGTGATGGAAACCAGACGGGTGGTCCTAGGAGGGAAATACTCAAGGACCGCACCATCATCAGTCACTTTGCTCAGAAGATTCAAGAAAGTTTCCTCCACAACGATCTAAACCTTTTTTGCACACACGGACAATCATATCGTCTAGCGACATGTCCTTATCCCGTGCCATCTGTATTAGATGAGCATAAACTGCTGTTGGGAAATGAACCGAAACCGTATATGTCTCGCCTTTCATCGTTTCACTACCCAGTCCCAGACCAGATCCAAGTGGAGAGTCCAAGAAGTCCTCTATGCCTGAATGAATCTTCAGAGTAAGACAACTTGAATGATAGGGGGGGGTAGATTTGCTTATCTTTGGGATGGAAAAAGTTTATTTGCATAAAGCAGTAGCACCATTGCACCAATACCAAGGTTATGCAGTTTAAAAATGTTTCAGACAAATGCATTCGCAGAAGTTGAACCTGGCAATCAGTACTGAGGAATTAAACAAGTGAGCAAGGTGAACGCAGTACCCGCCGCCTTTCCAGCAAAAGTACTAGGGGGTCACAGGTGAAAGACCACGCGGACTCCTAGGGCGACCTCAATGCTGGTTTCCCACTGCTCAAGGGACGCCAGAGAGTCATAGTTGCATCATTTTTAGATATAAAAGTCACATCTTGCAAGCAGAAATAAGCAAAAGCAAGGAAGCAGTAATACTGTAAATTGGATTGTAAATTAGCAACCAGATAACTGCAGCACTCACCCGCATCTGGTAGAACAGAGATAGTCAAAGGTAACTCAAATGAAAATCACAAGGCAATACGCACCTGAGTTTCAGAGTGTCTTCCAAGCAGAATGTGGACAATGCCAAATCATGCACACCACACACGGGCATTACATTGTTCGTCACTCCGATTTTCCACGAAAAAATTGGACAGTTCCCAATGCTGAAAGTGCATACTCTCTTTGCCATCGACTCGCAAAAAGAACTGAACGCACAAGCACCTAACCAAACGCAACCTCCCGCTTAGGGATCCAATGAGAGTACCTCCAAATCAGGTGCTCTCCCTGCGGAGGGTGCCCAGGGAAATCAGAACTACCTGAAGGCAAACCACTCCAACCTATGACCAGCGCCAGCATCAGTGCCTAGAACCAACTCCACACCCTTGACAGTGCCATCGCTCTTGCACCGAAGGTCATCGTATTGATCTCCGAAGACCGTCCTCGCCTCCTCGAGCGACAGGTAATTCCCGATCTTCACAACGCCCCAGGAATCGTGGGTGTTGACCGTTTATATCATCGCATCAAGTAGTGATGGATATCAGGTTGGCATTGCTGGCAGAAAAACCATCGTCCAACAGATCCCATCCTCAGTTACCTTGCCAAGAAATGTCAGAAAACCATCAACCCAGACGATCTAAACCCTTCTTGCAGACATGAACAACCATATCCTCAATCGATAAGTTTTTATCCTTTGCCACCTTGATCAAATCCGAATAAACTTCTGGAGGGAAACGAACGACCACCATGTATGCTTCTGCGCCTACTGGTTCGCCACCCATTCCTGTTCCAGAACCGAAAGGAATAACCACAATCTTCTCCGTGTCTAAGTCTATCCATAGGATAAGTCGTCAGGGATGATCAGGGAGGTGTAGGTCCAGGGCAAAGGCGAGCAAAATTGAGCAATAACTGATGCAATCAGATGCACAATTAAATCAGCAATTAAAACAAAAAGGAAGAAATCTTGATTACAGGTAAACTGATAGTGGTCGACTCACTGAGAACACTTCCGAATCAGGCGCTCGCCATAGAGAATCCAGGTACAATGCTCAAAAGGTTAAAAGATAAATCAAAATTGTAGAGATAAATTACTAATTATGACCGCTGTCTACGCATCCGCTTTAGCAGCAAAATCCACTTCCAATGCCTTGGGAGCAAAGGATTTTCTTTTTCTTGACTCAAGATCGCAGGCATTGCAATAAAAGGAAAATCCCTTTGCAAAAGACGGCACAATCTGAAAGTGGTCAACAGTTAGCGGTTGTTCGATCCCACAGACACAGCATCTTCTTGATTGGATCTGCACGAATCACTGGTTCAATGTGGTCGAAATGATCATGCACTCGCTACCGAGAACCTAAGTTTATAGTAGTGAGTAGAACTTTTCCAAGCAAAAGTACAGCGAATGCAGGGCGGTAACGATGCCCATACGCATCACGCCGCTTCTGGACACCACCCCCGACGAACCTCCTGCCGTGCCACCCACCGAGAACACCTCCGAGTCAGGTGCTCACCCTGGGGAATGAATCCCTGATGAATGGGGCAGGTGAGCAGAGTGACGCAGTGCCTGCCGACCTCATATCGGAAATGCTGGCAAGTCATGCAGACCTTTGGGGAGCGGGCGAGTCAGCAGAAGGAAATAGAACCCGCCTGCCCGCCGCCCCTCCATGGATAGGGCAGATATTTCTTTTCACGAACAAAAGATTAAATCAACCAGTAAATTGTAGTCTACCGAATTGAAACCAGTAAACTTATAAAGGTTTACGCTAGATTCATGAGTTACCATATCGCTTACAAAGAAGAAAATGGAAAATTCTATAATGACGAGATAAGACCAGACTTAGAATCCGCAATCTGGACGACCTTCTCCAAAGCAAGAGAAACCCTCAAAAGTCATTATATCTTCGACGGAAAAGGAAAACTGATCGATATCATCAAACCTGCTTAAGCATTGCCTTCTCCTACGATTTCCACTTTGCCAACAAAATTGACTTCAGATTTCATAAGAGCAAAAGATTTTCTTCTTCTTGACTCAACATCGCAGGCATTGCAATAAAAGGAAAATCCATTTGCAAAAGACGGCACAATCTGAAAGTGGTCAACAGTTAGTGATTGTTCGATCCCACAGACACAGCATCTTCTTGATTGGATTTGCGCCAATTGCCGATTTCATCTAGTCGAAAGAGAACTGTAGTCTTTAAAAAGAACTTGAAGTAAAATAACGAATAATGTTATTCTGCAAGAACAGCGAATGTAGGGCGGTAACGGTGCAAACCTCCGTCACGCCACTTCTGGACACCAACCAACCGAAACCTCCCGCCTAGGAACCCACCGAGAACACCTCCGAGTTAGGTGCTCTCCTTGGGGAATCAGACCCTGGTGAATCGGACAGGCAAGAAGCGTGACGCAGTCCCTGCCCACCTCATAACGGAAATACTGGCAGGACAGAGGTGAAAGACCATGCGGACTACTGGAGTCACTTTGATGCTGGTCGTCCACTGCTCAATGAACGCCAGAGAGGCATGAAGACAATTGAAAAGTTGAAGCAGGGGGCATCTGCATTTCACATACAAGCATCACATCTTGCAAGCAGAAACAAGTGAAAGCAGGGAAGCGGTAAAACTGTAAATTGGATTGTAAATTAGCAACAAGTTAACTGCAGCACTCCCCCGCACCTGGTAGAACACAAGTAGTCAAAGGTTTCTCAAATGAAAATCACAAGGCAATACGCACCTGAGTTTCAGAGTGTCTTCCAAGCAGAATGTGGAAAATGCCAAATCATGCACACCTGTCACGGACATTACATTGTTCGTCATTCTAATTTTCCCCGTAAAAATTGGACGGTTCCCAATGCTGAAAGTGCGTACTCACTTTGCCATCGCCTCTCAAAAAGATCTGAACGCTCACAAGCACCTAACCAACCGCAATCTCCCGTCTAGAGATCCACAGAGAGCACCTCCAAATCAGGTGCTCTCTCTGCGGAGTGTGCCCAGAGAAATCGGAACTACATAAACGCAAACCACTCCAACCTATGACCAGCGCCAGCATCAGTGCCTAGAACCAACTCCAAACGCCTGACGGTTCTGTCGCTCTTGTACCGAAGGTCCTCGCAGATCGCAGAGAAAACCTTCCTTGCCTTCTCAATCGCCTGGTAGTTCCCGATCATCACAACGCCCCAGGCATCGTGAGTGTTAATGGCATAGGTCATCGCGTCAGGTCGTGATGGAGATCAGATTTGGGGTACTGGCGTGAAAACCATCATCCAACAGATCCAATCCTCAGTCACCTTGCCAAGAAATGTCAAAAAAACCATCAACCCCGACGATCTAACCCCTTCTTGCAGACATGGACAACCACATCCTCAATCGATAAGTTTTCATCTTTTGCCATCTTAATAAAATCCGAATAAACTTCTGGAGGGAAACGAACGACCACCATGTATGCTTCTGCGCCTGCTGGTTCGCCACCCATTCCTGTTCCAGAACCGAAGGGAATAACCACAATCTTCTCCGCGCCTGAGTCTATCCTTAGGATAAGTCGTAAGGATGACCCGGGTTGGGCAGAACTACTGCGCTAAAGAGTAAATTATGGGTCTATTTACATCACTCAGGAGCACAAGCGAATCCTCATCCAGAAATGAAAGCAAAAGAGTCAGCAAGCACAAACGGGCAGAAAATGCCTTCAATCCTGGGAATCCCCTTCAAGTGTCTGCTCCAGAAGAAAAGCAGCAAGATTGCTCACAGATCTCCCCTCCACAAGACTCCGCTTCAACAACTTCTTCAATGTCATAGCGGGCACCGTGATGGTGATCCGCTGAGGAGAAGTAAAGCGATTATTAGTCCCTGTGCCGTTGTTGATCCCTGAAGAGGCATTCATGCGCCTCACCTTTTATGAAAATAGCATTCCAACAATACCGCAGAAAACCAGGATCGCATTGGATTTCTACCTATCGATCAAACTGCTCAGGGGCGAAAACCCCAGCGCCCTGAACAACGATGGCGGCAGCGATCTCACTGACGGATCGACCAGTCCTCTTGCTGATGCGTTGCAGGCACTCAAGGACCTCTTCTGGAACTTCCAGGTCTATGCGCCTCGGAAAGTCTTTCGGGTCGAGTCGGAAACGACTGACATTATTGCTTTCATCAATCATTGGTAAGCACAAAAAACGAAAGGCGGTTGGCACTCGCTCCATAGAAGCAGAGTGGGTGAATCGTCAGGCAAGAGGATGAGAAGACTTAAAATCGACTGCACTAACTGAAATTCTGGGCAGAAGGAGTGCAAATGGATGCGCCCAGGGGCATCGAGCGTAAAGCAATCAAAAATATATATTACAGAATTTCAGGGGGGGGGGTAGCGGATCTGCTGCATCTTGAAGCACCTGTTGTATTGCGCCATACCTCTGCGTCACGCCACTTCTGGACACCACCCCGTAGCAACCTCCCGCCGAGGAACCCACCGAGAACACCGCCGAGTCAGGTGCTCGTCGTCGTAGTGGGTGATACGCATCCAAGGGGAATTGGAGTACCAATAAAATTACCAAGTATGTGTTTGAAGCGCAATAGCGTCCCTTTTGCAGCAAACAACAGCAAGTAGCAGCGGTATTAGACACCCCGAGAATGCGATGCAGACAGAGTCACATCTAAAGCAGACTACAGCAAAGGGCACGAAATTGGTTATTCAGTATTAGAGTTACAAAGTCAATTTTTCCAGGAAAAGCAGTGCAGGGTGGAGCGCAGGAATCCATTCCGCCAAAGGAACTTATTGAATTCTGCAAGCGACTGAACAGCGACATTAATTTACAAGCAAGGGTCAAGTCAGTGGAAAACCCTCAACAAATCATAGACATTGCATCATCCCTGGGAATGCACTTCTCAGTCATGGAACTAAGAGTCTGGTCAAGAGAACTTGTCGCTGACTACTTCCCCTGGGCAACATTGGGCAATAAATGGCGCCATAACTTTTTTGATCAGAAATCCATCGGTGACAACCTGTAGAAGAAATATCTAGAACCTTCGAGGTCAGAACCTGCTGTTCCGATGCCTAGAGACAGGGTTCGTGACCACTGCTCCTGCTTTGACCCGCTACCAAAAAGCAAGGGGCATCGAACCATCAAGACGTGAACTGGTGGGGGAGCGTCCTGCCAATTGGATCAAGGCAGTTCCTACAACCATCTGCGAACACTGCGAGATGGAGGTCAAGGGCAACCAGTGGACTTTTAGGCAGCACCAGCAGACGAAGCGGTGTCTGGCAATCAGAGAGGAAGCAGCGTGATGGAGGGACAGGGGCGGTTGCTCACGACAAGGAAAAAGAATTGACTTGAATTCCAGGATTTGATATAAAAGGCAAAAGCAGTAAAATTAATGGGTTTCATCTTATACGCGGTTCTATTCGTCTACGGAATTAAAATCACAATAGGTTCATATGGTCCAATATTCCTGCTTGCATATCTGCCAATCCTGTTGATGTGGGGGTACGTCTGGGGAATCCCGCCAATAATCGCGACAATTCGGGTTAGAGATGCATTCACCAAGAATGAATTCGCAAGGGTAATGCTTGCTCAGGGAATCTTGACGGGCATACTGATATTAATCGCAAGGAATTTAGGGATTGAAAGATTGTTGCCAGTGTTTTTGCTTACAGGGGTTGTTACAGGACTGGTGATGCCAGCATCTTCTCTTCGTAAAGAGCGAGAAGACTTGAAAAATGCTGACACTGCAAAGTAAAAGTGGTGTTTGCGGTCGCTGCTGGATTGAAGTTCTGGCACATAACAACCCCGTTCCGCAAGCACCTGCTTGGCATTCCGTCTCGAACCGAACGATTGAAGCAAGGTCTAGAGTGAACCTGGAGAAAAGATCAGGAGAGGGTGCGTTGGCACTGGACAAGACGCGGTTGATCGGAAAAATGGACAAGACGCATTACAATCGAAGAACGCCTAATGCCCTTATGGAACCAACACTTCCTGCATTCTCTTCCGCTTCCCTGAGAGACGGAAGCGGTCACCTAAGCGTCAACAGCACTTCAGACTTAAAGATCTATGAAGAGCACTCAACAATAATCAATAAATTGTGCGATGAACTTGGTTTCAAAAATCCAGCAACAGCAATGGCATGGGTCTTTGACCAACTAGAGCAATCACAAGATCTTCAACATGCAATTTTTAAACTTCTTGAAGACTAAGAATATACTATGTCGACAGGGGCGTGGAAAATCGAGCAGTAACCTAGGGTTTGGAACACAAAAGATTTTAAATGCTTAAAGCGAAACCCAAGAACTTTCTCTGAAAAATACAGTAGAATCCAAGACGAAAAGAAGTTTCGCGGCAAGTGACCAAGACGACAATGGTGCTGTCCTTGACAATCAGTGCATTTGCAATAGGCGCGATTGACGCTAATGCGCTTGCACAATCTGCAGTGCGTAGACCAATTATTAGTGCGGCAGGAACTCATGGATGCCCATGCCCGTACGACTCTGTTGTGGGAAGGGATAGCGTCGTTTACAATTGCGGTAGAGCATCTTCTTGGAGCAGAAGTGGTGGTTACGACCCAACCTGCTACACAAGTGACTATTCGAGGAGAATCATGGTTGGCGGCAATATCACTGATTGGGTAGACACACTTAACTATTGCTACACCGACCCGATGAATTGTCGTGTTCGTTAATTTCGTTCAGGGTAGAAGTCGAAAACCAAAAGATATCGACCACTTCCAGTAGATCTTCAATTCCGCAATCTAGTTCCGTCACCATCTTGGATGCCCAATCCAGTGACAGCAGAGGACTACTTCCTGACCGCTCTCCAAATCCACCACCCAATCACTGCCAGCAGCACCCAAGGCAGAAGTGCCCGAAAGACCACAAGAACCAACAGCACTACGCCAGCGGTGACGGCAGTGCGCTTGGTCAGCGCCTTCGCCTCATCGGTCATAAACCGCCAGCGGGGAACCAGGGACATCGGATGAAAGGCGAGTTAACCAGCAAAACCCGAGTAGTGGTCTGATGGCAATGGGGATCCCCGTCAAAGGAAGCGAGGTCTTATGCCCTAGACGCATAACGGGCAAAACGCTGCTCTTGCAGCGACAATGGGCGCAAGCGACCTGTCCCAGTGACCGACTCAGCGACCTTCACCACACCAGAAGCAGACGACGAAGAGACGGGTGAAGACCTGGGCACCTTCTGGCAGGACTGAACGATGGCGACCTTTGACGAGTTCTACAGGTCTCTCCCAGAAGACAGCGGGAAGCGTGGAGAGTTCTTTGAGAAGGTCTTCGTCCCGTGGTTCCTAAGGACAGATCCCGAATGGTCGAACAAGATTGAGAATATTTGGTTATGGGATGAATACCCTGACCGATGGGGCAAAGACTGCGGGATTGATCTCGTCTATCAGGACAACACTGGAAAGCACTGGGCAGTCCAATCCAAATGCGTATCACCTGATCGTGAAATCTCCAAGGCAGAGATCAATAGTTTCCTGAGTGAGTCCAACGATCCCAGAATTCACGGGCGACTTCTGATCGCATCCACAGACGGGATTGGGAAAAATGCCATGCAAGTCATCGAGCGACAAGAGAAGCAGGTGGTCTGTTTTCTCCGTGAGCACTTCAGGCAGTCAGAGGTCGAATTCCCATCCATAGCACTTGACTTGGCAACAGGTCGCAGAAAGGACAAGCGCAGACCTAGACCTCATCAGCAGGAAGCGATCCGAAATGTCGTCGAAGGTCTCCAGACACAGGACAGAGGGCAACTCCTGATGGCGTGTGGCACAGGCAAGACCCTGACCTCACTTTGGATCAAGGAAGAACTAAATGCGAAAAGGACTCTGGTTCTTCTTCCATCACTCAGTCTCCTCTCTCAGACCTTGAGGGAGTGGACAGCAACAAGCAGAGAAGAGTTCAACTGGATCTGTGTCTGTTCTGATAAGTCGGTAGCAAAGCAGGATAAGATCGTTGATGACTGGATCGAGCATATAAGTGAAGTAGGTGTCCCAGTCACAAGTGACCCAACAGAAATCAGACAGTTTCTTCGGAACAATGAAGAAGGAATAGTCTTCTCCACTTACCAATCCGCACCATTAGTGGCAGAGGCACAACAAGATACAGGCATACCTTCATTCGATGTCGCATTCGCAGATGAAGCACATCGCTGCGCTGGAAAAGTTTCAGAAGCGTTTGGATGTGTACTCGACAGTCAGAACATCAGAGCAGAAAAGCGTTTGTTCATGACGGCAACACCGAGGGTTCTCTCTAGTCGGATCAAAACTAAAGCAGATGCAGAGGACATCGAGGTTGCATCGATGGACGATGAGAGTCTCTTTGGCACAGTCTTGCACAGACTCAATTTCTCAGAAGCGATCAGCAAAGAACTTCTTACCGATTATCGAGTTGTAGTCATTGGAGTAGATGATCCAGAAGTCCAGGCACAAATCATCCATAGACCCTTATCTGCAACTAGCAATGGCGTGGAAACTGATTACGAAACACTTGCAAATCACATATCCCTTGCGAAGGCGATCTGTGACTACGAACTTCAAAGGGTCATCACATTCCACGGTCGGGTAAAGGGAGCAAGGAAATTTTCAGAAGATCACCCAGTAATTGTTGATTGGTTGCCCACCTCATCAAAGACAGAGAGCGCAATACAGACTGGATATGTCTCAGGAGAAATGACTTCTCTTGATAGGAACAACAAGATTGGTCAACTACGCAATTTAGAGGATGGGCAGATTGGCATACTTTCAAATGCACGGTGCCTGTCAGAGGGGGTCGATGTACCTTCCCTTGATGGAATTGCATTCATAGATCCGCGCAGTAGTCAGGTTGACATCATTCAAGCGGTTGGAAGGGCAATCAGAAAGAGTGAGGAGAAGTCTTTTGGATACATCATTCTTCCTGTCTACCTGGGAAATACAGAAAATATTGAAGAAGAAATCCTTGCGAGTCGGTTCAAGGATATTTGGAAAGTCATCCTCGCGTTGAAATCCCAAGACGACTCTCTCACTGAAACCCTTGACCGACTGAGAGTAGAACTGGGGGAGAGAGGAGACAAAACATGTCAGGCAGAAGATCTAACCAAAATCATCTTTGATTTACCCGAACGAGTCACCAACAAAATTGGAGATTCCCTTCAGACCATTCTTGTCCGCAATACGACCGACGACTGGAATGAGATTTACGGTCAACTTCTAAGGTTTGTCGATGAAGAAAGACACGCAAAACCAAGGATTGACCATCCAGTTCTTGGCACGTGGACAGATAGTCAAAGACAGAACTACAGAAGAAAGAAACTGTCCAAGGAACGGATCGCACTACTTGAAGAACTAATACCTCGGGGATGGGTATGGAACACTAATACAGGGAGGCAAGAGAAGTGGGTTGAAGCGATTAAGGAGTTTCAGCAGCGGAATGGACACCTGAACATTCCCGACAGGGACAAAGAAGTTGGCGGCATCGCAAAGATGGCAAGACAAGCATATCTTGGAATGCAGAAATACTCACTAGACCAAGAGACAATCGATCAACTGGATTCACTAAAGGATAAAGGGTGGATGTGGGAAGTTGGCAAAGAGATATTCATCGAGAAGGCGACTCTTCTCAGGAAATGGTGCATAGAGAACAACTCCGTCACCCCACCCAAGCAGACAATGAGCGAAGGGAATATCAGAACTTATTCCAATACGACTGGTTCTTGTGAATTCGACTTGGGGAATTTCGTTACGACAGTCAGATCTCTCTACAAACTCACGAAGTATCGAAATAATCCCGAGTATCTTAACGACTTTGGCGAGAGTACCAGGAGAAAACGAGATCTTACAGCAGAGGAGATTTCCTTGATCGAGGAGATTCCTGGATGGTACTGGGATTCCTGGGATGGATATGCACGTGTATATAGAGAGTGCATTAGAAGAGGAATGCCTATCATCAATCAAACAGCAGTTGACTTTGATCTTCCCGAACTTTCAGGAATAGGAAGATGGGTTACCAAGATGAGAGGGAGAGCACTTCGTGGAGAACTCAAGACTCATCAGATCATCATGATCGAGAGTCTTCCTGACTGGACTTACGAACCTTTCCACGATCAGTTTATGGAGGGCATAAAGCGATTCATTAGTTTTACGACAAACAAGAAAGACAAGTCAGTTCCACAATCGACCATCCTTGAGGATGGTTATCGACTTGGAAGTTGGGTCTCCACTGTGAGACTCAAGAGGAAGAAAGAATCTTTATCGCCCAACCCACTGTACTCCGCGTTTTACGAGAAACTTTTAGATCAATATGGTTTTGAATGGGATGGTGGCAGGAAAAATAGATGGTCCTATGTCAACAAGTAAGATCAGAATTGCGAAGAATAGTCACCATGAAGTTCTTCTTTGATCTTTTCTCCCATTCTTTTCTTGTGCCTATTTCCTGTCCTCTGAAAGTCTTTTGGTACCTCGTACTTAACCTTCGTGAGTCGAATAGTGAAATTCATCTGAACACCTCACTGCAGTTGTTCTGGAACCATTCATTGTGAGTGATCAGCAAATCCAGAGTATCCGTCCTGGATGGTCTGATTTGATGGAGTAAATAGTCACCCTTCGACAACCTCCAGCAAATCTCCAATACCCACCTCAAGTACGGAAAGGATTTTTCCCGCCAGATCCAAAGGCAGTGATGACGCCGCCTTGTCATCGGTTCGTGCCAGTCGGGTGATGGTCGTGGCAGCAACAC
>Ga0207954_1000131_pt1 | contig 23129 bp, 26 predicted proteins | sample CryBogmetaGMA0M_FD_184547 | JGI IMG/M metagenome (GOLD analysis project Ga0207954, IMG submission 184547) | Freshwater microbial communities from Crystal Bog, Wisconsin, USA - MA0M (SPAdes) | ecosystem: Environmental > Aquatic > Freshwater > Lake | place: Crystal Bog, Wisconsin, USA | collected... | reverse complement strand
GTGCGCTTCTTGGCTGTGGTCAGCTCATAGTCCGTGAATCCGAGCTGCTTGCCGCCCATCAACCTAGTCCTGGCCTGCGATCACAGCACCATTTTCGCCCAAACTGGCTGGGTTTTCCAGAGTTTCCCTAGGTTCCCCATGCCAGAGCGTGCAGATTCGTGGAACCGGCTGATCGCGACGATCCAGGCATGGCGGCTGGGGGTTCCACCCTGCCTGCAGCGATGCCAGAAACGCTCCAACCTGAGGTTCCCCCCGCCCTTGATGTGCTTCGGAGTGCGGCTCTCGTGCTCTTCGGCATCTTCCTTGTGTCGGTCGTCCTGCGCTCCCTGCCCCTGCGGCTGCTCGAACCTCTTTGGCAGGTTTCGTTCGTCACCAGCGTGATTGACATGGGCGGGTATGCCATCCTCGGCGTGGTGGGCTTCTCACGGCCCATCTGCTGGCGCCCCGCCATGAAGCGTTGTGGCAGCAGTTCCGGCGGGTTGCTTGGCTATCGCGCTTCGCCGCGATCGGCTATCTGTTGTTGGTGCCGCTCCTGATCTCGGCCCTGGTCCGCGATTACGACCTTGTCCACAAGCAGCAGCTGCGTCAATTGCAGCTGGTGAGTGAGACGGAACGACGGGGTGCGGCCTCCCTGCGGGCCGCCACCAGTCGCGCGGAACTGCTGCGGGCCGTGCAGGGCTTCAATGCCCAAGCCCTGCCCTCCCTGCTGATCGAGGAGGAAGCCCCCCTCGCCAGCCTGCGTCGTAGCGCCCAGGATCTGCTGCGGCGCAATGTGGCGGCGGCGAGGGCGCAATTCGGCCAATCCGAGAGCCGGGGCCTGCCTTGGATTCTGTTCAACAATCTGCGGCTGATCCTGCTGGCCCTGCTCTTCGCCTTCGGCTTTTCCACCGCCTGCACGGGGCTGCCATCCTTCCCGCTGCTCGGTGCGCTGTACATCAGCGTGGGCTGGTTGTGGCGTCTGGTCGGAGGCGCTCGCTCGCCGCGTCCACCCCAGTACGACGATCAAACCGATCAGGATCCTGATGAGGGGGTGATCCCCTGAGCGGAAACGATCGGTTCTCCGTTGGCATAGCGGTTATGGAACCTGAACCAATCTTCTGCCGAAAGTGGATCAGGGATGACTTTTTTGAAGTCTTCAGGTTCTGCAGTGATGCCTTTCTGCTCAAAATAGAGGCACATGTGATGCAGGTCGTTCAGGAAAAGGCGCCGCAGGGCGATGGGCATGGCCCGCTTGGGGCGAACCTTGGTGCCGCTTACTTTTGCCAGGGCAGAGGCGATGTCAGTGAGATCCCCCTTCCAGCCAACAATATCCAGGGACTTGCCGTGCCATTCGTGGGGATTTTTGAAAATAATGGCGGCGGCACGCCCGATGTCGTAGGTCGAGCAAAATTTGCACTCCTTGTCGGAAAGGAAACTGACGCTTCCTTTCTTGAGTGGATTCCAGTTCGCGGCATCGTCAAGATTCTCAAAGAACGCCGAAGGGCGGAGGATGGTGAAATTGATTCCAGATTCCTTGATGTTCTTTTCTAGAATCACTTTTGCCTTGATGTGATGAGTCTTGTCGTCGAAGCACTCTGCGTCGGCAACACTCATGAAAATGATGTGATCCACGCCCGCCTCCCTGGCGGCGTCAATGGCGCTCTGGCCTTGGGTAACTTCCCGGCTGATGCTTTTCTTTGCCGCACGAAAGTAGTCGGTCAGGACAAAGACTTTCCCGGCCTGGGTTTCGCTGAAGGCGCGATCCAGGTCTGAACGCTTCGTGTAATCAGCAACCACGGGTGTGACACCGATGGACGCTAGATAGGGCGATTGGGAGCGGGTTGTGCCATAAACATCAAATCCCGCCTGGACCAGCGCCAGACAGACATTGCGACCCACCTTCCCTGTGGCGCATAGCACAAGGACTCTTTCTCCGGCCATGGTGTCGCCATTCAGATCCAGATAGCATGGTGGTGCATGGGCAGCGAGTCAAGCAGGATCAATTGGTCAGCGACTTGATCCGCAAGAGAATCTCTTGAAGTTCGCATGCACCAGGGGTCTACATGGCCGTTCAGGTGCGAGCAGGGGGCATGGGACTTCAGGGCGATCGGCGACGGTTGATGCCGCAGGGTTGATGCCGAAGAGTTGATGGCGAAGGGTTGATGCCGAAGGCTCGACACCAGTGATTCTTTTCGCCATTCTAAAGATCAGTCCTGCATCTGCCCCCTTGAAGCGCCTGCTCCCTTCGCTCACCACCGCCGCTGTGCTTCTGGCCACAGGCCTCCCCGGCGGCGCCTGGGCCGGCGCCGCCTTCAACCAGACCCTGAAGCTGCAGGGGATCAGCTTCCAGGTGCAGAGCAGCGGCGAGGGCTCCCAGCAGCAGCTGACGATCACCACCAGCGGCGCCAGGCCGCCGATCAAGCCGATCCGCCAGACGGTGAACGGCCGGGTGGTGGGCGCCAGGGTGGCTGACCTCAACGGCAACGGCACGCCCGAGATCTATGTGTTCGTGCAGGGGGCCGGCAGCGGCAGCTATGGCGAGCTGGTGGCCTATGCCGTGACCAAAGGCAGCGACCTCTCACCGATCCATCTGCAGGAGCTGGGCGGTGCCATGGCCGCGGGTTACCAGGGCCACGATCAGTTCGAGGTGGTGGAGGGCTGCCTGGTGCGCCGCTTCCCGATTTACAAGCCAGGCGACAGCAACGCCAAGGCCAGCGGTGGCGAGCGCCAGATCTGCTACAAGCTCAAGGCCGGCGAAGCCAGCTGGATCCTGCGGCCCACCAGCGTGCTCAAGTTCTGATGATCCCGTTTCACAGAGCCGCATCGGCTTGCGCTGCTTCGGCTCTGATCAATGCAGCTCTGGCGCTTCCTTCCCGCGCCTACGACCTGCAATACCGGCAGAATGGCACCAGTTTTTCAGCGAGCGAGCTGCGCAGGGTCTTCAGCAACGCCTTGCCAGCCGCTTACGACCAGCGTTTCCCCGATCGGCGCTGGTCCACCTACCTCCTGCTGGATGCCCATGCCGATAAGGCTCTGGTGGCCATCACCCTTGGTCTGAGTCCCAGGGTAGGCCCCTCCCAGGCGCTGTTGCCCGTGGCCACCTTCAGCGTGATCGAGCCACTGCCACGATCTGCGGACCAATGGCAACAGCTGCTCTCGGGCCTGGCGACTCGCTATGCCCGCCTGATGCTCGAGAACAGCGGCCGGATTCTCGGCAGCCAGCCGTGAGTGCCGTGCCGTAACAGCACCGCACCCGCAGGGTCACCAGGGCATGTTGTTGCCATCGACGCAGATATTTGCCAATATTGCCTTGATTGATAACTAATGCAGTGTCATTCAAACGCAAATTCTATCTGCTTCCGGCCGCGCTAGCAGAAAGGCCCAACAACGGTCTTTGTTGTTGACCGTTGATAACGGCAACCACTTCCGCATCGCGGGAGCAAGCCGGCAGCAGTTGCATGTGGAAAGTGTCTCTGGAATTCAACAGAATGTTCTGTTCGAGGACCATGGCAGCAAAGGGGTGTTCACCTGGAATGACGGCAACGCCACTACCCGTCTGTCGGTTAAGACCGATGTGGTGACGAATCCCAATGCCAAGTTCGACGACCACCCGAGCACGGCCACCGGATCGACACTGGTCGGTGCTGCGGTGGGAGCTTTGATCGGCGCCCTCCTGGGTGGTGGCAAACCTGCTAAAGGCCAAGCGGCGGCTGTGGGCCAACCGGTGGCCGAATTCCAGAATCTGATCGGCAGTGATCCTGGCTCTGTGGAGAGCCGCCTGACCGGCTCGGGTTACACCTACATCCGCACCAGCCCGCGGGAGAACGGCGAAGATTCCTACTGGAAACGTGGGGACAACTGTGTGGATGTGCGCAGCATCCTCAACCGCTACCAGTCGTTCACCTACGCCAATCCCTCGAGCTGCAACTGATTGCCAAGTGCGATCTCAACCCCACCCCAACGATCGCTTCCCGATCTTCCATCGCCGAATCAGGCCCATGCCGCTGATCTCCAGATCCCCGAGCATCTCCTCCATCTGCCCGAGGACGCTGCGCAGGTCTTCCAGCTCATAACAACGCCAGCGGCCTTCGGGGCTTTCTGATCGGCTGGAGCGTGGCCAGGACATCCGCACGATTCAGGAACTGCTGGGCCACCGAGATCTGAACCCGATCATGATCTATACCCATGGGAGCAACTGTGGTCCCATGGGCGTCAGCAGTCCCACCGACTTTCTGTAGTCTGATGAACCGTGTTATGCGGACCCTCGTAAGCAGGTGGGATCCGGTCTGCCGCCTCCCAGACCCACTGCCCTGCGTGGGCTAGCGTGCTAGTGGCCGTCGATGGCCCTAGGCTTATCAAGCGATGCGCAGCCCTACGACGCTATTCAGGGGGTCGGCCCATTCAGCGTTAGGCCGCTCAAGGAGCACCCCTATCTAAAGGGAATCTTCGACGGACTCACGACGACATCCTGATAGCCGTGCTCGTCCAAGAACTCGCGCAGGCCGCTAACGATGAGATCTTTATGCGGATGAGGACCTACAATGACCTCATGCAGATTGAGCCGATACTCTAAAACTTCTCCTATGGAGCTTCGGTTAGACAAGTCCTTCGTCGTCGTATAGGGAACCAGTAAGTGACCGCTTGTCCGAAAGCGCTTCGGTGCGCGTCCGTGGAATCGCGTCAGGAGACCACTCGCGTCCTCCATATAGACGTATCGAAGCTCTCTTTCATCGCTAAAAGCGTCATCTTTCATCATCGCCAGCAACTCTACAAAGTAACCGCGAGGCAATGACTCGTACAGCCCCGGCAGTGCACTTCCTGCCGCCATGTCTTTGTCCCGCAGTGCAGCCCAATCGTGAAAGAAGCCCTGCAGAACCTGTCGCTTTGTGGTGGGATCGTAGAGGATCTCCGCCAGCTGCAGCTCCCGAGGGTATCCCAAACCCTCCAAAAAGGAGCGAGGCTGGATTGCTATTGCAACACCAGCCTGCCCACCGCCATATCCCTTCCATTGCGTGAGGCTGTCGCGAGGGGTCGAGAAACAACTGACGCAAATACGCGGTAGCTGGTCCCGGGGGATATCCAATAATGCGCTCAACACAGCGGCGCTCTCAGCAGTCGCATCACTCACGGCAACAGCAAACACTTCCCGTGCGACCTCCACCCCATGACGAATCTCAGACGCATCGTTCAAATATTCATAGTCCGTTAGCCAAAGCTCCTGATTCTCAATGATGCTCTTCAGAGCGCCTAACGTTGTGTAGTGGTAGATGGATGTATCCTCCGTGACAGCCTTTGCAAGCCGCCCAATCTCGTGGTTTCGAAGCTGCGTGGCCACCTCCCACCAGCCGCCGTCAGGCTGCCGCCAAAAGTAGCGGGACCGGCCATCGAATGACTCGAGGAACCCACGCTCCCACGGTGTCGCTTTCTCACCCGCGACGCAAAGGCCCGCAATCGTGGCGTCACTCGTTCCGTTCTTACATCCCGGCCAGGCGCAAGGCAACGTGGGCTGCCCGCTGAAGTGATCCTTGCAGAAAGTCATGGCAGATTCTTACGCCTGCATAGCTCGCGATAACCGCACAAGAGCAGCCTAACAAGCCCCTCGAGTGGACAGGCCACCGTCGAGTCGGTACTGATCGCCAAATCTCCCTGCCTGCCACTCAGGGGCAGCGTTCGACAGGCTATACTCATTTAACCGAGGAGCATCACATGGAAGGCCAAGAGCTGTTAATACCTTGCTCAAGTTGTGGTGGAAAGCGAAGGAACCATCAAGTTCTCAAGGAATACATCAAAAAATGGGGTAACGAGGATATTCAAGGTGAGTCCGTGTATCAAATCTGCAAGTGTGCCGGTTGCGATGATATTAGATTCAGAATCGAATCGTCAAACAGCGATGATGTTGACTACAGGACAGGCGAACCAGAGATTTTTGAAAATGTATATCCAGAGGCCATTGAGAGTTCCCGAGCGTCAATTGATACTTTTGATCTTCCTGATTCTATTGCCCGAATCTACAAAGAGACGGTCATCGCATTTAATGCAGGCGCTCTGATCTTGGCTGGGGGTGGACTGAGAGCGACTGTAGAGGCTCTTTGCCAAGATAAGAACGTTCAAGGAGGCAACCTTCAACGCAAGATTGATAACCTTGCAAGCCAGGGTTTTCTTGCAGCACCACAAGCAGCCCTACTGCACGAAGAACGGTACTTGGGCAATGCCGCTCTACACGAGATTGTTGCGCCATCAAAGCTAGACGTTCAAGATGGATTCGACATCATCGACACTTTGCTTACCACAATTTATATTCTTCCTGATAAGGCTGAGCGTCTTCGCCAGAAGCGCACACGCCAAGCAGCTCCCTAGGCTGTCGAACATCCAGATGCAGAAGACGGGAGCGTGGGTTGTCTATCATGCCGATGCATACATGCCCGCTTCTGATCTGGAGCGTTCGACAGGCTATACTCATTTAACCGAGGAGCATCACATGGAAGGCCAAGAGCTGTTAATACCTTGCTCAAGTTGTGGTGGAAAGCGAAGGAACCATCAAGTTCTCAAGGAATACATCAAAAAATGGGGTAACGAGGATATTCAAGGTGAGTCCGTGTATCAAATCTGCAAGTGTGCCGGTTGCGATGATATTAGATTCAGAATCGAATCGTCAAACAGCGATGATGTTGACTACAGGACAGGCGAACCAGAGATTTTTGAAAATGTATATCCAGAGGCCATTGAGAGTTCCCGAGCGTCAATTGATACTTTTGATCTTCCTGATTCTATTGCCCGAATCTACAAAGAGACGGTCATCGCATTTAATGCAGGCGCTCTGATCTTGGCTGGGGGTGGACTGAGAGCGACTGTAGAGGCTCTTTGCCAAGATAAGAACGTTCAAGGAGGCAACCTTCAACGCAAGATTGATAACCTTGCAAGCCAGGGTTTTCTTGCAGCACCACAAGCAGCCCTACTGCACGAAGAACGGTACTTGGGCAATGCCGCTCTACACGAGATTGTTGCGCCATCAAAGCTAGACGTTCAAGATGGATTCGACATCATCGACACTTTGCTTACCACAATTTATATTCTTCCTGATAAGGCTGAGCGTCTTCGCCAGAAGCGCACACGCCAAGCAGCTCCCTAGGCTGTCGAACATCCAGATGCAGAAGACGGGAGCGTGGGTTGTCTATCATGCCGATGCATACATGCCCGCTTCTGATCTGGAGCGTTAGATGGAGCAGGCGACCGTGTATCCACCGCTTAGCTAGCATGACAAGCAACCGCACTGACACTTCGCATTAACCGAAATGGCTTATCGCAACAAAACATATGTGTGCTTCGATGGCGATCATGATATGCAATACTATCGCCTAATGCAGGCATGGCATCAAAATGACAGATCGTTGTTCGCCTTCTTTAATGCGCACGATTTGAATTCAGCTAGAGATACCTCACAAGAAGCTAGCATCAAAAGACAGCTTCAGATACGCCTTAATAACAGCAATGTGTTTGTTGTCCTAATTGGTGAGCGGACAAGATATCTAACAAAGTTTGTAAGGTGGGAAATGGAGCAGGCGCTGCGCCTAAGCATGCCAATCATCGCCGTGAATCTGAATGGTCTTCGCTGGCGCGATGATAATCGCTGCCCACCAATAATTCGAGAAGAACTCGCAATGCATATTAGCTATAATCCGGCAATAATGCAATTGGCTTTAGAAGAATGGCCAGGCGAAGATCAGGCGCTGCGGCGGCAGGGAAGAACAGGGCCATTCTATTATTTTCCCGAAGTTTATACCCGTCTTGGACTTTAGCCTTGAGACGTCCACTGTTCTTAGCTCCTGCTTACTGGAAGCTTGGATTCTCGCCAAAGCGATTCTTTAAGGAGCTGTTTGCAACCGCTGGTTTTCTTTGGTTCTTTATCGAGTTACTGTCATTCTTTGCGCCACATCTTACAAGCAGCCTTAGGTCTTACTGGTGGGCTTTCTTCCTGATTGGGCTGGGGGTTGCCCTAATCAGGGCAAAGCCACTCCTCGAAGCTAGTTACATGCTCAAAGGCAGAGACATTATATTTGAGATTACCGTTGGTGATATTTGGGCACTCGAAGGAGAAGTCGTTGTAACTGCAACAACAACTTTCGACACAGATGGAGGGATAATTTCAAAAGATAGCCTTCAGGGACAGTTTACTCAAAGATTCTTCTCTTCGCCCGATCATCTCGCATATGACATAAATAAGAAGTTGACCAGCATTCAAGGACGGGAGATTGATAGGGGTGACAAAACTTATACTGAATACCCTGTTGGAACCGTGGTTCATGTCAACACGAAGGATCGATCGGCTTATCTCTTGGGGCTCACGCATCTCAATGAATATGGAAATGCAACCGCCTCAATTGAAGATCTTCGAGTAGGATTACCAAGGCTTTGGGCGTTTATAAGTGAGCGTGGAAACTTATCGAACTTGCTCATTCCCATCATTGGCGGAGGCAGAGCCCGTATACCGGTAAGCAGGAACCTATTGATCAAAGAGATTATAATCAGTGCTATTGCAGCAGCGAGTTCTGCACGATTCTGCGAAAAATTAACCGTTGTTGTTTCGCCTAAAGATTTTACTAGTCTAAGGGTGGACTTGAGAGAAATAGCTGACTTTATTCGATTAAATTGCCAATTTACCCAGTATCGATTTGACGGCGCTGAGCGAGCAGGGACGGGATTGGATTCTAGGCCCATCTAACATCAAGATACAGCGGGCGGGGGCACAACAGTCGGCATTGCCAAAGACTTCTGCCCGCCGCTGATCTTGAGCGTTAGGCCTTCAAGCCCCCATCTGGTCATCCTGCCGGAAGGCAGAACTTCTTACCTACCAGGCAATTTGCACCTCAATCCCTTGGCTGGTATATTTATTGTCTAGATTTTCAACGGTGCCTACAGTGACAGACCAAAACAGCCGATCCCTATCTCAGAAACCATTGGGTTACGTGCTTGCAATCCTTGGGGGGACCCTTGGAGGCCCGCTTGGTTGGATCACATCTCCCATAGTTCTATTTGGCTTGAACAGAAACCTGAAGGAAAAAGATGGTAAGCAACCCAACAGATTCTTGATCTGGGCTCTTGTAGGCATCGTTGGTGCTCCGCTTAGCCTAGCCCCCATCATCGCTTCGGCCGATCGGAAGAGCCCAGCTCCGAAGACATCTCAAGATACTGGGCGAATTGCTCAAGAATCGAATCAAGATCACAGCACCAGTACAAAGCGGAATGGTACCGGAGTTACGATGGAGAACTACAACAAGCTTCAGACAGGTATGACTTACGAGCAGGTGGTAAGTATTCTAGCTGAAGAAGGAAAGGAGATGAGCAGCAATGATATAGCGGGCTACAAGAATGTTATGTACATGTGGAAGGCCGGTGGGTTTTCGGTTGGCAATATGAATGCCATGTTCCAAAACGGCGCACTTGTCCAAAAAGCGCAGTTTGAGCTACCATGATCTGTTACCATGCCCATTCTTTTTGATTTTGCAAAAAGCTGTACTGCCACCATCCAAGGCTAAGCACAGCTTCTTACCAAACACTTGTTCCCCTGCTAATGATCCATGGCAACAACAATGTATTTTGAAGAGGAAATCAGAGACCAAGGCGGGAAGGCCCAGATGATGGTTGAGATTGGCAGATCATCTTACTACTCGGAAGACAGCATCTATCTTAATGTTGATGGGAAACTGGTAATCATGGACTTGGCGACTGCGAAGAGGTTTGTTGACGCCGTAATCTCAGTCGGGCATTTTCACGGGCTCGTTGACTAATGATGTGACTATTGTTGAGTCCTAACAAGGCCATGCACCTGACCCGCCACCACAGATTCATGTTGCCCTTTGAGTATTGTTCGCTCGTGCTCCTTGCAGGCAGGTGATGGCCAGCGTTCGAAGGCTGTGTTGCCCTTGATGGGGGCCAGCAAGGCAGCGTTGCGTTGCCGTAGCCAGGGGGCTACAGTTGGTGCATGGTTCAAGTCCGCCAGACAGAGCGGTTCGTACGTTGGCTTGAGGGTCTTCGCGACCTGAGAGGCCGGGCGAAGGTCCTGGCCAGGATCGAACGCCTCATCGGCGGCAATCCTGGCGACGCCAAGCCCGTCGGTGCTGGTGTTTCTGAGCTGCGGATCAACTTTGGCCCTGGATACAGGGTCTACTACCTGCAGAAGGGAACCACCTTGATCATCCTTTTGGCTGGCGGAGACAAGAGCTCACAGTCGAAGGATATTCAGACTGCCCTTCAGTTGGCAGACACCTTGTCCGAGGAAAGCCCATGAACACCAGCACCAGCGCCTACGACGTTTCCGACTTTCTCCGCACACCGGAGGAAATGGCGGCATACCTTGAAGCGTGTATCGAGGAGGCAGATGGAGATGCGGCGTTCATCGCCAAGGCACTGGGTGACATCGCTCGGGCTCAAGGTATGACCCAAGTTGCCAGAGATGCAGGGCTTTCCAGGGAAAGCCTCTACAAGGCTTTGTCTGGTGAGCGGAGCCCAAGCTTCGACACCATCTTGAAGGTTGTCTCCGCCCTTGGTTTGAAACTGAGCGCGAGTGTGAGGCAAGAAGCGGAGGTGGCCTGAGCTCTGCTGCTGATGCGAAGGCCCGCAACCGTTACCAGTGTAGAAGCGACACCTTCGAACATTGCTATGCACCTGACCCGCCACCGCAGAATCACTTCACCCATGGGCTCACTTCTACGTCAGCTCTCTGCGGGCAGGTGATGGCCAGCGTTAGGCCTAAGAACAAACAACATGCCGCTCGCAACCTTCTCTCAAACAATTGCTTCATTAACACAACCCTTTAACGGCCAGTTTCCGAGACCATGGATGACTAGCTTGTCCGACCCGCTATCAGCCAATGTGTACGTTGTGGGGAAAAATCAAGCCAAGGGCTATTCTTGTGAGCGGATTTCTCACCAACGCCATCTCGATGCGCTATTCAATCGAGCTGGCGAATCCTGCAGAGGCTTATACGACGAGCTCACAGGCGGAAAACCGTCTCCGACTCGTCGGAACATTGATGGTCTAAGTCGAGAACTGGAAAACACGGCAGGGGCCAAGGTTCTTGAGACCAATGTTATCTGCTACTCCACGCCAATGAGCGCGGACCTACGGCTAGAGAAACACGCCGGTGGAGCTTGTCTCGGCACTGAAATCTTCGCGGCGTTGCTTTCCTTCGGCACACCAAAAGTCATTGTCGCCCATGGTGCAGGCACACGACAAGTGCTTAGTAAGTTACTCGGCGCTACGCTCCCACCGGTGCCGCACCAACTATGTTCACCCGTACCAACTACGATCGCAGAGATGTCTATCTTTGTCATTCCAAGCTTGGCGCCACCGGCCTGGAACAATTGGCATGACTGGTCCGGCGAATACCTTGCGAGGGTTGCCAATGCCGTTGCCGCTGCGGTCTAACAGGCCCCTCGAGTGGACAGGCCACTATCAGCTCTCAGCTAAGCCACCCCAATCCCACTGCCTGCCACTCAGGGGCAGCGTTAGGTGCCAAATGAAAACCACATCAGCAATGCCAAAATCTTACCTTGCTCTTGCGGAAGAAAGAGTAAATTACAAATTAGAGGACTACTTTCAGCCAGAGCATTTTGAGTGCAATTTTACTGAATGGGTAAGTCCCTACACGAAGGGCGCTCACGAAATGGGAGGAGTTGCCGTCATCCTTCAGGATTGGTCTAGTTTTGAAGGGCTATCAGGTGGTGTTTCACCTGAAGTTCAGGAGCATGGCCGTACGTTGGATCTCATAACCAACAAGAGGCTATAACAACTCCTCCAGCAATTCTTTAAGGTAGGTATTGCTGGTGTCTACGGAACGAATGTGTTCCCGTTTATCAAAAAAGGGGGGATGTCGAGCCCAATCCCCATGAAAGATATCAAGAGGGTATCCGAGCACTTTCTGAAAGAAGAACTCCGAATAGCCCAACCATCCTGCATTATTGCGCTTGGCCGTAAAGCTCAATATTCACTTGAATATCTTGGAGTTAAGCATGTTGCAGTACCACACCCTGCTGCGCGTATCGGCTCCATTGATAAGCACATGGAAGCATGGAAAGTGGCACTCTCAGGTTAGAAATGTGGCGCCTAACATCAAGATTCCACGGACGGGCGTTAAGATGAACCGAACACGCACACAGTTTCCTATCGTCGCTGATCTTGGCGTTAGGCCCACGAAAGCCCTTGCCGCAAATTTAAAGGTAGAAATCCTAATCTTTATTATCAGACACTTCGATTCTGAACAGCCTTTCTATTAGGTCTCCACGTCTAAATGTAGCAGAAAGCTGCTGGGGAGACACTTCTTGGCCACCATATAGATCTGACAACGCTTGCTGGATATCACCAAGGGAGGATGAATAGTACCTGTCGCCATTGGCTAAAATAAGATCATTGGCATTCTTGAAGTTGAGGTGACTGATGCCGTTCACGTCTACAAGACCTAAATCGTAGATAAGACGACGGCCCATTTGCATGGCAATAAAACACGATGCATAACGCACAACAACTGGATCTGCATCTTCTGGTCGTTTGCGTCTGTTCTCGGCAATACGGTACAATTGAACAGCAAGAATGACCTGAGAGCCATTCAAGGAAGCGGAAAAGATCTCGCCATAAAGTCTGCCAAAGTGCTCACGTGTAAAGAATTTGGCTTGGTGTGGTCGGTGTCGCCAAACCGACAAGATCGCCTCCGCAGCGACACCTGAAGTGATGTCTAAAGGCCTTAGTCCAGAATCAGATCTCTTCCGTCGATAGCTAAATCCGAATTGTGAGATATCCATTTCCAGTCTTCGCTGAACCTCATCATTCGCACGAAGATCCCTAAGATCGACTGGATTCTGACTATTGGTGGCGAAAGTGATTTTTCGCACTAAGTCTCCATTGTCAGATGGGAGCTGATAAAGCCTTAGCAGGACATATGCTTCAGTTGGCTCGGGGAAAAGGGTTGCCTGCCTCATTGTCTGAAAGATAGTCATGCAAGTCTGCCCACCATTGATAATTTGAAGGTTCTCAACCTTGACCTGATAGTCACCTTCTTGTAATGCATTATAAGAGAACTTGTCGCAGGTCAGGGTGACTCCATTATTGTAGAAATAAAAGTTGCTTCTTTCGGGGGTCTCCAGTGTTAGACGTATTGCTTCATTGACCCTATTTCCCTGCAAGCCAAGATATCTACGAATGTTCCGCTCTAGCAGCCGATCGCCATGGCGAGAAATCAGCCCTGCAATCTCCGTGACCGAGATACGTCCAACTAATACTCGGCTAAAGTCCATGTCTTCGACAATCGCCTTGCCGTTTAGACGTAGTGAGTCCGTGACAGGCTTTGAGGCCTGTAGGATTTTCACTAGAGAAGTGTGGTTTACGTGTTCCCAAGTGACTTGATCACCAAAAGAAGCGCATTTAATAACCTCATCGGTCGCAGAGTTCCATGTGAGTCCATTATTGCAGGCGATGGATCTGACCTGCGGGATAAACCCATCACGGATTAAGCTTCTCGCTTCCTCAACTTTAGCTAAGAGTCGTGGGTTGATATGCTGAAGCTCGGCAGCAGGATTGAACAAAAGGCGTATGGCTCGGACCAGGCTATTGATTCCTGACTCAGGAAAGTTAGAGTTGCCAGAGAAGTCGGTGTGCTTGTATTTCGCTTGAAAAAGGCTGACCGTGAATTCTCCATCGTACTCTTCAGATATGTGTATTGCGTCGACGCCAAAGTCGCCACCTCCCTCTGTCAAGCAGTCAAATGTCTCGTCACCATCTAAATCCAGAACAGTCTTAACACAGAGATAAACAAATGCAAGTGACTTTAACTTTGTGGGATCTGATATCTTTAGCTGCTCAGCTGCTGGCTGTCGTATGTCATCGATGATGGCGGTCAGACGCTGATCTACAATTGATGCTTCAATGTTCATTGGCCCGAAAAGGGGAAGCCCTGATTTGCAGATCTTAGCATTGCGCGATCATTATCGCCTCTCTATGGCTTGATGATATAAGCAGCCATCACCATTGTCTACGGGCCGAACACACCCCTCGAGTGGACAGGCCCCCGATCAATCTCTGCTCCGCAACCTCAGGGCTCCTTGCCTGCCAATCAGGGGCAGCGTTGTGCATCGTCAAAGCAATCCCAACCACTCCATCATTCTTTTCCAAGGCAGTCCCCTCCCCAGCGTCATCGCCTTGCCCCACCTGTCTCGCTCGATGTGTTTCGCCGGTCAGCCTTGCCCCTGGCGTAAGCCAGCTGGCATTCTGTGAGGGCCGAACTCCTCGCCCCGTTGACCTACGCCGCCGACAGCCCGCTGCGCGATGCCGGCCTGCAGGACAGCCAGGAGGACGATCTGCAGGATGAATTCCTGGGTGCCCTTGCCGCCCTTGGCGGTTCCGCTGGCAACGTTCGGCTGCGCGATGGACTCGAGTGGGATGTCGCCACCTACGACGCCGTCAAAGCCCAGCTGCTCAGCCGTGGGCTGATCGTGCCCGGCCGAGGCCGCGGTGGCTCCGTCGCCCTCGCCGGGGGTGAGGGCACCACGGCTTCGGTAACCGCGAATGCTGAGCGCCCCGCCAGGCGCCCGCGGGCTGCACGGGGCTCCAGCCGCTCCACAGCCAACAGCTTCGAAACGGCCTTCCGCGCCATCCACGACTGCCTGCGCAAGGAGGCCGGCTGCGGCACCGAGCTCGATTACACCGAGCAGACCTCCTGGCTGCTGTTCCTCAAATACCTCGACGGCCTGGAGGACGACCGCGCCGCCATGGCCCTGCTGGAGGGCCGCAGCCCCACGCCGATCCTGGAGGAGGCCTATCGCTGGAACAGCTGGGCCGCACCGAAGGATGGCCATGGTCAGCTGGCGAAGGATGCCCGGATCGGGGATGACCTGCTGAAGTTTGTCAATAACGACCTGTTCCCTTACCTGTCGGGGTTCAAGGATCGAGCGAGCGGTCCAAACACGATCGAGTACAAGATCGGTGAAATCTTCGGTGAAATACGCAACAAGATCTCCAACGGCTATAACTTGCGCGAAATCATCGAGGAGATCGATGGCATGCGCTTCCGCTCCCAGGCTGAGAAGCACGAGCTCTCGATGCTCTATGAGGAAAAGATCAAGCGGATGGGCAATGCCGGCCGCAACGGCGGTGAGTACTACACGCCCCGGCCCCTGATTCGCACCATCGTGCAGGTGGTGAACCCCCAGATCGGCGAAACGGTCTACGACCCGGCCGTGGGTTCCGCCGGCTTCCTCTGCGAAGCCTTCGAATTCATGCGCAAGGGCGGCTCCACGGGAGCAGAACTCAGCACCGCCGATCTCGATACGCTCCAGAACCACACCTTCACCGGCAAGGAGAAAAAGAGCCTCGCCTATGTGATCGCGATCATGAACATGATCCTGCATGGCATCGAGGCGCCGAAGATCATCCGCGCCAACACGCTCAGTGAAAACCTCAGCGATGTGCAGGAGCGCGACCGCTTCGATGTGATCCTCGCCAACCCGCCCTTCGGCGGCAGCGAACGCAAGGAGGTGCAGCAAAACTTCGACATCCGCTGCGGTGAAACGGCGTTTTTGTTCCTGCAGCACTTCATCCGCTTGCTGCGGGCCGGCGGCCGCGCCGGCGTGGTGATCAAGAACACGTTTCTCTCGAACACCGACAACGCTTCGGTGGCCCTGCGCCAGAAGCTGCTGTCCGATTGCAACCTGCACACGGTGCTCGACTGCCCCGGCGGCACCTTCCAGGGAGCGGGGGTGAAAACGGTGGTGTTGTTCTTCGAAAAAGGTGCCCCAACCCGGAGGGTCTGGTTCTACCAGCTCGATCCCGGCCGCAACCTGGGCAAGACCAACCCACTCAACGACCGCGACCTGGCGGAGTTTGTGGAGTTGCAGAAAACCTTTGCGGATTCAGCCAAGAGTTGGAGTGTGGCGGTGGACTCCATTGATCCAGTGAGCTGGGATCTTTCGGTGAAGAACCCCCATGGGGGTGAGACGGTGGCGCTGCGGAGCCCGCGGGAGATCATGGCGGAGATTGCGGCGCTGGATCTGGAGAGTGCTGAGGTGCTGGGGAGGATTAGGGGATTGGTATGAGAGAAGGGTGGCAGATCAGGCAGCTTGGTGATGTGTGTTCATTGCTCAATCGTGGCATCTCACCTGCTTACATGGATAAGGGCGGTGTATGCGTCCTCAATCAAAAGTGCATTCGTAATCACGAAGTCAGCTACGAACCCGCAAGGAGGCATGATGATGCAGCGAAGAAAGTCGCCGAAGCACGGTTTATTCAGCTCGGTGACGTATTGGTGAATTCGACAGGGACTGGCACTCTCGGGCGTGTTGCTCAGGTGCGCAGCGAACCTGTTGAAGCTACGACTGTTGATTCTCACGTGACCATCGTGCGGCCGAAGCCGGGACTATTTCATCTCGAGTTTTTTGGCTACATGCTGGTCGTCATTGAAGAAGCTATTAAGGAAGCTGGAGAGGGTTGCGGTGGGCAAACTGAACTTGCGCGATCAGTTCTGGCAGAGCGATTCACTGTGAGTTATCCAGAGTCGCTGGTCGAACAGCAGCGAATCGTCTCCCTGCTCGACGAAGCCTTTGCGGGCCTCGCCACCGCCAAAGCCAACGCCGAACAGAGCCTCCAGAACGCCCGCGCGCTCTTTGAAAGTCATCTTCAATCCGTCTTCAGTCAGCGGGGCGAGGGGTGGTCGGAGACGACCATTGGCGAACTGGTTGCCGATGGGATCTTGGTCAAGCCCTTCGACGGAAATCACGGAGAGATTCATCCCAAGAAAGCAGACTACACCGAGTCAGGCGTGCCATTTATCATGGCTCGCGACCTGCAGAATGGGCTCACCAATACAGAGCAATGCATCTATATTCCACGTGGGCTAGCAGATTCTCTCCGTGTCGGATTCGCGATGGATGGCGATGTTTTGCTTTCACACAAGGGCACGATTGGCCGATCGGCCATTGTAAGCACCGGTGACGATTACATCATGTTGACGCCGCAGGTGGCTGGCTATCGCGTCAAGGATTCCAGCCAGCTCTTCAATCGTTTCATTCGCTACTATTTCATGAGTCCCGGCTTCCAGCGAGAGATAGTTGCGGCCGCAGCCGATGGCTCGACCCGAGCGTATATCGGTATCACAAAGCAATTCGCCTTGCGTTTTGTGTTACCACCGTTGCCTGAGCAGAAGCGAATTGCTGCAAGGTTGGATGATCTCAACCTTGAAACCCAACGCCTCACCCGCCTCTACGAACGCAAACTCGCCGCCCTGGAGGTTCTGAAGAAGTCCCTCCTGCACCAGGCGTTCAACGGCGAGCTCTGAAAACCCCTTGTCGAGAGCTCATTCGGCCCGCTTACACTGACCACCTCAACCAGGCGAGCCGATGTCAGCTCCTGCAGTCACCCCCTGCACCAGCCGCGAGGACGTGCTGGCGGTGCTGCGGGAGCACTACCCGGCCCTGGCTGCCGAGTTTGGGCTCAGCTCGCTGCAGTTGTTCGGCTCCTTTGCCACCGATCAGCAAACAGCCAGCAGCGACGTGGACCTCCTGGCGAGCTTCACAGAGCCCATCGGCTTCGGCTTCATCCACCTGGCCGATCGCCTGGAGGCCCTGCTGGGTCGCAAGGTCGACCTGGTGGCCGCCGATGGCATCAAGGCCAACCGCCGACCCTTCATTCTGAGCAGCCTGGTTGATGTCGCGCCGTGACTGGACTCTGTTTGTGGCAGACATGCAGGAAGCATGCGACAAGATCACTGCCTACATCTGCGGCATGAGCTTTGACGCCTTCTGCGCTGACACGCGCACGGTGGATGCCGTGGTTCGCAATCTGGAAATCATCGGCGAAGCCTCCAAAGGCATTCCTGACGAGAAAAAACGCCTGAAACCTGACATCGACTGGGCCGCGATCAAGGGCCTCCGCAATCGAATCGTGCATGAATATTTCGGACTCAGTCTTGCTGTGATCTGGGCCATCGTTCAACAAGATTTGCCAGTGCTCAGCCAGCAGCTCAGCCACTGGCCCAATGACTACTAAATGCATCCAGTGCTTGAACGTCTCGCCATGAGGCAGTTGCACGTGGAGTCCAATCAGCTCTACATCGTGGCCGAAAGCAACTGATGTGGCGCCTCGCCGCCCTGCAGCGCGCCGCTGAAGAGGCTCGCCGCATCGCCATCCAGACCGGCACGGATCTGATCGTCATGCGCAACAGGCAGATTTGCAGCCTTCCGCCTGAGGAGATCGCCAAGCTGCCCCCGGTGGATCCGCAGCCCGCAAGTGCAGGCAGCGCCGGAAGGGCCTGAAGTAGGGGGGATTCGCCCCGACCCGGCTCGCCGACTTCGACTGGCTCGATGCCGCCCTCTGTGCCCTCACCGGCCACCGCGCCGCCGCCGGGGATGCGTGCATGCGGCGCATGGCGAGCCTGAGACGGGGTGGATCCTGCTACCGGCCCAGGCTGGCGCCTGCTGAGCGCCGCCATCCGCCGTTTCAGGCATCAGTAGCCCACTTTTTGCGGCATTGGAATTCCGATATTTCCAGCATTAGAGTGCCGACTTCTCCTGCATTGCTCGCCTCGCCATGGCCTCTAGCAAGGGCTTGGCCTACCGGCCCCGCATCGCCGACGCCGAGTTGCGCGCCTGCCTGGCTTCCGCCGGCGCGGTGGTGATCGAGGGCCCCAAGGCCTGCGGCAAGACCCGCCTCGCCCAGCAGCTGGCCGCCTCCACGGTGCTGCTGGATGTGGACACCGCCGCCCGCCAGGCGCTGGCGGTGGATCCGGCCCTGGTGCTGGCGGGGCCTCGGCCGCGCCTGCTGGATGAGTGGCAGGTGGAGCCGTCGCTCTGGAACCAGGTGCGGCGGGCCGTGGATGCGGTCGAGGTGCCGGGGCAATTTCTGCTCACCGGTTCGGCGGTACCGGCCGATGACGCCGAGCGACACACCGGGGCCGGGCGCTTTTCATTTCTGCGGCTGCGGCCGATGAGCCTGGTGGAAAGTGGCGCCGGCCAGGGCGGCGTCTCGCTGGCGGCGCTGCTGGAGGGGGAGCCGCCCAGCTGCGCCGATCCGGGGTTGGCGGTGGCGGATCTGGCCGAGCTGGTGTGTCGCGGCGGCTGGCCGGCCCAGCTGGAGCGGCCCCTGGCGGCGGCCTGTCGGGCCGCCCTCGATTACCTGGAGCAGGTGCGCCAGGTGGACGTGCAGCGGCTGGATGGGCGGCGGCGGGATCCCCAGCGGTTGGGGGCCCTGCTGCGCTCCCTCGGCCGCAACGTGGCCACCGAGGTGAAGCTGTCCACCCTGGCGGCGGATGCCGGTGGTGCCGATGGGCCGCTCGATCCGCGCACCGTGGCCGATCATCTGCAAGCCCTGGAGCGGCTGATGGTGCTGGACAACCAGCCCGCCTGGCGGCCCCACCTGCGTTCCAAGGCGGCCCTGCGGCAGGCGCCACGGCGCCACTTCTGCGATCCCTCCCTGGCGGTGGCGGCCCTCGGCGGCAGCCCCGACCGCCTGCTCAAGGATCTGGAGTGGCTGGGGTCGCTGTTCGAGTCGCTCGTCATCCGCGACCTGCGGGTGCTGGCCCAGCCGCTGGAGGGCGAGGTGTTCCACTACCGCGACAACTACGGCGTGGAGGTGGACGCGATCGTGCAGCTGCGCGATGGCCGCTGGGGTGCGATCGAGGTCAAGCTCGGCCCGGGCCAGGTGGAGGCCGCCGCCGCGGGCCTGCTGCGCTTTCGCCAGCAGATCGATACGCGCCGCACAGGCGAACCCGCCTTCCTGGCGGTGGTCTGTGGCAGCGGCTATGGCTACCGGCGGGCGGATGGCATCGCCGTGGTGCCGGTGGGAGCGCTGGGGCTGTGAACAGGCAGAAGGCAAAGCCAGGCAACCCACGCCAAACTGTCCCCATGAGCGCCTCAGCCCGCCCCTCCAGCTATCACTACGTCGTGGATGAAGCGCTGCTGCGCACGATTGCGTCCGAGATCCAGGCGGCCATTCCCGGCGCCCAGGTGCGCCTGTTCGGCTCCCGCGCCCGCGGCAGCGAACGGCCCGATTCCGACCTTGATCTGCTGGTGACGGTGCCGGATGAATGGTTGGCCAGCCATTCGCGGTTTGTGGAAACGGGCGATCTGTGTCGAAAGCTCGCTCATCACAGAATCCCGATCGACCTGCTTATCTATTCCGCCGCAGAGGTGCAAGAGCGACGTCAGTACAGCCAACATGTGGTCACCGAGGCTTATCACTATGGGAGAGACCTCCATGCCGTCTGATCGACAGCGCGAAGCAGCTCGGATGCTGCGGATGGCCCATCGAGATCTCAAGGCTGCGAGTGCGCTCTGGAACCAGCTCTGCTCTGAGCTTCTCGATCATGTGAGCTCACGCTTGCCATGAACGAGGCTGAAACCCGCGCCGAGCTGATCGACCCCCTGCTCGCGGCCGCCGGTTGGGGCGTGGTGGAAGGCAGCCGCATCCGCCGCGAGTTTTCGATCACCCCGGGCCGGATCGAAGGCGGCGGTCGGCGCGGCAAGCCGCTCACCGCCGACTACGTGCTCACCTACCGCAACACCCAGCTGGCCGTGGTGGAGGCCAAGCCCGATACGGCCCCGCTCACCGAAGGCGTCGCCCAGGCGAAGGATTATGCCGGCAAGCTCCGGCTCCGCTTCACCTACGCCAGCAACGGCCTCGGGGTCTACGCCATCGACATGGCCAACGGCGAAGAGGGTCCGGTAGCCAGCTTCCCATCGCCCGAGGAACTCTGGGCGCGCAGCTTCGCCGAAGACAATGCCTGGCGCGATCGCTTCGCCGCCATTCCCTATGCCGATAAGGGCGGCAGCTGGCAGATCCGCTTTTATCAGGACATCGCTGTGTCGCGCGCCCTGGAGGCGATCGGCACCGGCCGCAACCGCATCCTGCTCACCCTCGCCACCGGCACCGGCAAAACGTCCATCGCCTTCCAGATCATCTGGAAGCTGTTCCAGGCCCGTTGGAATCTCTCGGGTGAGCCCACACGCCGACCACGCATCCTGTTCTTGGCCGATCGCAATACCCTCGCCAATCAGGCCTTCAACGACTTCACCGGCTTCGCCGCCTTTGAAGATAACGCTCTGGCTCGCCTGGAGCCCGATGCGCTGCGTAAAAAAGGCCGGGTGCCCACCAATGCCAGCGTGTTTCTCACCATCTTCCAGACCTTCCTCTGCGGACCGGTGCTGGACGGCAAGCCCACACCCTGGTTTGGTCAGTACCCGGCGGACTTCTTCGATTTCATCGTGATCGATGAGTGCCATCGCGGCGGCGCCAACAACGAATCCACCTGGCGCGGCATCCTCGAATACTTCGCCCCCGCCGTGCAGCTCGGCCTCACCGCCACACCGCGCCGCAACGACAACATCGACACCTACGCCTACTTCGGTGAACCGGTGTTCACCTACTCCCTCAAAGAAGGCATCAACGACGGCTTCCTGACGCCTTTCCGCGTCAAACAGATCACCACCACCCTCGACGACTACATCTACACACCGGATGACACGGTGGTGGAGGGCGAGGTGCAGGAGGGGCGCCGCTACAGCGAAGCGGAGTTCAACCGCATCATCGAGATCGAGCGGCGTGAACGCCAGCGGGTGGAGATCCTGATGAGCCAGGTCGATCCGCGCCACAAAACCCTGGTGTTCTGCGCCACCCAGGAGCACGCCCTCGCCATCCGCGACCTGATCAACCAGCTCAAGAGCAACAAGGATCCCAACTACTGCCAGCGCGTGACAGCCGATGACGGCGAGTTGGGCAATACCTGGCTGCGCGCCTTCCAGGACAACGAGAAGACGATCCCCACCATCCTCACCACCTCCCAGAAGCTCTCCACCGGTGTGGATGCCCGCAATGTGCGCAACATCGTGCTGCTGCGGCCCGTGAATTCGATGATCGAGTTCAAGCAGATCATCGGTCGCGGCACCCGCCTTTACGACGGCAAGGACTATTTCACGATTCTCGACTTCGTGAAGGCTTATCAGCATTTCAGCGATCCCGAGTGGGATGGCGAGCCTCCGGAACGGCAAGAGATCAACCGGCGTACCCCCGGGCTCAATCCAGATCCTCCTGAGCGCGACGATGACCCCAAAGGAGGCGATGAGCCAGAGGAGCAGCCCCGCCGCACCAAGCTGCGCATCAAGCTCGGCGACGGCAAGGAGCGCTCGATTCAGCACATGCTCGTGACCAGCTTCTGGCATCCCGACGGCAAGCCGATGAGTTCCCAGCAGTTCATCGAGCTGCTCTACGGCCAGCTGCCCGAATTCGTGCGGGATGAAGCTGAGCTCAGGGCACTCTGGAGTTCACCCGACACCCGCAGCAAGCTGTTGCAAGGCCTGGCGGAGAAGGGCTTCGGCGCCGAGCAGCTGGCGGAGATGCAGGCGATCATCTCGGCCGAGCACAGCGATTTGTTCGACGTTCTGGCCCACGTGGCCTATGCCCTGCCGCCCATCCCCCGCGAGACTCGCGCCCAGCAGGCCCGCCTCTACATCCACTCCCGCTTCAGCAGTAAACAGCAACTGTTCCTCGATTTCGTGCTGCAGCACTATGTGAGCAGCGGCGTTCAGGAGCTAGCCCAGGAAAAACTCACCCCGCTGCTGCGGCTCCGTTATCAGAACTCCATCGCCGATGCCGTGGCTGATCTGGGCAGGCCAGAGGAAATCGGTCAGCTCTTTTCGGGCTTTCAGCGGTTTCTTTACGCAGCTGCTGCCTGATGCTTGCTCCGTTCGTGTCCTCGTGTCACGGTGAGCAGCCCAGCACGGTCAACTCAACCGCCAAGCAGCCGGCCACAGCGCTTCAGCCCTTCGGCGCAGTCGCACCCAGGGCGGGAGGCGATGGCAAGGCGGGAATAACGCTGGTCATGGCCGGTAGGGCTCGGCCGCCAGCACGGCCCCGCAGGGCAGCGGACCGCCATAGAGATGCGGGAACAGCTCGCCGCTCTCCGGCGCTGGTTCCTCCCGCACCTTGACGTGACCCCCCTTGTTGCTCCAGTTCTTATGAGAGCTGTTGGGGTGATCAGGCCGCCTTCCATTGCTGGAGGACTTCCAGGGGCGTACGCCCCTGGAGAGCCGAATGCGGTCTATACACGTTGTACTCCATTCGGTGCTGTTCTGCCAACAGCTTAGCCTCAGCTAATGATGCGAACAGCTCGATGTTCA
>Ga0207954_1000129_pt1 | contig 23288 bp, 41 predicted proteins | sample CryBogmetaGMA0M_FD_184547 | JGI IMG/M metagenome (GOLD analysis project Ga0207954, IMG submission 184547) | Freshwater microbial communities from Crystal Bog, Wisconsin, USA - MA0M (SPAdes) | ecosystem: Environmental > Aquatic > Freshwater > Lake | place: Crystal Bog, Wisconsin, USA | collected... | reverse complement strand
GGAAACAGGCGCATTGATAGCGCCTTGACCTTGTCGGCCAAAGTTTGCAGTCGCATCCGGTAACTGATCAGCCGTCGTTGATGCGCTACCGTTGCACCGGGTCGTGCCGGTTTGGCGCGCTCGTACTGGTATCGACTGTTGAGGTTCTCGTAAGTTGCCTCGGCCTTCCAGAGCTTATTCCGGATCGCGTCGTAATTCGGGCCACGCGTCGGGTTGCGCGACGGTTTAGCGGGCTTCGAACCAGTCCACGCTGCCGGTACCTGCTTCGTGTTTGCGATCAGACCGGCTACCTGATAACGCTTCCAGAGACGCTTGATACCTGCCCAATCCTGAGCTAGTTGCAACGCCTTGAACTCGCGCATCATCGCCGTCCGCTGCGCGTTCGTTGGCTGTCCGCTCAGCGGATTGCGACTGACACCAACCATGCCAACAGACCCGAAAAGGGAATCGTACCTATGTTCGTGTGGTTGCGAACTATGTCCCATTGTCAACCTCAGGTCGCGCGTGCCGGACTGATCCTAGTGTGGTGGATACTTGCCGTAGCGCTTGCGATAGGCTTCGTAAGCGGTAATGGTGGCCTAGGGGTTAGGGATGATATCCGTGCGTCGGACACCGCTGATCAGCATATTACTGTGCCAGTTTATTATGCAACATTCTTATTTTCTCGCTTAACTGGCCCATACGGATGCGATACTTCATTTGTCTGCTCTGATTGGCCATTAACTGTTTTGGGGTAAATACACCCATACCGCCGGAACTGTAACGCTCCTGCAGTGCTTCGTAGTCGTTCTCAGCCTTCATTAACTTCTTGCGTAGCGCGTCGTAGTTTATGCCTCGCGTCGGGTTGCGCCTCCGCCCACTGCCAACGAAACTGCCCGCTGCTCCGTGTTTGTGTGCGCGTTTGCATCCTGGGTAATGCACTGCATTGCTCCTTTTCGTGTGTCAGGCTAACCGTTTAGCCACTTCAGGTCCGACTTGTACTGTTCGTTCATTCCCCGGTACAGATCCGAGGGAATGTAGTTGCGTAAAAGTTCGGCGTCGGCACGCAGTTGCTTGCGTCGGCGACCGCCACGATCCTGCTCAGGGCTTTCGGCAAGCTCCAAAAGCTCTTGATGTACATCGCTCAACTGTCCCATGTGGTGCTGAATCTTTTCCGATTCATCACCCTCACCTTTCCAGATATCGACTGGATTGCGAGCCACGCCCGAACCCCGTCGCCGCGACAAGTACCACAACGCACCGAGTGCGACGGCACCCAGTGCCACATTATTGCTGATCATATTCTGGGCTTCCTGTTTGATTCTATCGCCCGTCGCGCCCATGCGAGCGCGCGCATCGACTGCGCCCGTGTGCCACCGCCCCACAACGCATGCGCCACGACGCCCGGGCTTGGGTACCCATCCGCGCCGGGTTTCGCCCGTGGTGCGTCGAGGTCCACCAGGTGCCTAGCAAACCACGCGACCATCCGCGTTGCCTTGTCGATCGTCATGCGACCCTGCGCCATTGCGCGCGCCTCATCGATCGTCTGCGGTCGCAGACCGGGTCCGCCCCGACCCTGTGCGACCCACGCGACGCCACGTGACGCGTTGTAACGCAACCACGCAGGCACGGCCTCGACGTACACCGCTACCCACCCTTGCCGAGTCCGCGCAACGTCAACGCGAGACGCGCCCGTTTCGCCACCAGTCCACCCGCACGCGCCGCAATCCGCAGCATTGCCGCCGGTATCGTCTCGCCCTTGGGAATGCCGAGCTGCCGGTGCAGGCTGCCGGGTTTGTGTTTTGCGAGTGCGCCCGCGATCCACTTGCGGGGTTCGGGGTTCCGTCGTTTCTGTGCGGGCCTCACGCCGTCACCTTGCGCTTTCGGGTCTTGCGTTCCGCGGTCAGTTCGGCCGCAAGTTTCGCCGCCTTGGCGTCCAGTTGCGCCCGCCGTCGGCTGAGCTGGCGTAGTACGCGCTCCTCTTCCCTTGCACCACCCTCGGCGGCCTTGCGAACCGTTTCGTGATGGTCAATCACCGACAGGTAGTACCGGGCCTCCTCCGCACGGGCCGGGTCGTTGTCACGCACGCGTCGCCATCGCGCCCGCTGGGCGTCCAGATACTGGCGAAACGCCTTGCCCCAGGCACCCGTGTGCAGTCCGACCGGGACCCCGGTACGCGTGTCATACGTGACGTAGCGACGCGTCCGACGAGTTCTATCCTCGGTGAAAACCGGGAAACCGTCGGCATCCTCGCCGAGGTACTCGCCTCGCTCGGTCACGTCCTGATCAATCCACTTCCGACGGTCGGCGGGCAAGAACGCTGCTATCTTCTGGCGGTCTCCCCCGAGTTCCTTAACCGTAAATTCGAGGTTGTCGAGGTACGTTGTGCGTGCGTCCGCACCAAGCTCGCGGGCTTTGGACCGTATCTCGCGTTCCTGCGTCCGTAGTGCGTTGGCCTCAGTGCGCGTCGATGCAACCTCTGCCGCATACGTCCGGGTCCGCGCGTCCTGGTACCGGTCTCCCAACCGTTGCCGCAGGGGAATACGCACGACCGTACCGTCTTCCCTCTTGCGACTGAAAAAGTCACCCTTTGCCCACTTGACGCGCGGGACGCCGACGGGCTGGTACTCCTCGCGTTCTCGCACTTCACGCGCTGCCGCCTCGGCCGCCTCGCGCGCCTCTCGACGCTTGGCGGCGTTGATTGATCGTGTGTACCCGGCCATGTTTGCGAGTCTGCGCATCACCGCGCTGCTTTTGCCGTCGATACCACCGATGTACCCGGCGTCGTCACCGTAGGGATTACGGTTCAAACGGGACAACCACCACAACGCTCCCCCCAGGGCGGCCAGTCCTAACGGGTTCATGGCAGTGCCAACGGACGCGTCTGGCTTTCGAGGCTTCGGCCGATCACCTTTATATCGTCCTCACCTTTCACGCCAGCGGCGCGCATCACCTTTTTTATAATGGCTAGTCTCTGCGCGTTCACTTGTTTCTCGGTCCAACGTGGTACGGACGCCGTTTTGACGTCTGGCCCCCAGTTGGTGTATTCCCAAGTCTCGCGCGGTCGCTTGCGGGAGCCTACGTTTGGTAGCTCCTTCAGCGCGGCAAAGACTAAAGGTTCCAGCTCTTCGGCGATACGGTACTGGCGCTCTCGGTCTGCGGTCAGCGGGTTGTCGAATAGCCCGGGCAACCCGCGCTGGGTGGTTTGGCGTGGCGCGACATCAAACAACGTACCTTGCGTTCCTGCGTCGATCCTTATTTGCATCAGTTCATCTAAGGCACGACGGTAGGCGGCTTTGGCCTGTGGTGATGCCATCGACCCACGCGCCGCGTCCGCCAGTTTTCTTACCTTCTCTTCGGCCTTGTCGAGAGTTTTGGCGCGAACGACCGGATTAGCGCCCAATTTTGCAGGAGGCAAATCAACAGCTATGTAGGACAAGTCGTCTTGGTTTTGCAGCGCCTCTGTTTGGTTTTTTGTAGGCTTGCTGGCAATGATTTTGCCATTGTTATCAACAAAATAGGACGTCCAGTAGCCTTGGTCGCGATTGGTCTTGATAACGTATCCGTTGGCCTCTGTACGCTTGTGAACCATAAAACCGCGCACACTCTGTTTACGGTCTACACGGCTGTCCGACCACAACCACCAAGCTCCATACAGAGCGGCCAGAGTTACAAGGGTTTGTCGGCTATCCATCAAAAAAGCTCCTGCCGCATACTGCTTGTGAACTGAAGGGACGTCCCGAGACTGACCGCGTCTGGTGCGTTCAACCGTGCCGCCGGTTTGAGGAGCGTCGGCACACTCTGGTACGGACGGGTCAGGCCAATACCGGCCGCATCCGTCACCAACGACGGGCCGCCTAGGAGCGCTTCGACGGCATCCTTGCGGTACTCCAGCGGCATATGGTGCTCGTACACGTTGACCAATACGGCCATCGTGCCGACGCTTGCGGCGAGTGGCACCCAGGATCGTGCAATCCACGAGATAACGCCTGCGGAGAACAGCGCGATAGCCGCTGCCGGACGGTACGACGCGCGGTGCCGTTCACACTCGGCGGGACTGGTCGCCTCCGCGCGAATTTGCGCGAGGTTCGATCCCATGTTTCCGTAGACGTTGGCAGTCTCGCTGACTGCCAGCAGGGTCCACGCGGCTAACTCGGTAGTACCAATCGGCGGCTGCATCAGCGGTGTCCCTTGTTGTAACTCAGGCGGTCAGACCAGAAACTCGGCAGCTGGAAATGCACCGGCCCCCGGTACTCGCTGCTGATCACCCACGCGTGCCGTTTGCGTTCGCTCTCCGAGATTGCCTGCCAGAACGGTTCGGCCTCGGTTATGAACGGTGCAAGTTCTTGCCGCTCAATTGCCTGCCACATCATGGGTGGAGGCTTGAGGAAAATCGCGTCCGCGTCAAGCGAGTACTTCGTGACGGCCGCCGCATATTGCACGTTCACGACGCAGTTGATATTCAGATGCCGAATGATCTGCACGAGGTGTTTAAACGCCTTAACAGCGCCCCCGCCACTGGAGGCACTGTCAAGCACGATCCCGGCATCATCCACGATCAGGCTGGACCCGTGCGGGAGCGCCTCTTCCAGCCAATCGTGCGGCCGTGAGTCGAGTTCCTCGGGCGCGTCGTCATCATCGACGGCGTCGGTGTCCGCGTCAATCACGGTACGGCGCTTGACGCGTCGCACGCGCTGATCAATCGGTACGCGAAGCTCGTGCCATCCCGGCGGGAGCTTGTCCTGACTGATTCCCCACGCGTAGGTGTCACGATCCCACAGCTCGCAGAGCCGTGCGGCCAGTGCCGTCTTTCCCGTCTTCCTCAGCCCAAGGACGAAGACCAGGCCACCATCAAGACCGCGGATATCCCGGACGACCTTGCGCTCGCCGGACGCGCTGTACCACGGTGCGCACACCGTACAGGCAGCACCGGCGGGCATCTCCGTGACCGACGCGCCCTGTGGTTGGGTCCACCCGCGCGCGTCGGCAAACTGCACCGCGCTCGTGAACAGCGATGCGCCCTCGGGTCCCAGCAAAATTGACGCGGCCTGTGGCCCGAGTTCGCGCACCAAGCGATCAGCGGCCGCCACGTTGCCTGTGGTGGCCGCGTGCGCCTGTGGTGCGTACCGGGCCGCGTTGATCAACTTCTGGAGGTTCCCGAGGTTGAGCATCGGTACCGTACCTTAGGCCTGTGCCATGTGTGGACGCATGAGCAGGTAGTACGCGAGCGCCGCTGCGCCCACATACATAAGCGTCTTGCTACCAGACTTTTTGCCGTACATCGGCATCTCCGGGTTGCGTCGCGTGCGTCGTTTCATTGCCATCGGTTCCGTCTCTCCTCGCCACATCTTGCCTGCCGCCTTCAGGGCGCGGGCGTGATCCGCTGCCGACGCGTTTGCCGGCAGACTTCGCAGGACGTTTGCGCTAAACGTTTTCCACGTCTCCACGGTAAGTACTCCTGACCTCACGCTACCGGCGCAGTGTCGGTCGCTGCCGACGCTGAGCCGCCAAACCATCTGCGCGCCTGCGCGACCGCGGCTGCAATGCTGTCTGCGGTGCCGACGAGTGTGCCCTCATTTATTGTCACGACCTGCTTTGACGCGCTGTTCCACGCAAACCCGGGCGCGCCTTGTGGCCCAAGGTCAATTACCGCGTTCGTTCCCGTCGCGCCGGTCGCCGGTGGTGTGGCCGGTGCGCCCGTGGTGCCTGCGTTAAAAAATGACTTTACGATCTGTACCGCCTCGTCAATCGTGGCGGCCGTGCCAATATCCGTGTTTTCCTTAATCGTCTTGACGCGATGCGTCCAGGGGTGCCACGAGAACCCCGCCGCACCCTTCGGCCCAAGGTCGACTGGCGGTTGGGTGGACTGGTAATACCAGTACGCGCCACCACCGACCGCGCCGACAATCGCTAACCGTCCGAACAATGCAGAACGCGCCATTATCCCACCAATCCTCGGCCGTCCTGCCAACGCATTGGACCGGCCAACCGTGGCGGTTTTCCGGGTTCCGTGATCAGGTACTCGGGTCGTTTTTCCGGTGCAACACCGTCGCCGCGGTCGCCCGCCTCGTGACGCCACCGCGAGCCGTCCGCCCGCTCATATTCGACTGCGAGCAACCGGTGCACGTGTTCGCGCCCGTGCCGGTTTATCAGCGCCCCGACGGCGGCGCGCGCCCCGTCACTGACAGGATTGCGACGCAGCACGCCGCTCAACCACGCCACGTCAGGATCATTCGCGTGTGATCGTTTCCGCATCTTCCTAGCCGTTCGCCGCGTACCACGCGCGCGCGATCAATACCGCGTCCGATTTGGTGTCTGCATGCCCGATGACGGTTCGCTCACGGATGCTCAGGACGGCACCCGTGCTGTCCCACGCAAACCCGGCCGCCGCCGGGTCCTCCGCGCCAAGGTCCACGCTTCGCCCTGGTGGCGGTAAAGCCTGCCGGTTCGCCCCCGTCGAGGTTGATCCAGCGGTCGTGTTTGGCGCGCCGCCCGGACGGTCGACGACACTTGTACGACCGAAAGCCTTCTGCAGCGCATCGGTCGTACCGGTCGATACCAGGCCGCCCGCCTGTCCAACCGTCGTGGTCAGCGCTTGCAACGGCAGACCGAACAGGCCGCCTTGCGCGGCTTTGTAAGCGACGTAGCCACCCGCGACATACAACGCGACGCGTCCGTACCGCGTCGTCCCTCGCCCACCGAAATCAGGATTGCGTCTCACGCCCGTCTCCTCAGTCGTCCAACAATACCAGTGCGCCAATTGCGAGACCCGCAAGCAGCACCCACGGGGCGACCGTACCCGCCGGTGCCAGTGCCGAGCTGATCGCCGACGTGACCCCCGAGGTTGCCGATGCGCCCGCCGGGACCTTGCCGGTCGATACGTCCACGGCTAGTGACCACCGAATCAGAAACGGCGCGATCGACAATGTCAGCACAAGCGCAATCAATCCGACAAGTAGCAGGGGCATCAAGCGCCACCCTGAAACATCAGATGTACCGTGTGACCGTCACGCTCGATTGTCACCGAGAGCGCACTGGTGGCACCACGCAGCACCGATATCACCGCGTCAATGTACGACTCGGGGACCGTCGCAAACTCAAACGACAGACGGTACCGCCGTCCCGGTTCGATCAGTCCCGTGAAACTGTCCACCGCCGGTGTCTGCTTGCCGGACGCGATCTCCTGCCAGTCCGCCACGTCACACCCCGTGTACCGGCAAGCCGACGTGCCACCGTCGCACCACGTGCGAGACGTGTACCGCGCCGGGGGCTTCGTGTGGCCGACCGTCGTGCATGTCGCGCACGTCCGCACCGCGAACGTAGTGATCACCGCGCAACTGGGACCCAAAATATACCTCGCCAGTGTCCGGGTCCACCGCCTCCGCTTGTGGATGAAGAGCGAAGAGCTCGCGTATCTGTTGCTGATTTAGTGGTTCATTCATTAGACGATTCCCTGTTGCTTCAGGACGGCGAACCCAACAGGCCCGACCGGGATCAACCTGCCTGCCTGAAAACCCTCTCGTAGCGCCTGCGTCACCGAGGCCGGCACTTGTGGATACGAACCAAGAACGCCCGTAGGCGTGTCGCTTCTCACCCACTCGACCATATCCCCGCTGACGTTGCCGCCCTGATTCGTAAAGGCATGCTGCTGTCCCCAGGGAATATCAGTGACATTCGAAACATCGGCAGCAATGCCGAACCTGCCAAACTCGGCAGGACTGGTTACGTAAAAAAATTGGCCCACTTGATTTTTGGCCCAGAGCTGCTCATTTAGGGTGCTGGTTGGCAAACGGACGCGAAACACCGTATAGCGTGGTGCGTCACTAAGGCCTGCGTTACTCAGGCCCGGCACTATGACCGCGCCGGAACTTGATCCCGCGCCAGACTGCTGACCAGCCGGAGACGAACTCGACGCCGAAGGCTGGGTATTGGTGCCACCAGTCGCCGGTGCTTGTTGCGCAAACAATGCGCCCACACGCTTACGCAAGTCTGGACTAACCGCAATCAGCGCTGCTGCGCCAAGTCCTAGGTACAAGAGCGTGTTATCGTCGCGCGCCATAGTCAGTCTCCAAACAGTATTACGGCACCGAGTGCCAACGCGGTAAGGGTGAACGCCGCCGCCCGTCGCTCGGTGGGGTCAGGTGAGTTGAGCTTGTTCACTCCGGCGACAATCGCCGCGACGGCGGTCGGTTTCGGCGCTTCCGGCGTCGCCGACTCGGACGGCGAAGTACTGGCACGCAGTCGCGAGGCAACCGCCAGAACCTTGTCAACGTAGGCCGGAGTCTCGCCGTTATCCGGGACCCGGTTGCCGACGCTGTGTACCGCGCCCGGTCCCGCGTTGTAGGCCGCCAGTGCCAACCGTTCGCTCCCGAATTCGCGGATGTGCGAGGCCAACAGTTTGGAAGCGTAGGCGAGTGACGCCTCCGGGTCTCGCGCGTCTACGTCCGGGTGCCACCGAGGCACGATCTGCGCGATCCCGACTGCGCCTTTTCCGCTGACTAAGTCGGGGTCGTAGCCGCTCTCCACCTGTACCAATGCATCGAACAGGTCAGCATCGACGCCCGCCGCGACAGCGTCGGCGCGTGCAATCGGTCGCCACCGCGCAGGATCGGCACTCACGGTACCACAACCTCAGGATTCACTGGCGGAGCCGTCCACACGCCGTCGATCAGCGACCACCCAGGCGGCACGAACTCGTCACGCACCGCGTCGTATGCGTACCCCATCCCCGCATACCGTCCGCGGATGCGCCCGTTGTACGAGGTCTGCACCCACGTGCCGCCAAGCAACTCCGATAGAAACACCTTGCCAAGCATCTCATCTTCTGTGCCATCCGGCGTGGTTATCACGTCGTTGGCGACCACGAGCACGCGGATTACGCGGTTGTGGGTGTCGAGTTCAGCGTAATGTGCCATCACCCAAACCTCGGTAGCAGAATAATGACAAGTCCTGACCCACCTGCACCACCGGGATTGAGCCAACCCGCACCGCCGCCTCCACCGGTATTTGTGGTTCCGGCGGTTGCGCTCCCGCCACTACCGCTCGCTCCTGCTCCGCCACCACCCGACCCACCAGCACCGCCAGTGTTTGCAGTGCCACCCCCACCTCCTCCATATGTGAGCCCATCAATCGCGGTGTATCCGGCCCCACCCGCGCCGCCAACCGTGCCGCTTGCAACACTTGACCCGACGGCCGTTGCGCCTCCGCCGCCGCCAGTGCAAATCGCATTGATAACTGTGGCGCCACCACCTGCAAAGCCCTGCCCCGTTGTACCCGCACCTCCAGCCGTCGTTGTCGCGTCTGGCGAACCTCCACTGCCCCCGCTACCACCGGCAGTGCCGTTGGCACTTCGCAAACCGCCTTTACCGCCTCCGTTGGCAATAACCGATGCGCGACCACCGCCAGCACTGCTGTTGGTGCCGCTAACATCCGCTGCACCACCAGCACCAACCGTTACGGTGATTGTTGCGTTTGCGGTTATCAGCAACCCGGTATCTATTACTCCACCGCCACCTCCAGCACCACCAAAATCACCACCATGTCCACCTCCGCCGCCGGCTACTACTAACGCTCTAGCCATTATTGAGCGATTGGCATTATTTACCAGTGTTCCACTACCAGTATATTTATATGCGTCATATATTCCTAACCCATCTGACATGATGGTCACGGAAGGGCTACCGGTTGTCGTCGGTGTTGGCAATGATCGTAATGTCCTAGCTTTATTGCCCGCAATATTTGCGGCAGCAGCGGTGGTCACACTCATGACCACGTAATCTCCGTTCCGAACGCGACCGAATTGACGGTCGCCGTCGTTACACTCACGGCCCGGTCACCCCATACGCCGTCACGTTGACCGCCGCGTTTGAGACCGTGACCACAAGGTACCGGTTGGTCGGGTCGAGGCTGATGCCTCCGCCGATAAACACAGTATCGTTTGCGGCCACGGTTGCCGCGGACGTGACGTATGCACCATGCACGGCACTAGTTGCACTTGTGGAGATCGTATATGTATAGGCGCTTGCGCTCGTGTTGCAGACCGTGATCGTCGAAACCACGGTGTACGTTCCCGCCGTCGCACCGTTGTCAAACAGATTTGCCGCACTTGTTGACGTGGAGGTGCCGAGACGCTTAATGACTTCGGCCATTGATCAGGCTCCCAAAAACAGAAACGTGCGAGTATAGCCCGCGGCTGACGCAGTACTGGAGACGGTGACGGCACCCGTGGCACCGGAAATCGAAATGTTCGTGCCTGCCACCAGGGACGTGACACCCGCATTCGTGACGGTTACTGCGCCGGTCGCACCGGACACGCTAATCCCAGTACCCGCGGTCAGGCTGGACACCGCACCGCTACCGGACGACTGATCGTACACGCTGTTGCCGGTGCCGGACGCACTCGCGATGCTGCCGCTGCCGGTGAACAGCGCCCCGGTATTGACCCAGACCATCACGTAGGTGAGGGCGGTCCACGAAACGGTGGAGTCCAGGCGATACGTGCCGGACGGCACGACGACGGTCCCGCCGCCAGCCTGTGACGCCGCGAGCATCGCTGCGACGAATGCGGGCGCGTCGTTGGTGTTCCCGGTGCCGGTCGCGCCGTAGTCCCTGACATTCAGCCAGCTCGGCACATAAGTCGTGATTGATGGTTGGGCCATTACGTGATCTCCGCGACGCGCCAATTGCCGGTACCGGCCGCACCAAGATATGCCGTGATTATCCCGGTATACCCGAAGGGTACCTCCCAATATCCGCCCGCGTTGCTAGCCACGGCTGCAAGCACTCGCGTGAAGTCGGTCGTTGTCGCGCCGGACCCGAGCTTCACGTGCACGTGTGCGGTCGCGTCGTTGTAAATCGTTGCGCCTTTGCGTGCCGTGTTCGCCGCGAGGATGGTGGTAGTGGCCTGTGCGACCGCGGTAACCGTGTGGGTACTCGTGCCGTTCGCGGAGTAGATCGCCAGTGCGTTCTGGTTCGAGGCAATCACGACCGGAACCGAATTGCTCGCCGTTGTCGACCCGAGTGCAATCGCGGACGAGCCGACCTGCGCGAGGTTCACGGGCACGTTGCCCTGGTTCGAGGCAATCGCGACGGGGAGGCTTGACGCCATTGTCGTCTGGCCCAGATTGATCGTCGACCCGTTGACTTGCGCGAGGTTCTGATTCGCCGAGACCGTGTTCGAAAACGTGTTCGTACCACCGGCGACATATGGCGTGACATAAACCTGCACGCCCTGCCCGGTGGCAAACGTGCCCGAGACGTTCGCCACGCGCACCCGCACGTAGGCGGCTCCCACGAGGACGTTATACGCCTTGTTTGCGGTGACGCCGGTCGTGGTTGCGTTCGGGTCGCTGAGACTGATGAACACACCCGACGCGCTGTTGCTGCCTTCGAGGATCAAATCGAAGCTGGCGGAAGACGCCAAAATGTAGGCCTCGATGTGAACAGCGTTGTACCCGGAAACATTGACGATGGTCGTCGACGTACTCGCCTGCGATACCGGAATCTGGAACGCCTGTACTGGTTGGCCCTTGTACGACAACCCGAGCGGTTGTGGTGTGACCATGCGGCGCACCTCCTAACAATTGCAACCAATCGCCCGCGTGGCGGGAGGCTCCACGCGGGCGATGGTGCTGGGGGAAGGATACGTCCTAGCGACCCGCATTCGCGGGGTGGCTCAGGTTGTAGTCATACCGGCGGTAGAAAAAATTCAGCGCAGCGTTTGAGGTTGTCTGGATGCCATATTGCACCTGAACCGCACCGGTACCGACGCGTCGCAGATCGAGACCGTAGAGCGGATCGCCCCGCACCGCGTATTGGGATACGTCCAAGTGGATCAACCCAGGGTCGGTCTGCGTCCCGACCGTGAAGGAACCAATCGACGCCGGATCGTCAACAAGCGGGAAGGAATCGCCCTGCTGGGTCGCAATCTCCGCGCTGATCGAGTCGGTGGCGAGTGACCCTTGCCCGTATTCGATTACGGTATTCGACCCGAGAACGTCCTGCAAGCGGATTGAGTTGAGGACGGTGGAGGAGCGTGGTGCGTTCGAACCGGCGGTAGTCATTGCGGTGATTGAGTGCAGCAGGCTGCCTACCGGAATGTTTTCAAACGTGCCGAACGCACCACTGGTGCCGGACAACGCAGGCTGCGTTTGCAGCCACGTCGGAAGTGCGCGTGGAAGGTACGCCTCGAGCGGATCGCCCGCCTCGGGAAGCACGAGGTCGAGATACACGTCGACCGTTGCCGCGTTCAGGGTCGCCCCTGAACCCATCGCCGTTGACGTGGCGAAGTTTCCTGTAAGAGTCAGGTTGCCCCCGGTCGAAGGCGGAATCCCCGCGGATAGGTCCCAGCGGTTTTCGTCAAGTCGACCACTTGCGCCGTTGAACACCAACGGGGCAACGCCGAAGTGCACGTAATAGGCAAAGATCGCGCCATATACCGCCGTCTGCGAGCTGGCGGTTGGTGCCGGCCGCTTTGGCGAGAGCCACTGCAGGAAATGGCGGTTGTGGTAGTAGAAGGTCCGCATGTCGAGCGCCTGGAAGTAGGTATGTCCTGCCCCGCTGAGCGTCAACGAAGAGATCAGCCGATCCCAGAAGTCGTTATAGGCGCCGGTCGTTGTGGTCGTGATCGAGGAGGGACGCACAACAATCCACATGCCAGTGATTGTCTGGGGCTTGTTGGACAGGTCGAGAGAAAAGGAACCACCGGAAGACCACGTGATGGAAACCGGGTGTCTGAGTGTTTGTCGCTTAGCCACGCATGAAACTCCTTAGAAACCCATCGTTCCGACGCCGGTAAGCGCCGAGGTCGACATCACTGCCTGCGCCGTCGTGCCCGAGCTGATGCCGGTCAGGTTCTGGTAGCCGCCCTGGTTGCCGGTTGCTGGCAGCGCCGCTGCGCCCATCTTCGGCAGCGCCTTCGCCGCACCGCTCACCGCACTCGTGACGCCGCTGCTGAAGCTCGGCTGGCCTTGCAACAGGTTGACCTGACCAAACACGCTCGCGATCACGTCGCTTGCAGCGATTGCCGTCGCACCGAGTGCCACGTCGCCCTTGTGTTGCGAGCTGATCGGGAGCATCGGGCCAATAAACCCGGCGATGGCCGCGGCGGCGATGGTTTCCATTGCGCCGGTGCTGAGACCGGGCCGGACGCCGTCGACCATTGCGGCAACGCCGGGCAGGAAGCTGGTCAGGATCGCCCCGACGTTCTTCGCCAAGTAGACGCCTGACGCCGCGGCAACGCCACGCCCCACGTCAAGGCCCAGGACCTCTGGATTGTGGCCGTAGCGGCCATACGAGTACCGTGCCATTCACACGCCTCCATGTAGTGCAGGCCTAATGCCTGGACCGACTGTACGGGGGTTCATGCGCATCGTGACAGTGTCAGCAACGCACCGTCACGCTACGACGGATTAGCGCGCGATCTGGTTCGCGCCGTTGTCCATGAGCGCCTTGAGCGCCCGTAGCAGGGTATCGAGGTAGCCGGGTCGGTCGAGCAGCTGCGAGACATCGTGCCCGTGCGTTGGGTCCAACCGGTACCGGTTGGCAACCAGACGCACCAGTGATACCGGCGTTCGCACCGCCTGCGTAAGAACGTTCAGCAGCTCCGTATTCCCGTTGATCGCCTGCGCCCTTGCCAGCTCGTAGACCGCACTGGCGGCCTGCTCGGCGGGCCGATCAACAAACGCCACCACGGAAGCAATCAGGTTCGTTGCCAAGGTCTCATCCTCCGCAGTCGGTGAGGGTTCGGTGCCGGGCCGCACGGGGTCGGGTGCCTGGGCACTTGGTTTCGGAAGGCTCCCGGCGATCAAGTTTGCGACTAGCGGCGCGAGTGATGGTGCGACCGCTTCCGCGAAACGCACCCCGGCGGCGCTGTTCAGCAGACGCTCCCATCCGGGCGCGTCCGGTGCAGGTGCAGCCGGTTCGCTATCGCGTCGGCCACCGCGCAAGCTGTCGGCAAGGTCGAGTGCCTCTTCCACCGTCTCCCGGACCGAGGCTATCGGGGATTGTGGCGAGTGACCGTCCGCTTTCTTACGGCCTCGCGCCCTGATCAGACGGACCCGCGCCCGTGCCTCCTCAAGCGCGATCCGCTCTTGCAGGTCCGACAGCTGCTGTTGGCGTGACGACCGACGCTCGGCACGGGTCAGGCCGCGCGGTTTCCGTACCGCGGGTTTGTCATCCTCGGCGGTTGCCGGTCCGCCAAACAGAAACTCTCGCCAACCCACGTTTCCTCCACGCGTGCGCGTAGGAATGCCGTTTCTTCGCCCGTACACCGCACGCCAACGTCATTGTACGTGACTTTTGGACGGTCGTACACGCCGTTTGGCACTCGATCGCGTTGTGACGGGCAATGTCCGTGCTGATCGTGACACTGATCCCCGTGTTACGACGTCAATCGCACGGCGTCGACGTTGGGTTGGATCACCTGTCGGATATGCGACCACGCAAGCGCCTCGGTCGCTGCGATCCAATCCTCAAAACATTGTGTTTTCGGGTCGTGCAGCAACGCGAACCACACCTCCACCGTTTGTCCGGACTTGCCTGGGCCCGCGATCCTGCGTGTCTGCCGTATCACCCACCAACGTACGCCATGGGTCGACCCGTGCCGTCGACCCGTGCCGTACAGGGTAACCGCGCAATCACGGTCAAACGCAAAACCGGCCACCGTCGCACGGTAGATGCGCACGGCTTCCAACTCCGAGTCGTCCATTGCAGCGAGCCTCCGTGGTGCAGCTGTGGGTGGCGGGTGGCACATAAATGGGCAAAAACGCATAAGTTTTGGAAAATCGAATCTCACGTAAGGGACTTTTGCGAAAATCGCGCCACCTGCGCCACCCCGCCACCCACAAGCGGTCATAGTTCGGGGTAGGCATCAGGTTGAGAGTCACCTTGCGTGTGCGTCAGCAGTCTTAGGCCAGTCCATAAACGCCTGCCCTTTGCTGCCTTTGACGGCACGAATCCACGCTCCCGTAGCACCGAACCCAACTGCACCGGATTCAGGAGCCGCTCCGAACTCGCCTGCGCCCAATCCGTGTACGCCTTGTGCAGCGCGGCACTCAGGACCTGCAACCCTTCGCCCACCTCGCACGCGTGATCGATAAACTCGCCGAACCAGTCGCTCTCCTCGCGGTACGAGTCCGTCGCTGCCAGCACGCGCTTCGGTGGTTGCAGCCCGTCGCGGTACCAGTGATGCGCGCCCTCGATCAGCCAGTCCAGCACGCCTTCGGCCTCCTCGTCGCGCATGCGTTGCGGTAATGACTTGTCCTGCTCTTCGTCGGTTATGCGCGTCTCGAACGGGATCAGGATCAGCCGGTCCCAGAGTGCCTCGCCACCATCGCGGACCTGTGGACGGTGGTTCGTGGTCAACCACACCGTATGTGACGGAGTGAAGGTGAAGGGTGCCTCGAACAACCGGCGCGCCTGGACTGTGTCATCACCAGTCAGCCATTTCACACGCCCCTCGTTGAGCCGCCCGCCCTGATCCGTCTCCGCGCAGATCACGTACCGCGTGCCATGCAGCGCCGCAAGGTCGGGGGACGCACCTCCGGCGTTTCCCGTGTGCTTCCGCGCCATCAGAATGTCGGACGGCAACACTTGGGAGTAGCCCTCGCCGATGATGTCCCGCACCAGTTCGAGGAGCGTCGTCTTGCCATTGCGCCCGACGCCGTGGCAGACAAACAAGCGACGCTCACGCGTGCTGCCGGTGATCGAGTACCCGAGCGCCCGACGCAAAAAGTGCCTGACCGCCGGGTCCGGCTGTATGCGGTTCAGGAATTGCCAGAAGAGCGGCATATCTGGGTGCAGGTCAGGTACCCACGGCAGCGGCCGACCCTTGTACGCCACGATACGCGTGATGTAATCCGCGCGCGTGTGCGGTGCGAGTGTCCGCGTGCGCAAATCAACGGTACCCGTGGCGACGTTTAGGAGCCACTCGTTGCGGTCGAGTTGGTCCGGCAGGATTCCGACGCCCGGAAGGTCCTGTGCAAGTGCCACCATCGCCTGTAACCGCTGCCGACTTTCCGACTGTTCAGCGTGCCTGACCAACGCGGTGCGCCTCGCCGATGGCATGTCCGGCGACCGATCAGCGGACGCGACATTAGTGAGCTCGCGCATTGTCTCGACGGCCAATCGCATCGGTCCGCCGGTACCGTCCGGCCGCCACCGCATGCCGTCCCAGATAAGCCACGTTTTCCACGCATGGACGTAGCGCAGGTTCTCACCGTGGCGCGCGATCATGCGCTCGGCGTTGCCGGAGTCCGTCAGCGGTTGGTGATCAATCGCGCGTGCATCGGGCGCATCCGGCACCGGTGCGCGGTACGCCGGTGCGGATTGTGCGAGCCGTTCGAGTGCCTCCAGCGTGCCACCCTGTGCAATCCAGTCGCTAACGTCTGCGCCTTTGCCGACGACCGGTAACGTGACGATCGACACGCTCGACGCGACGCCCGTCAGCGCCTGCGCGATGCGTTCCGCGCCCTTGAGTCCGGGCGCATCGTTGTCGGGAATGATGCGGACGACGCGACCACGCAGCGCGTCGGCATACCGGTCGTGCCACTTCCCCGCACCCATCGGCACCGTCGTGACGGTGGCACCCAACCGCGCGAGATTGTCTGCGTCTTTCTCGCCCTCGACAAGCCAGACCTCCCCGGCCGACGCGATCAGTTCCGGCAGCCGGTACAAAACAGTCTGCACCCCCGCCAGTGACCAGACGTACCCCGAGTCCGTCACCGCGCGCTGCCGAAACGACTTCGGTTGGTATCTGAGGGTCTCGTGTATGACGCGCCCCGTCGCATCGCGGTAGGCATAGATCGCCACGGGCGCACCACTGGCCGACGGTGCAGCCGCACCTGCCCGGGCGGGAGGGTCTCGCCTCGGTAGGTGCCCCGAGGCTAGCAGCGCGTCACGCACCGCCTCCTGACTGCACCCCGCGTGGCAGTACCACAAGACCCGCCCGTCGTCACCGTCGCTGATTGACAGCGACGCCTGCCGATCCTCGTGCGCCGGACACTGCGCGATCCACCCCTTCGCGACTCGCTTACCGCCCAACAAGTGCCCGAGTTCAGTTGCGTTCGGATATTTGATCATGGCCGGCCGCCCGTCGCGTGTTCCATCGCCTCGATCTCCGCCCAGGCATCCCACGCCACCGTGGCCGAGACCGCGAATGCGCTGTCCGGCAGTTCGATAAGGACGCACGCGGGACAGAACCACGCGCCACGTTCGCCGTCCTCATTGACCGGCTCGAAGCGGTTATCGGACACCCACGTCTTCGCGCGGTGAGGACACCTCGGCGACGCGCACGGCATGGAGATTGCTACGCCGTTGCTTTCTTTCGTCAGTTCTGGTGGCATTATTCCCTCCCTGCCACTAATGCAATGGCGGGTCGGAATATCCAACCCGCCGTACTGAAGCCGATCCGAACGCGTGCTAGAACGGCACGTCACCCCAACCGTCCGAGTCGTCAGACTGCGCCTTCTGCGCTTCCGGCACGGTGTCCATCACCAACGGGGTCCAACCGTCCGCGGACAGGCGCGTAAACACGCCAGCCCCGAGGATGTCGCGGTCCGGCAACAGCCGCGCCACGATCTGCTCGATTGGTGTGTCACGTCCGTCAATCCACCACTTCGCCCACCCAGAATGGTCGTAGTTGTCCATGCTAAACTCGACGCCCTGCATCAGGTCAGCAAACGCGTTCAACGCGTCGGTGATCGCCTGGTCATACGCCTCCCGCGTCAAGCGGTTTGCGAGGAGCTGCACCAGTCCGGCTGCCTGCTCCCGTGTCAACCAGTCGCGCAGTTGGCTGGACCGAGACTGCCGTATTGTCTGTGCCCACGGCACCTGTTTCGGGCCGCCTTCAAGCGCGACCCGCCTCCCCGCGTCTACCGCGTCCTGATCGGCCAGAGCCATCTTCTGGCGGTAGCATTCCCTACAGTCCCTGTCCTGTTGTGCCTGCACCCACTTGCTGCGCTGGGGGTTGGCCCCCGCAAATATCTGGATCGTTTCCGTGTGCCCGCACAGCCGCGTAATCAGGTAGTCGACCTTCTCGGCGGTCGCATCGGTGCCGCTGGACCTCGTCAGTGGTGTACGCCTTGGTCGTTGCACGCTCTTTTTTCCTCAAAACTCATCAGTGGTCGCGGTCGTCACCGCGCTGTTGGAACCGTCAACCGCCGGTACCGTCACCGTGCGAATGTCGATTCCAAGCGCGCCGGCAATCGCCTGCGCCGTCGTCAGGCGCAAAGCCGCGGGACGCAATCCGGCGACGGTGCGCCTTCCACGTTCGGCGCGCTCGACCGTCTCCACGCTGCACGCCGCCTCGCGTGCGACGCGCTCCCGCGACCAGCCAAGCCCGGTACGAACCGACCGGATTGTAGTCCCTGAGACCACGACATCATCCGTCCGCCCGTGCCACCTACGCGCCATGACGCGCCTCGATGCGTCGCACCATCTCCGCAAACACAAACCCGACCAACTGTCGCTGTTGCTCCAGTGTGAGGCCGACAATTGCGAACGTACCGTACTGCGCGCCGAGATTCCAGTGATGCATAACGTGATGCAGCGACGCCGGTATGAGGCTTTCGGTCAGGTACGCCAACTCGCGGTCATCCTCACGATTGACGCCGTGCGTGTCGCCCTCGGTCTGGTGGTCCCACGCCAAGCGTGCCACCACGTGATCCACTACCCATGCCTCCAGTTGCCAGAATGAGGTAATCCGCAAACGATCATCCATCGCCAAACCCTTTCGTTACCGCCACTCCAGGCAGTTGTCGCGCCATGCATGGGCGCACGTCAGATCAGTCCCCGCCACGTGCGCCTGATAGCCGTCGATCCGGACCTCGTACCAGTCGAGACGCGACAGGTGCCACACTTCGAGGATGTGCCCGTCTGCCTCGACGCGGTCGACCGCGCGATCCTCCGGATAGTGCAGGATTGGCATCTTCCGGCCAATCAGCCGCCTGGTGTACCGCCAACGTGGCAGTTCCGCCTGTACCGTTTGTGCCTGTTTCCTAGCCATTGACGTACCTCCCCAAGACAAAAGGCCGGGACGTGTGCCCCGGCCCGACTGTGCTACGCCTTGAGTGTCTTCAGTGCGCGCAGGAGATTCACGCGCGTCACGCCCCGAACCTTGGCCACGTGATCCGCCGTCCGGCAGTGGACGAGATACGAGTACGGCCACGTTCGCGAGGGTGCGCGCACCGCGCACTCGCACGCGTGCGTCGGATACCACCGTCCCGCCTTGTCGAACGCGCCGACCGGGTTCGTCTCCCGGTCGCGCAGTGCGCGGTACTCGCGTGCTGCGTCGAGTTCCTGATCCGTCGGTGCCGCGTGTGTCGTTGCCATTGGTTGCCTCCCGTAACGTGTGGCCGTCTCCCGTCCACGTCTAGATAGTGCCAGTGGGACGCGTCCACGTCAAGGCACGGCCAAAAGATTTAACAAACCGTTGGCAGACGACGTGCGCTACCCCGTCGGAACGATCCCCAGCGCCTTAAGCACACGCGTCAGAATATCGTCAAACGTTGCCTCGAACGGTGCGACGTAAGCGGCTAGCCCCAGAACATTAGCCGCGGTATCCACGCTTGCCGCCGCCCCGACTGCGCGTGCGATCCACAGTCCGACGCGCAGGATCGCGACCGTCGCGCTGACAGTGGCGAAGATCAACCGCCACCGTTTGGCGCACGCCCTCACGCCGGTCAGGATCGCGTTCACGTGCGCGTACCCTGCCAAGCGACGCGTGCGCGGGGGTTGCCGAACGCACGCGCCGTCGGCCGAGGACACACCAAACAGGGTGCGCCCGCGTGGTGCCGGGTCAGGCGCGCCAATACTATCACGACGTTGGCGCGCCTGGTGGTGTGGTCGTGCCGGTTCCGTTGCCGTTGCCGTTACCGTTCGGCGTCTGGCCGGACCCGCGGAATAACCAGCCCGTCACAGCGCCCGCGGCACCCACGAGCGCCGTGGATGCCGATTGCGACTCCGCCAGAGCTAGCCAACAAATTGCGCCGATGACCAGCACCGCGATGACGCCACCGACCGCGTCCCTGAACGTGACCCAGGGACGGTCAGTTGCCACCAAACGCCTCCGGCGCCGCCTCGGGCGCTACGGCAGGTGCAGCCTCGGCCGGTGCGTCAGCCAGTGTCTTGCCCGCTGCCTCCAACTCTGTAACGCGTGCCTTCAAGGCGCCGATCTCCTCAATCCAACTGGCGAGGCTGGCGCTATTGGCCTGCCAGACCGCGCATGACGCAATAAGCGCCGGGACCTCTCCGGCGGGATAGTTGCTTGACGCGAGTGCGTCACTGATCGCTTGTAGTTCGGGTGTCACCGTTTCGTCTCCTTTTACAATCGCCGGACTGCCACCGTCCGCCCACCGTGTGTACGCGTCGCAGACCTCTACCGGGTCCCACGTCACCGCTGCAATCGCCTCGCGTGGCACGCCGGGTGCGCCGTACCACGACCATCCGGACGGTTTGGCACGCGTCACCACGCAGTGCAGGTGTGGCAAGGTCGTGCCAGTGTGCCCACATCGACCGATCACGTCCCCGCGTCGGCACTCGTGACCGACATCGTCAAACTCGAACCCCTGGGCGTGCGCGTAATGCACGTAGGACCCCTCGTAGGGACCACTTATCAACCGCCACCATTGGTGATTGCCGAAGCCCGTCGCACCGCTGCCTGACCACTCAAGCACTTGACTGGTGATTGCCAGTAGTGGTAGTCCCTCGTCCCCCCACGCGCCCGCTCCGGCGTTTAAATCGATTCCCTCGTGATACCCACGTTGGTAGTCCGACCATTGCAGGTATTCGTACCCGCCGTTTTCGGGGTCCGCCTTGTTGACGCCTTGCAAAAAAAACACTAGTTAGCCCTTTCCGCCCGCTGCCGTTGTGGCACTTCACGCAACGGTACCACCGTCCGTGCCCCCGTCGCCCTTTGTGACGCCACCCTGCCAACGTCCCCGGGTCGCAGTCTGGGTAGCACCTGGCCCTGTGGATTCCTTGCGGGACGTTCAAGTGCCGCCAGGACCTCTGGTGACCGAAGTGCCTGCTCCAGTGCGACCCGTGCGAGTTGGGACGGCACGCGCCGCCCGGCTTCCCATGCCCGAACCGCGTCTGTCGATACACCGATCAGCGTGCCGAAGGATGCTTGCGTCAGGCGCAGTCGCTGACGCGTCCGCTTGATGCTCTGTGGTGTCGTGTTCACGCTGTCACCTGCAATCGTGCAACCGTCCATCCGGCGACGCGTTGTACACTGTGGGAGGCATCAATCATGGGACTGTTCTGGGCGGGAGTGTTCGCACAAGTGACGTTGACCACGATCCTCGGCGGGTTCGCGGTCTGGGGTTTGGTCACGTCGGAACGTGCGCGCAAGCTGTGGTTTTCGGAACGCTCGACGCGTGCGCGCCAATCGGCCGCCTGCACGTGTGGCGCGTACCACCAGTAGGATTTATGGTCGTTAGCGTCACGCTGCCGTATCCACCCTCGACCAATCACCTGTACCGGCGGTTGCGCGGTCAGCTCGCACTGACGCCGGAAGCTCGCGAGTTTCGCCACCACGCCCGTTTGATCTGCGCGAGTGTGGTTGACCGGCCGATCAGCGATCCGGTCGCGGTTTACCTTCGCGTGTACCGTCCGCGTCGTGTCGGCGATCTGGACAATCTGCTTAAGGCCGTGCTTGATGCCTGCAACGGGGTCATCTGGGTCGACGATTCGCTTGTCACGGGGATTCACGCGCAACGGTTCGAGGATGCCACAAATCCGCGGGTCGAGCTGACCGCTATCCCCGCGCCAACGATCAGCGCCACCTACGACGCGCTGTACGATCACTTGCACCAGCTCCAGGCACTCACTGAGGCCACCACGTCACCAAGTGACGCGGTCGGCTAGCCGTCGCCGCTCCGCGTCAGTCAATCGCAGGTAGATCGTCGTCGTATCGACGCGCGCATGGCCGAGGTGGTTTTGCACCTCGGTCAGCGGCAGGCCGGTTCGCAAGAGGTGGACCGCCGCCCCGTGGCGAAAGTCAAGCGGTGTCGCCAACCGCGCACCGTCCGCACCGATCACGCGCACTCCGGCGCGGTCCGACGCACCCTGCACGATCCGGTGTACCTCTCGACGGCTGATCGGACGGTCGCCGCTGACGCGCGTCCTGAAGAGGTGCCCATCGTTGGCGCACCGTGTATCTCGTCCGAATGCCACGAGCGCACCGATCAAGTCGGGTGCCACGTAGACCAGTTTGGTTCGCCGACGCTTCGTGCGTTGCTTGAGATTGGTTAGGTGTAGCGCACCCTCGGCACGGTCAAGGTCGCACAGGCGAAGCGTCGCCACCTCGGACACGCGCCCGCCCGACTGCCACAGGACCTCGACGATCAGGCGGTCACGCGTTGTGGCGCACGCCGCCACGAGTGCGCGAGCATCCTCGCGCGTCACGTACGCGGGTGGTCCGCCCGAGCTGGCGCGTGCCACGCCGACGATTGTCGGCAACGGTACCGCGCGTTCCGCACGTTCTGGGACGTTCGGTCTTGCGAGTGTGATCGTGCCGTGTGTGCCTGTCACCGTGCCTCCCCCTTGATCGTTGCGAGTCTACGTCACACAATACGGATACGGTGACGTTAGTCCTCGTCCGCAACAAGTAGCAGAACCGCCAGACCGATCAGCCACCACGGAAACGCACGTGACGCCGTCAGGCTAGCCGGTAGCGACGCCTTCAGGTTGTCAACCGCGGGTCTCAGCGCCGCCGGCACGTAGTCGATCCTCGCCTCCCCGTAATCCGGCGCGACGGGCGCGGGTGGCGCCACCTGCACCTGCACGTTCTCCAGCCACTCCCGCGGGTCAATCGTGCCCGCGCCGTGAACGTCAACGACGGGTCGATCAGTGATCGAAAAGTGTAGATGCGGCCCGGTCGTCTGCCCCGTCAGTCCGACGCTGCCAATCACTTGACCTGCCGTCACCGGCCCGATCACGCGCGTGTCAGGGTCGCTGCCGTGACCGTAGTAGGCGGTGCGCGACCCGTCGAGACTGGTGAGGTACAACGCGTTCCCGGCAGTGGCGGACGAATACGGTCGCGTCACGCCGTCGAATACGGCGATCCACGGGGTCCCGAGTGCCGTCGGTAAATCAACCGCCCTGGTGCCGTCCCAATGCGCGGTCACTCGCTGCCGTTCAGGCAACGGAAACGCGCCGGCCGTTGTCGCCACCCTATTTGTCCGGAAACAGGCGCATTGATAGCGCCTTGACCTTGTCGGCCAAAGTTTGCAGTCGCATCCGGTAACTGATCAGCCGTCGTTGATGCGCTACCGTTGCACCGGGTCGTGCCGGTTTGGCGCGCTCGTACT
>Ga0207954_1000128_pt1 | contig 23297 bp, 19 predicted proteins | sample CryBogmetaGMA0M_FD_184547 | JGI IMG/M metagenome (GOLD analysis project Ga0207954, IMG submission 184547) | Freshwater microbial communities from Crystal Bog, Wisconsin, USA - MA0M (SPAdes) | ecosystem: Environmental > Aquatic > Freshwater > Lake | place: Crystal Bog, Wisconsin, USA | collected... | reverse complement strand
TGAGCAGGTCGACCCGAGTGACGACCAGGTCGCCGGTGAACCGATCGATCCGCACCTCGGCCGCCGCCGCCCCCTGCGTGTAATAGAAGAACGGGCTGCCCTGCCCCGTTGTGACATCGAAGCCCGCGATCGGCGTCGCATAAAAACCACGCGCCCCGAGATCGACACGGTCGCGGCGGGCTGCCGCGCAGAGTTCGCCGAAGGCGATCCGCTGATCCGGCCGTCGGATGTCGTAGACCCAGCCGCCCGCGAAACCGACGTCTTCGGGTGACGTCGCAAGGCCCTTCGCCGCGAACCTCGCCGCCGCCCAGTCCGCCATCCGCGCCCGGATCGTACGGGAGGCCTCCACCGCCGCCGCACCATTGAGATCGGTGCCCGCGGAGGCGGCGGTCGGCGAGGTGTTGCAGTTCTTCTCGGTGGACGTCGGCATCAGGATCACCTGCTCCGGCGGCAGGCCGAACTCGTCAGCCACGAGCTGCTGGATCTTGGTGTTGAGCCCCTGCCCCATCTCCGTGCCGCCGGTCGACACCTGCACGGTACCGTCGTAATACACATTGATGAGCGCGTTGCCCTGGTTGAGGAACTTCGCCGTGAACGAGATCCCGAACTTCACCGGCATCATCGCCAGACCGCGGAGCACGAGCGGATCGCGGGCGTTGGCCGCCTCCACTTCGGCGAGCCGCCGGTCGAAGTCGCAGCGGACGGCGAGCGTGTCGAGAATCTCGGGAAGGTGATTGCCCTTCACGATCTGGCCGTAGGGCGTGACGTTGCTGTCGCGGGTGCCGTAGAGGTTTCGCCGCTGCACGTCGATGGCCCTCACGCGAGGCCCTCGGCCACGGAGGTGCATGGCGACCTCCTGGATCACGCTCTCGGTAACCGCCATGCCCTGCGGGCCACCAAACCCGCGAAACGCGGTCGCAGGGGAGATATTCGTGAAGCAGACGCGGCCGCGAATCTCAACGTGGGGCAGCCAGTACGCGTTGTCGACGTGGAGCATCGACCGCTCCATGATCGATGTCGAGAGGTCGGCGGCCGCGCCGCCGGCCGAATGAAAATCAACCACGTAGCCGAGGATCCTGCCCTGGTCGTCGAAGCCCACCTCCCAGGCGGTGCGGTAGGCGTGCCGCTTGCCGGTGGAGGCCATGTCGTCCTCGCGGACGTAGACGATCCGGGCCGCACGACCGGTCCGCTTGGCCACGAGCGCGGCCATCACGGCGGGCAGCACGGCCTGCGTCTCCTTGCCGCCGAAGCCGCCCCCCATCCGCTTGCAGACACAGACGACCTCGTGCATCCCGACCCCGAGCACCTCGGCGACCACGTGCTGCGTCTCGGTCGGTCCCTGCGTGGACGAGAAAACGACCATCTGGCCGGACTCGCCCGGATGCGCCAGCGCCGCCTGCGGTTCCAGGTAGAGATGCTCCTGACCGAGATTGTGGAACACACCGGCAAGCCGGTGCGGCGCCGCCGCGATGGCGGCGGCAGCATCGCCCCGGGCGATCCGACGTGCGGGACCGAGGAACCGGCCGAGTTCAATCGCCCGCTCGATCGTGAGAATCGGCTCGGTGGCGTCGATGTCGAGCCGCACGAGCCGCCGCGCTTCGTCCACGGCGGCCTGCGTCTCAGCCGCGATCACGACCACTGGCTGGCCAACGTAGAGCACCTCGCCGTCGGCGAGCACGGGATCGTCCTGAAAAATCGGCCCCCACTTCCTCGCGCCGGGAAGGTCGGCAGCCGTGATCAGATCCACGACGCCGGGCACGCCCCGTGCCGCCGCGAGGTCAATTCCCCTGATCTGCCCGCTGGCCACGGGGCTCGGCACGAACCCAACCACGAGTTCGTCGCTCCGCCGCGGCAGGTCGGCGATGTAGGCGGCCGTGCCGGTGACATGCCCGATCGCGGAGTCGTGCGGGATCGTCCGTCCCACGCTCGGCACGTGGGCCTGCGGTTCGGCAACGGGCTGAAACTTCGCACCGCTCATGCCGCCCCCCCCGCCTGCTCGTGGAAGAACTTGAGGAGCACGGAGCGGGCAAGTTGGAGGCGATACTCGGCGCTGCCACGCACGTCGGTGAGCGGGCGGATCTCGCCCGCGGCCACGTCACCGGCGAGCCGGAAGGTCTCCTCCGTGAAGGACCGTCCCACGAGAAAGGCCTCAGTGGCCCGCATCCGCACCACCATCGGCCCCACACCGCCGTAGGCGATCCGCGCCGTCGCAATCCGGTCGCCGTCGCGGCGGACGAGGATCGCCGAGGTGAACGTGGAGATGTCGAGATCGCGGCGTCGCGATACCTTCACGAGCCTGAGCAGATCGTCGGCCGCGGGCAGTGGCATCCGCACCTCCACGAGCAGTTCGTCGGCGGCGAGATCGAGCTGCTTGTAGCCCTTGAAGAATCGGTCGATCGGCACCGACCGCGTGCCCTTCGCGCTGGCCAGTTCAAGCGTCGCCTCCATCGCGAACAGGACGGGCAGCGAGTCGGCGATTGGCGAGCCGTTCACGATGTTGCCGCCGAGCGTGCCGACGTGGCGGATCTGCGGACCGCCAAACGCCTCGAGCACTGCCACGGCCTCGCCGCACCGCTCGCGGCAGACGGCGAGCATGTCGGTCCACGTGGCCAGCGGCCCAGCGACGAGCGTCGCCCCGCCGGCCGACGGCCCGGCTCCTGCATCACCCTCGTGAAAGCCCAACGCCGTAAGGCGTGGGGCCGAAACGCTCGACGTCGTAGGTGCTGAGCCTGTGTTTCCGTCGTAAAAGCCCAACGCCGTAAGGCGTGGGACCTGCCCTGCCTCGACGACCGAGATCCTGCGGAGTTCAACCACCCGCGAGAGGTCGAGCCAGTGCCGGGGCCGCACCTTTCCCTTGTTCCACAGGACACCGAGATCGGTGGCGCCCGCCACCACGCGGGCCTCGGGCTCGCGGCGGGCGGCAAGCGCCTCGGCGAGCGTCGCCGGGCACGTCGCCCGCATCGGCACGCCATTGAGGTCGCCGCAGACGTCGAGCGATTCCCGCCGCCGAGTCGCCCCCTCGACGGCCCACGAGGCATCGGCGAACCGCTCCGCGATCCACTCGGCCTCCGCCTCCGCCCGCTCGGCCGCCTCGAAGATCGACACGTAGCCGGTGCAGCGGCAGAGGTTGCCGGAGAGCTCCTTTCGCCAGTCGAGTTCCTCGCCTCGGACCTTCGCGGCGCAGCCACCAACGAGGGCCATCACGAAGCCGGGTGTGCAGAAGCCGCACTGCGAACCGTGGCACTCGACCATCGCCTGTTGGGCCGGCGCACGGTCGCCATCCTTCGCGAGCCCCTCGACCGTAACGACAGCGCACCCGTCGAGCTGAAACAGAAACCGGATGCACGAGTCGATCGGCAGCCAGCGAGGCCCACCCGCGGCACTCGGCTCCGCGACGAGCACCGTGCAGGCGCCGCAGTCTCCCTCGGCGCACATGATCTTCGTGCCCACGAGCCCGAGCCGGTCGCGGAGGTAGTCGCTGAGCGTCAGGAAGGCGTCGCCGCCGCGGACCTCGCGGCGGCAGCCGTTGACCCAGAGAACAAGGTAGTCACGCATGGGGTTGTCGGAGGTGCAGGTTGTCAACCTGCACCGCTATGGCCAGTCTCGTGTTTCCGCAGGTGAACGACCTGCGGCTACGGGAAGCCGTTCAACGATCAAGCGTCATCATAGGCTCGTCACCGACACGCCTCCCACACCACCTTCCCCACCCGCGTCACCCGCCGCACGCGGCGGTCGAGCCTTGCGGCCGTGGCCCGCACATCGGCATCGAGCACCGCGAGGTCATGCCCCCAGTCGAGGCCCTCGTCACGGAGCCGGCGCATCGCCGCGGCGGCCGCGCCGTCGCCGCTCTGCCATGGCTCGAGGTCGCCCTCCGACATCGCGAGCAGGCCGCCGAGGATCGCCTCGCGGGCCGTCGCAGGCACCGGCCCTTCGCAGGCCACCTCGATGAACGACCACTCCATGCCCGCCGCAAACGTGCCCACGCGGTCGCCGAGCCCGAGCATCCGCGCCGGCGCCACCGTCACGAGCCGCAACGCCTCCTCCGGCGTGGCCGCCGACGACGAGCCGGCGTGAGCCTTCAGGAACTGCGCCATCTCGCAGAAGAGCGACGTCGTCGGCGAGGCCCCCACGTCGGTGCACAGGGCGTGCGGGATCCCCGCAGACCGGATCACGTCGAGCGGCATCACGCCCGAGCCGAGGAGCGTGTTCGACACCGGGCAGTGGGCGATCGACGAGGCCGTGGCGGCAATCAGGTCCACTTCCTCGGGCCGCACGTGGATGCAATGAGCCAGGATCGGCTCGCAGTCGAGCAGGCCGTCGCGGGCGTAGACGCCGGTGTAGCTGCCCGCATCGGGATAGAGCACCTGCTCGATGAGCGCCTTCTCGGCCTGCTGCTCGTCGAGGTGCGTCTGCATTCGCAGGCCGTGCCGCCTGGCGAGGGCCACGCCCTGCTTTCGAAGCGGGGTGTCGACGCTCACCGCGAACCGGTCGGTGACGATCAGCCGGCGGCCGAAGTCGTGGGCGAGGGCGGTGATGTCGTCGGCGAGCGACGGCTCATCGGTGCGGAGATACGCCGGACAGCGTCCATTCATGAGCACGAGGCCCACGCTCCACACATCGGGCAGTTGCTCGAGCGCGATCCGTGTGGCCCGCGGGTGCACCGTCATGTACGCCGCGCCGCCGACCACGCCATTGGCCAGCGTGTCGGTCGCGAAGTCGGCGACCACGTGCCGCGCGTGGGCCGGCCCCTCGCAGCGGCCCTCGGCAGGAAACACATTCTTCTCCAGGCTCGCGAGCAGACGGCCGCCGGGAGGATCGGCGCCGATGTTCTCCGCGAATCGGCCACGAATCGGATGCTGCGGAATGTGGATGTGGGCGTCGAGCAGCGGCGGGACGATCAGGCCCTCGCTCCGCGGCACCGCGGCGACATCGAGATTCAGCCGCGCCGACACCTCGTCCCACGCGCCCACGGCCACGATCCGGCCGCGGTCGTCTCCCACGAGCACGCCGTCGGCAAAGTAATCAACGCCCGCCGTCGGCGACGGGTTGAGCAGCGGGCCCCGGATCGCGCGCAGGCCGGAGATCATCGTCGCACCTCGCGCGAGAGAGGCGTGGGCCGCACGAGTTCGCCGCTTGCCGGCCCGATGGCGTGGCCGTCGTGCATCACCGTGCGGCCACGGACAAGCGTCCGTCGCACGCGGCCGCGGAGCATGCGACCGACGTAGGGAGAGAGCCGGTGCCGGTCGTGGAGATCGGCCGCGGCGAGCGGGGCCGCCTGCGCCACCTCCACAATCGCGAGATCGGCCACGCAGCCTGGCTCGACGCGGCCGCGGTCGCCGAGCCTGAATCGCTCCACCGCTCCGCGAGACGTAAGCCGCACGACATCGGCCAGCGAAAGGCCACGGCGAGCGTGGCCCTCTTCGAGCATCAGGCCAAGCGTCGCCTGGACGCCGGCGATGCCGCCCCACACGTCGAAGAAGTTTTTCGCCTGCTTCATCGACGCCGGCGCGGGCGAATGGTCGGAGGCCACGAAGGCCACGTCGCCGGCCTGCACACGCTGCCAGAGTTCCGCCTGCACCGCCGCGGACCGCAGCGGCGGGGCACACTTGGCGGCGGCCCCGATCCGCTCGACGTCGTCTTCGGTGAGGACGAGATAGTGCGGGCAGGTCTCGCAGGTGACATCCACGCCGCGTGCTCGGGCCTCGGCCACGAGCGCCACGCCCGCGCCGCTCGACACGTGCACGATGTGCAGCGGACAGCCGGCGTCGGCGGCCAGAGCGATCGCGCGACCGATCGCCTCCAGTTCCGCCACCACGGGCCGCGACGCAAGGTAGGCACGGATGCCGGTCCGCCCGGCTGCAATCGCATCGCGGGCGAGCGCCGCCGTGATCGCGTCGCTCTCCGCATGCACGAGCACCGGCAGGCCGAGGGCGGCGGCGACCTTCATCCCCTGCCAGAGCGTGGCATCGTCGGCGGCCTGGAAATCGTCGATGCCGCTGCCGCTCATGAAGGCCTTGAAGCCCGCGGCGCCGCGGTCGGCGAGCTCGGGCAGGCGGTCACCGTTGCCGGGCACGAGGCCGCCCCAGAGGGCGAAGTCGGTCCGAGCGACGCCGCGGGCCGCCGCGACCTTGGCGTCGAACGACGCCGCGTCGAGCGTGGGGGGGGAGGCGTTGAGCGGCATGTCCACGAACAGCGTCCCACCTCCCGCTGCAAACGCGGTTGAGCCAGACCGAAAACCTTCCCAGTCGGATCGGCCTGGGTCGTTGAAGTGAACGTGCGGGTCGACGACGCCGGGCAGCACGTGGCAGCCGGTGGCGTCGACGGTCTCCGTGGCGCTGCCGGTGATATCCGGAGCGACTTCGGCAATCAGGCCGTCGGTGATAGCAACATCGGCACGGATCGGCCCCGTTGGTGCAACCACCGTACCGCCGCGGATGACGAGATCCCACCGCATGCACGTGCCCTCGGAGCACAGGTTTTCAACCGGTGCTGAATCAACGCTCCCATCACCCTGGTGCAGGTTGCCAACCTGCACCTACGTAGCACAGGTTGTTAACCTGTGCCTGTGCCTACGTAGCACAGGTTTTCAACCTGTGCCGAATCAACCTGCGGCCCATCGACATTCTCAACTCCCGCGGTAGGTGCTGTAACTCCACGGCGAGACCAGCAGCGGCACGTGGTAGGTGCCCGCCGGGTCGTCGATCCCAAACACCACCGGCACCTCGCGGAGAAACCGGCAGGCATCGGCCGACCGCATCGCAGAAAAATATTCGCCGACGTGAAACGTAAGCCGGTATGTGCCCGCCACCACTGCCTCAGCCGCGAGCAGCGGCTCGTCGGTCCGGCCATCGGCGTTGGTGGTCACACTCTTGAGGTGCCGCGGCAGGCCCTCAGCATCGAGCCGGTGCAGGTCGATCCGCATCCCGGCCGCGGGGACGCCCTTCACCGTATCGAGCACGTGCGTCGAGAGCCTTGCCATCGAAGAGCCTCCAGGTGGCCACGAGTATACTGTTGCCATGCTTGCAGACGTGCCTCCTCCTGAAACCAACCTCCAACCACGCGACCGCATCGAGCGGGCCCGCGTGCGGGCGCTCACGCCACGCGAACGCCTCTTGGCGATGCAGCGACTCATCGATGAGGGATGGGCGCTGCTCCAAGCCAACCCCGAGGGGCTGGCCCATTTCCGCCGCCGCAACTTCAAGGCTCGCTCCGTGGGCCGACGGCCGGAGCCGTGACCGCATGGCACCTGATCTCCGCCTCATCGAAGTCCTCACCCGGCACCATGTGCCGTTCGTTGTCATCGGCGGGCATGCGGTGAACGTTCACGGCTCGCTGCGGGCCACCGAAGACACCGACATCCTCTGGATCCGGTCGCCGGATGCCGAAGCGAATCTGCTGGCTGCGCTCCGCGAACTCGACGCCCAGTTCATCGGCGACGAAATCGACCCGGCCACCGGCGTCGAACGGACGCATCCGGTCACCGAGTCAGTTGTTCGCTCTGGGCGGTTGATGATGCTCTGCACCACCGCCGGGTTTCTCGACCTGTTCGACTATGTCCCGGGATTCCCCGAGGAGCCGGTGACGACCGTCTGGAACACGGCCGTGAAGCTCGATGGCGTGCGGTTCGCATCGCTCGAGTGGCTCCGCCGGATGAAGCAAGCCGCCGGCCGGCCCAAAGATCTGCTCGATCTGGAAAATCTCGCCGATCTCGAATGAGCCGCAGGATGCATGTGCAGGTTGCCAACCTGCACCTACGCAAGAAGGGCGGCCCCGGGCCAAGGTCACGGCTCGCTCACCGCGTCGAAGAGCCGAAGCCGGCCGATCTTCCCGATCTCGGCAAGTGCCGTGGCCCGCTCCTCCTCGACCGTGTGACCAAGCCGCACCGGAAAAGCGGCGAGGATCGCGTCCTTGCGATGCTCGCGCGCGCAGATCACGAACGGGAAGCCGAAGCGGTCGCGATACTCGCGATTGAATCGCTCGAATGCCGCCGCCTCGCTCGCCGAGAGCGTGTCGAGGCCCGCGGCCGCCTGCTCCCCCGTCGAGGCCGCCGTCAGCCGGCCCTCGCGGGCCAGACGGCCGACGAGGTCGGGATGGGCACGGATCAGGGCGAGCTGCTCGTCGGATCTCGCGTCGGCCACCGCCTGCACGAGCGCGGCGTGCAGTGATTCCCGCGAGGCGAACGGCCGACGTGAAAAAGACCGCTCGGCCACCCACGGGGAGTGCTCGTAGAGCGGCCCGCAGACCTCGAGGAAGCGAAGCAGGTCGCAGGCGTTGAGTTCGGCAAGCGGGGTCGGCATCGCGACGGCCTCGGTCGGTTCTCAGAGAGTTTTCGGACGGCGTCAGTCGGGCAGGCTCTCCACGACCGCCGCGAGCAGTCGCGTGGCGGCGGCGATGTCGTCGATCCGGCTGAACTCGGCGGGGTTGTGGCTGATGCCGTCGCGGCTGGCCACGAAGAGCATCACCGTGGGCACGAGCGGCGCGAGGATCGCCGCATCGTGCAGCGCACCACTCACCGCCTCGGGCAGCGGTGCGATCCCCAGGCCGTCCGCAGCGGCGCGGACGCGGTCGGCCAAGGCTGCATCGAGCCGCACGGCCGGCAGGCTCTCCGTCCGCGTCACCTCGTGCTCGAGCCCCCTGCGGAGAGCAGCCGCCGCCACGAGGGCCTTGAGCCGCTCGTCACCGAGTTCGAGCGAATGGTCGTCGGGGGCTCGGAGGTCGATCGTGAACTCAGCGCGCGAGGGAATCACGTTGATGGCATTCGGCTCGACCGCGATCCGGCCCACCGTGGCCACAGCGTGGTCGCCAAGCAGGTCGGGAAGGCATTCGACCGCGGCCATCACCTCGGCGGCACCGGCGAGCGCGTCGTGTCGGTCGTTCATGCCGGTCGAGCCCGCGTGGTTTGCCACGCCACGCAGCAAGACGGCGTACTGCCGGCGGCCGGCGATCGCCGTGACGAGCGCCACGCGGCGGTCGTGCTTCCACATCGCCGGCCCCTGCTCGATGTGCACCTCAAGCAGGCCCGCGTAGTCGGCCGGCCGCAGACGCTCGGCCGCGAGTTGCTCCGCCGCCGCTCCGTGGTCGGCTCCGGCCTCCCAGTAGTTTTTATGCTCGTGGTTCCGCACCGCCGCCAGCGCCTTCGCATCGAGCGTGCCCGCCCAGCCGCGGCTGCCGAGCATCCCGAGGCCGAAGGTCGTGCCCTCCTCCTCGGCAAACACGATCGCCTCCAGCGGTAGGTCGTGCCGGCCATCCTCGTGGGCCGCCCGCAGCACCTCCAGCGCCGCCACCACACCCACTACGCCGTCGAAATCGCCGCCGTGGGGCACGCTGTCGAGGTGCGAACCCGAGAGCCAGACCCGCTGCGACCAATCGACACCCTTGGGCCGGGCGTGCACGTTGCCCGCGGCATCGACCCGCCAGTGGCAGCCGGCCTTCTCGGCCTCGGCTAAAAAAAAGTCGCGGGCCTGCCGCCAGGCCGGCGAGAACGTCGGGCGGTCGGAGCCGGAGCCAGGCGTGTGCGTGAATCGGCCGATCGTCTCGATGTCGGCCGCAAGGCGGCCCGCACAAACGGGCATGGCGAGTCCTCCGGGCTTACTTCCCGAACTCCCGCCGCCACTCGTGGCCCGTCTTCTCCATGGTGCCCTCGGCGGCGGTCCGCCGCATCCGGTGGAGCATCGGCATTCCGAGCGACCACTCCTGCATCCAGTCGCGGGCAAACTCGCCCCGTTCGGTCTCGCGGAAGATCTCCCGGATCGCCTCCTCGTTGATCACGCGGGGCCCGCGGGTGCGGATCGCAAACTCCGCCGTGCGGCTGCACCGCCGGCTGACGTATTCCTCGATGCCCACCTCATCCATCACGTCGATCACACTGCGGAGCGAGCGGATCGCCTTGGCGTAGGCAAAGCTCGGCGGGTAGCCGTTGTCGACCATCGTCTGGAAGCACATCTTCATCAGGTGGATCGCGCCGCCGTAGAGGATCTGCTCCTCGAAGTTATCGCCTTCGGTCTCGTGCTGAAACGACATCTCCACCACGCCGGCCCGCGTGCTCCCCACCGCCTTGGCCACGGCGAGGGCGATCTTCATCGCGTCGCCGGTGGCGTCGTGGTCCACCGCCACACAGCCGTAGATGCCCTCGCCCGCCAGATACTTCTGCCGCACGAAGTGGCCCGGGGCGTTGGGCACGAAGAGCACGGTGTTGACGTCCTTCGGCGGCTGGATCGCCCCGTAGAGCACGTTGAAGCCGTGGCAGAAGCAGACGGTCTTGCCGGCCGAGAGGTTGGGGGCGATCTCGGCCTTCCAGATCGGCGGTTGGGCCGGGTCGGCCAGCTCGATGAGCAGCACGTCGGCGAGTTTCGTGGCCTCGCCGATCGAACAGGCCTTGAACCCGTCGGCCTCGGCCTGCTTGCGGCTGGGCGACTCGCTCGCCGGCCGCGTGCCGACGATCACGTTCACGCCGCTGTCGCGGGCGTTGGCGGCTTGGGCCTTGCCCTGGATGCCGTAGCCGATCACGGCCACGGTCTTGCCCTTCAGCGGAGCCATGTCGACGTCGGCGTCGCGGTAGATTTTTTCGTTCATCAGTTCCTCGGAGAGTCAGCAATCAGACGGGGATCTCGCGGTTGACGTTTTTGTAATAGAGATACGTTGAGGACACGGGGCCCGTCGCGTAGAACGACTGTGGCACGTAGGGGCCCATCCAGATGAAGTCGTCTTTTTCCACTTCCATCCAGGCGTCGTCGAGGTAGTAGAGGCCCTTGCCCTGGAGGAACCAGAGGCCGTGCTCCATCACGTGGGTCTCCACGTAGGGCAGGCTGTGGCCCGTCTCGAAGGTGAAGATGTTCATCGCGAGGTCGTAGGGCAGTTCGTCGGGGATCAGCATCTGCAGCCTTGCCCCCTCGTCGCCCATGTACACGGTGCCCGGCACCTTGGCGGCATCGCCAATGAAGAGCCCCGGAGGCGTGACACCGGCAAGCGGCTCATACGCCTTGCGGAGCACGATCAGCCGGCTGTCGGCGGTGGCCGTCGCGGTGTAGCCCGACGTCGGCGGAATGAGGGCATAGCCGCCCGTGCCGAGCGACTGCCGCTTCCCATCGACGGCGAGGTCGATCCCGCCCGAAACCACATACAGAAAGGTCTCGACGCGGCCGTCGGCCTTCGCCCCGCCCTCCTGCCCTTTCTTGGGGTCAATCAGTTCTTCGACAAACGCCGCACCGAGCGCGGGCGACGCGAGCACGCGGGCCTCGACGCCGGGCCAGTGGGGCAGCCGGGAAAACGGATAGCCCTCGAGCGGAAACAGGGCATACCGCGGCCGAACGCGGGCGCGGCTGTGGAGGAGCTGATTCTGGGCCCGCATGCGACACCATCACTCGAAGGGAAGGACGTGATGGCGGGAGTATAGGTCGCTCGGCTTTTCCACACCAAACACTCGTCCAAGCCCAACGCCGTGAGGCGTGGGGTGCACCACCACCAGACGCCGCGTCCAGCGTGGTGCGCCCGCGGCCTCACGGGCGGTCACTGGTCACTTCGCCCACGCGGGCCGAGCTGTTTCGTATCGTCGACGCTCGCGATCGGGGCCGTGCTCGAACGTCAGCCGCCACGCATGGAGGCACATCGGAGGATCTGCCGGCGAGAGCGTCTGCCGAGCGCCCAGGTTCATGTCGGCCAGATAAACGGGATCGCCGACGATGGGATGTCGCAGATCCCAGAGATGCACCCGAATCTGATTCGTGCGTCCTGTTCTCGGCACAGCCTCCACGAGCGATTCACCGTTTTCAAGACGCGCCAGCACGTGAAACTCTGTCTCGGCCGCATCGCCCGCGTCTCGATCGACGACTCGGAAACCGTTTTTTGAGGGGGCGCGAGCGATCGGCTGGCGCGACGTCGTGTCGTTCCAGGCGGGGTGGCCGGCCACGCGGCAGAGATAGGTCTTCCCAGCCAGGCCGCGCTTGAACTGCGGCTGGATGGCCTTGGCTGCGTGGTGACTGCGGGCAAACACCACGAGCCCCGTGGTGTTTGCATCGAGCCGATGAGCAGGGGTGAGGTGCTCCCCAGGAAACGCACAGGCCAGGATCTGCGTCATGCTGTTGCGGTGAAACCGACCGCACGGGTGCATCGGCAAAGGCGCCGGCTTGTCGAAGACGACGTAGTCGTCTTCCCATGCAAGGATTCGGATCGCCGCGTTCACCTCCGGCTCGATCGTGTCGGGCTCGAGCCGAGTGAGGCGATGCCCGCCTCGGATGATGAGGTCGGCCGACAGCGGGCCGTCGCGATCTCGAAGGTGCCCCCGGCCGATGGTCGTGAGCCATTCCTCGCGAGCGATGTGGGGATGGCGATCGCACAGAAAATCGATCAGCGTCCAGCGGTCGTACCGCGCCGGCACGTTGAGGGGCCGCTCATTGGTGGCGGGTGCCGACCCGGGCAACGGATCACACGCCGCGGCGAGCAACGCTTCGCGCTCCGCGAGGGTGACCGCCGGCTGCTCGGCCGGCGACCTCCAACAGGAGGGGCACGACATCCCAGGCACATAGTGCTCCGACTGCTGGTCTTCGACGGTGAGCGGCTGCTGGCAGGCGTAACACTGGGTTGCCGCCGTTTCCTCGAGCTGCGGATTCAACGCCACGCGTTGGTCGAAGACGAAGCAGTCGCCGGTGTAATGATCGCCGCCGCACTCCTCGAAATACTTCAGGATGCCTCCCTCAAGCTGGTAGACCTGCTGAAACCCTTCCTGCTCCATGAACGGGCCCGCCTTTTCGCACCGGATGCCGCCGGTGCAAAACATCACGATCGGCTGCTGCTTCAGTTCTGGCGGGAGTTTCCGCACCGCCGCCGGAAAATCGCGGAAGTGATTCACGCCGATCGGCAGGGCGTTTTCAAAGGTGCCGAGCCGCACCTCGTAGTCGTTTCGGGTGTCGAGGAGCGTCAGGGGGCGCCCCTCGTCGAGCCACTTCTTGAGCTCCTTCGGCGGGAGCTTCGGCGACGTGTAATCGCCGGGCCTCACGCCTTCGATGCCGAAGGCGATGATCTCCTTTTTCAGTTTGACGAGCAGTCGGCTGAACGGCTGGTGGTCGCTCACGCTCTCCTTGGGGTCGAGCGAGGACAGCAGCGGGTCGCTGCGGAGATGACTGACGAGCAGGTCGATGCCTTCACGCGGCCCGGCCAGAACGAGGTTGATGCCCTCGGGACTCAGCAAAACCGTTCCCTTGAGGTGCTGCGACGCACACACCGCCCGCAACTCCGCACGCCGCTCAGGCAGCCGGTCGAGCGACGCGAACAGATACGCGGCGATGTTCACGACGGGCTCGAGCATTCGATCTCGACGAGCGGAGGCTATGTGGCCGACGTGCAAGCCACGCCCCCAATCGTAGCGAATGAATCGGAGCCGCACCGCCGCCAGGAAGCCCCGAGCGCCAGCGACGGGATCAGGCTTTACGGCCAGACAGACCGCAGCGACTCACTACGCCGAAACCCCTCGCTTCCGCTCGGGGCTTTGTGGGTTCAGCCGTGCAGCAGCTCGCGCCGACGCCAGAGAAGCATGGCGCCAGCGAGAGCGGCGAGCGACAAGGCCGACGGCTCGGGCACGGCAGCGATGCCAGACGCTCCCAACGGCGTGTTGTAGTTCCCAGTGTCGTAGAGGCCCGTGCCGAAGAAGTCGGAGGCGTCGAGGACGTCCACCACGCCGTCGTAGTTGAAATCGCCCTCTAGCCAGGTTGCTGGAAGCCCGGTGTCGTACTTGCCGAACGACAGGAAGTTGCTCGCGTCGAGGACGTCGACCTGCCAGTCGAGGTTGGTGTCGCCCGGCGCCGCGAAGGCCGCCGTCACCGTGCCGTCGCCGTTGTCGAGCCAGCCGACGGCCCGCGGGATACTCACGGCTACATCAGAGGCCGCCACGCTCGACGTGATGCCGCTCGTGCCGGTCCAGGAGCCGTCACCACGGCCAGCCTGGATGGCCGTCACGAGGTCGGCGGCGGACAAGCCGCTCGCCACGGTCACCAGTCCGTTGCCGAGGTCTACCAGGCCGCCGGCGTTGGGAGCGAGGCCGCCCACCGTGGTCTGCAGATAGGGCGCGAGCGACACCGTGCCGCCGGCGAGTGGCACGATCCTGCTCGAGGCCAGTGCCGCGGCGTTGGCGAGCTGCAGGGTGCCCTGCTGGACCGTCGTCGAGCCGGTGATCGTGTTGGCGGCGTTCACCACCAGCGTGCCGGCGCCCGTCTTCGTGAGCGGCGCGGTGCCGGAGAAGAGCGCGTAGCCCGCCTGGGCCTGGGTCTGCGTGCCGCTGGCCACGTTCACGGTGGTGCCAGGCGGGGCGGCGGGAAGGCCGGCAACCCGGAAGCCATACCAGGCATACGAGGTGGCGCCGGCGCCGGAGTAGATGTTGCGGTAGGCGGCCCCGTCAGACTGATCGCCATACCGCCACGAGCCGCCGCGGTAAATGGGCAGTTGGTTGCCGAACGAAGTCCGCGTGGCCTCGGTCCAGTTGTAGACGAGTCCCTCCGTATCATACAGGCCGTAGTAGCTCTTGGCCGTGGCGTAGGCCCCCACGTTCGTGAGGTAGTTGACGGAGGTGCTGAAGGCCGCTCCGGTCGTGGCCATCGTGTCGGCAGTGAGACCACCGCCCCCGTTGCCGTTGCCGATGTTGGCGCTCTTGCTGCCGCCGGCAGGGGCCACACCCACCGGAGCGATGTCGCTCATCACGCCATACTGCCAGTAGCCGCCGGTGCCGCTCTTCGTGGGGTCGTAGTAGGCCGCCTTGTAGTATTCGTTTTCGCTCGGCAGGAAGATCGTCGCACCGGGCGCCCGCGTCGGCGGCGTGGCGAACGAGTTGCCGGTAAACACCGCCATGTCATACACGCCGCTCTCGGTGCTGCCCGAGCCCTGGCCGTTGGCCAGCCAGTTCACGAACCGGGCGCCGGAGGTCCAGTTGATCCAGGTGGCGGGAAAGTTTTCCTGGCCGGCTTTCACGCTGTACTTCGCGCCGCTCCCCGCAGCGAGGTTGCGGTCGATGCCGCCGGTGTACGCGAGGCCGGCTGGATTCGCGTTCGCGTCCGACATCTTCGTGTTGAAGACCCTCAACGTGTTGCTCCCCGCGGGATCGACCGCATTGAGGAACTGCGTGTACTGCGTGTTGGTGACGTCGTACTTCGAGATCTGGTAGGTGTAACCGACTGAGCCGTAGCCCGTGGTGTAGTCGGCCGCCGACCCCTTGTTCATCACGAGCGTGTCGGGAGCGTTGCCGGGGTTGCCGACGGTCGCCCAGTCGAACGTCACCTGGGCCGTCAGCGGCCGGCCGGCCGACACCGCCACCACCAGCATGGCGGCCGCCAGACGCCGCACGACGTCAACATTTCGCTTGCTCATGTCAGGCATGCTCCTGTGAAATTCGCGTTCCTGTCTCGCCGTCACTCGTCTTCCTTCACTTCGACGCCCACCTTCCCGAGCGCCTCGATCAGCTTCGCTTCCTGGGCTCCCACGAAGGCCGCCGCCACTTTACCTTCGCGATCGATGACATAGAGCGTCGGCAGCCCCGGCACGTTGTACTTCTGCCCGGCCACGCTCTCGGCGGAGCCCTTCTCCGCCGGATCGAACGCGAACGTGAAGTTGTATTTCGTGCCGCGGTTGGCGTCGATCCACTCGGCGAACGAGTCCTTGTCATCGTAGACGTTGAGGCTCAGCACCTCGACATTCTGGTCTTTCACCTTCTGGTAGAGCTTTTCCAGCCCCGGCATCGACGACAGGCAGGGCCCGCACCAGGTGGCCCAGAAGTCGAGAATCACGACCTTGCCCTTGAAGTCGGCGAGGCTCAGCGGCTTGCCCTCGGGCGTTTCGACGGTGAACGCCGGCGCGGGCATGCCGGGCTCCAGGAGCGGCCGCACCTCGACCGGCTTCTGAAGCGAGGCCACGTCGCTGCCAGGGGGAGCGACGGGCGTGATCATGAGTTCGGCCCCGCTGATCGAGGGGCGGGCCGTATACCACTGGCCATCGATCCGGAAGGGATCAGCGAGGTTGAACCGCTCGGGCGAGCGAAACTCCTTATCACCCTCCTTCGACATCAGTCCCTTGAAGGTGCCATCGCCGTCGAGGTCCACGCAAAGCTCCACCATCCGCCGTGTGAGATCGCCCTTCGCGGGCACCGTGAACAGGCCGTCGTTCGTGTGTTCCTTGAGCACAAACGCGTATTCCTTGCCGTCGGCCTCGGGCGTCTCGCCAAACTCGGCCTTCCCCTCGCGGCCCGAGATCGCGGCATAGGAAAAGCCGTTCGCCTCGGGACGACGGAAGATGAAGATGCGGTAGTCGCCGCTCTCCGCCTCCTCCATGGGAGTGCCCCACGACACCCGCACGGGCCGCGTGGCAAACTCAACGTTCGCCCCGTTGATCTCGCGGGTGACGTCCCACTCGCCCGTGCCGTCGTCGGAGAGGTCGCCGTTCTGGTTGGAATCGATGTAGAGCCGGCTGCCGTCCTTGGTCGCATCGAGGGCGACAAGCGTGTCGCTCTTCGGACCGTTGCCGAACCGCAGGAGGCCGTATCGCGGCGTGCCGTTATACGCGGGCTCCTTCGTCACGCCGGCCGGCTTCGTGGCGGCGAGATTCACGGCGGCGGGCATGTAGCCCATCCGGCTCGCCTTGAGTCGGTCCATGTCGAGGGCGGTGGGGTTGAGCGTGAGGCGGGCCTTGACGGGATCGGGCAGATCCTCGTCGGCGGCCGGCGGGGCGGCGTAGGCAGCGGTCGCGGCAATGGCCCCGGCGAGGCCGCAGGCGAATCGTCGCAGCGTGGACTGATTCGGGAAGTGAAGCATGCGATCCTTTCGGCAGGTGCCGCGATGGGGCTCGATGGATACCGACACGACGCGGGCCTCGAAGCCGCTGATCAGCCTCGAGGCCCGCTGTCGTCTGGACGAGACGAGGCGTGCGTCAGGCCTCGAGGCGGCTGCGACGCCGGCGCCGCCACGCGGCCGCGCCTCCGATGACGGCGGAGGCCGCGAGGACGGAAACCGTCGGCTCGGGCACGGCGGAGACAGCACTCACCGTCACGAGATCTAATCTCTCGCTGCCGCCCGAAGCTGCGGAGCGGTTGTAGCCGGTGACCGTGTTGGTCGAGTCGAGGCCCGTGAACGACGACACGTAGCCATTCGCGCCGCTCGTTCCGCTGTAGGCCGGATCAAACGAACCGACGATCGCAAACACGAAATTCGCGTTGTTTTCGTAGCCCTGGCCGGTCGGCAGCGTGAAGGAGATGTTGTCCACGAAGCCGGCAGCAAGCGGAGTCGGCCAAGTCGTGCCGCTCGTGTTGGTGACGGCTGGCGTCAGAAGGTTCCCAAGTGTGCCGCTTCCGATCGTGCGGAAGTCGATCAGTCCCGTCGAGTTGACGTTGACCGTCGCCGTGCCACTGATGGCCGTCGCTTGAGTCGTGCCCGTGTAGCCGGTGACGAGTTGGCTGATCGACGAACCGGTGCCGCCGCTGGGGGCCGAGAAGCCCGTCGTGCCGCCGGTTGTCGAAACGAGGATCTGCCAGTACCGATCCGAACGGAAGCCGACTGTCTGGCTCCACGAGAGCTTGACTGCCTGACCGGGGCTCATGCCCGTGGTGTTAGCGGAGAACCACACGCCAATGGAGTCGTCGAGGGTTGAGATCAGCGGAGGATTGACCGTGAGCGCACGGTTATAGGACGTTCCCGAGATCGTGGTTCCGGAATCCACCAGCGCGCCGTTGTAAAGGATGCTGCTCAATGGGGCGGCAGGTTGCGACTGACCATAACCGCCAATGGTTCCCGTGCCGACAACAGTCGCGTACGGCGTGAGGTTATTGAAGTTCCACTGCGTGATCACGGTCTGGGCCGAAGCCGTGGAACCGAACACGCTCAGGCCAATCGCGGCGATTGCGAGCGTCCGAGTTGCAAGGGTTTGCATAAAAAAATTCTCCTTCGTGAGTGACTCTGTGACGATCCAGTTGTTCTGTGAAATGTTTAGCGCGGGGGTCAACCTTTCACACGCTATCAAGTCACGTAAAGCGTTCAAGGCGGTTTGGTGAAAAAGTGACGAATCGGGCACAGGCAGGGACGAATCGGGCGCGCTTGGGACGAATCGGGCACAGGTAGGGACGAATCAGCGGCGCACGAATGCTCGAGAGGCGGTCAAGAGCGAGGAGGCGTCGCGGTGCGCGGGGCGCAGCGAGCCCTGCAGCACTAGCCATCGCGAGGGGGCAGCCACCCCTTGAGGATGCCGAGCGGGTTCGCGTTGCATCAGCGATGTCGCCGCGTGGGCGGTGCGGGCGATTGCCTGCAACTGGCCGGAAAAGCCGCCTCCCCGCCAGGAAGCCACGAGCGCCAGCGAGTGGATCCACCGTTGTGAACCGCCACGCCCATTTCTCTAACGACGCTCATCCCCTCGCTCGCGCTCGGCGGGATGCGACAGGCACAGGTTGAAAACCTGTGCTACGGGAGGCGGGGCGGGAAGGCACACAGGTTGAAAACCTGTGCTACGGGGAACGATGCAGCGAGGGGCTGCCCGTGCCCTGGTGCAGGCGTTGCTGACCAGCGCAGCCAGGATGGCGAAGCGCAGTCAGCATCGAGCGAGCGCAGGGCAGGATGCCCGTAGTGAGCGTCCGGCGACAGGGCATGGGCAGCCCCGAGCGTGCGGCCAAGAAGGACGCAGCAAGCGAGGCGGGATAGGCACACAGGTTGAAAACCTGTGCTACGGGGAACGATGCAGCGAGGGGCTGCCCGTGCCCTGGTGCAGGCGTTGCTGACCAGCGCAGCCACGACCAATCCGCCTGCGGCGGATCGGTGCCCGGCGAAGCGCAGTCAGCATCGAGCGAGCGCAGGGCAGGATGCCCGTAGTGAGCGTCCGGCGACAGGGCATGGGCAGCCCCGAGCGTGCGGCCAAGAAGGTCGCAGCAAGCGGGGCGGGATAGGCACACAGGTTGAAAACCTGTGCTACGGGAAGCGAGGCGGGAAGACACACAGGTTGGAAACCTGTGCTACTTAGACGGCGAGGGTGGTCTCGAAGTCGAGCAGCTCGACGTCCGGGCTCATGAATCCGGGCCGGATCTCCTCGACGCGGGCGAGGTCGGTCGAGAGATACTTCTTGTTGTCGTCGCAGAAGATGGTGGCCACGGTCGAATCCCAGCCCTCCCGCTCGAGCACCTGCAGGGCCCCGAGCAGGTTGGCCCCCGACGAAATCCCGACGCCAAGCCCCAGTTCGCGGGCCAGCTTCTGGGCCATCAGGATCGCGTCACCGTCACTCACCTGGATCACCGGTGCCAGCTGGTCGAGCCGAAGGATGCCCGGGATGAACTCATCCGACACGCCCTGGATGCGGTGCCGGCCCACCTTGTGGCCCGTGGAGAGCGTGGGCGACTCGGCAGGCTCGAGCGGATACACGCGGGCCTCGATGCCTTCGCGGGCAAAGGCCTCAGCCACGCCCATCACCGTGCCCCCCGTGCCGACGCCGGCCACGAAGGCAGCGGGCACGAGGCCGAGCTTGGCGAACTGCGAGATGAGCTCAGGCCCGGTCGTGGTGGCATGCGCCTGCACGTTGGCCTGATTGTCGAACTGCCGGGGCAGAAACACCCGGCCGAGGTTTCGGGCCAGCGTCTCGGCACACTCGATGCTGCCGAGAAAGCCGCCGGCCTCACGCGACACGAGACGGATGTCGGCGCCGAAGGAGCGGATCACCGCCTTTCGCTCCTCGCTCATCCAGTCGGGCATGAAGATCACGACCGGGTGCCCGAGCGCGGCGCCCAGCGCCGCGAAGGCGATGCCGGTGTTGCCGCTGGTCGCCTCGACGATCGTGTCGTCGGGCCGCAGGGCCCCCTGCTCGATGGCCGTCCGGCAGATATGGAAGGCCATCCGGTCTTTGATGCTACCGGTGAGGTTGAGGTATTCGGCCTTCGCATGCACGCGGCACTCCCGGCCGCGATAGCGGAGCCGCACACTCACCAGCGGCGTGTCGCCGACCATGCGGCGCAGCCCCTTGAGCCGGCGGGTGCGGATGTCGTCGTGGATGGTGGGAATGGAGGGCATGGGGCGATCCAAGCCGGACGGCGTCACGGCAGGTCGCCGACCTCGCCGCCGGCGGGCGTGACCGACGACCAGAAGATCGCTGGATCAACGTCGCCAGAAACGCTGCGGACGCTGGCATCGAGCATCCCGATCGTGATCGTGCCGGGATGGGAGCCTTGGAGCCGCAGGCCGTCGGCGTCGGCCACGGCCGGCTTTTCCTGGAATGGCGGCGAAACGACGTCCGACATCGCCCCCGTCGCCTGAGCGTTGAAGCCGTTGCTCCACGCTCCCGTCTGGCCTGGCGCGATCGACTTGGCGGGATGGTTCGCACGGCCGAGCGGCGCAGCCGCGGTCGTCTCCGGGTGGGCGAACGTGGGGGCCTTAGCCCCGGTTCGGGAACTGTACTGCGACACCACCGTCGCCCCGTTCGCGACCGCCCGGGAATAGGACTCCGCGAGCGAGATCGTCTTCGACGTCCCGTCCTTCACCTTGCGGAGCATCGGGTTGTCGGAGTAGAGCGCGCCATTCGAGAGATAGGTCACGGTTCCCGGGATCGCGTTGTTGCCGCTGAACTCCTGGGCCACCAGGTCTTTCGTCGGATCCGACGCGCAGTTGAATGTCGGCACGAACGGCAGTTTGTTGGTGAGCAATGTCGAGACGCCCGTGAACGTCTGCCGCAGCGTCTCGTCCTCGGCGTACGACATGATCAACACGTGCAGCGGATAGGTCGATGGCGTTCCACCCGACGATGTCGTGCCGCTCTTCACCACGTTCGAGAGCGCATCCGGCAACTTCTCCCGCTTCGCCGTCGAGTAGTTCATCACCGCCAGGGAGATCTGCCGCACCTGGTTGCCGCACTGCGTCCGCCGCGCCGACTCGCGGGCGCTCTGCACCGCCGGCAGCAGCAGGCCGATGAGCGTCGCGATGATCGCGATCACGACGAGGAGTTCGACCAACGTAAACCCGCGGCGCGTTTGGCAAGCCTCCGCGCCACACCCCATCTGCACTCGCCCTGGATTCTGCATGGAATGCACCTGTCGCGGACGGCTCCAAACCACTCCAATTGTTCACTGCCTCAGTAATCTATACTCGACGTGTTCCGCGACGCAAACCCCCAGTTTTCCGGCATCCCGTAGCCGCGGGGTGCGCGACGCCCGACAGTCGCCTGCGAGCCCACCATGACGTCGCTCACGCACTTCGCAGAACTCGTCCTCGGCACGATGCTTGCGCTCCTGCCAGTAACGAATCCCCCCGCCTCCGCCCCGGCGTTCCTCGCACTGACCGAGCGGATGACACCGTCGCGGCGGATCGCCCAGCTGCGGGCCGCCTGCTGCTACATGGCGGGGATCCTCATCACCTTCCTCGTGGCCGGATCGCTCATCATGCAGTTCTTCGGGATCTCGATCCCGGGACTCCGGATCGCCGGGGGCCTGATGGTGGCCGGCATCGGGTCGGGGATGCTCACCGGCTCGGCGGACCGGCGGCCCGCCGACGGCGGCGACGACACCGCCGACGGCGACCGCGACATCGCCTTCTCGCCGCTCGCCATGCCGATGCTCAGCGGCCCCGGCTCGATCGCCGTCACCCTCGGCCTCACCTCGCTCGCCAAAAACTGGCTTGACTACACGGCGATCGCCGTCGGCATCGTGGTGGTGGCCCTGATCGGCTACGCCACCCTGCGGCTCTCGGGATCGATCGTAGCGGTCATCGGCCGGGCGGGAATGAATGCCCTCACGAAGGTGATGGGATTCCTTCTCCTCTGTATCGGCATCCAGTTCATCGTCAACGGGGTGCTGGGCATCGCCACCGACCCCGCGATCGTCCGCAGCATCCGCGACGCCGCCGCCCCCTGATCCGCTCCGTCATACGGGTCACACGTGATCTTCGCGAGTTCACGAGGCTCGGGGCCCCTCGTAGCACAGGTTGTCAACCTGTGTGTCTTCCCGGTTCGCATCGTCCCCAGCATGTGATTCCGGAAGGGGGAGCAGCCGGATCGGAGGCACGCGCAGAAGCCGGTGCGACGTGTGCCCCGTGGCGGTCGCTCCGAAGCGTTTGAGCAGAGAACTCACACGTCCCGCCGGCGCCGAGCATGTCGCCGGCCGGCTGCGGTGGCCCTCCGACTCGCGAGGATCACGTGCGACGCGTAAAAGCCCCGCCGCCCGCCGTCATCAGCCGCGCCGGGCGCGGCGCAAGTCCTCGAGCTCCAGCCGAAGCGGAGCCCAGTAGATACGGTCGGCCTCCCGCTCGCGATCCTCCTCGCCACGGAGGGCGGTGGCGAGTGCGCCGGCATCGCCAGCCAGGGCGTGCGTGAGCAGCGGCCGGGCGGCCGACTCGGCCTGAGCAGCATGAGCACCAGACCGCGCGACCTCGATCAGCAGCGACGGCGTCCGCAGTTCCTGCAGCCAGAACGCCAGCCGGACGGAGTCTGCCTGAGGACCGCAGGCGGCATAGTCTGCCTCCATCAGTCTCGCAATCATCGGCCAGTCCTTGTCGCGCTGGGTCTTCTTGGCCGTCACCAGATCCGGAAGCGCGAGCACATCGATCGGCCCGTCGTCGGTTTCGATGGTTGATCGCCGCTCCCAGAGCGGATCGAAACCCGGGAGCCCGCGAATCCTCGCCATGACGTCGAGACGCATCCCCTCGACCCCGGCCGCATGGCAGCGAAAGTGGACGGAGTGCCCCGCTTCGAGATGACGCTTGTCGAACGGAGGGACCGCGATGACGTCTGCCCGCAGTTCCCTGACGGCCGAGCCGAGGCGATCGAGGTTGTCGTCGTCGGACAGCACGACGACATCGGTGTCGCGGCTAAACTCCGCCGCGCCGTACAACACGCAGGCCTGACCGCCCATGAGGAGCGAACGCACGCCGTTCCTCCTCAGAGTAGAAAGGACTTTGAGAATCGGGCTCGGGGTCAAGGGATCCTCCCAGTTGCAGGTAGGTCTGCCAGAGCTTGGACGACGCCTCGAGCCGCTCCGCCGGGGTCATGGCGTACCACTCCGCCCATTCGTCGCCGACGAGAAGGCGCCAGTCGATTTCGCGTGCTTCTTCGCGTGCTTCCATGAGGAACGATTCTACCGCGCCATGCCGCGAAGCCGGGAGTCGCTGACAAACGCCGAAGCCGCATGGACAGGGCCACGTCGATAGCCCACACTTCAAGGGTCGTCCCCGAGCGTCCGTCCTGCCCCCACCAGAGCGACCCGCCCGCCCCATGAGCGTCTTCGTCTTCGGCCACCGCAATCCCGACACCGACGCCATCTGTTCGGCCATCGCCTACGCCGACCTCCTCCAGAAGACGACACGGCCCGACGC
>Ga0207954_1000125_pt1 | contig 23516 bp, 20 predicted proteins | sample CryBogmetaGMA0M_FD_184547 | JGI IMG/M metagenome (GOLD analysis project Ga0207954, IMG submission 184547) | Freshwater microbial communities from Crystal Bog, Wisconsin, USA - MA0M (SPAdes) | ecosystem: Environmental > Aquatic > Freshwater > Lake | place: Crystal Bog, Wisconsin, USA | collected... | reverse complement strand
GTCGGGGCGTGTCTCCGGGGGGCGGCATGGCGGGCGATCCTGCGGGACGCGGCGGGCGGCACGGACGCCGGGGCGGCGGGGCGGCTATACTTCGCGGCCGCGGTGCGGGGCGTCGCCCGCCCCGCCGGAACCCTGCGTGACAATCGTATCGCACAGGCGGCCGCGAGAAAGTCCACCGGTTCTTCCACAGGAGTCGATGCCAACGATGGGAAGCGCGCTCGAGTTCACCGATTCCAACTTCCAGAGCGATGTGCTCAGTTCCTCGGTTCCCGTGCTCGTCGACTTCTGGGCGCCGTGGTGCGGCCCGTGTCGGATGATCGGCCCGGTCATCGAGGAGCTCGCGGTCGAGAACGCCGGCACGTTCAAGGTGGGCAAGGTGAACGTCGACGACAACCAGCGGCTCGCGATGACGTACAACGTGGCGAGCATCCCCACGATCATGATCTTCAGCGGGGGCCGGCTCGTGCAGCAGCTCATGGGGGTGCAGCCGAAGGCGAAGCTCCAGCAGGCGCTCGACGAGGCGAAGTCGGCCTAGCCATCCGTGGCCGGGCAGGCCCACGGCCGTCAGTGGGCCCCGACGGGTTCGAGGAGCGCCTCCCTGCGGCCGACCTCCGAGCCGCGCCAGCGCTCGACCGTCGCGTCGTCGACGAAGTCGGCGAGATCGACGCTGCCCACCGGCTGCCGCAGTTTCTCCACGGCCTTGGCCTCGATCTGGCGGACCCGCTCGCGGGTCACGTCGAAGATCGTGCCCACCTCCTCGAGCGTGTAGCTGTAGCCGTCGGCGAGCCCGAACCGCAGCCGGAGGATCTCCCGTTCGCGGTAGGTGAGCCCGTCGAGGGCCTTGGCGATCGACGCCTGGAGCGACTGCTGGTTGACGTCGCGCAGCGGGTCCTCGTCGCGCCGATCGCGGACGAAGTCGCCCACCGCCCCCTCCTCGGATTCGCCGAGGGGCTGATCGAGCGACACGGGCCTGCGTGACATGCGGCAGATGCACTCCGTCTCCTCGACCGGGAGGCCCGACTTCTCCGCCAACTCCTCGAGCGTGGCCTCCCGGCCGTGCTCCTGGAGGAACAACCGCGACACGTTCCGCATCCGGCCCATGGCATCGACCATGTGCACCGGCACGCGGATCGTGCGGCTCTGGTCGGCGATCGCCCGCGTGATCGCCTGCCGGATCCACCACGTCGCGTAGGTGGAGAACTTGAATCCCCGCGCGTGCTCGAACTTGTCGACCGCCCGCATCAGTCCCGAGTTGCCCTCCTGGATGAGGTCGAGGAACGTGAGTCCGCGATTGCGGTACCGCTTGGCGATCGAGATCACGAGACGGAGGTTGCCCGCGGCGAGGTCGCGCTTCGCCGCATCGTAGCGGTATTGGAAGTCCTCGAGTCGCGCGAGCCGACGCTCGAGGGTCCGCCGGCTCTCGCGCGTGGTGAGGAGGATCCGCCGCTGCTCGAGGAGGAGCGGCCCGCGGGTTCGCTGGTCGCAGGAGGCGGCGGCCGCCTGCTCGCGAATGGCGTCGTACCGCTCGGCCATCGTCCGCAACTGCTTGAGGAGGGGATGGAGCCTCTGGATCCGCAGGTGCATCTCCTCCACGAGCCGCACCGCCTTATTCCGCTGCCGCACGAGCCGCCTCCAGGCGGCGCGACGCGCCTCGAGGGGCGTGCTTCGCGACATGGCCGTGCGGAAGAGCCGGGCCTTCTCCTGCTCGATCCGGCGGAGCGTCTCGAGATTCGGGCCGAGCCGGCGGAGGAGCCGCTTCTTTTCGCCGGTATTGGTGACCGAGACCTCGATCGTGCGGTCGAGCCGCAGCGTGCCGGCCCGCACCCGCTCGAGCAGCTGCAGGGCGCCCGCGAGGATGAAGTCGTTGGCCAGCAGCGTGCGCCGGAACCGCCGCCGCCAGCGGTCGATCTCGCGGGCGTGGGCGACCTCGGTGTCGCGCGACAGGAGCGGGATGCCCCCCATCTGCAGCAGGTACAGCCGGATGGGATCGTCGATCGCGGCGGTCGGGCGGCGGGGGGCCTGTCCCTTGGCGGGCTTGCTCGCCTTCGGGGGCCGAACGGGCTGGCGCCGCGGGTCGCGAGTGTCTTTGACGGAGTGCCGCATGGTGTCTTCCGGCGTGTCGTGACGCTCCCGGCCCGCGCAGGACGCACGGGCACCGCAGGAGGGTCGCCGGCCAATGACGATGCACGTGCGATGCCAACGGGCATGCGGCGGCGGCGGGATGCCCCTTGATCGCATGATTCGGGGCGAAAACCGCGATTCCGCCCCCCGCGCCCGTTCCGGCGGACGCGGCCGGGTGTCGCCCGGCGGCGACATGCGGCCGTACGGCGTCGACAGGATGCAACGCGGCCCGCGGGGTGGCTCAAGATCACGGCGATCACGGCACGAATAGCCATGGGCGGTGGTCCACCCGGGAGCGATATACTCCGACCGTGACGGTCGTGACGGTCGCACCGGCCCGGTGCCGTCGTGCCGAGACCGCCGCGCCGGGATGTTCATGAACTACGTGCTGCTGGCACTCATTGCGCTGGTGCTCATCCTGGGGCTCGTCGCCTTCGGCGTCGGCCACAAGCGGTGGAGCTGGGGCACGGTCATCGCCGCGTTCCTCGTCCTCCTCTCGTCCGTCGGCTATCTCTACGTGGCGGCGCGGATGGCGGCGTACGAGTGGTCGTGGACGTCGCTCGTGCGGGCCAAGCAGGTGCAGCTCGCCCGGCAGCGTGATGCCCTCGCGCCCGATCCGGCGGCGGGCAGCCGGCTCAAGGAGGTGCCCGGCGAGAAGTCGCTCGTGCAGCTCGCCGACGAGCGGGCCCGCTGGCAGCGGGCGCTCGATCGCATCGAAACCTGGCGGGGGAGGTCGTGGAGCAACGCGGCGTTCCAGCCGCCCAAGTCCGACGGCGAGGCGGGCAAGGTCGAGGTGCCCGTGGCGGCGGCCGCGCCGCCGGCCGAAGCGGCCGACGCGGCGCCGGCCGAGCCCGCCAGACCGGCGGCGCCGCCGTTCGATCCGGGATCGATGGTCTATCTCTTCGAGGACGTGCCGGCCCAGGACGGCGGCCGGTACCTCGGCGAGTTCCTCGTGCGCGAGGCGGCGTTCGACGCGGCCTCCAACCGCCACGTCCTCACCGTCGTGCAGACGGAGCCGCGGGACCCGTACGACACCGAGGTCTGGGGCAGGAACTACGACGCGGTGACGGTGTACGAGAACCTGCCGGCCGATCGCTGGCTTGCGTTCATGAAGACCGACCGTGCGAAAGGGGACGAGGGCGTGATCGTGCCGGGCGTGATCGTGCCCGTCGCCAGGCGGCCGATCGACGAGGTCGAAGCCATGATCAACAAGCTCGAGGGCTACCTCGCCGATGTCGAGAAGCACCTCGAGGGCGAGCCGATCACCGACAAGGACGAGTGGGACGGTATCCGCGCGCGGCTGGCGGACGGCGCGGAGCCGCCGGGCACCTACTGGGCGAAGGTGCGGTTCAAGGAACCCGTCACGGTGGCCGAGGGGCTCGCCGACGAGGAGGCCAAGCGGAGCTTCGAGACCGACGAGGTCGCCGAGTTCGACCTCCAGACGGCCTTCGATCTCGCCGGCAAGGGCACGGTCGAGATCGAGTCGGTCCGCTACCGGCGCCCGCTCGCCGACGCCCGCACGGCCATGCACGGGGCGCGGATCTTCCGCGGCGGCGCCGGCGGCGATGTGGACACCGGCATCACGGCCGACGGCGTCGCCGGCCTGCGCGCCGCGTTGCGGCAGGACATCGAGAGCCTCGAGCAGTCGATCAAGAGCCTCGGCAAGAGCAGGGAGAGCATCGACGAGGAGATCAAGGTCACCCGGGATCGCCAGACGAAGCTGACCGAGGACCTCGAGTCGTGGACGCGGGATGCCGCCGCGGCGAAGAAGACGGCGGCGGCGTTCGAGGCGGAGTTCGACCGGACCCGCGGCCGCCTCGCCGCGGCGGAGAAGGTGATCGTGGCGCGGGCCGCCGAACTGCGGCGGGCCGTCGGATCGCTCGTGGAGCGGATCGACGCGGTGGCCCCGCCGGCCGCCCGGCCCGCGGTCGCCACACCCTGACGACGCGGCCCGGCGGCCTCCGGCATCGACGGGGGCGGCGGGCGTCGGCTACATTCTCGGGGTGCCTTTTCCCGGGCGTTTTCGGCCCCGCAGGACCGTCCCATGAGAACCGCCGCCTCCGGCCACACGAACACGCACCGCCTCCGCAAGGCCGTGCATCACAACAAACTCGCGAGCAAGCGGGGCGTGCTCGAGCGGATGTTCACGCTCTGGTTCCGCGGCTTCGTCTACAACCAGATCTGGGAGGATCCCCGGGTCGACGCGACGGCCCTGCGGATGGGTCCCGACTCGAGCATCCTCACGATCTCGAGCGGCGGCTGCAACGTCCTCAACTATCTGGTGCACGAGCCGAAACGGATCGTGGCCATCGACCTCAACGCCAACCACATGGCGCTGACGCGGCTCAAGCTCGCCGCCCTCGAACACCTGCCGGATTACGAGTCGTTCTACAACTTCTTCGGCCACGGCCGGCATCCGGCCAACGTCCCGAACTACCAGCGCTACCTGCGGGACAGGCTCGATCCCCAGACCCGCGCGTTCTGGGAGTCGACCGACTGGCCCGGCAAGACCGTCGGCCCGAAGCGCATCAACTACTTCAAGACCGGGCTCTACGAGAAGGCGAAGCTCGGCCAGTTCTTTCGCGTCACCCACGGCCTCGCCCGGCGCATGGGCCGCGACCCGACGGAGTTGTTGCGGGCGCGGAGCGTGGCGGAGCAGGAACGGATCTTCGACGAGCGGTTCGGCCCGTTGTTCAACAACCGGCTCGTGCGCTGGATGGGTCGTCAGCCCGTGGCCGTCTACAGCCTCGGCATCCCGCCGAGCCAGCACGCCGCGATGCTCGAGGAGCAGGACGGCGACGGCAGCAAGCTCTTCGACATGTACCGCGAGCGGCTCCGCCGGCTCGGCTGCGGGTTCCCGCTCGACGACAACTACTTCACCTGGCAGGCCTTCGGCCGCCGCTACGACCACGAGGGGCGCAGGGCGCTTCCCGACTATCTCAAGCGGGAGAACTACGAGAAGATCAAGGCGGTGGTCGGTCGCGTGGAGACGCACGTCGCGTCGCTCGCCGACCAGATCCGCCACGAGCGGCAGGGCAGCCTCAACTGCTTCGTGCTCCTCGACAGCCAGGACTGGATGCCGCCGCCGGTCATCGACGAGCTTTGGACCGAGATCGCCCGCGTGGGCGGCCCGCACACGAGGGTCATCTTTCGCACCGCCGGCGAGCTGTCCCCGATCGAGAAGGCGCTCTCGCCGGCCACGATGGCCCGGTTCCGCGCCAACACCGCACTGGCCCGCGAACTCCATCTCCAGGACCGGTCGGCGATCTACGGGATGTTCCATCTCTACGAGATGACGGACGCAGCCGCGTCATGAGCGAGACCGCCGCCGACCCGGCAGCCGCGATGGACCGGATGTACCGGCTCACGAGGCACGTGTACGACCTGACGCGGGCCTACTACCTGCTCGGCCGCGACCGGATGCTGGCGAAGATCGCCACCAACGCCGGCACCGCCACGCTCGAGGTCGGCTGCGGGACGGCACGGAACCTGATCAAGCTGGCCCGGCGGCCCGAGCCGGGGCTCCTGTGCGGCCTCGACGCGTCGCAGGAGATGCTCGACACCGCCGCCAGGAGCATCGCCCGGGCGGGCGTCCCGGCCGGCGGTCACGAGCGGATCCGGCTGCGGCAGGGGCTCGCCGAGCAGCTCGACGCGGCGACGATGTTCGGCCGCGACGAGCCCTTCGACACGATCTTCTTCTCCTACTGTCTCTCGATGGTGCCCACGTGGCCCGGCGCGATCGAGGCGGCGCTCGCCAACCTCAAGCCCGGCGGCCGCCTGCTGATCGTCGATTTCTGGGACCAGAAGGAACTGCCGGAGGCGTTCGCGGCCGGTCTCAAGCGCTGGCTGTCGCTCTTCCACGTGCACTACCGACCCGAGGTCCACGACGCTCTGGCGGCGCTGGGGACGTCGGGCCGCTGCGACGTCACGTTCGAGTCGGTCGCGCGGCGATACGCCTACATCGCCTCGATCCGCAAGCGCTAGCCGCGGAGATCGTGCCGTGAGTGACGCGTTCCTCGCCCCCGCCGCGGTGGATGCCTGGCGGATCGCCCGCGAGCGCGTCCCGTGCGAGAGCCGCTTCTGCGAGTGTCCGTCGGCGAGCGACGCCGGCCGCTACAGTTTCACCTATGTGCGCGACGACCTGGGGCTCGTCTACCACGACGTGCCCAAGGCGGCGTCTTCGTACATACGCCGCGAGTTCTTCGACGACGACAACGCGTTCTCGATGCGGAACCCGACGGCGGGCCGTCGCTACTTCAGCTTCACGGTCGTCCGCAATCCGTGGGACCGCATGGTCTCGAACTTCGTCTTCTTCTGCCGCTCGGAGCACCGCGAGCTGCGGAAGCGCCAGTTCGCCTCCCTCCACGCCGCGCCCGTGGCCGACTTCGCCGAGTTCGTCGAGATCGCGGCCCGGCGGGCCAACCACCACTGGCAGCCGCAGGATGCCTACGTGCCCGAGGGGCTGGACCTCGTGGGTCGCATGGAGGACCTCGACGACGCGGTGCGGCGGATCTGCTCGGTTGTCGGCGTCGCGCCGAAGCCCGTCTACCGCGTCAACACCACGGAGCACGAGCACTACTCCCGCTACTATGACGACGCCACGCGGCGGCGCGTGGCGGAGATGTACCGCCGCGACATCGAGCGGTTCGGCTACGAGTTCGAGGATCACCGCTGACGGCGGACGGACGGCCCGCGTTGCCGTGAACCATCCATGACCATGCGCATCGCCCACATCGTCAACCCCGTGCTCGTGCCGCCGGACTCCGACCTCGGCGTGGCCCAGCCGGTCACGTTCGAGACGATGCGGCTCGCCCGCGACGCCGCCGCGGGCCGCGTGGAGGTCGACCTGCTCACGGCCCAATACGCCGAGGACCGGGGGGCGGTGCCGGCCGGGTTTCGCACCACCCCCGACCTCGAGCGGTCGCTCCTCGATTTCGGCACGTTCGCGAAGCCGCGGAAGCTGCCGCTCATCGCCGACATCGTCGATCGGCTCCACGCCGCATCCGACGCCGACTATCTCGTCTATACGAACGTCGACATCGCCGTGCTGCCGTTCTTTTACGTGGCGCTCGCCGCGATGATCGACGAGGGGCACGACGCGCTCGTGATCAACCGGCGGACGATCTCCAAGGACTACACCGTCGTCGCCGACCTGCCGCTGATGTTCGGTCAGGTCGGCAGCCCGCACGGCGGCCGTGACTGCTTCGTCTGGCGGCGCGAGGTCACGCCCCGGTTCGTCTGTGGGCGGACCGTGATCGGGCAGGGGGGGATCGGCCGCGTGCTCCAGATCAACCTCGCGGCCACGGCGACGCGGTTTCGCGAGTACGAAGACCTGCACCTCACGTTTCACATCGGCGACGACCGCACGTGGGATCGCCCCGACCAGGACGACATCCGCGCCTTCAACTGGGCGGAGCTCGTGAAGGTCGTGGACGCGATCCGCACCCGTGGCGACCTGCCCGATCACCCCGCGGTCGCGTCGTTCCTCGCCCGTCGCGGGCTCTGACGGCCCGCCGGCGTCGCCGCCGCGAGGCTACGGCAGCAGGAACACGAGCCCGGTGACGGTGGCCGCCTCGACCGCCATGCCCCGGCAGCTGATCGGAATGGCGGGCACCATCCACGGGGCGCAATCGCCCGGGCGGTAGTAGCCGAGCGGGTAGACGCACTCCCACGGCAGCTCGACGCCCATCTTGTAGGGCAGCACGGGCAGCGTCGTGAAGAAGTGGGCCGCCGAGAAGAAAGGGTCGGCGAGCGGGCCATGCGAGTGGCCGTACCGCTCGAGCTGCCAGTCCTCGAAGTAGAGCGGCTTGTGGCAGTAGCCGGCCGCCTTCCACGTGAACGTGGTCGTGGCGAACCGCCGCGGCTCGAACGTCTCCCCCTCGAGGCGGCACTCGCACGGGTAGTCGTTGCCGGGCCGACCGCTCACGGCGATGTCGAGGCCGATGTCGGCGAGCTTGTCGTTCCGGAGCCGCTCGAGGGCCGCGCGGCAGTCGCCCGACTCCGCCGCACAGGGTTCCTTGCGGGCCGGCGTGTCGTCCTCGGCGGCATCCGCATCGCGCTCGGCATCCGCGGCCGCGACGGTCTCGACCGCGGCGGCGTCCTCGCCCGCGAACTCGACCCCGCCCGTCTCCTCGTCGCTCGCGCCGAGCACGGGCGCCACGGCACAGAGGGCCACCTCGGGGGCCTTGAGAAAGGTCCGCCAGCCCTCGGCGCCGGCCGGGGCGGCGGCCAGCCAGGCCGCGACGGCCGCCGCGAGCCAGGCCACGGCCGAGAGCCGGTCACTCCGGCTTGGCGTGCTCCGCCGTGTAGTTCGGGGCTTCCTGCGTGATGACGATGTCATGGGGATGGCTCTCGCGGACGCTCGCGGCGGTCACTTGGATGAAGCGGGCGTCGGTCCTGAGTTCCTCGATGGTCCGCGTGCCGCAGTAGCCCATCCCGGCCCGCAGGCCGCCGACGAGCTGGTAGACGAACACGCTGAGCGGGCCCTTGAAGGGCACCCTTCCCTCGACTCCCTCCGGAACCAACTTGTCGCCGCCGCGGCCGGTCGCCTTCTGCCGGTAGCGTTCGCTCGATCCCTGGACCATCGCCCCGAGCGATCCCATGCCGCGGTAGGCCTTGAACGTTCGTCCCTGGTAGAGGACGGTCTGTCCGGGGCTTTCCGCCACACCCGCGAGGAGGCCGCCGATCATGACGGCGTGGGCTCCCGCGGCGATCGCCTTGGTGATGTCTCCCGAGTAGCGAATGCCTCCGTCGGCGATCACCGGCACGCCGGCACGGGCCGCCTCCTGCGCCGCCTCCCAGACCGCCGTGATCTGGGGAACGCCGACGCCGGAGATGACCCGTGTGGTACAGATCGACCCGGGACCTATCCCGACTTTGACTCCATCCGCGCCAGCCTCGATGAGATCGCGACAGCCTTCCCGGGTTGCCACGTTCCCCGCAACCACCTCGATCTCCCAGCGTTTCTTGATTGCCGCGACGGTCTCGATCACGTTGGCCGAATGCCCGTGGGCGCTGTCGACGACCAGCATGTCGACGCCCTTGGCGATCAGGCCCGCGGCCCGGTCGTAGTCGAACACCCCGACCGCGGCCCCCACCCGGAGCCGGCCCTGCCGGTCCTTGCAGGCGTTGGGGAACCGCTTCATCATGTCGATGTCCTTGATCGTGATGAGGCCGGTGAGCAGCCCCCGCCCGTCGACGAGCAGGAGCTTCTCGACCTTGTTGGCCATCAGGATCTTCTCGGCCTCGTCGAGCGACACGTTGCCGGTCGCCGTGACGAGCCCGGACTTCGTCATGATCTCCGCGATGGGCGTCTCGCCGCTCTCGAGGAAGCGGAGGTCGCGCCGCGTGATGATGCCCACGAGCCGCCGATCCTCCGTCGTGATCGGCACGCCCGAGATGTTGTACTGATCCATCACGTCCCGGGCCCGGGCGACGGTGGCGGTCGGGGGGAGCGTGACGGGATCCATGATGATCCCGTTGGCGCTCCGCTTGACCTTGTCGACCTCCTCGGCCTGCCGGTCGACCGGGAGGTTCTTGTGGATCACGCCGAGGCCCCCCTCCTGCGCCAGCGCGATCGCCATCTCGCTCTCCGTGACCGTATCCATCGGGGAGCTGACGATCGGGATCTGCAGCGTGATGCCGCGGGTGAGCCGCGTCCGCACGTCGACGTCCGCCGGGACGACCGCCGAAAACCGGGGAACGAGCAGCACGTCGTCGAACGTGATGCCGGTGGCGACGATTTTCCCGTCCATGAGGCTCTGGCTCCTTGCTGGAAAAGCCGGGGATTATGGGGCCGCGCCGCCGCCGACGGCAACGACCGCCCGGCGGCGGCCCGCGGGGCCCGGGTTTCGGGCGGTTTCGCCGGCCGGTCCCGCCGCACGGTGCGCCAACGTGTCCTAGGTTTGAGGTATCCAGCCGATCCGGCACCCGCCGGGGGCTTCCTCGTCACCCGCGACCCATCATGCGCTTTCTCGAAGAATCCGCCCCGACGCCCCCCGCCGGCCCCGTGCTCCGCGCCGTTCCCGCCGTCCACGAGAAGCCCGCCGAGCCCGACGGGGCCGCGATGGACGCCCACCTCGCCCGCAGCCGCTACGGCCGGTTCACGCTCACCGAGGCCGTGCGTCCGGGCTGGCAGCTCGACGTGGTGCCGCAGGCCGGCTTCCGTCACGACGCCTACGTCGATCCCCACACCGGGGCCCGGATGCCCGCGGTCGTCGCCGCCGTTTCCGGCGAGGACCTGTTCGCGACCTTCCTCGAACTCCTCGAGCCGCTCGGCGACTCCTGCGACGTGGTGCTCGAGTCCTTCCACGACGACGCGGGTGTCCCGCGGGAGCTCGTGCGGGAGGGGGTGGAGCGGCTGGTGCTCGAAAGCGTGCTCTGGGAGTTCGAGGATCTGCTCCTCAACGACGGCTGCACGGCCGTGGCCGTGATGCATCCCGAGCTCTCGCTCGAGGTGCAGCTCGACACGCACAAGCTCCTCGTCATCTATGCCCAGTCGCGGCAGCCGTTCGAACGCATCCTCCGCGACCGGGGCCTCGAGCGGAACGACCGCATTCGCTTCATCTCGCAGGGCGAGCACCTGCACACGTCGCACGCCCGTCACGCCCGGCAGTTCGCCGAACTGGCCGCGCGGCTCGGCGCCGACTGAAGCGACCAGCCCGCGACATCGGCCTCGGCGCCCCCCGGGATGGCAGCCGTTTTTCTCCCCGGTCCGGCGATCCACCGACGCCTGCCGTGCTACCGGGGTCCGACGTCACCGTCCGCCCGGCTGACGATGGCTGCGAGCACGGCCGGCGCGATCGAGTCGTCGATGGGGCGGACGGCGCCGTCGCAGCCGACTGCCTGAACGAGGCCGCCGGCGATTCGCGACCGGGGCTTGAGCGACCGCTCGAGCGGCGTGCCGCCCGAGCCCATCCCCCAGGCGGAGTAACGGGCGACGTCGGAGACGTAGGGCCACGAGTAGCGCGGCGTCTGCCAGGTGGCCCCGTCGTCGGTCGTGTAGTCGCCGCTCTCCGCGACCATCAGCGTGGCCGAGGTCCCGTCCCGCACCTCGGCGAGCCGCACCGGCTTGGAAGCGACGGTGACCGCGTAGGCTGAGTCACCGTCGATCCAGCCAAGTCCCTCGGGGATGAGCACGCCGTCGAAGTCGACCGCGGAGACCATGGAGGCGAAGTACCAGCGGTCGAGTCGCAGGGCCGCGTCCGGGAAGACGGGGCCATGACCGACCAGAGCCGCGAAGTCGAGCCCGCCAGGCGCGTCGCATCGGCCGTTGTAGAGCTTGACCCGCGCGTCGACCACCTCGGCCGGCTGATCCTCCGGCCGGCAGGCGAGGCAGAAGGTGTCGTAGATGGCCGCGAGCGCCGGCTCCTCGACGTACCCCATGATCGAGATGGCCCACGCCTGCGGGCGGACGGCGCCGTCGATCTCACCGGCCGCGTGCGCGTGGGTGTGCTCCTTGTGCGACACGATGCCCCGCCGGGGACGGCCCGACGCGAACGGGAACGCCCGCCTGGCGTCGTGGTGGGAGAGGATCGCCAGTCCGACCTGCCGCAGGCTGCTTTGCGACTCGGTCCGGGACGCGGCCAGGCGGGCCTGTTGCACCGCGGGCACGACGAGCCCGATGAGCACCGCCAGGATCGCCACGACGACGAGCAACTCGACGAGGCTGAAGCCTCTCCGCCGGCTCGTTCGCGTGACAGGATGCATGGGATGGCCGAAGGGGACGACGTCAACGGTACTATCGGCGGGAACCGTCCACGAATTCCCTCCGGCCGCCCCGCGCCGGCAGGCCTGGCGGCGCCGGCACGTCACGGCGGCCGGGATCGGCGGAACTCCTTTTTTCCGCGGCCGAAATGGGCTTGAGGGACCGCGGCGGATTCCCGACCATCCCAGCGTCGTTCGGTTCCGTCGCAACGCCGCAAGCCCCGGCAGGTCTGGATGTCGCCGCGCATCGGATTCATCGTGCTGGCCGTGGCCGTCCTTGGCGGAACCGCGCTCCGCGGCCAGGAGCTGCTGCCGCCCCCGGCCGCCGCGGCGTCGACACCCCTCCCGGCGCAGCCCAACCCGTTCGCGCCGCTGCCCGAGGGTGCGGTCATCGGCCCCGCAGGCCCCATGATGCCCGGGCCGCCCCCGGCGCCCAAGAACGCCGTCGTCATCCCGCCGCTCGACGCCGAGCTCGTGTGGACGAAGATGGTCGACGTCACCGACGACTTCTTCAAGGTGCAGTCGGAGCAGCGGGTCGTGTTCGCCAACGGCGTGCCCACCGAGGGCCGCATCGACACATTCCCGCAGACGGGTGCCACGATCCTCGAGCCGTGGCGGGCCGACTCGGTCGGCTGGGGCGAGCGGTGGGAGGCCACCCTCCAGTCGATCCGCCGCATCGCGACGCTCAGGCTCACGCCCGACGCCTCGGGCTGGCGGGTCGAGGTCGTGGTCAACAAGGAGCTCGAGAACATGCCGCGACCGATGCGGGCCACGACGGGCGGCGCCTCCTTCCGCAACGACGACTCGCTCTACCGCTACGGCACGCCGCTGCCCACGCTCGGCCAGCAGATCGGCGACCAGCCCCGGCCGGTGGCGAGCCCCACGCCGAACCTCGGCTGGATTCCCCTCGGCCGCGATCCGCGGCTCGAGCAGAAGATGCTCGGCCGCCTGCTCGCCAAGCTCGGCGTGCCCGCAACGCCGCAGGCCGAGCCCTACTATCAGCCGCCCGAGGCGGCCGGGGCGGCGCCCGTCCAGACGGCACCTCCGGTGCCCCAGGGGCCCGTCTACGGCGCGCCGATTCCAGCCGAGCAGTTGCCGCCGGGGGCCGCGATCGCCCCGGGACCGCCCGTGCCGATCGAGACGCTGCCGATCCCGAAGTGAGCGGCCGCCGTGACGTTCGGCTGCTCCCCGAGCGCGGGCCGGTCACCTGCATCTCACCCTGCGGTCACGCGCGGGCCGTGGGCGTCACTCGTCGGTGACGCAACCGCGTGACGCGGGTGCCACGCAACGGATGTACTTCGCGAGGATGCCCCGCGTGGCCTTGAGCGGCGGCGTCTTCCACCCGGCCCGGCGGCGGGCGAACTCCTCGGCGGAAACCTCGGCGTCGATCGAGGCCGTGTCGGCGTCGATCACGACGACGTCGCCGTCCTGCACGAGCGCGATCGGCCCGCCGTCCTGCGCCTCGGGCACCACGTGGCCCACGATGAACCCGTGCGAGCCGCCGGAGAACCGGCCGTCGGTGATCAGGGCCACGTCGTTCCCGAGGCCCGCACCCACGAGTGCCGAGGTGGGCGTGAGCATCTCCGGCATTCCCGGCCCCCCCTTCGGCCCCTCGTAGCGGATGATCACGACGTCGCCGCGCTTGATGGCGCCGTGCTCGAGCGCCGCGAGCATCGCCTCCTCGCTGTCGAACACGCGGGCGGGACCACGGAACCGCGAGCCCTCCTTGCCGGTGATCTTGGCCACCGCCGAGTCGGGCGCGAGGTTGCCGTGGAGGATCGTGATGTGCCCCGTCGGCTTGATCGGCTTCTCGACCGGCTGGATGATCTTTTGCCCGGCGGCGAGCCCCTTGCTCGTGGCGAGGTTCTCGGCGAGCGTCTTGCCCGTGACGGTGCGGCAGTCGCCGTCCATGAGCCCCTTGTCGAGCAGGTACTTCATCAGGCCGCTCGTGCCGCCGATGGCGTGCAGGTCCTCCTGCACGAACTTGCCGCTCGGCTTGAGGTCGGCGAGGTAGGGGATCCGCCGGGCCACCTTCTGGAAGTCGGCGGGCGTGAGCTCGACCTCCACCGCCCGCGCCATCGCGATCAGGTGGAGCACGGCGTTGGTGGAGCCGCCGAGCGCCATGATCGTGACGATGGCGTTGTCGAACGCCCGGCGGGTCATGATGTCGCGCGGCTTGAGGTCGATCTCGAGGAGGTGCCGGACGGTCGCCGCGGCCTTGACGCACTCCTCGCCCTTCGCGGGATCCTCCGCGGGGATCGAGGCGCTGTCGGGCAGGGACATGCCGAGGGCCTCGATCGCGGTCGCCATCGTGTTGGCCGTGTACATGCCGCCGCAGGCGCCGGCCCCCGGGCACGCGTGGCGGACGATGTCGGCACGGCGGCCGTCGTCGATCCGGCCGGCGACATACTCGCCGTAGCACTGGAACGCCGAGACGATGTCGAGCGTGGTGCCGTCGGCGAGGTGGCCGGGGCGGATCGTCCCGCCGTAGACCATGAGGGCGGGGCGGTTGAGCCGGCCCATCGCGATGAGGCAGCCGGGCATGTTCTTGTCGCAGCCCGGGATCGCCACGAGCGCGTCGTACCACTGGGCGTGCATCACCGTCTCGATCGAGTCGGCGATGATGTCGCGGGAGGGGAGCGAATAGCTCATCCCCTCGGTGCCCATCGAGATCCCGTCGCTCACGCCGATCGTGTTGAACCGCATCCCCACCATGCCGGCGGCGATCACGCCCTCGCGCACCTTCGCGGCCAGCCGGTCGAGGTGCATGTTGCAGGTGTTGCCCTCGTACCACATGCTCGCGATGCCGACCTGGGGCTTGTCGAGGTCGGCGGGCTGGAGGCCGGTGCCGAGGAGCATCGCCTGCGAGGCCCCCTGCGACCTGGGCTGCGTGATGCGGGAACTGGTGCGGTTCAAGGAGCCCATGCGGCGCGATTCCCCGGGGGACGGTCTGTGGGATGGAACGTGGTCGCGGCGCGGGAGGCCGCGCAACGGCCGCAGGATAGTATGCTGCCCCCGCGTTTGAAAGCCGCGGCCGCCCTCCACCCGTCACCATGCCCCCCGCGTTCATCTACTTCGACCTCGGCAACGTCCTGTTCCACTTCGATCGCGACCGGGCCATGCGGCAGATGGCCGCGGTGGCGGGGGTCGATGCCGCGATCGTGCACGGGATCGTCATGGAGGGCGGGCTCCAGCGGGCGCTCGAGCGCGGGGAGATCGGTTGGCCCGAGTTCCACGCCGAGTTTTCCCGGCGCTCGGGATCGCGGCCCGACGCGTCGGCGCTGGCCCGCGCGACGAGCGACATGTTTCACCTCAACGTCGGGATGCTGCCGGTGCTCGCCGCGTGCCGGCGCCGCGGCGTCCCCACGGGCATCCTCTCGAACACCTGCGACCCGCACTGGCGGTTCCTCGCGTCGGGGGCCTACGCGATCCTGCCCGGGAGCTTTCGGGAGGTGGTGCTCAGCCACGAGGCCGGGGCGATCAAACCGGAGCGGGCGATCTACGAACTCGCCGCCGCCCGCGCCGGCGTGGAACCGCATCGCATCTTCTTCTGCGACGACCTGCCCGTCCACGTGGAGGCCGCGCGGGAGGCGGGCTGGGACGCGGAAGTCTTCGAATCGGCGGCCGCGCTCAGCGTGCAGCTGGACCGCCGCGGCCTCGCGCTAGGGCTCTGAGCCGCGGGCCGCGACGAGGCGGGCGAGACGGCCCTCGTCGAAGCGGCCCTCCATCGCCACGACCCCGTCGATCTCGAGGACCGGCACGCGGAGCCCGAAGCGGTCGCGCACGGCGGGGTCCGCGTCGACATCGACCACCACGACGTCGGCGCGGGGCAGGCCGAGCGCGTCCTCGGCGACTTCGCAGAGGTGACAGCCGCGACGCGAGTACAGCACCCAGGCCACGTTTCAGGTACCATTCGACGGTGCGGCCGCCCGTGCTGCGGGTGTGTTCCCGCGGGCCGCGGCCAGATTGTTCCACCCGATGTCTGTCCCGGTCCAGACCCTCGACGAGTTCCTCCAGGTGGTCCGCCGCAGCGGACTGGTGGAGGAAGACCGCCTCGCGGCGATCGTCGAGCCGTGGGCCGGCGAGGCGGGGCCGCCGCCGGAGCCGCTCCTCCAGGCGCTGATCGACGCCGACGTCCTCACGCGGTGGCAGATCGACCAACTGCTCAAGGGCCGGTACAAGGGTTTCACGCTGGGCAAGTACCGGCTGCTGCGGCTCCTCGGGGCGGGGGGCATGAGCAGCGTCTACCTCGCCGAGCACGCCACGCTCCACAGCAAGGCCGCCGTGAAGGTGCTCCCCGTCAAGCGGGTCGAGCAGACCTCCTACCTCGCCCGCTTCGAACGGGAGGCGCGGCAGTCGGCGCGGCTCAGCCACGCCAACATCGTCCGCACGTTCGACCTCGACACGGCGGCCGGAATCCACTTCATCGCGATGGAGTATGTCGACGGCATCGACCTCCACGCGAAGGTGAAACGGGACGGACCGCTGCCGGTCCGCGAGGCGGCCGACTACATCCGGCAGGCCGCCGTGGGCCTGCAGCACGCCCACGAGGAGGGCCTCGTCCACCGCGACATCAAGCCGGCCAACCTGATGCTCGACACCCGCGGCACGGTCAAGATCCTCGACCTCGGGCTCGCGCTGGCCTACGGCGACGAGGACGGGTCGCTGACCCGGGAGCACGACGAGAAGGTGCTCGGCACCGCCGACTACCTCGCCCCCGAACAGGCCACCGACAGTCACACGGCCGACCGGCGAAGCGACATCTACTCGCTCGGCTGCACGCTCTACTACCTCCTCGTCGGCAAGCCGCCGTTCGCGACGGGCAAACTCGCCGAGCGGCTCCAGGCGCATCTCCACAAGCCCCCGCCGAATCTCCTCGATCAACGTCCCGACGTGCCGGTCGCGATCGCCGATCTCTACTTCCGGATGCTGCAGAAGCATCCCGACGGGCGTCCGCAGACCGCCCAGGAGGTGGCCGACGCGCTCGGCACCTGGCTGGCGAACACGTCGCCCGGCGCGGCAGCCCGTGCCGAGCCACCGCGGCGCGGGCTGCCGCGCCGCTCGGCCAGTGGCGTGGTCGAGCCGGCGGCGGCGGTGGTGAAGAGCGGCCCCGGCAGCGGCGGGGGGAGCGGCGTGCTCCCGGCGAGCAACGCGGCGCCGGTCGCGGCGCGGCCGTCGTCTCCGCGCCCGGGCAGCGGGCCGATCGCCACCTCACCGTCGAGCGTCGTCCGTCGGCAGCCGCTGCCCCGCGCGGCACCGCGGCCCGCCGACGAGGATTTCTCGTCGCTGGTGCGCATCGAAGCCTCGGCGGTGCCACCGGCCGGTCCGCTCGGCGGCGCGGCCGCACCGCAGAAGCCGCTCGAGTTCGGCGGCCTTCCGCTCGGCTACTGGATCATCGGTGGCGGCTGCCTGCTGCTCGCCCTCGTGCTGGGAGTCTTCGTGCTCATGAAGGGCACCGGCTCGAAGGGCGCGGGCTCCCGGAACCCGGGCGGGGCGGCGAAGGCCCGCAAGGCGGCGCCGGCGGAGAGCCCGCTCGACCGGCTCAACCGACCTTCCACGGACCGGTAGCCAGATCGTCGAGCCCGCCGCGGTGGGTGAGGTCATAGTCGAGCGGCGTGAGCGTGACCGCGCCGGCGGCCAGGGCCGTCACGTCCGACTCGAGCGGCGAGGGGGGCGGAGGCGGCTCGTTCGTGGCCCAGTAGTAAGCCCGGCCGCGCGGATCGATCCGTCGCTCGAACGCCTCGCCGTACCGGGCCACGCTCATCGGCACGACGCGGAGTTCGGGGCTGCCGGCGAGCGCCCGGGTGGGGATGTTCACGTTGAAGAGGCTGCCGGCGGCGGGCTTTCGCGCGAGCAGCCCGTCGATGACGCCCAGGGCGATCTCGGCCGCCCGCGGATAGTCGGCGTGCTCGTTCCATTCGAGCGAGACGGCCACGCTCGTGATGCCGAAGAAGGCCCCCTCGATCGCGGCCGCCACGGTGCCTGAGTAGAGCACGTTGATACCGGCGTTGAGCCCGCTGTTGATGCCGCTGACCACGAGATCCGGCCGCCGCGGACAGAACTCCGCGATCCCGAGCTTGACCGCGTCGGCCGGGCTGCCGTCGACGGCCCAGCCCCGGCGGCGGTCGCCGTCGAACACCTCCTTCGCCGTGAGCGGCGTGAGGAACGTGATCGCGTGGCCGACACCGCTCTGCTCGGTCGACGGGGCCACGACACTCACGTCGCCGAGGCGGCGCAGCGCCCGCTCCATGGCCGCCAGGCCCGGGGCGAAGATGCCGTCGTCGTTGGTGAGGAGGATCAGCATGCGGCGGCACTATAGCAAGGCCGCGGCCGGCCGGTCACGCCCCGCGGGCCGGTTCGGGCCGGAAGGTTCGCGACCCGGGGCCGGCCCCCCTATACTCTGCCGTTTTTCCCGAATCGGCGACACGCCATGACACGCCCTCCCGCCGCGGCGACCCCCGCGGCCTCCCCGCGGCCCCGGGCCGCGACCCACGCCCAGCAGTCCGAGCGGGTGCTCGTCCTCGACTTCGGTTCGCAGTACGCGCAGCTCATCGCCCGCCGGGTCCGGGAGCAGCACGTCTACTGCGAGATCGTCCGCCACGACCTCACCGCCGACCGCATCGCGAGCCTCGCGCCACGGGGGATCATCCTGTCCGGCGGCCCGGCGAGCGTCTACGAGGAGGGGGCGCCCCGGTGCGACCCCGGCATCTTCCGGCTCGGCATTCCCGTGCTCGGGATCTGTTATGGCATGCAGCTGGCCTGCGAGGCGCTCGGGGGCCGCGTGGGCCGGGCGCAGGCCCGCGAGTATGGCCGCGCCGTCTGCGAGGTGCTCGAGCCCGACACGCTCTTCGCGGGCGTGCCGGCCCATACCGAGGTGTGGATGAGCCACGGCGACCAGGTCGACGGATTGGCGGCCGACTTCGTGCCGCTGGCCCGCACGGCGACCTGTCCGCACGCGGCCGTCCGCCACGCCACGCTCCCCGTCTTCGGCCTCCAGTTCCATCCGGAGGTCACGCACACACCGGCGGGCGGGACGATTCTCGGCAACTTCCTCAAGCGGGCCTGCGGCTGCTCCGGGTCGTGGCGGCTGGACGACTTCGCGGAGGCCGTGATCGCCGACCTGAAACGCCGCGTGGGGAGCGACCGCGTGATCTGCGGCCTCTCCGGCGGCGTCGACTCGGCCGTGGTGGCGGCGCTGCTCAGCCGGGCGATCGGCGACCAGGTGTCGTGCATCCTGGTCGACAACGGCCTGCTGCGGAAGGGCGAGGCGGCGACGGTGATCGAGGAGTTCACGCGGCACTTCCGCACCGACCTGCACGTCGTGCCGGCCGAGGACCTGTTCCTCGGCGTGCTGGCGGGCGTCACCGACCCGCAGGAGAAGCGGCGGCGGATCGGCAAGGCGTTCGTCGACTGCTTCGGCGCGGAGGCGGCGCGGATCGAGGGCGGACGGTTCCTCGCCCAGGGCACGCTCTACCCCGACGTGATCGAGAGCGGCGCCGCCCCCGACGGGCCCGCGGCCACGATCAAGCTTCACCACAACGTCGGCGGCCTGCCCGACGACCTGCAGTTCGAGCTCATCGAGCCGTTGCGCGACCTGTTCAAGGACGAGGTGCGGCAGCTCGGGCTGCAGCTCGGCCTCCCCGAGCGGATCGTGTGGCGGCATCCGTTCCCCGGCCCCGGCCTCGCCGTCCGCTGCCTCGGCGAGGTGACCAGGCCGCGACTCGACACGCTGCGCGACGCCGACGCGATCGTCCTCGAGGAGCTCGATCGCGCCGGCCTGATGCGGCGGGTGGCCCAGGCCTTCGCCGTGCTCCTGCCGGTGCAGAGCGTGGGCGTGATGGGCGACGCCCGCACCTACGACGACGTGCTGGCCGTGCGCGCGGTGGAGACCGAGGACTTCATGACGGCCGACTGGAGCCACCTGCCCTACGAGGTGCTCGCCCGGATCTCGACCCGCGTCATCAACGAGGTGCGCGGGGTGAACCGCGTGGTGTACGACGTGTCGTCGAAACCGCCGGCCACGATCGAGTGGGAGTAGGGGAAACGACGCCCGATCGGGTATGATCCAGATCGGTAGGGTCGCCGTCGGCCGCCCTCACCCCGTCGTCGAGGTTCCCATGCAGGTCGCCATCGTCGAGGATGATCCCATCATCGCCAAGGCCGTTTCCACGGCGATCGGCGGGGCGGGGCACGAGTGCCGGTGGATCTCCGATGGCGAGGTCGCGATCCGCGACGGGGCGCTCATCGGCAGCGACCTCATCATCCTCGACCTGATGCTGCCCGGCGCCGACGGCCTCCAGGTGCTGCGGGCCGCGCGATCCCATGGCGTGCGGACGCCCGTCATCGTGCTCACGGCCCGCGGGCTGGTCAACGAGAAGGTCGAGGCCTTCGAGGCGGGCGCCGACGACTACCTCGTGAAGCCGTTCGCGATGGATGAGCTCCTCGCGCGGATCGAGGCGGTCCATCGCCGCGCCGCCGACAAGCCGTCGCTCGTGCTCACGGTCGGCGGCCTCACGCTCAACCTCGCGAACCGGCGGGCCGATCTGGAGGGTCGCACCGTCGACCTCACGCCGACCGAGTTCAACATCCTCGAGCTGCTGGCCCGGCACCACGGGCAGGTCGTCACGCGGAAGATGCTCTGCGAGCACGTCTGGGGCTTCGACTGGGACGGCCCGACGAACGTGATCGAGGTGCACATCAACCGCCTCCGCGGCAAGATCGACAAGGGCCGCGAGGCGTCGATGATCCAGACCGTCCGGGGCCGCGGCTATGCCCTCGCGAGTGCGTGACTGGCTCGCCACCACCAGCCTCCGCACGCGGCTGACCGCGTGGAACGCCCTCGTCGTGCTCCTCATGACCGCGGCCACGCTCTTGGCCGCGCGACTCGCGGCCCGGGCCACGCTCTACGACGACGCCGACGCGGAACTCTTCGCGGGTGCCCGGGAGGTGGTGCTCGCCATCCAGGATCTCCATCCGGACCTGGCCGCCGTCGTCGCCGAGATGCAGCGCAAGGCCGAGAGCCACGCGCAGCGCGGCTGGTTCCTCCAGTTGCTCACGGAAGACGGCGTCACGGTCTGGAAGAGCCGCTACTGCCCCGACGAGGTCGCGAGCTACCCGCCGAGCCGGCTCGACGAGGAGGAGGTCGTCGTGCAGGTGGGGCCCTACCGCTACGTACGGCTGCGGATGCGCCGGGAAGGCGAGTCGGCGTTCCTCGTCCGCGTCGGCACCTACACGACCGGCCTCGACGAGCGGCTCACGGGCCTCATGAATTCGCTGCTCATGGTGGGGGCGATCCTCTGCGTCGTGACGCCGCTCGTGGGCTATTGGCTCGCCGTGCACGCCACCCGCCCGGTCGCGGCGATCCTCGACGCCGCCGAGCGGCTCAGCCCGACGCGGCTCGGCGACCGGCTCCCGCTCCGCGGCGTCCGCGACGAGCTCGACCAGCTCTCCGCGACGATCAACCGCCTCCTCGACGCCGTCGCGTCGCACGTCGAGCGGCAGGAGCACTTCGTCGCCGACGCGGCCCATGAGCTGCGCGGCCCGCTCGCGGCCCTGCAGAGCTCCCTCGAGGTGGCGATCGCGGATCGTGATCGTCATCGCGACGACCCGGAGCGGCTCGCCGACATGCTCGACGTGGCCCGGCACCTCGGCCGCGTGGCCAACGATCTCCTCCTCCTCGCGGAAGCCGGCTCGGGATCGGGCTCCGTGGCCCGCGGCTCGGTCGACATGGCGGCGATCGTCCGGCAGGCGGCCGGCATGTTCGGCGGGGTGGCCGAGGACCGCGGTGTGGCGCTGTCGGTCGAGGCCGACGGGAGCGTCATGGCGACGGGCAACGACTCCGAACTCCGGCGGGTGATCGGCAACCTGCTCGACAACGCGATTCGTTTCACGCCCCCGGGGGGCAGCGTCACGGTGCGGGTCTCGGTCGACGCGCCGCGGCGGGCCGTGCTCGTGGAGGTCAGCGACACCGGACGGGGCATCGCCCCGGGACACCTGCCCCACGTGTTCGACCGCTTCTACAAGGCCGACACCGCACGCACCCACACGGGACCGGTTCGGGGTGGCGGCCTGGGACTGGCCATCTGCAAATCGCTGGTGGAGGCGTCGGGCGGCACGATCGCGATGGAGAGCCGGCTGGGGCAGGGCACCCGCGTGTTCGTGACGCTTCGCGGCTTGGATCGCAACGCCGAGCCGGCCCCGTCCGCGCCGCCCCCCGGGTCGCCGCAGGCCGCCGCGCCGCGCATCGCGGCAGGCTGGGCAACCCCGACCCGGCCATGACCGGCCGGAATCGCTGACACTCCTGCAATCTGTGCCCCCGCGGTCAAGCCTTCGTGCCGACCGTGACGATCATCCCGGTCGTAGGGATGCCGCGCATCGTGCCGCCAGCGGGTTCTGGGCCGAGAGCGGTGTCTTCTCCCACCGGAAGAGAACGACATGAAGACGATCATCCCCCGGCTTCTTTGCACACCGGTGCTCAGTCTCATGTTCGCAGTGGCGCTCGGCCTTTCGGCAGCTGCCCGCGGGGCAGACATCTTCGTGATCGCCGACGCGGCGGACACCCCGCCCGTCTCCGGCCCCAGCGTGGCCGAGAACTTCGGCTCGTTCGCCGAGGTGTCGGAGGCTGTGCAGGCCGAGCGGCAGCGCATCGCAACGCTCGAGATGCGGCTCAAGGAACTGGAAAAGAAGGCCGTTCCGGAGCCACTCCCGCTCCCTGCCTCCGTCAAGGAGACGGACGCCAAGAAGGACGAGGGTAAGAAGGACGACAAGGACAAGAAGGACGCCAAGAAGGACGAGAAGAAGCCGGCCGAGCCCTACGAGATCGGCTCCGACACCGCCCTGGGATCGAAGTGGGCCAGCGGCTTCCAGGCGGAGTCGGCCCAGAAGGACTTCCGCGTCAAGATCGGCGGCCGCACGCAGGTCGACGCCACGGCCTTTTCGGCCGCCGGAAATCCCCGCGCCGCGCCGAACCAGGGCGGCCTCGATCCGGAACTCGCCGACACCGTCGCCTTCCGTCGCGCCCGGCTGCGTGTCGAAGGCCGGATGTACGAGTTCTACGACTTCGCGGCGGAATACGACTTCGTCAACCAGCTCAACATCAACAATGAAGTCTATCCCACGGAGCGCGATTCGGGCCCGGTGACGGCCGTCACCGACCTCTGGATGCAGGTCCGCGAGATTCCGATCCTCGGCACCGTCCGCGTGGGCAACCAGAAAGACCCCTACGGCTACGAGCACCTCACGAGCAGCCGCTGGCTCAACTTCATGGAGCGGTCGTTCAGCCAAGACGCGTTCGAGGGGCCGTTCAACAACGGCTTCCTCCCGGGCATCCAAGTGATGAACAACAACGAGGAGGGAGACGTCGCCTGGCAGGTGGGCGAGTTCAAGAACACGAGCAGCCCGTTTGGCTTCTCGAACTCCTCGGGGGGCAGCATGACGGTGGGACGGCTCGTCCTCCTCCCGTACTTCGAGGACGAGGGGCGCAAACTCATGCATCTGGCCATCTCGGGCCGCACGATGGAGCCGCGGCGGCAGTACACGTCGTTCAACAGCACGACCGGCCTGCCGAACGGCAACGAGATCACGGGTGTCCGCTTCCGCAGCCGCGGCGACATCCGCAACGGCCCTCCCGGCCCGCTCAACTCGATCTACGCCGACTCCGGCCTGCTCCAGGGCACCTGGCAGAACATGAT
>Ga0207954_1000124_pt1 | contig 23559 bp, 19 predicted proteins | sample CryBogmetaGMA0M_FD_184547 | JGI IMG/M metagenome (GOLD analysis project Ga0207954, IMG submission 184547) | Freshwater microbial communities from Crystal Bog, Wisconsin, USA - MA0M (SPAdes) | ecosystem: Environmental > Aquatic > Freshwater > Lake | place: Crystal Bog, Wisconsin, USA | collected... | reverse complement strand
GTCTACACGGCCATTTGAGGTTTTATTATTAATATTATTCATATTATTATATATTCATAAAAAAAATATATATTTATTTTATATAATGTCTTTTCAAAAAATAATACTAACAATTGCTACTATATTATTAATAATCATTTTGATAGTTATAGGAGTTACGTTATCTAAATCATCTGATAGCGATTCATGGCCTCCCATAGTTGGTGAATGCCCCGATTACTGGATAGATATGTCCGGCAATGGACAACAGTGTGTTAATACTCATAATTTAGGCACTTGTAATACTGCCACTATGAATTTTGATCAAGCACCTTATAATTCATCGGATGGTACTTGTGCTAAATATAAATGGGCGAATGCGTGCGGTATTACATGGGATGGTATTACTTATGGAGCTAAAAATCCTTGCGATATGTCAACTATGACATCATAATATTTTATTAAATGTAAAATATTTAATAATAACTACAGCATAATATAATGCTAGTCAATGCTACACGACATTTATTAGATTTGCCAAAGGCTATACAAGATTTGCCAAAGGCCATACAAGATTTGCCAAATGACATACAGCTAATTATTTTAGAGTATATGCTTCCTAGATACAAACTATTTTTAACCAAAAGTTTTTATTTACAATACCACAACTTTATATTCAAACTTATTCCTATAAATAAAATAGAAATCTATATACGCGCAATGGTAAAACAAGACAACTATTTTGTGGTTAATCGGCTGGTATCAGACAACTGGCATAAGTGGTTAAACACTGTCAATTTTTACCATAAAGGTCGCTATTATTTAAATTATATTGATTTTTTGAATGATTATTGTTTTGAGGAGCGGGCCACAAAAAGCAAACAAGTAATTCACCAATTGCTTGTAAAATACGCAAAAATACATGATTGAGTTAAAAAATAAACATAAAAAGATAGTATTTGAATATATATGAACAATATAAATATAAATCATATTTTGGGAAGAGAAGAAGACGAAATTAAAATAAAAAGTATACTTAAAGACTTTGAACATAACAAAAACAATTTAACTACAAAAAAGGGGATATACATATACGGTAATCCGGGTATCGGAAAAAGCACGTTTATTAATAATATTCTTAAAGAGATGAATTATGATATTATTAAATATGATGCGGGCGATATACGTAATAAAACAGTAATTGATACGATTACTAAACACAATATGGCGGATAAAAATATTATCAGTATGTTTTACAAAAAGATACAACGTATTGCCATAATAATGGACGAAATAGATGGTATGAATAATGGTGATAAGGGCGGCATCAATTCATTAATTAAAATTATTCGGCCAAAGAAAACGAAAAAACAGCGATTAGAAGAACTAACAATCAATCCAATAATATGTATTGGCAATTATCACATAGATAAAAAAATAAAAGAATTAATGAAGGTCTGTCATGTAATAGAATTGAAAACGCCGACGGTGCCACAATTGTTAGTATTATTTAATAGATTAATGCCAAATATAGCGGCTACTGTAACAAAATGTGTAATAAATATTATACAAGGCGATTTAAGGAAATTAAATGTCATATATGATTTGTATACTAACAATCCGAAAATATTTAGCAGCAATATAATACAAAATATTTTTTGTATGAAGACGTTCAATGATGATACGCGAAAAATTGCCAAAAAAATAATAAATAATAATTACGCAATTGAAGACCATTTAACAATAATGAATGAGGCGGATAGAACTATTGTAGGACTGCTATGGCACGAAAATATAATAGATAATTTGGAGAAACTTAAGAAGGAAACAGCGATACCAATGTATCTAAATATGTTAGATAACATTTGTTTCGCCGACTACATTGATCGCATTACATTTCAGAAGCAGATATGGCAATTCAATGAGATGAGTTCATTAATTAAAACATTTAAGAACAATAAATATTATCATACAACTCTAGCAAATACTGAAAAAAAACCAAAAATGGTATTAAATGATATACGATTTACAAAGGTATTAACAAAATATTCAACTGAATATAATAATTCCATATTTATCCAAAATTTGTGCCAAGGGTTGTCCATGGACAAGGGCGACATTTTTGCGTTTTTTTTAGATTTGAAAAAAAATACAAATATAGAGGATTTAAATTTAGTATTTGAAAACTATGATGTATCAAAATTGGATATTAATCGTATTTATCGCTATTTAGACAAATATATTAAAGAAGACGCTGCGGAAACAGAGGATATCGTTATTGAGGATGAGGATGATGCGGTTTAAATCAATGTTAATACATAACCGAATATGCTGCGCATATGAACGCATAGTATAATGCTAAAGTCCCCCTTAGCATTATAAATTTTATAGAATACGCAATAATCATGACTGTAAATCCCATCGTAAGACCAAGCGTCGTTATAGTTAGTGACAACATTAAACTGTCTTTGTAGCTATTATAGCAATCGCTCTCTTGTGATTTTAGGGTTTTGCAGCATTGTAAGTGAGATGTTTGTCTATAATTTTTTAAACATATCTCGTATTGTTCGTCGCAATTCAATTTACTATAAAGGCAGATGAATACCATTATTACAATGACGGCATGCCAAATCATCACTAAATGCCAGTCAATCTGTCGCGATGTTTGAAACGCTTCGTATAGTCCGACTACTGCGTATTCATCCTTTTCCTTTAATGGAGCAATATAATCGTAATAATAAGAAGGACAAATCTCTATTATGAATCTGTCTAGCTTCGTTTCGTTCCTATTGTATCGCAAGGTGTCGTCTAATTGATCCATACTAATTTGCCTCCTACATGTCGGACATTTTAAAACGCCGCGCAAGCAATCATTGTGTGCTACCAACTTACATTTACAATCATATACCGCCGACAAACCCATATAACGTGCTACTGATTTTTGTGGCAAATAAAAGTTATACCATTTAATATCACTTTCTGACTGTTGACACCCCTCTAAACAAATAACACATTCAACCGTCGTCATTTTTAATGTAAATTTCAAACGCATTGGTAATAAGTAATTCAATATTGATTTTAATTATTATAATTTAATAAAATAAAAATCAATTTTTTTATTATAAATGTAACCAATCAGTAATAATATCAATTTAACGCGCCACTCGTTTATGCCATTTCTCCTTAACTGATTGGCTCACTGTAACAAACTGATGATTCTCGTATTGCTCCGGGGAATCATAGTAGAGCATAAGAGGGTCACTGCGCCCCTCACGTCCAACCGCATCTATTACCTTGAATAACTCATCCTCTTCCCTATTGCCTACTCTATATGGGTAATACTGTCCGGTAACTGCGTTACGGATTTGGCTGCCAATTTGTCCGCTACCATAGCATTCAATTGTCGGTTTTTTATAATATTTACCGTCTCGCCACGTTTTAAAAACGGGCTTCACATACTTCTGATACTGTTTATCCAGCTTTTTAAGTTCCTCTGCTACAGTTTTGCTATTTGGTTCATTGTAAATTTCATTATCTGTAGGGTTGTAGTATTCTTCGTATGGCATATTGTCGGGATTATTATAATTGTATATAGCGGATCGTTTTTAAGCACTTTTATAATATATATTTAAGGGAGGGTTAAAGACAGATGCTCTTTTAACAATATATATAAGGACCCATATATGTGTCAAAATAATATAAAAAATATATTTATATTATTTATCAATGGATAAACTGACAAGTGATAAACTGACAAGTGATAAACTGACAAGTGATAAACTGACAAGTGATAAACTGACAAGTGATAAACTGACAAGTGATAACCAAATAATTCAGCATCTTAATGACAACGGGATATGGTATTACGTTAATAAAAATAATAGGCGCCAATTCTATATTAACCAAAATAAACAAATATGGGACAAATCTGAGAGAGTTGCTTGGTACGCTTCTTTAAGCCTTTTTAAAAAAATATTATAAATTAGCCCCTACTTAAAGAAGTAGCAGCACCGCCCTTTAGTTCCGCTAGTTCATTTGTTAGTTGTTTCACCTTTTTTAATAGTTCACTGATAATTATATTTTTTTCTTCTAACTGTTTTTCCATATTAGCTTCAGATTGTGGTTTGGCATTAAATATTTTTTGTAATTCCAAATACTTTTGTTGGTCTTTAATAACTTGCTCACGACGTTCTTCCATCGCCTTAATTTGAGCCATTAATATGGGCTTGTTTTCGGGGCGTCCGGGCTCGTAATTCTCCAATAAATAGTTCATATCGTGCGTGTAAAATTTCCGCAACTCAGCGTCTTGAATAAAATCGGCGACGCTATAACGTGAATCAGTTATTTTACATTGTTGTGGTGTTTCTAAAAGTTTTTCTTTATTCAGCGAATTGTGGCGATGGGAAAACACTAATATTGACTTTAATGTGTCTAATTGAATAAGTGGTATAGTATAGTTTTTCGTGAATTTAGTCTCTTCAGCTAGCGCATTTTCCTCGTCGTATCTCGTTTCTTTTAATAGTTCCCGCTTAAACGCAAATGTTGCCGCTGTAGCATGATTCGCTTTATAGGGTCCACATTGATACAACTTATCATATTTGTCAAAATAAATATGCATCTCTGAGGCACCCGCTAACAAAATTGTTGGATTACTTTGTAGTATTTCAACCGCATGGGATATTCGTTGCGGCGGATAATAATCATCGTCATCCATATATACTAAAATATCGCCTTTACTCTTTTTGTGTATTTCATTCCTCTTTTTACCTAACAACATCTTTTTCTCATAATAAAAATATCTAACTTGCGGAATATGCGCAACCAAATCTCCGATGGGATCAGTTCCGTCGTCAATAATAATCCATTCTATCCGATCCATGGGATAAGTTTGTCGCTCAAAACATTTAATCATATACGGAATAAATGGTCTACGATTAAATGTGGGAGTACATACACTAACAAATGGGTATTGATTATTATTCTTTTTCATATATTAAACTAACAATAGTTCCATTTATATTATTTTAGTCTATATTAATTTAATATTGTATTTTTTAATACGAGGTTTTTTACCCCCTTTTTGAGTAGCAATAATATTTTGATTTTGGTCCGAAGGAGCGTTTTTATCAGATACATCCATATCATTTATTGGCAGTCGTGTTGGTGGCAGTGGTGTTGGTGGCAGTGGCGATTGTTGTGGTTCGGGGACAGTATTAGGAATCAATGTGTTATGAACGTCAGTTGCTACCACAGACGGCTTATTAGTTGGTGTAGTTATATTAACAGTAGCGAGATCTTCATTTGCCCGCAACTCCTCCAACGCATTCGTAACATCATGTGTTACGGTCGTTGAGCTTTTTTTGATAGTTTTATCGGTTGGAATTTTTGAAGGAGGAGGACATATTATAATTTCATTTGCCACCTTATTTCCTTTTGAGTTGGTTGTATATATTACATCGGCTTTTAATTGAGTAAATGGTTTTCGGAACCCACTAACAAACCCATTTTCGCCTTCATTTGGCATTGTATTGCTATAAAATCCTAAAAAATAAAGTATAATAATGGCTATTAAAATGATTAAAATAGAAGATGTACCCAAGTAGCTTATACCGTTACTTATTAATGATAAGGATGCTAAAATCATAAACATGAACTTTTTATAAACAAACGTATTAATAATAAAATTTAATATATTTTGTTTATCGGTTCCGCCTTCGTACCTATATGTAGCACATAATGGAGCAATTATTCCATTTATAGTGGTAATTAAAGGTATTATAATGAATGATAATATTGCGGGTATAATCCATAAAAACAAGCATATGGTCTTTAAATTTATAAAAGATATATCCGATTGAGCTTGCCATTCATTCGGATTTTCGCGTGTCGCATTTCTTACCAGTTGAGGTATAGCAGTTATGTGAAATATAATACTTAAACATATATTAAACATATATAGCAATATCCATAAAATTATAGCAAATGCGCTATAAAGTATCATAATAATGGACTCGGGCAAATAACTAAGATAAAAAAATATTGTATTAATCGCCCAGTTATTGTATGCTGTCATATTGTTATAAATTGTTGACCAATACAGCGGACCATTAGCAAACATGCTTGAATTCGGATAACTTAGATTTTTTAATTTACAAACCAAACTATTACTGTAGCTTTGTAAAAAAGACTTGCTATCAAAAATAGCTCTTTGTTTTAATGTATCCTTTTCTGATGCGCCAAAATATTGTCGCATAATATTGATATCTATTGGGGTTTCTTCCACCACCCTATCTATGGTGGTAAACGGAGCCAACGCCGAATCGCTTGTTAGTATATTTGCTTGTGCTACTTTACTTGTGTATAATCCGGTTGCTCCAAGTACAAATACGCCTAATCCAATTGTAAAAATTAGACTATACATGTACGTTAACACAAATCCTTTAATATTCGCAGTTGATGTATCAGCCCCTTCATTTTTTTTTTCGTCAATAGGTTCTGTTGAGGACATTAATTATATTATTAGAATATTAAATTTTATAAATAACTAACAAATTTATCCTACAGATGAATAAAATAATATATTAGATTATATTATATTATGAAACAAAAAACTATTTATATTTTTGGGTATATTTTGCTTTTTTGGCTTATAGGATTGGTTTTAACATATATTCTAAAAAATAAATATACCTATTCTATAAAAGAAGGACTAACTGAATTTGAAGAATTTTCAAAAAAAATAAACCCATACCCTAGTGATGCTGTAATTGACTATAATAATTTGACATCACCCGCTTATAGCCATACTATTGACATGCCTATTAACACCACTTACGGTTGTAAGAATTTCTGCGGCCCGCAAGCTCAATGTGCCATTACGCGCGAACAATGTACCGCAGATATTGACTGTTATGGTTGTAACCCCGGACCTACTCGCACATTTCCAAAAGAAGAATCCGCTGCTGATCCCTACGAAGATGCCGGCAAGCTCGGCATCAATCAATCACTACAGTACAGCTATTTAACAAACGGTTATAATGATCATGGCATAGATTTCGCCCCCGCATACCCCAATTCCATAAATTCCCAAATACAACAACCCTATTTGGGTGTAGACAAATGGACCGAATCTTTTAACAAAGGCCTAGAATATTATAACAAAAAACGCGAATCACGCGACAAATATGGGGAAGGTCGCGCTCCCGACTTTTTCTTTGACGAGCCAACCGGATTGGCCGAAGTCGCCGCCCCCAGTTACCCCACAACTATTAGCGCAACGGGACAATTCTATGAAACACTTCCTCCCGCATCCAACGCATATTTGTCTTAAACCTTTATCCATACATAGTCGCCATATAGAATTTTAACAATTACTACTAAGTCGCATACACAAGTCCTACATTGCCTCCAATAAAGTGAATCATATTAATACGCTCTTCAAACACGTGTAGGTCAAAATTGTAATCATAAATACGCCATGTGGGCTTATTAATGCCAATGATTGTACCCGACTCGGGGTCGCAAATGGTTAAACTTTGCGCCAAAGGATCCAACGGCGGTATAATAGTAGTAAATTCAAACTGTATTTGATTATATCTGCTCATATTCATGGCCCCCGACGGTTGTAAATCAGCGTTGTTAGTGTGAATACAAAAATTGTAACAATATAGTCCTTCGGGAGCATCCCCCGCAGTGCGAACATATTTTTCAATATAATTATAAACTCCAGCCGGTTGTATATTTTCGCGATAAAACCCATCTAAGAGAATACCCAATGCGACTAAAATTTGCCTCTCATTCTGTAAATTATAAGTTTGGTTAATTAGAATGCCAGTTAAAGTTCCGTTGGGGTTAACACCCGGGCCTATTTTGACGGGTACTAATGCTCCATTTTGACTACGATATACAGTAAAATTGCCACTAGTAGGCGCTTGAACAACGTTAACCGGTAAATAATCATACGGCCAATTCGTGTAATTTGACCATTGGTTTCTTAAATTAACGTCGCTTCGCTGGAAATAAAACATCCAACTCGCCACCATACCAATAGAGTCAAGCTCAATGCGATTTGGTCCAGTTACGTTAGGAAATGTTTTTTCATGAACTTGTTTAATTAAGTATTTTTGTTCTTGAAGCGCAAAAACACGTTCTTCTTCATTGGATAAAAACCCATAAGTACAATTCAAATGAACATCCGCATTCCACAGTGTCCGCTGATCCGAATATGCGTCAATACCTAATTCAATATTTGGCGGTGGCTGTAAAAAGCGATAAAATTGCATGTACCATGAGTTAAAATTCGGCGCAATATATGGATAATTGTTTGTCGCATCAAACACATCGCGTATCACAAACAATTCATTGATTGGACGAAACGTTATATTGATATGGAGCTCATTATATTGTAATGACGTCAATGGAAATGCCATTTGCGATTTCAAACCGAACCAGCAATTCAACGGAATATACAATATACGGCCACGAATTGATGGTTCACATCCGGCAAGATCATCTGTATAATAAGCATTTGGATACGAATTTACACGAGAATTAGAATTTGCCGGGTCATTTAGTTCCGGCACATTTCCCGTCATCTTATTAAATAACAGTTTTTTAGCAGTTGAAAAATCGCGTTGTACAGCTGCTAACAAATAATCGCCCGAAAACTCTTGTAGAGTATAATTACCGCAAGTAATTTGTATTTTACTAATCATTTTTGCACCAATATTTTCAATCCATTTGAACTCATACGGAGCCCATTGCTCTATATTTCCCAACCCTTGCGACGTACTGGCTTCATTTATTTGTTGCGGAGGCAATATAGGGCTCCAAATGCTAGGCAGCGCAACAGATAAATAACAATCCATTAACAAATCGGCATATCTTTGGACCTTAAAGGTAAAATATGATTCTTCGGACAATCTAAGTGTTTTGGACCCTTCAAAATCAAGCCGAAATTTTTGTAGACCAAAATTGGTATATTGATGGTAAGTAGATTTAAAAAAACTTTTAGAAGGGTTGCCGTTAAGAATAATATTTTGTTGGCCTTGACTAACCAATTGCATTAATCCACCGCCACTCATTTTATATAATTATGTAAATATATTTTTAATTATTTATTTATATAATATAATATGGAAGAAAAAACAAAACAAATTACAAACACAATAAAAAACACATTTACAACCATGAGGTCATCGCCAATGATGATGAGTTTAACCTTAACAATGGCTGCTTTTCTAGTAGTGTTAATAAGTATAGGGGTGTATTTTTATTACACTGGGCTAAAAACACGCGGGCTTAATGAAATGAATTCTATACACGGCGAATTAGACGGAAAAATAACATCATTAGATAACATTCAGAGTGAACAATATTCTTTGCGTGATTTTTATATAAAAACCGCATATAATTGTTGCAGTGTAGGCAGTTATAAAAACGACTATGTTGACATTCAAGTATTAAAAAATCTGTTAAAACAAGGAGTGAGAGGCCTAGATTTTGAAATCTATTCCATTGATAACGAACCCATTGTGGCTACTTCAACCAGTGATAGCTATTATGTTAAAGAAACATTCAATTATCTCCCGTTTAATGACGTAATGACAGTTATCCGCGATTATGCGTTTTCGTCGTCCACCGCTCCAAATATACGCGATCCAATTATTATCCATCTACGCATTAAAAGCAATAACCAAGATATGTATAAAAATTTTGCCACCCTATTGAAATCATATGATAATATTTTACTTGGCAAAGAATACGATTCTGAATATCAAGGACAAAATTTCGGCGCAGTGCCTATGTCAAAATTATTAGGCAAGGTTATTATTATTGTAGAAAAAAATAATACCGCTTATTTAGAATGCCCCGAGTTCTACAAATTCATAAATATGACTAGTAATTCCGTTTTTATGAAAGCCATTCGCTATAATGATATTGCCACTATGCAAATCGTCGCCGACGAATTAATTGAGTATAATAAGCAAAATATGACTATTTGTATGCCCGATGCCGGCACTAATCCACCTAACCCTTATTTCAACGCACTTACTACCACCGGTTGTCAGTTATTGGCAATGAAATATACTACTGTAGACGCAAATTTAGACATTAATGACGCATATTTTGACGATCACGGCTCAGCATTTGTTCTAAAACCCGAAAAACTTCGCTACATACCAGTTACTATTCCGCTACCACCACAACAAACACCCAATGTAGCTTACGCAACACAGACAATTCAGTCCGACTTTTACAAGTTTGATATATAGGACCCATTTTTGGGGGTCGTTCTTTAAGTTGTTTTGGCAAATATATTTTTTGGGGTAGCCGATGGGGGCGCAAATAAAATATCTTTATTTATTATAGATGCCACATTTTAAATTTAAAGAAGATAAAGTTTGTCAAGGCCTAACATTTGCCGATTGTGAACTGGCTATTTTGCGTCAAGCCGTTGACAAAGCGGAGGAAATACAAGGCCGAAAAGTGGCCAACTCGGGCGAAGTTAAGCGCATCATTGGCATTGTAGAAAACTTTTTAAGAAATAAGAAGCTTGTCTGTTACGGAGGCACGGCTATTAATGCCATTTTGCCTAAACAAGACCAATTCTATAACAAAGACGTTGAAATACCCGATTACGATTTTTACAGCGCGGATGCGCTTAATGACGCTAAAGAATTGGTTGATATCTATTTACAAAACGGCTTTCAAGAAGTGGAGGCTAAATCCGGACAACATCATGGCACCTTTAAAGTATTTGTGAATTTTATACCCGTTGCTGATATTACGAGCATTCCAAAAGAACTGTTTAAGGCGATTAAGAGCGAATCCATTAAAGTTGGTGGAATACTATATGCTCCACCCAATTTACTGCGAATGGGAATGTATTTAGAATTATCGCGACCGGCGGGTGATGTGTCGCGTTGGGAGAAAGTTCTAAAACGATTGACATTGTTAAATAAACATTACCCACTAAAGGGCAAAGAATGTCAATTTATAGAGTTTCAACGACCAATGTCTAATACACACGACGCAAATATAATATATGAAAATATACAACATACCTTAATTGATCAAGGTGTGGTGTTTTTTGGCGGTTATGCGTTGTCCAAATATTCGCATTATATGCCCAAGCAACTACAACACAAATTGGAAAAAATACCCGATTTTGATGTGATTTCAGAAGACCCTAAACTTACAGCACAAATTGTTAAAGAACGATTAATGGATATTGATGTTAAAAAAATACAAATCATTGAACGCCCAAATATTGGCGAAATTATTGCCCCTCATTATGAAATAAAGGTTGGAAAAGATACTGTCGCATTTATTTATCAGCCCATCGCATGCCATAGCTATAATATAACCAAAGAAGATGGATATGAAATTAAAATAGCGACTATTGATACTATGCTTAGTTTTTGGTTGGCATTTTTGTATGCTGACAGACCATATTACGATAAAGATCGGATTCTATGTATGGCAAACTATTTATTTCAAGTCCAAGAAAAAAATAGATTGGCGCAAAAGGGGTTATTAAAGCGTTTCAGCTTGAATTGTATGGGCCACCAAACATCTGTTGAAGAGCTTCGCGCCGAAAAAGCCGAAAAATACGTAGAATTGAAAGATAAACGCGGAAAGCCCGAGTTTGATGAATGGTTTTTAAGATATAGGCCACAAGACGCGATTAAAAAGAATGATGAAAAAGATAAAACTAACAAAAATACAACTGATAAAACCAAAAAAACAAAATCTAAAACGAAAAAAAACAAAACGAAAAAGAAGGGTTGGTTCTATAAGAGTTAACTTTGTTCTTCCAAGACAGATACATTTTCTATAAGCCGATTCAAAAATTTATTCTTATCATGAATGTCATCCAAATATATATTCACTATTTCAGCTGGAACATAAAATCGGTCTTTAATTTGCGCCAACTTTTCTTCATCGATATCCTCCTTAAAGAAATGTTTATACATTTCACGAATAACTGGTCTACTTACATAAGACAACTCTAACGTAATGTCAATTCGCCCCGGTCTTATTAAAGCCTTATCTAAATCATGATATTTATTAGACGTTATTATTAATATACGCCCCGGCGTTTCTTGTAATCCATCCCATAAATTCAATAAATCATCTAGCGTTATAGGGTCTTCTACTGGAAACTGTAAACACCCTAGTTGTTTTTGTGGCTTGTCATCTCCGTCAACCAATGAGGACAATAAATCTTCTACACTTCGGGACTTATTAGCGAATTGTTCTTTTTGCTCTTTTTGTTTCTTTTTATCTCTATCCATGACAATCTCCCCTATACAATCTATATCCTCAAATACTATTATTTTTTTTTCAAATGTAATACTGCCCTTTTTATTGTCACTATTATACCTATCCTCAAAAAATATAGTATCCAATTGTTTCCTCGTTTTTATAGTTTTTAACGATATGACAATTATATTACGATTTGTATAGTTCGCAAGTGCCTTTATAAATGACGTTTTTCCCGTGCCCGGTGGGCCATGTAACCCAAAACCTAATGAATACGGTATACCCATTTCATAATACCAATCCATATTTTGTAGAAAAAAATCTATTTTGGATTGTATTTCTACTTTACCTTCAAAAAATAGATTATCAAAAGATCTCGTGCTTTTAAATTGAACCTCGCTCCACATTTCGCATGTACTATCCTCCCATTTTGTATTCACTTGTTTGTAAATAAAACGCTTATTGTCTCTCATAGTTTGAACTGCGGTGTTGTATTTTTGCGTCAAATCATCAACAAACTGTTTTATTGTTTGAACATTTACATGATAGGAATATAATTCTATTTTTATTCTTTCTAATTTGTTTATACTTTTATATTTTTTCTTTTCTGTCTCCTCATTATTTTCCGAGTTTAGCGTTGTATACGCATATATCTTGTGTTTTTCCGATATCAAAAAACGTTCATTTTGAATTACCATATAAATATCTAAATTGTCTTTATTCATCTTGCTACAATACTCTTTTAGTGCCGTGATTGATTTATTTGTTTCTATATCTTCTACAATAAAATGCCACAGTGCTTTAAAACGATCACTAAAATTATAGGATTCAAATAACTGATTATCAAACGCATTGGCTCCAAATGCTATTTTTCCCTCATACTCTACTTTTGCTTTTCTAGAATACAAATTAAATATAGATAGCACGTATAAATATATATTATTAAACATATTCATGTTTAATTTTTGCGTTAAATAAGTAAACGTCGATAAAATAATTGTTATTAAAATACTATCCTTTATCGGATCACCCGTCTTTAGTTTATCAAATATTACCATATTTAACATACTTGATGACAAATTATTAAACATATATATTTAATAATTTGTCTTATATTTATGTTAGTTTTTATTATTTATTTATCGTCATTTTAAAACTTCCCAAAAAAAGTTACCGTTTTTGACAATGAATAATAAATAAATCCAAATAGCGAGCACGTAAAAAAAAGCCCACGAATATTATAATTCCCATCATTGTGGCACAAAAATGGCAAATATTTACAAATTAATTTTTTGAAAATGGGCAACTGAAACAAAAAATACAATATTGCCAACAATAAAGGACCTTGTATCTCATCATACATATTATCAAGCGAGTTCTCCATCTTTTCACGATCATAGTATCTCTGAATATCGTCGTTTTGATCTAGAATATAATCGTGATTAGTCGCCGGTGGAATATAATTGGGTTGTATGTGTTCGTCATGTGTTAGTTGGTCGGTCTTTAAAGGTATATCTCTACTTGGCAATTGTGTCGCTCCCGCTAAACTCGCTTGCTGTAATCCATTAACTATTTGGCTAATCGTTGATTGATCTAGAGACATGGGCATATTTGTATTTGAATTAATAGATTGGTGTTGAGACTGTGATTCATTGGCAACCAAACTAACACTACCGCCTATACTGCCACCATTTGCGGGGTCAGTCGGTAAATCATTTATGCTTGTTGTATTTATTTCTGCCATATATTTATCTAAAGATTGATATAAAAAACTTATTTACGCATTTTTACAAAGTTACATAGTAATAATTGTTTTTTTGGGATTACATTTAATTGCCGATTTATCTATTTTATAGCATTTGTCGTCAAATTTATATATCTGTCCTTCAATCTCTTCAATTGGGGGCGCAACTAACATATTACAATTACTACCCGTACAAACTGCCCTAAAAAATGTGGCCAACCCTATTCCTAAAATAATTGACATTAATACTTTACCGGTTGAGCTATTTACAAATTTGCTAAGATACATGTATATTATACTTTTAAAAAATAATATAAATATATTATTATTGAACGGGTATTGTTTTAATAGAAAGAGGATTTAAAGGACATTTCGTTTGAATCGGCTTAAATTGAAAGCATTGATTTGCGTTGTCTTTATATTGATAATTCATATAGGTTTGAGGTGTTGGATATATGTATATATTTTTAGAATCCGGGCCTAAAAAATACACGCATATTAGGCCAAATACAAAACTGACTAAAAATATGGGCAAGGAAATGTATTTAGTTATCATATATTTAGTATATAAATATTTTTGATAAAATATATCTATTATTTTAGATTGGAGGCTCTTGTAAATTATTTGATTGCGTTTCTGTTGCTGCCGCATTTGCTTCTGCTTCTGCTTGTACGGATTGTTTTAACACAAAATTAGGTTCGGACATATTTGGCGCTTCCGATTCTTCTAATGCTTCAGTTGCGTTTTCTAATAGGAGTTTTTCGTTTAATCTTTGATTTGAACGAGATGCGCTTGGCACTGCTGCTTCTTTTTCCTCGCCTATATTTTCCTTCGCATCGCCTATATTTTCATTTGATGCTTCTACTTGTTCTATATTTTCTTGATTATCGACTACATCGTCTAATGTATTTGATGATTTTGACGGATTTGATGATTTTGACGGATTTGAGTTTGCCTTTTTAAGCCCTATTACAAATTTAATTACCTTATCATCTCTTTTAACCCAATACTCTTTATCTTGTAAACTGCTAGAACGCTGTATAAGTGTATATAAGTCAGTTGATTTATCATATTCAACAAAATTAATTCCATATTTCAATTCTTGTATTTGCTTTAATTTAGGCACCATTTCTTCTACATAAAATTTAACTGCTTGATTCAATATCATTTCATTATTTTCTTCCATAAATTCTCGTATTCTCTCTTTAAATGGTACAATCATTTCTTTTCCAAATTCGTCAACTAATTTTTTTATCAAACTAATTTTGCTAGGATTTTCATTTATTAATATATTGGATTCAATTGCTAATCCCGTATTTTCTGTCGATGACTTTAATTGTTCCGTCAAGTTTTCAAAAACGGAAACAACATTGCTTTCTTCTTTAAAAAATAAAGTATCATTCTTTTGTTTGATAATTTCTAATTTTATTCGCTCAATATCTGCTAAACCATCGCGAATCATTGAATCATATGTTTCACGCATAGAATATTGTATTTGAATATCAAGCGGACATGGGTCACGTAAGTCGCCACACTTTGCCACGTATTTTTTTAAAAATTCGCGCGCATCGCTAGTAATAGAAAAAATAGTGCCTACATTTCGCTGACAATTTACGCAAGGTGATTTAGGTAAGTGCGATAGTTCAACCCGTTTTTCCCGTTTGGATTTATTCTGTTTTAAAATAGGTTTAATTAATTCATAATGTATAGTTTCATACTCATTTTTTAATCTGTAAAACTCTTCAATTGCCTCAATTGGTGTTAGTTTTTCCTCTTCAAGCATAATAATATAAATATATTTTTTATTTATTTAAACTTTTACAACTAACAAACATTCTATTTGAGCCTCTTTTCTATAGTATCGTGAATCATATCATATTCATTTTCCCAATGTGGCAGCCCGGTTATTAGTTCTTGTTGTGCTCGTTTTTTTGCCTCTTGGTAATTTCGTATTTTAGATAATATATACTGTTTTTTTTCAGTTTCCCGCTGCTCTATTTCTTCGGGTGTTAGTTTGCCTCTATATTTATATAACAATAACACAATTAATACTACTAAAAACCCTATAAATAGCCCAATATTAAAAATCGTATTATTATATTTTTCCCTAAATTGATGACATTGTTTTAAACTCTCGCTCAAAAAATAACTAACACCGGGCTCTATCAACTTCGGTTTAGCATTATTAAAATTATTCATTATTACTATTAACTGGTAAAAAACAAAAAAAAAATATACCAATTATCTATATGGACCCATCTATATTATCAATTGTGTTTTCTATTATTATAACGATTATTTATTTTATGTTACCCGCAATAGGCAAACCGACCTTAACAGTAGGCATATTAAATTCAGAAGACGGATATATGAATTACTATAGTACGTATATGTCAAGCTTAATAGTCTACGTTGTAGCTATTGTGGTAGTCCAACTATGCTTAAATATCGTTTATATAGGTAGCAAATGTGGTGGTGCCATAGGACAAAATATTGGCACCGCCGCGCTATATACTATTGTCCCTTGGTTGCTCGTATTTGGCGTAATGGTTGGCGCTCTCCTCATGTTTCCCGGTTGGAGACAAGCATTTAGCGTGATAAGTGCCTTAGTAGTATCTTCACAAGCAAATGAAATATTAGGCACTATTTTAATTGATAGCGATATTAACAAAATTATACAAGGCAGCTCAAGTGACGCGGAAAAAGAAAAACTAACAAAAACGGCGGAGGCCCTCGCCAAAATATGCTCCGACAAAACAGTTTTAATCAGTAAAATTAATACAGAAAATTTCATGAATATGTGGGGCATTCTAATGCCGCTTATGAAACAACAGTATACTAATGACGCCGCTATACAGCAGCAATTTTTAGACGTATTTATTAAAAAAGAAAATATTGAAGAAGCATTTTGGTATGTGTATACCGCCATTTTCATCTCCTCGGTAGTCTACTATAATCTATCGCTTAAAGGCTGCGTGAAAAGCGTTGAACAAATAGAAGCCGAACGCAACGAAATTATGGCGCAACAAGCCGAGGTTGACAAGCAGAACGCGCTGAATAATTCGGTTACTTATACGGCTTAAAATGCCGCTATATGTGTGGCTTTAAGTTCAGAAATATATATTATAATTTTGAACTTAAAGAAATGCCCCCCGTGGTTAAAACCGCGCCAAAGTATTGTAATACAAGACCGCTACATAGCACAATATGCCTAAGAGCAGCGACAGCAACCAAACGGGCATGATTGTCTTATTTCTATATCCTATTCCAAACTCTTTTATGGAGCCGTCTTCGTTGTATAAGAACGCCGGTTTAAACCACTGAATACCCATAAATACTAACAAGAATAATACTATTGCCGCTAAAGTTATATTTTTTCTTGTAAACGTTCGTAACATATATATTATTATTACTTTTTTTTATGTGTTTACACCTTTTTTAGTTATAGTCGTCGTAGTTTTCTGCCTCGTCACCCCATGGGTCACCGTCGTCATAATCCTCACTCCGATTGATGCCCATCGCTAAATCCATTTCTATATCATGCTCCTCATTTATTTCATTCGCCATATCATCCATATCCATTTCTTGGGTACCCCTTTCCCGCCTCAACCTATTCTGTATTTCGGCCACCTTTTCCGCCACTTGCTTGTCATGCTCAAAATTCTCGGGATCATATTCTCTTATTCCCTTTGATAAACCTATACTATATAACGGACCCAATTTATTATGCTTTAATACCGTATCCACCGCTCTCTCTTCTTCGCTCATTGATTTCAACCTATCCGTAAATGTATGTTTTTCTGCCTCTTTTAATTTGAATATTCGGTCCTCTACATCTTGGTAGGACTTATTTATTGTTTTTTTCGTTTTCATCATTATATTTATAAAGCCTACTAACAAATTGGCAACATCTTGCTTCAACTTGATTACATCTCCCTCTATCATGTCTTGCTCTTGTTCCCCCAATCTGAGCTGCTGCTCTACTAACACGTCACCACTAAATATGTCGGATTCGTCTTGGTCCAATGAACCCGTATTAGGTATTACTAACATTCGTTTCACTACCGACGGATCCTTGGTTAAAGATATGTACTCGTTCAAGACACTTAGCAAATAATATTCATACAAGAGTGTAACCATTCGCTTGTCAAATACAGTATAAACCTCTTCTTCCGCTATCTTTATTGCGTTTAAAATCGGTGTATATTTGGCCAATTTGTTTATTCCCATTGTGGTTTGCGTTATTTCTCTCAACACATTAATAATGGTAGGATTGCCATAAAATCGGTCTAATGGCTTGTAAAAGGACGACACCATCTCTTTTATATCGGTTGCGTGGATGGGCGATACACCCCAATATTTTGGCGGATTTATGCTCTGCGTCTGTTTATTTATAATCATATTGGGAAACACAACCGATATCAATGATACCATATTCTTAAAATAAGTGGTGTAATTATTGAGTGTGTCATCCGTTATTTTTATATCCAATTTTCTAGGCATTTGATCCGCCTTCCATATTGTTAGTTCATCAATGAATTTAGATATGTTTTTCAATTCTAAACTACTTACTCTTGCTTTACTTCTTATAAAATCTTTTATTTCCCTCTTCATGGATTCATTTGACGCGGCCAAATAATCCTTCATTAATCGCATATCTTTACTGTCTTCTCTCATTGTCACATCATAATTTTCTATCAATGCTTCTAAACGCTGAATAAATACCTTTGGCACGGTTTCGCTATTTTCCCTATCCAATTTTGTTAGTACATTGTTGATTCGTTCTATACAACTTTTATTTGTCTTTTCTAGCGAAATATGTATTATATTATGGCGGCATACTATTTGAAACAATCTCAAAAACTGCTGTTCTGTATAGTTTCGCCCGTCTCTCTTTAGTTTGGCTATTTTTTCTTGGATTGTCTCCATCTTACTTAGGTAGTCGGGCTTTTCACGACAAATCGGCAACAATTCAGCGTCCAATGGCACCGATGAATGAAATTTACACAGACTAATGAACGCATAATATATCGTTTCCTCACTAAACGCCGTAGATATGACAGAGTATACACGTTTCGTATCCACTTCTGATAACATCATTGCGCTTTTTGTTAGTATCTTAACATCATTTAATAACCCGGACAAATGATACACAATATTATTATATTGTTCAATATTTCGGTTTTCATTTATGAAATATTTAAAGCTAGTTAGCGAATTTTTCCCCGCTTCATTACAACACGCATTATCCATAAATATTTGCCCCGCCGATTTCAACAATAGATTCTTCCTATCAACCAATTGCTGTATTTCTTCTTGTATTGCCAAGGAAAACCCAATTATTTTTGACTCTACCACTAACAACTTCTCTAATTGCCTATGATTTCCCGTGAAAATGTTATGCTGTAAATCCTCCATAAATCCGTCACCGATGTTTTCCAAGTTTCGTATATGGAATCGCCTTAACGGTGGCAAAAAATTCTTCCAATTTACCACGTTATACTCTTGTGGTATCTCTTGATCCCCTTGTATCAATAAGTATTCCGTTTTTTCCGTCATTTTTTGCCTTACATCGCCTAGGGGCAGCAAATAGCGTACTATAAATGATTTGGTAGTTGCTTCTATCTTTTCCTCATTTTTTGGCAACACATTCCACGGCAATGTGCTTGGATCGCGGCTTTTTAGTGCGACACATGCCACATAATTTAGCCCGCTATCGTCACCTTCTCCACCCAAAGGAAACCCCATAAAGGAACGCACGCACCCCGGCATCGTTTTCCGCGTTTGAATGGATGGAATACTGGTTTGAATGGCTATCAAATACATTCCCAATGTCAGATACATCAGTGTGGATCCATAGACGGTTGAATAGCTCGGCAACTTTTTACCCTTTTTCGCCGCTTCCTCCTCCATTTTTTTATATACGGGCTCTTTCTTTATTATATCTGTATCATTCATCAATTCGGTCACTATTTTAATTATAAAATCTCGCGAATCTTCTATATTTATTCCCATATTTACCGATAAAACACTAATAATATTGGATGTTAGTTGACCTTCCGCGCTTAGCCGCTTTTTGATTTTTTCTTGGTCTTTATCTTTAGATTGAGACCTCTGAATCTGATTTTCTACAATTACGTCACCTATGTCTTGGACCAAGACATCGTGACTTCTATTTATAAATCCGTCTTTGTAGCCCTCGGTTTCATCGTAATCAGTATAACAAATCACTTCGCCGCTATGCTCGTCCACCCACGCATCGCCGTCGTCGCCTATTTTACCTATGCGCCTCTTTAAGTCCTCCAACACTTCATTATATTGACTGTTTTTGGATATAAAGGTGTCGGCCAATATATGGACAAACTTGGGCAGCAATTTTGTATTTGTTTCTCTACAATATAGCCACCATTCGTTTTCCATTTCGCCGTCGTTTATATTGGGTATCTCGGGATTGCCCTCACGACAATACAAACTAACAAATCTAATAATATCGGTTTGCCTCTTTACAATATCATTTTGTCCCATTATTAAATCGCGCAGCTTTGAATATGGCGACACCACTTTAGCCTTCATTTCGTCTGCGATTTCCATACCCAAATTATATTTTTGGTTATTGTATTTGTAAAACTCTACACTCTTTATATTCTGTAATTTATCAAATATTTTGGTATAATACTCTAGATGCTTTTTTATTTGGGTGTTTAATTCGTCTTTTGAAATATCGTATTTCTTATCAAATTGGTCCATCACTTGTTTCAGTGCGTTGTTGACAATCTTGTCCTTGGCAACCGCAACCGACTCGCATTTATCCTCTGTTTTTTCTTGTGGATTGTATATACATGAGAATTCCAAATTACATAAAATATCGTTATCTTCAATAAATGAATTAGGGTCTACCTTGTCATCTAGAACCCAAATATTATTATTGCGCACGTAATAATCCAATGTTCGCGGGGAGTTGTCGTCATCTGTATTAACTAATAGCGCATAATCACCCTCTCTAACCGCCTTTGCTTGATTCACTAATGTAGTCGCCATATATTCGGCGGTTTGTTCGTCCATTTTGTGCTTTTTTACAAATTCATCTGTCAAAAATAATAAAAAGTCCTCGGGATTCAGTTGGTCTTGTTGTCTTTTGTATTTATCATTAATTAGATTGTAATTTGTAGTATCGTAATCCTTATCATAAAATATGGGCTTATTATTGTCCTCTTCTAATCCCGCAACAGAATAATACTTTTTGGCAATAATAAAGGTAGCGCATTTGCTTTGGTCTTTGTCTTTTTCCATAATTTTGGCTAACCTATCCTTGTCCGCGTCCAAAATTGATGTTAACGCAGTAGGATACATAAGTTGAATATTTGTTAGTGCCACTGCTGTATTAAATAAATTGCCAAAATCGGTAACCGTTATTTTTTTTAAAAATTCAGACGGTGAACAATTTATTTGGCTTAAATCATTTATTCCATAATGTTCAAAAACCATAGTTTTAATATATGTGTCAATATCTTGGTCCAATACCTCATATAGCGGACTATAATATACGTATTTTTCGTTATCGCTTGTAATCCGTCGCTTACCAATTGACCTTAAAAATTTGAGATTGGAAAAAGCAATATTATATTCACGATAAACGCGATTATAATCCCTTATTTTATCCAAAATAAATGTGTTGATTTCTTTATATTGCATATATGTTAAATCGCTCGTATAAATCATAAACGGCTCTAAATAATTGACCACTTCAACCAAAGATAGGCGCCCTTTAATGTATTTTTTTACTAAGGAAAACAAGACCCTTATTTTTGGAATTATAGTGCGCAAAAATATCTTGTAAATATCTAAATTACTTAAATCCTCTGGCTTCTCATATTCGGTCAAATTTAAAAAATATTGTTTAATATTATCCACGAAATTGCTGTCATCATATTCTAGCTCGTTGTCTAGACCGTCAATGGTTATAGGTGTAATTTGTGTTTTTTGTTTCAGCAACTGCCAATAATTCAAAAACTCCAAGTTTAGATTCGCCCTAACTAACAAATTGGAACTAGGCAAATTCACTTGGGAAAACCGCACTGTTGGCTCTGGTAGTGTCAAAATGGAACTTACCGATATCGTATCATTATTTGTTAGTTTAACACGATGGGCTATCATATTTGACCCTTTTAAATTCGGCGCTTGTAATCGCGTTTCCCCCAAATTATATTTTTGTATAACAAATCTGCGATTGGCTATTGCCGACTCGGCTACAACCGTGGACTCGTCGTTGCCAAGTGAGTCCACTATAGAATGAATATTGGTCGCAACTTGGCCCTCTATTATAATTCCGCGCGGGTCCGTGAAAACACTGTTGTTTTCAGATATGGGTGTATTAAAAAACGGCGTTAAATAGGGGTCCAAAGAGTAATATAAGTTGCTGTATTTGTTTTGCCCTTCAACGCCTTGGTTTGACCTATAGTTTTTAAATAATGCTTCCATTGCGATAAGATTTTCGTCTTGTAAAATTTCTTCATAATCGTCAAAATTGCTTTGTCCACTGTGATTTTGTTGCTGTTTTATTGGATATATTTTTTTGATATTTTTAGACACTAACAAAACCCAATAAAGCGTATTTTTGAATTCGGCCAAATAATCGGCTAATGGTCTGTCCTCGGCTGTTTTTTTTATTATTCCATCTATATTGTTGTGTTTGTCAAATGTAGACGCTGTTTGACGCAACTGTATAAACCGTGTAATCATAATGTGAATACTGTTTAACACGTTGTTAGTGCGTTTATTGGCGGGAACCTCAGAAATGAGTTCCTCCAATAGGTCATTTGTTTGAGTTCCTATATTGAAACGGTATTTTTCCTTTTCTATATTCACCATTTCTTCCACATGGACGGACTCGCCAAATACCAAGTCGTCAAAATCAATGAATATACTGTTAGTTTTAGTTTTATTGGGACCTACTTGTTTCTGTGGTTGTAGTATTTGTATTTGTTCCGCTTCTTCTTCTTCTTCTTCTTGTCCCATTTCAACCAATTCATCGGCATTTAATTCTACAGTTGGCTCTTTTATAGAGGGACGGATTTCAAACGTTTCTATTGGTAAATCATCCGGGATGCCGTGGTAATCAAAATTGATATATATAGTATCGCCATCGGTAGTTCTCACCTCAATCATATCCTCCTCCAAATTAGTGATTTTACCCGTAATAACCATGGGCATCTCTCCTCCAAAATAGATATTAATCCATGTGCCGGGCAATAAATCGTTTTGTCGCGCATATCCGTTTTTAGGATGACTACTAAGTATTTTAATAGATTGTATTGACCCGTCGCCGATTACTCCCGTAGAAGAAATGGGCAAAATAGTTTTTTCCAATGTTTCACTGTTTATTAATTTTACCTTTTTGGAGTCAATATACTCAATTAAAAACACATTATCATTAAGTATTTCATTTGTAGGGTCGCTAATTAATATAATGTCGCCCAATTTTAATAAGATCTCTTTGGAATTTGGAGGCGGTTCGGATGTGGCTTGTTCTCCTTCTTCTATTATTTCTCCTTCTTCCAAGTCTCTATTA
>Ga0207954_1000122_pt1 | contig 23649 bp, 15 predicted proteins | sample CryBogmetaGMA0M_FD_184547 | JGI IMG/M metagenome (GOLD analysis project Ga0207954, IMG submission 184547) | Freshwater microbial communities from Crystal Bog, Wisconsin, USA - MA0M (SPAdes) | ecosystem: Environmental > Aquatic > Freshwater > Lake | place: Crystal Bog, Wisconsin, USA | collected... | reverse complement strand
TTCCGCACGTTCGTTTCCGCACGTCTCCGTTCAGTTCGTCAGCACGCGTCCAGCCCGTGCGCTTCCAAGCGTGGCGTCCGCGACCACCCGGGGGCGACCGGCGGAGGCGGGGGCCTCCACCGGTCGGCCGCCGGAACGGTCAGTCGAGAATCTTCGTCACGACGCCCGAGCCCACCGTCTTGCCACCCTCGCGGATGGCGAAGCGGACGCCGTCGTCCATGGCGATCGGCACCATGAGCTCGACCTCCATCTTGACGTTGTCGCCGGGCGACACCATCTCCACGCCGCTGAGCAGCTTGGTGGAGCCGGTGACGTCGGTCGTGCGGAAGTAGAACTGCGGCCGGTAGCCGGCGAAGAACGGCGTGTGACGGCCACCCTCCTCCTTCGACAGCACGTACACCTCGCACTCGAACTTCTTGTGGGGCTTGATCGACCCCGGCTTGGCGAGCACCTGCCCGCGCTCGATGCCGTCGCGGGCCACGCCGCGGAGCAGGCAGCCGACGTTGTCGCCGGCCTGTCCGCTGTCGAGCACCTTCTTGAACATCTCGACGCCCGTGACGGTCGTCTTCTCGGCCTTTTCCTTGAGGCCGATGATCTCGACTTCGTCGCCGACCTTGACGACGCCGCGCTCGATTCGGCCGGTGGCGACGGTGCCACGGCCTTCGATCGAGAACACGTCCTCGATGGCCATCAGGAAGGGCTTGTCGAGCTCACGAACCGGCTCGGGGATGTAGCTGTCGATCGCGTCGAGCAGGTCGCCGATGCACTTGTTGGCCGCCGGGTCGGCCGGGCTGTCGTACGCCGGCTTGCCGGCCCCGCGGATGATCGGCACGTCGTCGCCCGGGAAGCCGTACTTCGTGAGCAGCTCGCGGATTTCCATCTCCACCAGGTCGAGCAGCTCGGGGTCGTCGACGAGATCGACCTTGTTGAGAAACACGACCAGCGCCGGCACGCCCACCTGCTTGGCGAGCAGGATGTGCTCGCGGGTCTGGGGCATCGGGCCGTCGGCCGCACTCACCACGAGGATCGCGCCGTCCATCTGGGCGGCACCCGTGATCATGTTCTTGATGAAGTCGGCGTGCCCGGGACAGTCGATATGGGCGTAGTGCCGCTTGGCGGTCTCGTACTCGACGTGGCTGACCGCGATGGTCACGGTCTTCGTCTCGTCGCGGACGGTGCCGCCCTTGGCGATGTCGGCGTAGCTCTTGGCGACCGCCAGGTTCTTCGCCGCCTGCACCGCGACGAGCGCCCCGGTGAGCGTGGTCTTGCCGTGGTCGATGTGTCCGATCGTGCCGACGTTGACGTGCGGCTTTGTCCGCGTGAACGAGTCCTTTGCCATGCTTTACTCCCTCGGTCTTCCTCTCTGGTGGCTGCAGGCCTCGCGGCCTGCGACGGATGGATTGAGAACCTCTGACGAAATCGAGAAACGCTGACGTTGGTTCGGCCGGTCTCGGGAGCCGGACGCTTCCATCCGGCGGTCAGCCGGACGGAAGAGGATTGTGGGCCGCAACGGTGCCGACGTGTCGTGTGCCGGGCGCTGCGTGTATGCGGGTGCGGGATTCGGGCGAAGGCTTGCGTGGTGAAGGGGGCGATTCGACGGCGACGTCTCGTGATTGGGCCTCGCGGACGGGACGGGAATCCGGAAGCTGCTGATGGGACTTGAACCCATGACCTCGTCCTTACCAAGGACGCGCTCTACCAACTGAGCTACAGCAGCGGGGTTGAGGCGGTCGGAGGGTCCTCGTCGAATTGGTGCTGGGGTCGGCGGTGCGGGTGGGGTGGTCTGGCGCGCGTGCAATCGGGAAACACACGGACCGTGACTGGGTGTCGGCAGGCCCGCCGGCTGGTGCGTCGGCTCGGGGTCTCGGGAATCGGGAATGCTCGGAATCGCGTCTCGGAAGCGGGTGAAGGGAATCGAACCCTCGTCATTAGCTTGGAAGGCTACTGCTCTACCATTGAGCTACACCCGCGAGGACACCACTTCGCCGCCGGTTTCGCCCGTCAGTTCCGGCGACGTTCGCCGCCCGAAGCCGCCGATCGAAGCAACCGCGACAGCGGGATCGATCGACGGGATCGAGCCCGCTCGTTGCAACGCCGCAGGATTTCGCCACCGAGGTTTTGGCCGCCGGACTCGCCGCCCGTGCGGCGACGTGACCCGTCGGCCGCCCGGTGGGGCGACGCTCGATCCAGCGCTCCTACTGGTAGTGGGGAGTGCAGGATTCGAACCTGCGAAGGGAAAACCCATCAGATTTACAGTCTGACCCCTTTGACCGCTCGGGAAACTCCCCTCTGGCTTCGTCCTGGCGTCGTGACGGCCGGCGTCGTCGGCGACGACGCCGGCCCACCGGGCAGGGGAGCGTGAGGATGCGTTGCGCGTGTGCTTGTTGGTGAAGGTGGGTGGTGGTGGTGTCCTCGTGAGTTGTTTGGTGAGTTGTTCGGGCGAACCGCCCGGGATGCAGATCAGGATGCCGGTGAACGATCGGTGATCATGACTGTGACCGCGAGCGTCCGCTCGCTTCTGGCTCGTGGCAGTGCCGACTGCCGGCTCCGTGCTTGCGCGTTCGGGATCGTGTCGCGCTTGACGAAGGGGTGGATGTGGAACGGTCGGTATGCCGCGTGGTGTCTGGTGCGTGGTGAGTCGCTGTACTGCTGAGCGCCGTCTGGTGAGCCGCCAAGGTGGGGCCGGCAGGCAGCGTGAGCTAGCGGCGGGAATTGAACCCGCAACCTGCTGATTACAAATCAGCTGCTCTGCCAATTGAGCTACGCTAGCGGCCGGACGAGACCGAGGGAATCTCGTAGTGTACGGATTCGACTTCCCCATGCAAGACGGCCACGGTTCATCGGCCGGCGGGGCGAAACCGGGGATTTTCCGCTGAAACTCCGGGCTTCCGCCGCGCGGCCGGGGGGCGGTCTCGAGCCAGGCCGCTTCCGGGGAGGGGGCCCGCGGCCATCCGGCCGAAACCGCTACCCGAACAGCAATTCCAGCATCGAGAAATCGTCCACGAAATCCTCCCGCCCGGACAGCTCGCGAATCCGTGTGAGGAGCGTATCGATGGCGACCCCTCCGGGAGAAGGGTTTTTCGTGAGGGTGGCCAAAAACTCGGAAAACGCCCACATCGATCCATCGGGGCGGCAGATCTCGAAGGCTCCGTCGCTGTACAGAAACAGCCGGCTTCCCGTCGGCACGGTGACCTCGCCCTGGGCGAACTCGAGCCCCTCGACGGCCCCGATGAGCGGGCCTTCCGATTCGAGCAGGATGGGCTCCGCGCCCGCTCCGGGCGGCACCAGCAGGGCGGCCGGGTGCCCGCCTCCCGCCCAGCGCAGCGTCTGCGTCGACGCCCGGTGGACGCCGTACCAGATCGTGAAGAACATGTCGTTTTGCCGCTCCATCGGGAAGGCCCGATTGAGGGCCGCGAGCACCGTCCCGGGGTTGTGGAAATCTGCCTGCGGCAGGGCGCCGCTGCGGATCGCGCTGAGCGCCGACACGCTCAGGAGCGCGGCCCCCACGCCGTGGCCGCAGACGTCGAGCAGATAGAACGCCACGTGATCGTCGTCGATCGCGTGGAATCCGAAGGCGTCGCCCCCCAGGTCGGCGGACGGCACGAACCGCCAGTCGATGGCGATCGGTCCGACCTGCTGCGGCGGTGGCAGGAGCGACCGCACGTAGCGGGCGGCCGAGGCGAGGTCGTTGGCGAGCACCTGCCGGCTGGCCTCGAGGGCCCGGAAGGCCTCGTTGCGCTCGAGCAGGGCGATGTAGCCGCGGGAGTGGTGGCGGACTCGGGCGAGGAGTTCGAGCCGGTCGGGCAGTTTCACGATGTAGTCGTTGGCGCCGAGCTGGAAGGCCTCGGCCTTGATCGCCGGCTCCTCCTTCGACGAGAGCACGACGATCGGCACGTCGCGAAACCGCTCGTCCGCCCTGAACCTGCGGACGAGTTCGAGCCCGTCCACGTCGGGCATGACGAGGTCCTGGAGAATCACGGTGGGCTGCAGGGTCGCCGCGGTGTCGAGCGCGGAGAGGCCGCTGCTCGAGAAGTGGAAGGTGATCCCCTCCTCGCCGGCCAGCATGCGTCGAACCGCCTCGCCGATGATCGCCTGATCGTCGATCAGGAGCACGGTGACGGACCGCGGAACGGATTGCGTCGGGGCATCCACGGCGGGGCTCGGTCGGGTGGGTTGGGACCGCGTCGGGATGCTACCACAGGGCCGCGGCAGCACCGGGGGAAAAGTCCTCCGCGGCCTTTTCGCCGCGAAAAACAGGCCACTCGCCGCCGCCCGCGCGGGCGGCGGGAGCCGCGGCTGTCGATCGTCACCGTGGCCGCCCGCGAAGCCCTTGCAGCCCCGCAAGGTGGGTGATCCATCGTGTCCCTTTGCCTCGTCATTTGCCATACTCAAGGCTGCGACATTCCCGATCCGCCGCGGCGCGGGCACGCGGCGCCTTCCGCCGGGCCAGCGGCGTCTCTCCTCCGCGCCATCCTCGCGTCAGCCACCGCCAGCATGTCCCACCACGCCGAGGCGACATCCGCGCCCGTGGGGCATGACCCAGCCGACCGGGCCGGAGTGATCGAGGCCGCGGTCGCAGCGGCGGCGCGGTTCCTGCCCGCCCAGGGGCCGATCGGCGTCTTCGTCCACCACAACACGCTGCACGCCTTCGAGGACGAGCCCTTCGAGGAGGCGGTCGTGCGGGCCGCCCGCGTCTACGGCACGGAGCCGTTCCTCGCGGAGAGCCGCTACCGGGAGGAACTCGCCCGGGGACGAATCCGCGAGACGGACATCGAGGCGGTGCTCGAGCAGGATCCCCGCAGCAGCGTCGGGGAGACGCTCGCGGGCGGCCGGGTCACCCTGCGGCAGCTGCATCGGGCCCTGCTGTTGCACGCCGTGCGGCAGGAGTCCGACACCGCCGTCCGCTGGACGCTGACGGAGAGCGACCTGCTCGAACGGCTGCGGCCGGACCTTCCGCCCGAGGTGCACTGGCGGCTCGTCAGCGAGGGCGCCAGCCGCGGCGACGGCAGCGGGGCCGACGCCCCGCTCCGCGACGTCGACGACGAGACGGCCCTGCGGTCGACGTTCGCGCTCGCCGCGGGCGGCGCCGGCGACCTCGAGCGGCGGGCGGCCAGCGAGCTCTGGCACGCCTGCGTGGAGGCCGTGGGCATGACGCGGCCGTCGGTGGTGCACGTCCGGCCCCCCGTGCGGCACCGCGACCTGATCATGGCGGCCGATCCGGCCATCGACACCGACGCGGTGGTCCACCCGCTGCTGATCCGGCTGTGCGCCGCCTACCTCGATCAGGGGGTCGCCGCCTGGCCGATGCCCGGACGCGAGCGCGGACTGCTCGAGGCCGCCGCCCGCGTCTTCTCCGGCCGCCTCGGCCCCACCGAGCCGTGGAATGCCGCGCTCCCCGCCGCGCTGCGGGGGGTGATCGGTCGCCCGGCCGTGGACGTGATCGCCGACGAGCTCGACCGCCTGGGCGTGCCCGCCGAGGTCACCGGGCCGTTCATCACGGCGACGCTGCTCGCCTTGCGTGGCTGGGCGGGGATGATCCGGCATCTCGAGGAACGGCCCGACCGGGCCCCGGTGGAGCCGGTGCCGGCCCGTCTCGCCGACTTCCTCGCCCTGCGGCTCGTGCTCGACCGCGTGGCCGCAGAATGGGCCGCCGACCGCCTCGCGTTCCGCAATCCGCGCGCCGGTCACGGCCGGCGGCGGGCCGCCGCCGGCGGGCTGCCGCCCCTCTGGACGGAGCTCCGCGACCGCTATCCCCCGCGCCGCGGTCCCGGCACGCTCGCGCGGGCGTTCCTCCTCCAGCAGGTGTCGCAGCTCGTGGGGCTGACCGCGGGGGACATCCGCTCGCTCGACGAAAACGAGCTGCTGCGGCTCGAGCGGGCGATCGCCGCGTTCGACGGCTTCTCGCGGCGGCTGCTCTTTCACCTCGCCTACGAGCGCAGGCACCGCATCGAGGTGCTCGACAGCTTGGCCGCGCAGAGCCGCCTCGCCGCGCCCCCCGCCGACCTGCGGCCGCTCCTGCAGGTGATCTGCTGCATCGACGAACGGTGCGAGTCGTTCCGCCGGCACTGCGAGGAACTCGGCCCCCGCTACGAAACGTTCGGCACGGCCGGCTTCTTCGCCGTGCCGATGTACTACCAGGGCATCGACGACTGGCACGCCTCGCCGCTGTGCCCGATCGTGATGCGGCCGAGCCACTCGGTGGTCGAGGTGCCGGCGGAGGGGGCCGCGGCCCGTCACCAGCGCAACCGCAGCGTGCGGAGGCGGCTGGGACAGATGGCCGGCGGCCTTTCCACCGGCAGCCGCACGCTGCTCCGCGGCGGACTGTTCACCGCGTTCGCCGGCGCCGTGGCCGCCGTGCCGCTCGTCGCCCGCGTCGTCTTCCCGCGGCTCACCGCGCGGCTCGGCCGCCGCGCCGAGGAACTGGCGGGCCGGCGGATCCCGACCCGGCTGCTCCTCGAGCACGACCCCGGGAACACCCCGGATACCGCCGCCGGCGGCGACGGGGTCCGCGAGGGCTTCGACGTGGCCGAGATGGCGGCCATCGTCCGGCGGGTGCTCGAGGACATCGGCCTCACCCGGCGGTTTGCCCGGCTCGTGGTGGTGCTCGGGCACGGCTCGTCGAGCCGCAACAATCCCCACGAAAGCGCCTACGACTGCGGTGCCTGCGGCGGCGGCCGTGGCGGCCCCAACGCCCGCGCCTTCGCCACCATGGCCAACGATCCCCGCGTGCGGCGCATGCTCGCCGCCGACGGGCTCGCGATTCCCGACGACACGCGGTTCTTGGGCGGCATGCTCGACACCTGCGCCGACAGCATCGCCTGGTTCGACCTGACCGCGGTGCCGGAGAGCCACCGCCCCGACGTGGAGCGGGCGCTGGCCGCCTGCGCGATCGTCTGCGAGGCCAACGCCCACGAGCGTTGCCGGCGGTTCGAGACCGCGCCGCTCGACGTCACCCGCGCCGAAGCCCACGCCCACGCCGAGGCCCGCAGCGCCGATCTCGCGCAGGTGCGGCCCGAACTCGGCCACGCCACCAACGCCGTCTGCATCGTGGGCCGCCGCTGGCGGACGCGGGGCCTGTTCCTCGACCGCCGCGCGTTCCTCGTCTCGTACGACCCCGACACCGACGCCGACGGGGCCATCCTGGCGCGGACGCTCGCCGCCGTCGGCCCCGTGGGGGCGGGGATCAACCTCGAATACTACTTCTCCGTCGTCGACCGGCTCGGCTACGGCGCGGGGACAAAGCTGCCGCACAACATCACCGGGCTCATCGGGGTCATGGACGGCCACGCCAGCGACCTGCGGACGGGCCTTCCCTGGCAGATGGTGGAGATCCACGAGCCGGTGCGTCTGCTCGTGGTGATCGACGCCGAGCCGGAGCGCATCCTCGCGGCGGCGGAGGCCGTGCCGGCCGTGAAGCGGCTGGTGGTGAACCGCTGGATCCAGCTCGTCTCCTGGCACCCGCGGACCGGCGCCCTGGCCGTGTTCGCGGACGGCGGATTCGTGCCCTACCTTCCCGAGCGCACCGACATCCCCGTGGTCGAGCGGTCGGTGTCGTGGTATTCCGGCCGGCGCGATCACCTGCCCCCGGCCCGCGTGCTGGCCGCGGCCGCCGGCGCGAGGGGGCGTTCATGACCGCGCACGACGTCGTCGCGCTGCTCGTCACCTGCCAGCTGGCCGCTCCCGCGGCCACGCTCGTGCTCGTCGGGGTGCCGACGCTGCTCGGCCGCGCCCCCGCGGAGGCGTTCACGCGGCGGGTCGTCGGCGGGGGCTTCACGGCCGGGTTCGCCGCCGGGCTGTGCATGCTCGCGGTGCTCGCCGGGCGGGGCCTCCGGCCGGAGGTGGTGCACCTGGGATCATGGTTCTCCGTCGGGCACCACGAGGCCACGCTCGATCTCGTCGCCGACGCGCTCTCGGTGCCCTACGTCTGCTTCTCGACGGGGCTCTGCGCGCTGGTCAACGCGTTCGCGGGGAAGTATCTCCACCGCGAGCCGGGGTTCACCCGGTTCTTCCTCCTCCTGGCACTGTTCGGCACGGGCATGAACCTGATGGTGCTGGCGGGCAGCATCGACGTGCTCTTCGCGGGGTGGGAGATGCTGGGGATCTCCTCGACGCTGCTGATCGGCTTCTTCCTCGAGCGTGGCAACGCGGTGCGGGCGGCGCTGCGGGCCTTCACCACCTACCGCATCTGCGACATCGGCCTGCTCGCCGCGGCCGTGGTGGTCCACCGCGCCGTGGGCTCGGGCGACTTCGAGCGGCTCTTCGGCGGCGACTGGCCCCACGGCAACTGCCTCGTGCCGACGGGCACCGCCGTGGTCGTGTCGCTGCTGCTCGTCTTCGCGGCGATGGGCAAAAGCGCGATGGTGCCGGTGTCGGGCTGGCTGCCGCTGGCGATGGAGGGCCCGACGCCGTCGAGCGCGATCTTCTACGGCGCCCTCTCGATCCACGCGGGCGCCTACGTGCTGCTGCGGTGCGAGTCGCTGCTCGAGCAGGCGTGGCCGGCCCGCCTGGCCCTGATCGTGCTCGGGCTGGGCACGGCCCTCCACGCCAACGTCGTGGGCCGGGTGCAGACCGATCTGAAGAGCATGCTCGCCTACGCGTCGATGACGCAGTCGGGGCTGATTTTCGCGGAGATCGGCTGCGGCTGGCGGGTGATCCCGCTCGTGCACGTCATCAGCCACGCGATCCTGCGCAGCCTGCAGATCCTGCGGTCGCCGTCGGCGCTCCACGACCGCCACGAACTCGAGGCCGCGCTCGGCGGCCATCCCGGCCCCGATCCGTGGTCGATCGGGAAGCTGCTCCCGGAGCGGGTGCAGGCGGCGTTCTACCGCATCGCGCTTGACCGCGGCTTCGAGGAGATGGCGGTGGGCCGCGTCGTCGTGGCCCCGTTCCTCTGGCTGCTCGAGTGGGCCGCCGGGATGGAGCGCCGCTGGCTGGCGCTGCTCGGCGGCGACGACGGCCCGGGCGGAGGACGGTCATGACCGACAGCCTGCTCGGTGCGGCGGCGGTCACGGTGGCGGCGCCGCTGGCCGCGGCGGCGGTGGTCGCGGCCGGCCTCGGCGGCGGCCGGCCCCGCCGCGCCGCCGTGGCGGCCCTGACGCTCTCGCTCGTGTCGAGCCTGGCGCTGAGCCTGCTCTGGAGCCGCACCGACGGCATGCCGCTGGCCGCCGGCGACCGGCTCGGCGGGGGCGCGCTGCTGCTCATCGACGGCATCACCGCGGTGCTCCTCCCCTACGCGGCGGTCGTGGAACTGGCGATCCTGCTCGTGGCGCCGCGCCGCAGCCTCGACCCGGCGGCGGTCGCGCGGCTGCTCGTCGGCACGGCGGCGACGTTCGCGCTGTTTCTCTCGTCGCACCCCGTCGTGATGATCGTGCTCTGGGTCGCCACGGCGCTCGTGACCTGGATCTCCGTCCGCGACACGCCCGGCGGCCGGGCGGCGGCCCGCACGTTCGCGATCGCGATGGCGACGGCCGTGGTCTGCATGGCCGTGGGCACCGTGCTGCTGGTCGTGGATCCCCCCTGGGCCACGGCGGCCGGCTGGGTGGGCGCGACGGGGGGCTGGCTGGTGGCCTTGGCCGTGATGATCCGCAAGGGCATTTTCCCCTTCCACTCCTGGTATCCGGCCCTGTTCGCCGGCGCACCGATGTCGACCGCCTTGTCCGCCACGATGCCGCAGGTGGCGGCCTACACGGCGGTGCGGCTGCTCATCGGCCACGTCGACCACCCGGAGGGCGTGGCGGCCGAGCTGGTGGTGCTCGCCGAGCTGGCGCTCGTCACGGCGGCCTACGGCGCGGCGCTGGCGATCGTGCAGCGCGACCTGCGCAGCCTGATCGGCACGCTGGCGATGAGCCAGTCGGCGCTGGTGCTCGCCGGCCTCGCCGGCACGCTCCCCATGGAGCTCGCCGGGGCGCTGTGCGTGTGGGTGTCGAGCGGGCTGTCGCTGACGGGCATCGGTCTGGTCACCTGGGCGCTGGAGAGCCGCGCCGGTTCCATCGGGCTGGACACGCCGCAGGGCCGCTTCTGGGACGCCCCGGCGCTGGCGGGCTTCTTCCTGCTCTTCGGCCTGGCGGGCATCGGCCTCCCCGGCACGCTCTCCTTCGTCGCCGACGACCTGATCGTTTCCGGCACGCTCGACGACCACATCTACGCGGGGCTCCTCGTGATCGCCTCCACCGTGCTCGGCGGGATCGCCACCATGCGGGGCTGGTTCCACGTGTTCGGCGGGCCGCTGGCGGCCGACGGGCCGCGGCACGCCATCCTGCTCCGCGAGCGGGTGGCGTTCACCGGCCTGCTGGCGACGCTCTTCGTCCTCGGCCTCTGGCCCGACCCGCTCGTGCGGGCTCTCGACCGGGCCGCCGGCCGGCTGCTCGGCGTCGCCGCCGCCCCGTCCGTCGCGGAGCCGCATGCGGGCCCGTCGGCGACCGAACCGGCCGTGGATTTGCAGGTTTTGCCGGACGGCCGTTGAATGGAGGCCGGTGCGGCCGCCTGCCCGGGGCGGTCCGACGACGCGATCGACCGTTCAGCAGAGCGCCGCGGGCGCCGGAGGAAGCATGGCAGCGAAACGGGCCGCCGCGGGCGGCAGGGACCGCAGCGGCGAGCGGGGCCGGGAGATCGAGTCGCCCGCCGACATCGAGGGGCTCGGGGTCTTCTACCTCGGGCGGAAGCTCGACGCCGCGGGCACGCCCGCCGCGCCGCTGCTCGTCGACGCCCGCCGGTTCACCACCCACGCCGTCTGCGTGGGCATGACCGGCAGCGGCAAGACGGGCCTCCTGGTCGGCCTCATCGAGGAGGCGGCCATCGACGGCATCCCCACGCTCGTCGTCGATCCGAAGGGGGATCTCGCCAACGTGCTCCTCTCGTTCCCAGGCCTCGCGGCGTCCGACTTCCTGCCCTGGGTGGAGCCCGACGCCGCCCGGCGGGAGGGCATCACGCCGGAGGAACTCGCCGCGCGGACGGCGCGGAAATGGAGCGAGGGGCTCGCGGCGAGCGGCCAGTCGTCCGAGCGGATCCGCCGGCTGCACGAGGCCGTCGACATGGCGGTCTACACGCCGGGCAGCCGCACGGGCCGGCCGCTGGCGATGCTCGAGAGCCTCGACCCGCCCGCCGCCGAGGTGCTCGACGACGCCGAGGCCCGCCGCGAGCGGATCGAGTCGCTCGTCTCGGGGATCCTGGCGCTCGTCGGCCTCGATGCGGAGCCGGGCAAGAGCCGCGAGCACGTGCTCCTCTCCACGATCATCGACAGCATGTGGCGGAGCGGGCAGAAGCTCGACTTCGGCGCGCTGGTGCGGGCGATCCCCGCGCCGCCGATCGAGCGGGTGGGCTTCCTCGACCTCGAGAACTTCTTCCCCGCCGGCGAGCGTTTCCAGCTCGCCAGCCGCCTCAACACGGTGGCCGCCGCGCCGGGCTTCGACGCCTGGCTCGACGGCGAACCGCTCGACGTGGGCCGACTGCTCTGGACGCCGGCCGGCAAGCCGCGGGTGGCGGTGATCTCGATCGCCCACCTCTCCGACGCGCAGCGGATGGCGTTCGTGACGCTGCTCGCCGGCCAGACCGTTTCCTGGATGCGGTCGCAGGGGGGCACCTCGTCGCTGAAGTGCCTGTTCCTGATGGACGAGGTGTTCGGCTACCTGCCCCCCACGGCCAATCCGCCGAGCAAGACGCCGCTCCTCACGCTCCTCAAACAGGCCCGCGCCTACGGCCTCGGCGTGGTGCTGGCCACGCAGAATCCGGTCGACCTCGACTACAAGGGGCTCTCCAACGCCGGCACGTGGTTCCTCGGCCGGCTGCAGACCGCCCGCGACAAGGCGCGGGTGCTCGACGGGCTCGAGGGCGCGTCCGCGTCGGCGGGCCGGTCGTTCGACCGCGGCCGCGTGGATCGGCTGCTCTCGGGACTCGAGCAGCGGATGTTCCTCATGCACAGCGTGCACGAGGACGAGGAGACGGTGTTCCAGTCGCGCTGGACGATGGCCTACCTCCGCGGCCCGCTGCTCCGCGACGAGATCCGGCGGCTCACCCGCGGCGGCGCCGACGAGCCCGCCCGCGGGCCGGCGCCGCGGATGGAGATGGAGACGATGGTCGAACGGCCGTCGGGGGGAGCGCGGCCGCTGCTGCCGTCGAGCGTGCGGGAGGTGTTCCTGCCGCCGCGGCACGCCGTGCCGGCCGACGGCACGGTGCACTACCGGCCGGCGATCCTCGGGCGGGCGCGGGTGCGCTACGCGCGGCCCACCGCCCGCGTCGACGTGAATCAGGAGCTGTTCTGCCTGGCACCGGCGGGGGATTCGCTCGGCGAGTCGGCCTGGGAGGAGGGGGAGCAGTTCACGGAGCCGCCGCGGATCGAGCCCGCCCCCCGCACCGGCACCTTCGCCTCGCTGCCCGGAGCGCTCGCCGGCCCGAAGGGCTATGCCGCGCTCGCGACGGCGCTCAAGAACCACCTCGGCCGCACGGCGCGGATGGTGCTCTGGTCGGCCCCCGGCATCGACGCCGTGTCGCGGCCGGGCGAGTCGGAGGCCGACTTCCGCGTGCGGATCGCGCAGCGGGTGAAGGAGTGGCGCGACGCCGAGATCGACCGCGTGCGCGACCGGCACGCCGCGAAGCTCGCCACGCTCACCGACCGCATCGACCGCGCCCGCCAGAAGGTGGAGCGGGAGCGGGCCGAGGCCAAGAACCAGTCGATGCAGACCTACGTGTCGATCGGCTCGGCGGTGCTCGGCGCGCTGCTCGGCCGCAAGGCGGCGAGCGCGACGAACATCGGCCGGGCCGCCACCTCGATGCGGTCGGCGAGCCGCACCGCGCGGCAGCAGGCCGACGTCGTGCACGCCGAGGAGAGCCTCTCCGCGCTCGAGGAGCGGCGGCAGGCGGTCGAGGACGAGGTGGCGGCGGAGCTCGAGCGGATCCGGCTGGAATCGAGCCCCGAGCGGGTCCGGCTCGAGGAGCTGGAGATCCCGCCGCGGAAGACGGACATCGTCGTCGACGACGTGGTGCTGGCCTGGGTGCCGCAGGAGCCCGCGACGGCCCCGCGCGCGGAAGGCGTGCCATGGCGGTGACGGCGGCCGCGACTCGGCCCGCGGATCGGCGGCCCGACCGGCAGATCGTGCGGGTGGACTGCCCCGACGAGGTGGGGCTGATCCATCGCATCACGGGCGTGCTCGGCGGGCACGGCCTCAACATCGAGAGCAACCAGGAGTTCGTCGACACCGCGGGCGGCCACTTCTTCTTCCGCGCCGAGGTGGAGCCGGTGGCGGCGGCGGTCGCGCCGGAGTCCCTCGCGACGGAGCTCGGGCGGACGCTGCCCGGGCGGGCCCGCGTGCACGTCACCCGTGTCGAGCGGCGGCCGATCGTGGTCTGCGCGACCCTCGAGCCGCACTGCCTCGGCGAGTTGCTCCTGCTCGACGCCGTCGGCGACCTGCCGGGGCGGATCGTCGCGGTGGCGAGCAACCACGCGGAGCTCGGCGGCCTGGTGGGACGGTTCGGCATCCCCTTCCACCACGTGCCCCACCGCGATGCCGCCGGCCGCGACCTGCCCCGCGCGGAGCAGGAGGCGGCGCTCGCCCGCGCGATCGACGCCCACGCGCCGGAGTACGTCGTGCTGGCCCGCTACATGCGGGTGCTCTCGGAGTCGTTCGTGGACCGGTATCCGCACCGGATCGTCAACATCCACCACTCCTTCCTGCCGGCCTTCGCCGGGGCGAGCCCCTACCGGCAGGCGTTCGACCGCGGCGTGAAACTGATCGGCGCGACCGCCCACTTCGTGACGCCCGAACTCGACGAGGGGCCGATCATCGCGCAGGACGTGATCCCGGTGGACCACACCTACACGCCCGAGCGGATGGCCCGGGCGGGCCGCGACGTGGAGAAGCTGGTGCTGGCGCGGGCGGTGCGGCTCCTGCTCGAGGAGCGGGTCTTCCTGCACGGTCGCCGCACGGTCGTCTTCGGGTGACGGTCTTCGGGTGACGGTCTTCGGGTGTACGTGCGGCGCAGGCACCCGCGCCCGGCCACCTGCGCCTCTCGATCGGGGTGGCCTGAACCGCCCGCGCCGTCCCCGTCCGATCCTCGACCTCCGCCCGATCACTCGACGAGGCCGAGATTCTCGTTGTAGCCATCCTGGACGACGGCGTTTTCCCGGCGCTCGTGCTCGCTCATGTGGGCCGCGAAGCGTTCGAAGGCCGCGGCCGTCGCGGACCAGCATGTCGCCGACGTTCCGCGCAGCGGCACGGAGGCCGACGCGAGCCCGTCAATCACGGTGTCGAGTTCGTCGAGCAGGCCGGGATGCTCGTCGAGGATCAGTTTCACGGAGGGCCAGAGCCGCGGCATGCGGGCGACCGACTCCTCGAGGAAGCCCCCCGCCTCCTCCTGCCCGAAGTGCTCGCCGAGATGACCGCGGAGCCGGCGCATCGACTCGAGCAGGGCGTCGCAGTCGGACGCCGTCGGCTTCGCGGTGCCGGCGAGCGCGGCCCGCACCGACTGCATGAGGTGGAAGAGGTCGCGGTGGCCCGCGAGCACGTGCCCGAGAATCGCCGGATCGGCGCGGTCGATCGACATGGTCGTTCTCCCTGAAGTGGTGTCCGTGAGACGACTCGGCCCCAGGAAAACGATAGGCTGGAGGGGCCGCGGCCGCCGTGATGTCGTGCCGCGACAGGCCGCGGGAAGCCTCCTGCGGCCGGACACTTGCGTGGATCACCGCCATGTCGCCCCAGCCCACCGAACCGATCGTCGGCGCCGCGGCGGCGGCCCGCGCGGCCTCCGGCCCGCGGCTGCCGGGGGACGGCCGCGGCGGGTTTCGCGGCCAGGCCATCCTCGCCGGGGCCGCGATCGACCTCACGGCGCTCGGCTCGACCGACCGCACCGGAGCGGCCCCGCTCGTGGTCGAGCTGGTCGGCTCGCTCACCGGCAGCGGCGTGGCCGTGCTCTTCCGCTACGGGGCGGTGGTCTTCTTCGACGCGGCTCCGGCGGCCGTCACCGAGTATCTGCGGCAGATCGGGCCGCAGGTGCGGCAGCCCTTCCCGGCCCCCGAGCGGGAGACGGAGGTGCTCGACATCCGCGTCGATCCCGCGGGCAGGGAGGGGATCGAGGGCAACACGCTCGTGCTCGTCGACGTGACGACCGAGAAGCTCCAACTCGTCGCCGACATCATGGCCAAGAGCGTGTCGCTGGCCCATCACGAGCGGGGCATCGAGCGACAGTTCGAGCGGATCGAGCCCTTCGCGGAGAATCTCGACCACTGGGGTCGCGGCGGTCGCGCCGCGCAGGAGCTCCTGCAGAACCTCGGCGGGGCGCTGCTCGCGGAGCACCGCGTGGTGGCGGGCACCCGCGTCGACGATTCCCCGGAACTGCTCTGGGACCACCCCGAGCTCGAGCGGCTCTGGGCCCGCCTCCGCGACGAGTTCGAGATCCGCGAGCGGTTCTCGGCGCTGCACGGCAAGCTCAACCTCATCTCCCGGACCGCCGAGACGGCCCTCGATCTCCTGCAGAACCGCCGGTCGCTGCGGGTGGAATGGGCGATCGTGGGGCTGATCGTCTTCGAGATCGTCCTCACGCTCGTGCAGTGGGCCGTGGGCGCCGGCCGTCACTGAGCGGCCCGGCGGCCCCCCGCGCCGGCCCGGCGGATTTGGCCCCTGCGGCGCGGGTCGGCTATAAGTCGGCCAGCGAAGCTTCCCCAGGAAACCATCCCATGTCCCGCATGCCCTCCCGCGTCGCCCTGTCCGTGCTCATGTTCGCGCCCCTCGCCGCCGCCGCGCCCGCGGCGGCGCAGCAGGTGGAGGTGGAGGAGTTCAAGCTGCCCAACGGGATGCAGTTTCTGCTCGTGCCCCGCCGCGACCAGCCCAACGTCGTCAGCGCCGGCTGGGTGGCCCGGGTGGGGAGCGTCAACGAACGCCCCGGCATCACCGGCATCAGCCACTTCTTCGAGCACATGATGTTCAAGGGCACGGACACGATCGGCACCCGCGATCCCGAGAAGGACGCCCGCTACCGGGCCGAGCAGAAGGCCATCCGCGACGAGATCAACCGGCTCGTCTGGACGCGGCAATACGACCGGCTCCGCCGCGGCGAGATCGCCGACGCCTGGGATCCGGCCAACGACACGCAGGAGCTGCGCGTGCTCCGCGGCAAGCTCGACCAGCTGATCCGCGCTCAGCAGGGCCGCGGCGATGGCGGGGCTGCGGCGGCCACGATCGTGAAGGACGAGTTCGACCAGGTTTACACGAAGGCGGGCGGCAGCGGCATGAACGCCTTCACGAGCCACGACCTCACCTGCTACTTCATCACCGTGCCGTCCAACAAGCTCGAGCTCTGGGCCTGGATGGAGAGCGACCGGCTCCACGACAGCGTGTTCCGCGAGTTCTACTCGGAGCGCGACGTGGTGCACGAGGAGCGGCGGCTGCGCACCGACAGCACCCCCACGGGCCGCTTCCAGGAGCAGTTCGACGCGATGTTCTGGCAGTCGTGCGGCTACGCCTGGCCGGTCATCGGCTGGCCGAGCGACTTGAACAGCTACACCTACGAGCAGGCGATGGACTACTGGAACGTCTACTACCGGCCGGGCAACCTGTTCGGCGTGGTGGTGGGCGACTTCGACGCCGCGGCGGCCAAGGCCTTCATCACCCGCTACTTTTCCCGGCTCGATCCGGGCACGAAGGCGCCGCCGCCGGTGGTGACGCTGGAGGTGGAGCAGACGGCCGAGCAGCGGATGAACGCCGAGGGGGACGTGCCGCCGGGGGTGGAGGTGCGCTACCACACCGTGCCCGCCGGCCACGTCGACAGCTACCCGCTCGACATGCTCTCCGAGCTGCTCAACGAGCGGACCGGCAGGCTCTACACCGGGCTCGTCGAGGGCCGCGGCATCGCCGGGTCGGCCCGCTCGTCGAGCGACACCCGCAAGTACGCCGGGCTCTTCGCGTTCGAGGCGGAGACGCGGGGCGACGCCACGCCGGAGCAGCTCGAGCAGGCCTGGTACGAGGAGCTGGCGAAGCTGCAGGCGGCCGACGTGCCGGACCGCGAGCTGCGCAAGGTGAAGAACCGGGTGGCGGCCGGCAACTACCGGCGGCTGGAAAACAACATGTCGCTGCTGGTGCAGCTGGCGTTCTTCGAGACGCTGCTCGACTGGCGGGAGATCAACGAGTCACCGAGGAAGTACGAGGCGGTCACGGCGGCCGACATCCGCCGGGTGGCCAACACGTATTTCAAGCCCTCGAACCGCAGCGTGGCGGTCTACCGGAGGGCGCAGGCCGCGAACACGGAGCAGGCGGAAACCAAATGACCAGGTGGAACAGACATCCCGGGCTGGATGGGGGCCGCGTGCTCGGCATCGCGGCGATCATGGTGGCGATCGGTGCCGCGAACGGAGTGGAACGGATGGCCAACGCGCAGCCCGCCGGTAGAAACACAGCGCAGCCCGCCGACAGAAACACCGCGCAGCCCGCCGGCGGCACGTCCGCGCAGCCCGCCACCGCGATTCCCCGACGGCCCGAGGAGATCGCCTTCGCGCCCCTCGCCTTCGAGCCCCCCGCCGCATCCACCTTCCGGCGGGTGCTGCCCGACGGCACGGCCGTGTACCTCGCGCCGTCGCGGGAGTTTCCGCTCGTCAATCTCACGGTCACCTTCAAGGGGGGCGCGTCGCTCGATCCCACCGACGTGCCCGGGCTCGCCGCGATGACCGCCCGGATGGTCCGCGAGGGGGGCGCCGCCGGCATGCCGCCGGCCGAGGTGGACGAGTCGCTCGACTTCCTCGCCACCGAGGTGGGCGTGTCGGCCAACGACGCGTTCACCGCCGCGACGATGAACTGCCTGAAGAGCAACTTCGACGAGAGCCTGCGGCTGTTCCTCGCCCTGCTCCGCACCCCGGCCTTCGACCAGAAGCGGCTCGACACCGCCAAGGCCCGCCTCCTCGAGTCGCTCAAGCAGCGCAACGACGACGCCGCCTCGATCCTCGGCCGCGAGTGGAAGCGGCTCGTTTACGGCCCCGGCCACTTCGAGGCCTCCGAGCCGACCGACCGCACGGTGGCGGCCGTCGCGCGGGAGCGGCTCGCGGAGATGCACCGCCGGATCTACCACCCGGGCAACATGATCGTGTCGGTGTCGGGCGACTTCGACGAGAAGGAGATGCTCGCGAAGCTCGAGAAGGCGTTCTCGGGCTGGGAACGCGGCCCGCAGGCCCCCGATCCGGCGGCGCCGACGGCGGTGGTCGAGCCGGGCCTCTACCACGTGCCCAAGGACATCCCGCAGGGGAAGGTGGTGATGGGGAGTCGGGCGATCGCCCGCGACGATCCCGACGCCATCCCCTTCCTCCTGCTCAACGAGATCCTCGGGGCCGGCGGCTTCACGAGCCGGCTGATGCAGCAGGTGCGCAGCAACGAGGGGCTCGCCTACTCCGTGCGGTCGTCGCTCGCGCCGCGGGTGGCGTATCCCGGCGACTTCCGCGCGGGCTTCGAGAGCAAGAACGCCACGGTGGCGTTGGCGACGAAGATCGTGCTCGAGCAGATCCGCAAGATGCGGGACGAACTCGTCACCGACGAGGAGCTGGAGACGGCCCGGGCGAGCCTCGTCGAGACCTTCCCGCGGCAGTTCGAGAGCCGCCCGCAGATGCTCCGCGTGTTCGTCAACGACGAGTGGACGAAGCGGCCGGCCGACTACTGGAAGACGTTCCGCGACAAGGTGCGGGCCGTCACCCGCGAGGACATCCGCCGCGTGGCCCGCAAGCATCTCGACCCGGAGAAGATGGCGATCCTCGTCGTGGGCGACTGGGATGCGATCCAGCCGGGCGATCTCGAGAAGCGGGCGAGCATGAACGACTTCTTCGGCGGAAAGGTGAAGCACCTGCCGCTCCGCGACCCGCTCACGCTCACGCCGCTGCCGGATGCCGCCGCGGCCAAGCCGAAGGCGGCGCCATGAGCCGTGCGGCGGCGGCCGTGGTCGTCGCCTGCGGCCTCCTGCTCGGCGCCGACCTCGCGGCCGCGCAGCCCCCGGTGCCGGCTGCACGGCCGCCCGCGACCATGCCGGGCGGGCCGCCGGCCGCCGCGATCCCGCCGCGAAACACCGGCCCCGAGTCCATGGCCCACTCCCGGTATCGCCGCGGTCGCCACGGCACCACGCGAATCATCCGCCGCACACCGGCCGTGATGCGCGAGGACGCGGCCCGCGTGAGGCGGGGCGACCTCTTCAGCACCTGGTCGAACGAATATCTCGAATGACGTCGGGGACCGCTTTGGTGACCGTTCTGCACCTTTCCGCACCGGCGTCACGGTGACGCCCGGGGCCGCCCGCCGCCCCTCTCGCCGGACGTTCGCTTTCGGCTTCCAGCCTTCAGCTCACTCGGAGCCGGCTGCGCTTCGGCATCCTGCCTGCGCTTGCCGCCTACGCCGTCTCACGGGGCGACGGGCGGCCCCTCCACCGGTTGGTTGCGCGCCATGTCGGTCGCGCGTTTCTGGTGACGCCCGGGGCCGCCCGTCACCCCGCTCGCCGGACGTTCGCTTTCGGCTTCCAGCCTTCAGCTCACTCGGAGCCGGCTGCGCTTCGGCATCCTGCCTGCGCTTGCCGCCTACGCCGTCTCACGGGGCGACGGGCGGCCCCTTCAACGGTTTGAGGAGCGCCAAGCCTGCGTCGTGCGAGATCGACGGTGTTCGCACCCCGGATCTCGAGGCGAGGGGGGCGGCGAACGCTTCCCGAGTGGAGGCCGCCGCGGCCGAACGAGGAGACTTTTGCCGCCCCCCGCGCCGTGGATTCGCCGCCCGGGCCGCGGAACGGGGCTCGCGACCCGGTCCACGCAGCCTCTGTGCGACCTTTCGCCTTGTCTGCCGTTGAACGTCGCGGCCTGCTGACGGAGGATGAGGCAGGGGCGGACCGGAGTGTCGGAGAAACGCGGATGCATCGCGGGGTGATTCGACAGCGCCGGGCGGGAACGATCACCGGCGCCATCGGCGTCGTCATGCGACTCGTCGCCGTCGCCCTCGCAGCGACGGGTATCGCCGGCGCACCCGTGCGCGGGGGCGAGCCCGCGGCGCGTGCCGCCGAGCCCGCGGCCCGGCCGATCGGCGGCCGGTGGTCGCTGCGCGCGGGGGAGAAGCCGACGTATCTCTTCCGCGACGGCGGCCGCGACGTGGATCTCTTCTCCTACCACTGCCGCGACTCGAATCAGGACGGCATCGACGAGGTGCGGCTCGCGCACGACGCCGATCATCTCGTCATGCACAGCCAGGGCTATCCCAACCACCCGACCGCGATCTTCCCCAACAGCGGCAACCCCAACACGATCCGCGCGCAGGACTTCACGTTCCGGCTTCCGCTCGTGCCCCGAAGGGCCGACCGCATCACGCGGCTGCCGATGGGGCCGGTCGGCGTGGCGCTCAACGGGGTCGTGTTCTTCAACCCGTTCGAGCAGGGGGGCATGAACGCCGTCGCCGGCTACTCGGAGGTCTGGCTCGACAGCTGCTGCGGCCATCCCCAACAGACCGGCGTCTACCACTACCACAAGTATCCCACCTGCGTGAAAAGCCCCTTCGCCGACGACGGCCGGCGGCATTCGCCCGTGATCGGCTTCGCCTTCGACGGCTTCCCGATCCACGGCCCCTACGAGTCGGAGGGCGTGTTCGCGATGGACCTCGAGGGGGATGGCGCGCTCGACGTGTGCAACGGCCACGCCGACGACGAACGCGGCTACCACTACCACGTCACGCCGGGGCGGTTTCCCTACGTCATCGGCGGCTACCGGGGCGTGCCGGATCCGGGCAACAACCGCGGCCTGGCCTGGGCCGGCACCGGGCCGATCGTCGACAACGCCACCGGGGCCAACGACCTCGGCGCGGTGATCGCGGAGGTGCGGCCCGGGACCGTGCGCCGCGGCGGAAAACGCGACGTGACGATCGTCCTCGATCCGGCGAAGGCGCGGCGCGGGCCCGTGCCCGCCACGGCGCCCGCGTGGGTGCAGATCGGTCCCTACGAGGCGGTGGCGATCCGCCGTGAGGGCGACGCCGTCACCGCCACGCTCGACGTGCCCGACGACGCCACGCTCGGCGTGCCGCTCGACTGCCACCTCGAGTTCGACCCGGAGCAGGGGCCGCGCCACGGCGCGCGGGTGTTCAAGCGCAACGACGTGCTGAGGGTGGTGGAATGAGCGGCAGGACGGCGATTCAGTCGCGCGGCGGTCGCCGCGCGGGGACGGTGCGGCGTAGTCTGGGCGCGGGCCTGGCGGTGCTGCTGGGAGTGTCGCTGGCGGCGGCCCCCGCCGGTGCCGAGGACTGGCCGCAGTTTCGCGGGCCCGGGGGCCGCGGCGTCGGCGGCTCGGCCGTGCCCCTCACGTGGGACGACGCCACGAACGTCCGCTGGAAGACGCCGCTGCCGGGGCCCGGATCGTCGAGCCCGATCGTCCACGGCGACCGGGTGTTCGTCACGTGCTACTCGGGCGTCGGTGACGCCGCGACGCGCTCGGGCGGGCTCGCCGGCCTGATCCGCCACCTCGTCTGCGTGGACCGGCGCGACGGCCGCGCGCTCTGGCAGCGGAGCCTCGCCGCGGAGATGCCGGAGGACGCCTACGAGGGCTTCCTCACCGAGCACGGCTACGCCAGCAGCACGCCCGTCACCGACGGCCGGCGGGTGTACGCGTTCTTCGGCAAGGGCGGCGTCGTGGCCTTCGACATGGAGGGCAAGGAGCTCTGGCGGGCGGCCGTCGGCAAGGAATCGAGCAACCGTCGCTGGGGCTCGGCGGCGAGCCTCGTGCTGCTCGGCGACCGGCTGATCGTCAACGCCGCCGAGGAGAGCCAGTCGATCCGCGGGTTCGACGCCGCCACCGGCCGCGAGCTGTGGAAGGCCGAGGGGGCGGCGCTCGAGCTCGCCTACGGCACGCCCGGCATCGTCGTCCGCAAAGACGGCGGTGAGGAGATCGTGCTCGCCGTGCCGGGGGAGGTGTGGGGCCTCGACCCCGAGCGGGGCAAGATCCGCTGGCACGCCGAGACCGCGCTCACCGGCAACGTGTCGCCGAGCGTGGTCGTGGACGGCACCACGCTCTACGTCTTCGGCGGCTTCCGCTCCTCCGGGTCGCTCGCGGTCGAGGCCGGCGGCACGGGGGACGTGACCGGCTCGCGGGTGCTCTGGACGAGCCGCAACAGCTCCTACGTGGCCACGCCGCTCTTGCACGACGGCCACCTCTACTGGATCGACGACCGCGGGCAGGCCTTCTGCGCGGCGGCCAAGACCGGCGAACTGGTCTACCGCGAGCGGGTGGCCGACATGGCGTCGGGCGGCCGGCCGGTCTACGCCTCGCCGGTGCTCTCGGCGGACCGAATCTACGTGGTGAGCCGCTGGAGCGGCACGTTCGTGCTGCCCGCGAAGCCGAAATACGAGATCCTCGCCCGCAACCGCTTCGCCGCTGACGAGAGCGATTTCAGCGGCACCCCCGCGATCAGCGGGGGCGACATCTTCCTGCGATCGGGCCGGTTTCTCTACTGTTGCGGAGCGGCCGCGGCCCCGGCCGCAACCCCGGCGACCGACGGCCGTTGAACGACCGTCCGCCTTTGGAATCTTTCCTGGCAAGGAGCACGCGATGTCGCGAGTGATGGGAATCGGAAGCATCGTCGGCGTGGCCGTCGTCGCGCTGGCCGTGGTGGCCACGTCGATGGCACAGCCACCGGAGCGGCAAGGCCCGCCGCGTGACTTTCCGCGTGACTTTCCCGGAGGACCGGGTGGCCCGCCCGGAGGACCGGGTGATTTTCGGCCGCCGCCCGATCCGCTGCGCGAAGTGCTCGACGCGAATCACGATCATGAACTCGATGCCGAGGAGATCAAGAACGCTGCGCAGTCACTCCTCAAGCTCGATGCCGACAACGATGGCCGCCTCAACCACGAAGAGATGCGGCCTCCGCACCCGCCGGAGATGCGCGGGCCCGGGGGCCCGGGCGGGCCTGGTGGGCCTGGTGGGCCGCCCCGTGACGGTGGCCGCGGCGGCCCTCCCGGCGACGGCCCCCGCGAGGGGCGTGGCGGACCGCAGGGAGGCGGACCGCGCGAGGGGCGCGGTGGCCCTCCCGGAGGACCGGGTGGCGGGCCCGGAGGACCGGGTAGCGGGCCCGGAGGACCGGGTGGCCCGCCCGGAGGACCGGGTGGCGGGCCGCCGTCTCCTGAGCGTTTTCTCGAACGGGCGATGACGTTCGATGCAGACAATGACGGCAAGCTCGACCGCAGCGAACTGCTCAAGTTTGCGGAAGAAATGTCGCGGATGCGCGGCGGCATGAACGGCGGGCCCGGCCGCGGTCCCGGTGGTGGTGGGCCCGGTGGCGGCGGTCCAGGTGGCGGCGGTCCAGGTGGCGGCGGTCCAGGTGGCGGCGAGGGAGGATTCCGCGGCCGCGGTGGGCCGCCGGGATCGGGCGACGGGGGCGAGCGGCCGCAACGCCCGCGTCGGCCCGAGTGACACCGCGCGGCGAATCCTGCACGACGACGCGGTCATGGTCGGTATGATCGGCCGACCATGACCGCTTCCGAACCGCTCCCCGCACGCCCCGCCGAAGCCCACGCGATCGACGTCGCCAGGTCGCTCCTCGCCGCGGAGGATGCGTTGGCCGGCGGGCTGCAGGGCTCGCCTCTCGGCGGGCTTCGCGATCATTCTGCCGGCGGGCTTCGCGATCATCCTGCCGGCGGGCTTCGCGATCATTCTGCCGGCGGGCTTCGCGTTAT
>Ga0207954_1000121_pt1 | contig 23732 bp, 19 predicted proteins | sample CryBogmetaGMA0M_FD_184547 | JGI IMG/M metagenome (GOLD analysis project Ga0207954, IMG submission 184547) | Freshwater microbial communities from Crystal Bog, Wisconsin, USA - MA0M (SPAdes) | ecosystem: Environmental > Aquatic > Freshwater > Lake | place: Crystal Bog, Wisconsin, USA | collected... | reverse complement strand
ACGATCTCCTCGACGCCGTCGGCCTCGAGGAGATCGTAGGCGAGGAAGGCGACCGGAAGCTCGGCGATGTCGCGGCGGGTGGGAGCCTTGCGATGGAGCCGTTTGGAGAGCTTATCGAAGCCGAGTTGGCGGCCCCCACGGACGACGAGCAGCTCACCGTCGAGGACGGTGCCTTCGGGGAGGCGCTCCGCGGCGGCGACCACCTCGGGGAACCGATCTCCGACGAGCTCCTCGCCGCGCGTCCAGAGCGCCGTCTCCCCGCCGCGGCGCACGAGCTGCGCCCGCGCCCCGTCCCACTTCCATTCCACCTGCCAGTCCGCCACAGCGCCGAGCATGGCCGGAGGCTCGTCGAGCGGCGCGGCGAGGAAAAATGGGTAAGGGCGGCGCGACGTGGCGGCGGCGGTGGGGTTGAGAAGCTCGAGATAATCCTCCGCCGTCTCCAGCCGCGCGGCGACGAGGCGCTCGAGGATCTCCGCCGGCTCGACGCCTGCCACGACGGCCAACGCCCGGGCCACGAGCGTCCGCGATACGCCGAGGCGGAGGCCGCCGGTGAGGAACTTGTGCCACACGATCCGCTCCGCGGGGCCGAGGCCGCGCCACACCTCCTCGACCATCGAGCGTTTCCGCCCCTCGTCTGCCTCGGCGCGGACAGAATCGACCGTTCCGCGGAGGCAATCGGCAAGCCCCCCCCACTCCGTGGCAGCTGCCGTCCCGGGGCCCGCCACCGGCTCTGGAAGGAGCAGCGCGAGCGTCTCGGCCAGATCGCCGACGTGGGCATAGCACTCCTCGACGAGCCAGTCGGGGATCCCCGCCACTTCGGCCGCCCAGGCCCTCAAGCTCGCCGTCGACACCGCCCGCGACTGCCGCCCCCCGCAGAGAACCCGGACGGCTACGGCGCCGTCGCCGGGAGGGACGGCGCGGAAATAGTCGACGAGCAGGGCCTCCTTCTCGGAGGTCTTCGTCGTCGCATCGAGACGCCAGGAGAGATCGGTGAACCGCTTCACGGCAGCTCGCTCCGGGGAGCAGGATCGACAGCCGCCCCGTCATCGGGAACGCTCGCTTCCCGTTCCCGATCTCCCTCGGCACCGGTTTCATCACCGGTCTCATCGCGATCGGGCTGCTCCCCGGTGAACCGGGTCGCAAGGACGTCGGCCTCGAGCCCCCGGCCACGGAGGAAGCGGGCAAAGGCCTCGGTCGAGCCGTGGGTGACGAGCACACGCCGCGCGCCGGTCGCCTCGACGGCGGAGACGAGCCCGGGAAAGTCGGCATGATCGGAGACGACAAACCCCTTCCCGAAGCCGCGGCGGCGGCGGATGCCCCGGACGGTCATCCACCCCGAGGCCTGGGCCACCGCCACCTCGCCGAAGACGCGCAGCCACCCGCTCCCGGCGACCGACGGCGGCGCGATCACGAGCGCCCGCCCCTGGCCGACGCGCTTGGCTCTTGCCGGCACCGCGTCGATCGGCGGGAGCCGGACGCCACTGTCCCGATAGGCGCGGACGAGTTTCATGACGGCACCGTGGCCATGGATCGGGCCGATCGACGCATCGACCATCGCGGCGAGCCGCTGCGCCTTGCCGAGGGCATAGGCGAGGAGGACGCTCGTTTTCCCTTCCGCCTGATTCGCCCGCCACCAGGCGTCGATCTCTGCAGCTATTGTGTCCGGTGCGGGCCAACGGTAAATCGGCAGGCCGAACGTCGACTCGGTGATGAAGACATCGCAACGCACCGGTTCGAAGGGAGCGCACGTCGGGTCGGGGGCGGTCTTGTAATCGCCGCTGACGACCCACACCTGCCCTTGGTGCTCGACGCGGACCTGCGCCGACCCGAGCACATGGCCGGCCGGATGGAGCGACACCTTCACCCCGTTGACCGTCGTCGATTCGCCGTAGCGGAGCGTGTCGATCGGCACGGTGCCGCCGAGACGGCTCCGCATCACGAGCTTGCCGGGGGCGGCGCAGAGGTAGCGATCAGACCCCGACCGGGCATGATCGGCGTGGGCGTGGGTGATGACGGCCCGTGGCACCGACCGCCAAGGGTCGATCCAAAAGTCCCCCGCCGGGCAATGGAGCCCGGCATCGCTCACCACGAGAAGATCCGCCATTCGCGCCCGCCTCCCGCCACTGCGAGCGAAACCGCTCCGGTGGCAGAAATCCTAACAGCGCGGGAGCCCGTTCCTCTCCCGTTGCGGAACGTCAGCGATAGGCCTGATTACCGACGGCGGGAAAGCGGTAGCCCCCCATGCCGAGCGGGGCGTAGGTCGGCCAGTCGCCAGGGCGGACGCCCGGTTGCGTGCCGTAGACGGGCCAGGTGGGCGTGCGGGGGAGCGTCGGCGGGACGAAGTATTTCGGCCGCTGACGAACACCGGTCGAGTACGGAGAGCGGCCGGGAAGGAAGGGGGCCTGCCGCTGGGGCTCGCCATGCCCCATCGGCTTGGCCCGGCCGACGCCGCGCGGTTCGCCCCAGCCGGTCCGCGGCATCATCGCCCCATCATCGGCCCGGACGACGACGACCGAGGCCACGAACCAAATCAGCGACCCGATGAGGATCCGCAGAGCCCGTCCGTTGTCACTGCGATCGGCCAGAAGGCTGGCGAATTGGCGAACGGGGGCGGTGGACATCGGCGACTCCGGGACACGACGCAAACGACATCTGGGGCATCGACCGGCCCGCGCGTTCCACTTCGGGGAAACCTCCCACGCACCGGAGATGCCGGTTTGTTGGAATGGTGCGGCAAGACGTGTTGTACGTGCGGCGGGGCGAGTCCATACGCCTCGGAAATCAGACTGCGAGCGCAACGTCGACAACTCGGCGAGGGGTTGCCCGTGCCCCGGGAGCCGGCCTCGACGGCAAGCGCAGCCATGGATGGCGAAGCGCAGGCGACGCGGAGAGAGCGGAGGCCCCGGAGGGCCGGAGCGAACGTCCGGCGACGGGGTGCGGGCAACCCCGAAGCCTGCCGCAGCGGCCGCGAAGCCCTTCCGCGCTCCCCCAAGAATAGCCCTTACGTCGATCCGCTCCCCGCCCAGCGGAACTTCACCGGCATGTCAAACACCTTCTCAAACAGATCGGTGCGTCGCTCCGCCCCCCACAGGTCGACCTGCGGATCCTGATCGGCCACCGCTTCGAGCGTCACGCTCTCGTGGTCGACATGGACGACCGCATCGCGGACCTGCTGCGACCGGCTCCGGTCGAGGCCCCCGGCGAGGCGGAGGACGGCCGCCATGCCGAGCACGCGGCGTTGGTCGGAGGGGGTGAGGCGGAGGAGGTTTTCGTGCTTCTTCTTCGGATGCGCGCCGCGGTGATAGCGGGCGACGTTGGCGATCAGTTCCAGGTCGTGGGCCCGGATCCCGGGGAGACGGCTGTTGCGGATGAGGTGGTAGCTGTGCTTGTGGTGCTTGTCGTAGTTGATGACGTAGCCCACATCCTGGAGCCGGGCGGCACACTCCAGAAGGATTCGATCGGCGGGATCGAGGCCGAGCGGCTCGGTGAGTTGCTCCCAGATCCGACCGGCAAGCGAGGCGACGGCCCGGCCATGCTCGACCTCACCCGAACAGGCCGACGCCAGCCGTTCGATCGCCGCGTCACGGAGCGCGGCATGGTCGACAGGCGCCTCGTTGGCGCCGAGGACGTCCTCGAGCATCTCGCGGACAAGCCCGTCGCGGACGCCGCGTGTGTGGACGACGAGGGTGTTGACCCGGAATCGCTTGAGAAGCCCGTCGATGATCGTCAGGCCGGCGATGATGATGTCGGCCCGATCCGGCGTCATGCCCGGCAGGGCCCGCCGCGCCCGCAGCGGCAGCTTCCGCAACCGGTCGAGGAGATGACGGACCTCGGCGTGCGAGACGCGGTAGCCGGGGACGGGGAGATCGCTCTCCCCCTTCGAGGCCATCACCAATTCGGCGACGGTCGTGAACGTGCCGCCGGAACCGACGAGGAAGTGGGGGGCAAACATCGGCCGCGACGTCTTCTTCTTGAGGGTCGTCGCCACCTCCTCCTCGAGGGCGAGGAACTTGACCGGATCGGGGGGATCGCCGCTGCCGAAGCGCTCGGTGAGGCGGACGGCGCCGAGCGTCGTCGGGTAGATCGCCTCAATGAGGTTGCCGGTGGCGAAGACGATCTCGGTGCTGCCGCCACCGATGTCGGCGACGACGACGTTCTTCCCGGTGAGATCGATGGCGTGTTGAACGCTCGAGAACGCCAGCCGCGCCTCCCGTTCGGAGCTGATAACCTCGATCTCGATCCCCACCTCGTCGCGGACGCGGCGGCAGAAGTCGGGCCCGTTGCGGGCCTCGCGAACGGCGCAGGTGGCGATCGTCCGCAGGTTGGTCACCTGATATCCGGCGGCGATCTCCCGGAAGCTCCGCAGCGCCTGGATCGTGCGGGCCATCGACTCGTCGTCGAGTTCCCCGGAGGCGACACTGCGGCCCAGGCGCGTCGGCTCCCGTTCCTCGTCGAGGATCCGGTAGGCGCCGCCGCGGAGGGCCTCGGCGACGAGCATCCGCACGCTGTTCGACCCGATGTCGATCGCCGCCAGACGGCTGGTTAGATCGGGCGAGAGGTAGATCTGCTTGTCGTCGGTCATCGGTGGTGAAGATCCGTGGTGTCCGCGGCAGCGGGGCGTCATCCGAAGCTGGGATTCATGGGCTGGGATACATCGTCACGACTTCATGATAGCGTCGCCACGAAGGGCCCTCCCCGCGGGAAAGCTGGCGTAGGCTACACTTTAGGAGCGTCTCGCCTCCGCGTGGCCACCGTCGTTTGCCAGTCCTCGTTCCCACGATATTTCTCCCTCCCTTGCCGCACTTTGCCGCCCCGCGTCTGCTTGCCGCCGGCCCCCGCTGGCAACCGGGCCGCGCTTCCTGCGCGGTGACCGTCGGCAACTTCGACGGCGTCCATCTCGGCCACGCCGCCATCGTCGCCCGGCTCCTCGAGGCAGGCCGGCGTCTCGGGCTGCCGACCGCGGCGCTGACCTTCGATCCCCATCCCGCTCTGATCCTCCGTCCCGACGCGGCCCCGGCGGCGCTCTCGACCCCTGATCGCCGTGCCGGGCTGCTCCTCGATCTCGGCGTCGATGCGGTCCTCGTCCAGCCGGTTGACCGGGCGTTCCTCGCGCTGCCGGCCGCCGCCTTCTACCGGGAGGTCCTCCGGGGCGCGGTCGGAGCCGCTGCGATCGTCGAGGGGCCCGACTTCCGTTTTGGCGCCGATCGGGGGGGCGACCTCGCTTTGCTCGGGTCACTCGCCGCCGATGACGGGGTGGAGCTGATCACCGTCGCCCCGCTCGAGCGCGGCGGGGAGGCGGTGTCGAGCTCGCGGATCCGCCGGCTCATCAGTGCCGGCGAGATCGAGGCCGCAAGCAGCCTGCTCACCGCCCCGTACCGGGTCGACGGGCTCGTCGTCCATGGCCAGGCCCGGGGGCGGACCCTCGGCTTCCCCACGGCCAACCTCGAAGGGATCGCCACGCTCCTTCCGGCCGCCGGGGTCTACGCCGGCCTCGCTCATCCCGCCGCGCCGCCAGCCGGGGCAGGGGGGAAGCCGCGTTCACCGTACCCGGCCGCCATCCACATCGGCCCGAACGTGACGTTCGGTGCCACGGGGGTGACCGTCGAGGTCCATTGCATCGGCTTCGATGGCGATCTCTACGGCCAGCGTCTCGACGTTGACTTCCTCGCACGGCTCCGTGACACTCGCCGCTTTGAATCGCTCGACGACCTCAAAGCCCAACTGGCGACCGACGTCGCCCGGGCCGGGGCCGCCGCGAGCCGATCCCCCGGCGAGCGTGCCGGCGGCTGACCGGGGTGTTCGTTCCTTCTTCCTCTGCGGAGCTTCCATGGCCTCGACGCGTCTCGACTGGGCAGCCCTCGTGGAGGTGTTGCGGAACTGCCAGAAGGTGGTGCTGACGAGCCATGTCCGCCCCGACTGCGACGCGCTGGGGAGCGAGCTAGGCATGCTCGGAATCCTCGAGGCGATCGGCAAGGATGTCCGCATCGTCAACGCCCAGGCCACCCCGCCGACGCTCGCCTGGATCGACCCCGACCGGCGCATCGAGTCGCTCCAGACCGGCGTGAAGAAGGCCGACCTTGCCGACCGCGACCTCTTCCTCATCGTCGACACGAGCGCCTGGGCGCAGCTCGGGGCAATGGCCGATGTCGCCAAGGAGATGCGGGCCAACGTCCTCGTCATCGACCATCACGTCAGCGAGGACGATCTCTCCGACCGCTGGTTCAAGGACACGACGGCCGAGGCGACCGCCCGGATCATCAGCGAGGTGGCGCTGCGACTCAAAGTGCCGCTCACGGAGCGGATCGCCACGCCGCTCTACGCCGGCCTCTCGACCGACACCGGCGGCTTCCGCTTCCCCTCGACCTCCGCCGAGACCTTCCGCGTGGCGGGCCGGCTCGTCGACGCCGGCGCGAGCCCTCCGGCGGTCTACCGGGAGCTCTTCGAGCAGGATTCGCTCGCCCGGATCCATCTCGTCGGGCGGACGCTCGCCGGGGCGAAGCCGGCCCACGACGGCAAGGTGATCTACTCGACCGTCCGTCAGTCCGACATCAAGGAGGTCAACGCCCTTCCGAGCGACACCGAAGATCTCGTCAACCTCACCCTCGCGGTGAAGGGGACGGAAGTCGCCGTGATCCTCATCGAGCAGCCCGATGCACGGGTGAAGGTGAGCTTCCGCAGCCGCGGCAAGGTCGACTGCAATCTCCTCGCCGCCACGTTCAACGGCGGCGGCCACAAGGCAGCGGCAGGAGCGATTCTCCCCGGGCCGTTTGACGAGGCGATGGCGAAGGTGACCGCCGCGGTCGACGCCGCCTGGGCGGCGGGCTGACTCGTTCGGCGGTCGTCGAGCGTGGCTCATTCGAGCCGACGCACATACAGCCCGCTTCCGGCCGCGAAGAACGCGGCAGCGACGAGGAGCGTGAGGGACTGTGGGATTCCCTCGGAATCGAACCACAAGCTGAAGAAGCTTGCCGGGGCGAGGAAGGGGACCTGCAGACTGAACATGACCCAGGGGACGGCGACAGGAATGGCAATCGCCCCTACCGCCGCGATCACGGGGCTCTCGACCCAGCCGGCCAGCAGCCAGGCCAGCGCCGTCGCCAGGAGCGTGAACGCGGCGACCATGCCGAGCAGCCCCAGTCCGGATCGGTAGTCGTCGGCTTTGACGAGTTGTGAATTTCCGAGAAGCGGAGCGACCAAGAGCACCGGGGCCCACAGCGCGATCGCCACCGCCGCGAGCAGCACGACCTTCGCCATCAGTCGGACCGAGCGCGACACCGGGAGCGGTGCGATGAACTCTGCCGACCGGTCGGCCCGCTCCCCGGCAAGGCTGTTGGCGGCGATCATCGGGAGGAGGAAGACGCTGACGTGGACGGCGATCCATGTGGCGAAGTAGCCGACAACCGCCATCCTATCAACGACGCTGATCTTTCCGCCGGCCGTCTCGGGCGGCGTCTGTGGCTGGCTGAATACCAAGAGGAGGAGTGCAACGATGATGCCGAGCGCCACGAAGAACATCGTGCGGCTACGCCGCCATTCCCGCCACACGAGCTGATCGAAACCGTTCATGACTGGCTCCTTTCTTCATTCCGGCCCGACGGGGCGCGGGCCATGTGCTTGAAGATCTCTTCGAGGGAGAGGGGATCGACGCCCAGCACCTCGACGCCGGGAAGGCCGCGGAGGCGCTCGATCGCGCCGCCTGAGCCATCACGGATGACGAGCGTCCACTCGCGGCCGGATCGCTGCGAGCCGTAGACGTCGACCCCTGCCGGCAGCGGACGGGGAAGGGCGTCGTCGACGCGCATTCGCACGCGGCGCACCGCGGTGAGGAGGTCGTCGGTGGCGCCGTGGTGAACGAGCCGGCCGGCGACGAGGACGGCGATGGAGTCGGCGAGGCGCTGGACATCGTCGAGAGAATGGGAGGAGAAGAGGACCGTCCAGGGGCGATCCGGGGCGGCGGCGATCACCGTCTCCACCACCTCCTCGCGGGCCAGCGGGTCGAGGCCAGCCATCGGTTCGTCGAGGAGGAGCAGCTCGGGCTCGGGGGCCACCGCCGCCACGAGGCCAAGCTTCACAAGCGTGCCGCGCGAAAGGCTCCCGACGCGCGTCTTCAGGGGGATGCCGAGCCGGTCGACGAGCCGCGTGGCGAGGGTGTCGTTCCAATGGCGACGGAGGCCGCGGCAGAACCGGAGCACCTCGGCCCCGGTCATCCATCGGTCGGCGTGGAGGGTGTCGGGGACGTAGCCGACGCGCTCGCGGAGCGCGAGGGCGTCGCGGAGTGGATCGAGGCCGAGAACGCCGATCGTGCCCGCGGCCGGCCGCTCGAGGCCGAGGAGGAGGCGGACGAGCGTCGTCTTGCCGGCGCCGTTGGGGCCGACGAGCCCGCAGATCGAGCCGGGGGGGATCGAAAGCGAGATATCGTCGAGGGCGACGGTCGTGCCGAAGCGTTTCGTCACGCCGTGCATCGAGATCGCCGGAGAATGCGCCGGGGCGGGCGTGGCCGGGCCGACCTGGGCGTGTGGAGCGAACGTGGCGTTCATGCGTCGGCCTCCTTCGGATTGCGGCGGAGTTTCGGTGGTGCCGCGGGGATGACGGGGGACGGGATCGATCGCGTGGCGGTGGCGAGCACCTGCCGGAAATCGGCCGCGATCGATTCGGGGGCAAGGCCGGCAGCCAGGCCGATGCGGATGCCGCGTTCGAGGGCGGCACGCACCTCCTCGACGGCGCGGGGACGGGCGTCGCTCGGGGCCCGCTCGGCGACGAACAGGCCGAGGCCACGGCGCGCTTCGACGATCCCCTCGCGGGAGAGCTCGTCGTAAGCGCGCTGGACGGTATTCGGGTTCACCCGCAGCGTGACAGCCAGTTCGCGGAGGGACGGCAGAGCCTCCCCCGGCCGGTAGGTGCCGGCCGCCACGCCCCCGCGGATCGCTTCGGCGATCTGGAGGTAGATCGGCAGGTGGCGGCGGGGATCGATCTGCACGGCGCGAATCCTCGGGAAAACTGGATTGCCTGACTAGTGCACTAGCAATGTAGTGCAGTTTAGGGAAATCGAGAAAACGTGTCAAATCAACCTTCGCATTTCAGAAGTCCTCGAGCGCTCGGCGACGTCACGGCCCCGCGATTTCAGACCGCTTGAGCCGGCCTGGCCGACTTAGCATGGTGAGCAACATGAAGACAACCATCGATGTTGCCGAAGGCCTTCTCCGCGAGGCCGGAGAGGTAGCCACCCGCGATCAGACAACGCTCAAGGAGCTTGTCCAGGAGGGGCTCCGCCGCGTCCTCGACGAACGGCGGCCACGGCCGAACGCCTTTCGCCTCCGCGAGATCGCACCGGTCGGCGGCGGCTTCCAGCCCGAGTTCGCCGACGGCGACTGGCAGCGCATCCGCGATGCGATCTATGAAGGACGCAGCACGTGATTGTTCACGACGCCCGCATCGCCGCCATCTGCATCACGCACGGCGTCGCGGAACTCTGGTCGGCCGACCGTGACTTCGGCCGCTTCCCGACGCTTCGTGTCCGCAATCCCTGCCTGTGAGATCACCATGCCCGCCCCGCTCACGATCACCGGCTTCGAGACGCACGACCTGCGCTTCCCCACGTCCGAGCATCTCGACGGGTCGGACGCGATGAACCCCGATCCCGACTACTCGGCGGCGTACGTCGTCCTGAAGACGAACGCCGCCGGGATGTGCGGCCACGGCATGACGTTCACGATTGGCCGGGGCAACGAACTGTGCGTGGCTGCGATCCACGCGCTGGCGAGCCTTCTCGTCGGCCAGCCGCTCGAGGCCCTCATGCGGCGGCCGGTCGACCTCTATCGCCGGCTGACGGGCGATTCACAGCTTCGCTGGGTCGGCCCGGAGAAGGGGGTGATCCATCTCGCCGCCGCCGCGGTCATCAACGCCGTCTGGGATCTGTGGGCCCGCGCCCGCGAGAAGCCCGTGTGGCGGCTGGTGGGTGAGATGTCGCCGGAAGAGTTCGTCGCCGCGGTCGACTTCCGCTACCTCGCCGACGCGCTGACTGAGCCTCAAGCGCTCGAGCTGCTCCGCGCCCGTCTCCCCGGCAAGCGCGACCGGATCGCTCGCCTCGTCGATTCGGGCTACCCCAGCTACACGACCTCGGCCGGCTGGCTCGGCTACAGCGACGAGGCCCTGCGGGAGAAGTGCCGCGATCTCAAGGCCCGTGGCTGGTCGCACTTCAAGATCAAGGTCGGCCGCGATCTCGAGGACGACCTCCGCCGCTGCCGCGTCCTCCGCGACGAGATGGGGCCAGACGCGCGGATGATGATCGATGCCAACCAGGTGTGGGATGTGCCGGAGGCGATTGCGTGGATCGGGGCGCTTGCCAAGTTCGATCCGTGGTTTGTCGAGGAGCCGACCCACCCCGATGACATCCTCGGGCACCTGGCGATCGCCCGGGCGATTGCGCCGCTCCGCGTTGCCACCGGGGAGATGTGCCACAACCGGATCATGTTCAAGCAGTTCATGGCGTCGGGCGCACTCCAGGTCTGCCAGCTCGACAGCTGCCGGCTCGGCGGGGTCAACGAGGTGATGGCGGTGCTGTTGCTCGCCGAGCGGTTTTCGATTCCCGTCTGCCCGCATGCCGGCGGCGTCGGCCTGTGCGAATACGTCCAGCACATCAGCATGATCGACTATGTCTGCGTGTCAGGCACGCTCGACGGCCGCGTCGCCGAGTATTCCGATCACCTCCACGAGCACCTCCACGATCCGGTCGTGATGCGGGCCGGCTCGTACATGCCGCCGGAGATGCCGGGCTACGGCGTCCGCTTCACCGACGAGGCGATCGATCGCTTTTCGTTTCCCCGCCCGGGGGCGTGACCTCCTGCCCCCCGCCAGGGGGCTCGCCCGGCCCGTTGGCTGCCGGTGGAAAAAGCCCCTTCCCGAGTCGGAGGCGGGGGCCTCTGTCGATGGCCTGTTAGGATGCCGGAAATGAACGTGCAGCAGAGCGAACTCGAAGCCAGGTTCCGCGCGGCGCAGGATGCCCTTCCGCCCCATGTCCGCGTTGCCAGAGCCGCTTCCATGTTTGCCTGGGCTCGGGATCTGATCGGCCGCGAGATCGTTGCTCAACGGGGCCCTCTCTCCGCCGAAAGGCTCAAGTGGGAGACGGCGATGCGGATGTACGGCTCCGATGCCAGTTCCCGCAAACTGATCCAGCAGATGCTCGACGATGTTTCCTCCTGACATTTTTCGCCACACGCTGACACGGCTCGTGGCGATTCTCCGCCACCACGGCGTGCGGTTTCATCTCACCGGCGGCATCACGAGCGTCGCCTACGGCGAACCGCGCATGACCCAGGACATCGACGTCGTCGTCGACAACGTGCCGCTGTCCCGGGCCACCGATGCGTTCATCGCGGCGGTTTCGGAGGCGGGGTTCCTCCTCGACCCGAAGCAGGTTCGGCGAGCGATCGTCGAGAAGTCGATGTTTCAACTCTTCGACATGACCGAAGCGCTCAAAGTCGACATCTATCCCCGGGAATTGGTTCCTGGCGAACTCGATCGCTCCACCGTGATCGAAGTCCTCGAAGGGATGCCGCTCCCGGTGGCGTCGCGGGCCGACGCGGCGGCGTCCAAGCTCGTCTGGGCGTCGAAGGGGAGCCACAAGAGCCGGCGCGACCTGCGGCAGATCGTCCGGCAGATGACGGCCGTCGACCGCTCCGAACTCGACCGCTTGGCCAGGCTGCTCGGCCTCGCAAACCTGCTTGCGGAACTGCTCGCCGAACCCGACGAGATCGCCGGCTGACGTCCGGCCGCATGGGCTTCGCAGGCGTCCACGCTCGGTGGCTTACTCAAGCCGCAAGCGTGAATCCAGACCTCCCTCGGGGCAGGGATGCTCGCTGGTCACCTCAGTTTGGATCACGATTCACGAGACAGGCCCGTGGGCTCTGCACAGCGGATCTTGTCGACCGCGATTGCGTAGACCGGGTCGACGAAGATCTTCCCGCCGAAAGGGAAGTCGCGCTCGCCAATCTGGCGGAATCCGCGGGACTCGTAAAACCGGATGGCGCGGGCGTTGCGGTGGTAGACGCCGAGCCAGAGGGTGAGGGCACCAAGCGTGCGGGCCTCCGCCTCGACGGCACGGAGGAACCGGGTTCCCTCGCCCCGGCCGGTCACGGCCTCGGCGAGGTAGAAGCGTTCGAGTTGGAGAGGCTTCTCGCCGGTCACGCAGGGGGGCGTCGTTCCGGCCCGGAGGACGGCGTATCCGGCAAGGTCGGCGTCCGAGACCGCCAGGAGCGTGGTGCATCGCGGATCCCCCAGCAGCGCGGCGATTGCCGACACTTGGAAATGCTCCGCGACGTAGTCGGCGTTGTCCTGCACCTCCTCGTAGTCGCGGTAGGTTTCCAGAAACGTTCGCGCGGCAAGGCGGGCGAGGGCCTCGGCATCCTCGGCCGATCCCCGGCGGAAGGTGAGCGGCGGCGTCATCAAAGACCTCTGGGCGACCACGGACCACGCGCTCCCCACGCCGCTCCGAGTCGCAGGGCGACGTCGAAGGGGGTGCTCGAAGGGGGTGCTCGAAGGGACTAAACGTCACTTGCCCTCCACGATACCCGACCAGCGTGCCTGAGCACCGGTCAACGAGGCAAGCTGGGGAGTCTGGGAGATTCGTGAGCCGCGTTCGGCCTTGTTCGCGGACGGAGGACTGTGGTACCTCTCCCCGCCACAGGCTTGCCTGTCGCGCCTTCCCGGCCGTTCCCACGGCTCCTCGAAAAGCCCACCGCATGGCCAGACGCCCCGCCCCCCGTCGCCGCCCCTCGGCCGTCGTGCCGTTCCTCGTCGCCGTCGCCGTCGGCGGTCTGACGTGGGCCGCGCTCTCGGCTTGGCAGGACGCCCACGTCTGGCACCGCCTCACCCATCACACGGCTTCCTTCTTCGCGCCGGTCGTCGAGATCGTCAATGACCTCCTCGACCTTCCCCCGAAACTCCTCATGGACGAGGGGGTCGCCGAGAATCACGCTCCGCCGTCAGATCCCCTGCCGATCGCCGGATCTGGTAGCGCGCCGGGAACGCTCCCGGCCCCCCCGATCGCCGCGGCCTCTCCGCGCGGGGCCGCCAACGAACCGGCCGAACTGGCTGCCGTCCCCGAACCGGACTCCGTCACGCCGGTGGCCCTCAACATGCCGCCTCCCAAGGACGACGACCCCAGGGGAATCGTGACCGCCACCACATCGCCGCTGGCGCCTCTCGACACCTCGAGCCCGCGGGCGACGCTCCGCAGTTTCCGCGACACCACCGACCGCATCTTCCGCAACATGCGCGGCGGCCTCACCGCCGAGACGCGGGCTGAGAATGCCCACCTCATCACCCAGACCCTCACCTGCCTCGACCTCACCGAGTTCGCCCCGTCCCTTGCCACATCGAAGGGACGCGAGGCCGCCACCTGCCTGAAAGAAGTCTTCGACCGGATCCCGATCCCGGCAGACTCGGCGATTCCCGATGCCGCTGCCGTGAAGACCGATTCGATCACGCGGTGGCGGATCCCCGGCACCGAGATCATGCTCGTGCGGATCGAAACCGGCCCGCGTCAGGGAGACTTCATTTTCGCCCCCGAAGCCGTGACCAGGGCCGAAAGCTTCTTCGCGAGGGTGCGGAGCCGCCCCTACAAGCACGACGCCGGCAGCCCCGGGCTCTACAACGCCTACGTGACCGTCGGTGGCGACCTGATCCCCGAGTCGTTCATTCGCACCCTCCCCCCCTGGGCCCACATGGTGGTCCTCGGCGAGACGGTCTGGCAGTGGTGCGCGGCGGTCCTTCTCGCCATTGCCTTCGGCTTCGTGGCCTTCCTCGCCTCGTCACTGCCGCACGTCTTCCGTCCCGGTTGGGCCCGCTCGATCACGAGCTTTCTTCTCCCGGTCGTCCTTGCCGTCGGCAGCCTCGTTGCTGACTGGCTCATCACCTTCCAGGTGCGACTCACCGGCGACTCGCTCATCGCCGCCAAACTCACGCTCCGCCTTACCCTCTACGCCGGCGCCATCGCCGCGGTGATGGCGGTCATGTCGCGGGTCACCGAGATCCTCGTCCGGGCCCGGGCACGGCGCGGCGACGGGGTCGACGTGCAACTCCTCCGGCTGGCGTGTCGAGTTTGCACGTTTGTCGTCGTCGCCTGGATCGGCATCCAGGCGGCCGATTCCCTCGGCATCCCGGTGGCCCCGCTCCTCGCTGGGCTCGGGGCGAGCGGCCTGGCCGTGGCTCTGGCGGCGCAGTACTCGATCGAGAACCTCATCGCCGGCGTCGTCCTGTTCACCGACAAGCCGGTGCGGATCGGCGATGAATGCCAGTACGGCGAGATCCGCGGGCGCGTCGAGCAGATCGGCCTGCGCTCGACGCGGATCCGTGGGCTCGATCAATCGCTCGTCACGATCCCCAACGCCGAGTTCGCGAAGGTGCAGCTCGTCAACTACACGCGCCGCGACCGGATCCCGATCAAGCTCCCGGTGGAGATCCGCCCCGACGCGAGCCCGGCACAGGTCCGCGATCTCCTTTTGCGCTTCCGCGATCTCCTCGGCGACCACGCCCGCCTCGATCCCGGCTCACCGCGCGTCCGGCTCACGGGCCAATCCTCGGCGGCCTACACGATCGAGATCTCGGCGCTCGCCCTCACAGCCGACGACGGCGAGATGCAGACGATCCGCGAGGAGATCCTCCTGGCAATCATGGACGAGATCGAGCACCGCCAGTGCGGCATGCCGGGCGACGACACCGGCTCGCCACTTTTGCGGGCCGCGTGACGAGTCGGGGCGCCGTGCCCCTGGCTGCGATCCCCAACCCCCTCTCGACGGCTCAGGCCTGGTTCTTCGGCCCGGGCCACTCCGGCAGCGTGTCGAGAAGCTTCGACGAGACGCCGCCGATCCAGGCGTAGCGGTCGTCGATCCGCTGGGCATACACGACCCGGGGGCCATAGATCCCGACAACACCGCCGCCAAGGAGCAACAGGAGTGCCAGAGCCATGAGCGCAGCCATCGTCGCGTCGGTCACGGGGTTTGAAAACACCAAGCCCAGCAGCCCGAGGGCCACGAGGACGAGGCCCCAGGCGACGGCAATCCACCGCCATCGTCTGGCCCGATGGAGATCACACAGGCCGACGGGGACGGCGAGCGTTTTCCGCACGAGCATCGCCGCGATGGCATAGAAGAGGAGGTTGAAGAGGACGAGGAGGTACCACCACGGCGAATGCCAGGAGAGCTTGCGGCGGAGCGGTCGCCCTGTGGCCGGGGCATGGCAGACGATGCAGCGATCGACCGGCAGCGTGGCCGTCCTGTCCATGACGAGCAGAAATCGTTCCCGCCACAGCCCGCCGCCATCGTCATCGCCACCCCAGCGACGGCCACTTTCCGCGGCGGCGTCCGCGGGCGGGGCATAGGGATTGAAGTCGGACATGATGGCGAATCCTCGCAAGTCCAGCTGCGGCACAGAGCCGCGCAGCCCACTCCCAAAACCCTCCGCAAGAGGGAGATAGTATCCCGCAGCCGTCGGGGCGTCTACTCGTTCGGCGATCTGCCAAGAGCCCGATCGACCTCGACCCCCGGCCTCGACCGGGCCCCGAGGGCCGACGTACGATGGAAGGAGTCGCATCGTTCCTCCGAGACGCCCCCATGCCCTCCATCCAGCTTCCCACCGCCGGCCTCGGTCGCCGCGAGTTGCTCCGGGTTGGGGCGCTCTCGATCCTCGGCTGCGCCGGCGGCGATGCCTTCGGACGGCGGACGGGCGCGGCTGCCACTGCCGCCCCTCCGGCCGACGGCTGGCAGCGGCAGTGCATCTTTATCCTCCTCCAAGGGGGCGCAAGCCACATCGATCTGTGGGATCCCAAGCCGCGCGCGGTCGCCGAGATCCGCGGCCCCTTCCGGCCGATCGCCACGAACGTCCCCGGGATCGAGTTTGGCGAGCTCATGGAGAGGTCGGCGACGGTGGCCGACAAGCTCTGTGTCATCCGCTCGATGACGCACAAGTTTTCCAACCACATCGCCGGCACCTACATAACGCTGACCGGCTCCAACAACCAGCGCGATCAGGATCGCGAAGCCCACTCCGACGACTTCCCCGGCCCCGGCGCCGTCCTCAATGCGCTCCAGACCTCCCCGCCCGGCGTGCCACGAAGCGTCTCGCTCCCCAACTGGCTGAGCATCCCCGGCCCGTCCAACCGAATGCCGGGGCAGTACGGCGGCTTCCTCGGCGCGGTCCATGATCCGTTCATCATCGAGGGGGATCCGAATGCGGCGGGCTACAAGCCGCTCGCCCTCACGCCCCCCGAGGGGATGACCAACGACCGGCTCGGCAACCGCCTCGAGCTCAACCGTCGCCTCGACGGCGTCGCCCGGCTCCTCGAGAAGGACACGCGTCAGCAGTACGACCGGCTCCAGCAGAGCGCCTACGACCTCGTCACCGACGGCCGCTTCCGCAGGGCGCTCGATCTCTCGGAGGAGCCGACCAGCGTCCGCGAGGGCTACGGCCGGACGAAGTTTGGCCAATCGCTCCTCCTGGCGCGGAGGCTCGTGGAGGTCGGGGTACAGTTCGTGGCCTACAACGCCTTCAATCAGGAGTGGGACACCCACGGCGGGCTCGTCGGCCGCTACCAGCAGATCGTCCCTCCGATGGACCGGGCGTTCGCGGCCCTCGTCGCCGATCTCGCCGACCGCGGTCTCCTCGAGCGAACGATGGTCGTCAACACCGGCGAGTTTGGCCGCACGCCGGGCATCAACAAGGACGCCGGCCGCGACCACTGGCCGAATGTCTATTCCACCGTCCTCGCCGGTGGCGGCATCCGCGGCGGCATCGTCTATGGCGCCAGCGATTCGAAGGGCGCCGAGCCCGCCGACCGGCCAGTGACGCCGGCCGACGTTCTCGCCACCGTCTACGACCGGCTCGGCATCCCGCCGAACACCGAACTCCGCGACCGCCTCAACCGGCCGATGCAACTCTCCGACGGCACGGTTCTCGACATCTGCTGACTCGCGCAGAATCGAGCCCTGATCCGGTTCATCGACGGATCTCGGCGGCGAACGTTTTCGAGGGTTCCCGCCAACCTTCCATGCAGCGAGGGGTGGCCCGTGCCCTCGAGCGGCGTAGCCGGCAAGCGGAGCCATGGATGGCGGAGCGCAGGCGGGTCCGAGTGAGCGGAGGCCCGGAGGGCCGGAGCGAACGTCCGGCGAGAGGGCACGGTCCACCCCGAAGCCACGCTACGCCAAGGCAAGCCACGACGATCGCCCAGGCAGCGACGGCTCCCGTCCGACCATCGCCGCCTCCTGCTATAGTGGTCGGCCGCGGCCGGGGCCTTTCCTCGACCGCCAGGGGGTCTTCCGGTCGGCGTGTCTCAAGCGTCGGCGTACCACCACGACATCACCAGGAGTCATCCGTATGGCCAGGTCCGTCTCCCGCCCCGGCGCCTCGCGCCGCCGCTTCCTCAAGACCGGCCTCTCGCTGTCGGCCGCCGCGATCGCCCCCACCGTGATCCCCGGCTCCGCCCTCGGCCTCGACGGCACGATCCCGCCGAGCGAGCGCGTCGTCCTCGGCGGCATCGGCATCGGCAACCGCGGCACCTACGACCTCGGTTGCTTCCTCGAGCAGAACGACGTCCAGTTCACGGCGATCTGCGACGTGAAGGAGAACCGGCGCGTCGGCATCAAGAAGATGGCCGACGAGAAGTACGGCAACGATTCCTGCGCGATGTACCAGGACTTCCGCGAGCTCCTCGACCGCAGCGACATCGACGCCGTCCTCATCGCCACCGGCCCCAACTGGCACACCACCGCGAGCGTCTACGCGGCGAAGGCCGGCAAGGACATCTACTGCGAAAAGCCCTGCTCGAAGAACATCGCCCAGAGCCTCCTCCTCCGCGACACGATCCGCCGCACCGGCCGGGTCTTCCAGGCCGGCACGCAGCGCCGCAACCTCCCCCACTTCGCCTTCGCCTGCGAGCTGGCCCGCACCGGCCGCCTCGGAAAGATGAGGCGCGTCTTCGCCCATCCGGCCGGGATGACGGCGAGCACGAGCGGCTGGCTGCCGGCGGAGAACGAGCCGCCAAAGGAAGTCGTCGACTGGAACATGTACCTCGGCCCGGCGGCCTGGCGACCGTTCAATGCCAAGCTTCTCGACGGCTTCAATTTCGAGAAGGGGGGCGGGCTCGTCGGTGGCGGCGTTCTCGAATGGGGCTCGCACTGCGTCGATCTCTGCCAGTGGGCGGTCAACGATTGCCCGCCGCCGGTCGAATATGCCCCGCCGGTCGATGGCCAGATCGTCTGCAAGTACGACGACGGCGTGGAGCTGATCTTCCGCGAGAAGGATTGGATCCCGCTCGGCTCCTGCCCAGTCCGCTTCGAGGGGGAGGATGGCTGGGTGGAGGCCGGTGATTCGGGCAAGCTCGTGCTCTCGTCCCCGGAGCTCCTCGCCGGGCGGACCGTCGAAGAGATCGGTGGCTATCCGGCGACGTTCCATGTCCGCGACTTCCTCGACTGCGTGAAGACGCGGGGCAAGCCGAAGGGGAATGCCGATGCGGCCTGCAACGCCCACATCGCCTGCCATGCCGCCAACGTCGCCCTGTTCCTCGGCCGGCCGGTGAAGTTCGACAACGCCACCAATGCGTTCGTCGACGACGTCGAGGCCAACCGGCTCCGTTCGGAGGCGCTCCGCGAGCCGTGGCGGATCTGATCCAGCCATCGCCCCTCCTTCGCGCCATCCCCAACCCACACTCCCCGTTCAGGATCTTCCACGATGAAACTCCCGTTCCTCTTCCACCATCTCGCCGTGGCTGCCACGGTAGCCGCCCTCCTCGGTGCTTCCCCGGCGCTTGCCGCCGATGGACGCAACGAAAAAGAGAAGGCGGCCCTCGCCGTCCTCCGCAGCGATGCCGCCGAGGCCGACAAGGCGCTCGCCTGCAAGCACTTGGCGATCTACGGCTCGGCTGATGCCGTTCCCGATCTTGCCAAGCTCCTCGACAACGAGCGGCTCCACTCCTGGGCCCGCACCGGCCTCGAAGCCATTCCCGGACCGGAAGCCGACGGGGCACTCCGTGCCGCTGCTGCGACGCTCTCCGGCAACCTCCTCGTTGGCACGCTCAACACGATCGGCGTCCGCAAGGATGCCGGTGCCCTCCAGATCCTCACGCAGCGTCTCGGCGACCGGGATGAGCAGGTTGCCTCCGCGGCGGCCGTGGCCCTCGGCCATGTCGGCACGCTCCCGGCGATCTCGGCCCTGAAAGCCGCGCTGCCGCGGGCCAATGGGGCGCTTCAGTCGGCCGTTGCCGAGGGCTGCATCCTCGCCGCCGAGGGCCTCTTGGCCGCCGGCAAGGGGAGCGATGCGGTCGCCCTGTTCGACGAGGTCCGCAAGGCTCCGGTGCCGGCGCAGCGGAAGCTTGAAGCGACCCGCGGCGCGATCCTCGCCCGCGGCGATGACGGGGCCGCGCTCCTCGTCGAGCAGCTCCAGTCGCCGGAGCAGTCGATCTTCCGTCTCGGCCTCACCACAGCCCGCGAGGTCAAGCCGGGGAAGTGCGACACGGCCCTCGTCGCTGAACTGCCGAAGCTTCCGGCCAACCGCGCCGCGCTCGTTCTCCGGGCGCTCGCTGACCGGAAGAGCCCGGCGGCTGTCGACGCCCTCGTCGCCGCTGCGGCGAAGGGGAGCAAAGAGACGAGGCTGGCGGCGCTCGAGTCCCTCGGCAGCGCCGGCAACGCCAAGGCGCTCGCCGTGCTCCTCGAAGGGGCCGTCGACGCCGATGCCGACCTCGCCCGAGCGGCCGCCGCCTCGATCTCGAGCCTCTCCGGCGCCGAGGTCGACGCCGAGATCAAGAAGCGCCTCCCGGCAGCGTCGGGCAAGCTCCTGCCGATGCTCCTCGGGCTCGTCGGACAGCGGCGCATCGATTCAATTCCGCCGGCGCTTGCCGCCGTCGATTCCCAGGATCCGGCCACGCGGGCCGCGGCCCTGGCGGCGCTTGGCAACATCGTCGACGTCGAACGGCTCCCGGTGCTCGTGGCGCAGGTCGTGAAGCCCCGCGACGATGCCGACGCTGCCAATGCCCGGAAGGCCCTGCTCACCGCGGCGATCCGCATGCCCGACCGTGAGGCCTGTGCCGCCGCCGTCACCGGGCCGCTCGCTCAAGCGCCGGCCTCGGCCCAGCAAGTGCTCCTCGAGACCCTGGGCCAGGTCGGCGGGACAAAGGCCCTCGCCGCGGTCGCTGCTGCCGCGAAGAACGGCGACGAGGCCCAGAAAGATGTCGCCAGCCGGCTCCTCGGGGAGTGGATGACGGCCGACGCGGCGCCTGTGCTCCTCGACCTCTCCAAGTCGCTCGCCGAAGACAAGTTCCGCGGCCGTGCGATCCGGGGATTCATCCGCATCGCGCGGCAGTTCAAGCTCGAGCAGGCGGAGCGGGCGAAGATGGCCGTCGAGGCCTTTGCTGCTGCGAAGACGCCCGCCGAGCGGAAGCTCGTCCTCGAGGTGGCCCGCCGCTACCCCGACATCGAGATGCTCAAGCTCGCCGCCAAGGCCGGCGCCGAGGAGGAGATCAAGCCCGAGGCCCGGATCGCCGCAGCGGCGATCGTCAAGAAGCTCCCCGAGGAATCGGCCGAGGCCTACGCGCTTGCCAAGGGGCTGGGCCTGGAGAAGGTGAAGCTCGAGATCGTCAAGGCGAGCTACGGCTCCGGCGATCGGCAGAAGGATGTCACCGACGTCGTCCGCAAGAACGCCGGCAGCCTGCCGCTGATCTTCATCCCGGGGGACAACTTCAACAAAGTCTTCGGCGGCGATCCGGCCCCCGGAGCGGAGAAGCATCTTTCGATCGACTACACGATCGACGGCAAGGCGGGCACGGCGAAGATCGGCGAGAACGGCACGATCCTTCTTCCCACTCCCTGATCATCTCAGGGCTGGCTGGCTCGCACGTCAGGCATGCAACACAGCGGCCCGCCGGGTTGATCCCGGCGGGCCGCGTTCGTTTGCATGGCGAGGGGAGCGAAGAGAACGGAGCCGGCGCTCACCCCAGCCCGCCGAGGACGGTCGCCTTGCCAACCCGCCCGACGCCGAGCATGTAGGCCGCGGTGCGGAGCGACACTTTTCTTTCCTGCGCCAGCTGCCACACCTGCTCGAAGGCGGCGCCCAAGATCTGATCGAGCTCCTGCCGAACGCGGTTGATCCCCCACTGGTAATGCTGCCGGTTTTGGACCCATTCAAACCAGCTCGCCGTCACGCCACCGGCGTTGGCAAGGATGTCGGGGAGAACGACGACGCCGGCGGCATCGAAGACGACGTCGGCATCGGGCGTGACCGGGGCGTTGGCCGCCTCGACGATGATCGGGGCCTTCACCGTGGCCGCATTGGCGGCGGTGAGCACGCCCCCAAGCGCCGCCGGGATGAGGACGTCGCAGTCGGCAGCGAGGAGCTCGGCGCCGCTGATCCTGTCGGCTTCGGTGTAGCCGTCGAGCCGGCCGCCATGGGCTTGGGCGTACTTGAGCATGCCGGGGACGTCGAGGCCTTCGGCCCTGTGATAGGCCCCCCCGGCATCGCTGATGGCGACGAAGCGGCATTCGGCGTCGTGGAGGAAGCGGGCCGTGAACGTACCGACGTTCCCGAAGCCCTGCAGCGCGATCCGCGTTCCGGGGAACTTTCGCCCCGTTCGCGACAGGAGCTTGAGCGTCAGCCCGCCGACGCCGCGGCCGGTCGCCTCCTCGCGGCCCGGAAGGCCGTGGTAATCGACCGGCTTGCCGGTCACGCAGGCGGGGGAGAAGCCGTGGTATTTGCCGTACTGGTTCATGATCCAGGCCATCATGTCGGCCGTCGTCCCCATGTCGGGGGCGGGGATGTCGACATCGGGGCCGAACAGGTCGTGGATCGAATCGACGAATCGACGCGTGATCCGCTCGAGCTCGCGGGTGGAGCAGAGCTTCGGGTCGAGGGCGATGCCCCCCTTGGCACCTCCATAGGGGATGTTCACGACGGCCGTCTTCCAGGTCATGAGGGCCGCGAGCCCACGGACCTCGTCGAGATCGACCTGCGGGTGGTAGCGCAGGCCCCCCTTCATCGGACCACGGGCGTTGTTGTGCTGGACGCGGTAGCCGATGAAGGTGGCCACCTCGCCGGAGTCGAGCTCAACCGGGATCTGCACCTGCACCTCCCGCTTCGCCGTGAGGAGCAGGCGCCGCATCGCGTCGGAGAGGTCGAGCTGATCAGCGGCACGTTGGAAATAGATGCGGGGAGCGTCGGCAGACATGGAGGGCCTCCTGGTTTGAGGGCGATCTTAAACGATCCGTGTGGGGTTCGACGGGGGGCGGTGCGTCCTTCCCTGGCCCCGAGCCGGCGGGCGATGGCGGGAGCAGCCGGAACAGATACGATGAAGAGATCTCCGGAGAGAGGATTTCCCGCATGGCGACGCCGAGCCCCGATCAGTTTTGGACGCTTCTCACCGAATCGAAGCTCGCCGAGGCGGCGTCCCTCGACAAGCTCCGCCGGGAGTTCGAAGGGCTGCCGTTCCCTCCCGGCGCCTCGGCGACCAGCGCGACCGAGCTGGTCGCCCGCTGGCTCGTGAAGCGGAACGTGATCTCCGAATGGCAGGCCAAGCGGCTGCTGCGCGGGGAGAAGGGGCCGTTCTTCCTCGGCGATTACCGGCTCCTCGACCGCTTCGACACCGGCCGCGGTGGGACGGTATTCCGGGCCCGCCACGAGCCCTCCGGTCGGCTCGTCGGCATCGCGGCCCTCAACAACAAATACTGCCAGCAACCCGAGGTGTGGTCTGACATCCTCAATAGGACGAAGGCCGTCACCGAGGCGAAAGACCCGACCCTCACGAAGACCTGGGCGCTGGAAAAGGCTGGATCGCAGCGATTCGTCCTTGCCGACGATGTCGTCGGTGCCCCCTTGGCCGACGAGCTTTCGAAGCGCGGCGCGATCCCGGTCGCCGAGGCGGGAGCGATCGTGCTCACCGTCGCCCGGGCCGTGGCGGAGCTCCACCGGCTCGGCGTCGTTCATGGTGCGATCTCGCTCGACAGCGTCCGCCGCGGCACTCCAGACACTGGCTCGAAGGAGACCGAGGGGCCGATCCGGCTCCTCCAGTTCCCCCTCGTCGCCGATCCGCACGTCGTGCCTGCGCGCCTCGAGATCGATACGCCCGAGGGAGTGGCACGGCTCGGGACGCGGGCCGCGTTCCTCGCTCCGGAGCTCCTCAAGAGCGGGCGGATCTCCACGACCTCCGCCGATGTCTATGCGATCGGCTGCCTCTTCCACGCGCTCCTCTCCGGAGGGCCGCCGGGCTGGCAGGGGGATCCCCAAAAGACGCTCTCCCAAGTCGCGGCCGGACAGGGACCACAGGCTCTTCCGACCACGAAAGTGCCCGTCGAGGTGGCGACCCTCGTCTCCTACCTGACCGCATTCAACCCCGCCGATCGCTACCCGACCGCCGCCGAAGCGGCCGACGCGATCGCCACCTGCCTCGGCCAGCCCCCGGTGTCGGGCACGCTCCCCGAGCAGCGCGAGATGATCACGCCCGGCTCTGGGCCTGCCGATGCGGTCCCCGCCACCGACGCCCCCGCGATGATCGCCGTCGTCGACACCGCCTCACCGGCCACGCGGGCAAAGCCGAAGCCTCCGCGCCCGCGCTGGCTCCTCCCGGCCCTCGGCGGCCTCGGATTCCTGGCAGCCTCGATCGTCGGCGCGGTCGTCATCCTGCGACCGGCCGCCAACAAGGCTCCCCCCTCCGCGCCAGCGACGGAAGACGCCTCGCCAAAACCATCCACCACCGAAAG
>Ga0207954_1000120_pt1 | contig 23755 bp, 22 predicted proteins | sample CryBogmetaGMA0M_FD_184547 | JGI IMG/M metagenome (GOLD analysis project Ga0207954, IMG submission 184547) | Freshwater microbial communities from Crystal Bog, Wisconsin, USA - MA0M (SPAdes) | ecosystem: Environmental > Aquatic > Freshwater > Lake | place: Crystal Bog, Wisconsin, USA | collected... | reverse complement strand
CAGGACTAGTCTCCACTTTCATCATTATTATCTTTGCTGTTGTTAAATTTACTGAAGGCGCTTGGGTAATTCTTGTAATCACACCAATACTTGTTATCGCACTCATTCGATTGAATCGACAGTATCGCCTGGAACAAGCAGCGTTGAAGATTGGTAAGAGCTCATCACGCGCAACGTCGATTTCGCGTCATGATGTTGCTGTTCTCGTAGATGCCGTTGATATCGCGACGATTGGTTCTGTGCGCTATGCGCGTAGTTTGAAGCCACGCGATCTCACCGCTGTTCACTTCGTAATCGATGATGTTCGCGCAGAAGAAATTAAAGAGGCATGGGCGGCAAATCCTGGGCTTTCCGATGTACCTATCGAATTCATCGACTGTCCAGATCGCCGAATCGCTAATGCAGCAGTTGACTATGCAATCCGTGCGACGGCTGCTGAAGATGTAGAACTCACGATGCTATTGCCGCGCCGTTCTTACTCACGTTTCCTCGGTCGCCTTCTTCACGATCAAACGGCTGAAGAAATCGCACGTCCGATCTCACAACTTTCACGAGTCGTGGCAACGATTGTTCCGTTTGATGTTGAAAAGATTATTACCGGTGAAACCCAGTTAGTTCACCCTGAATCATTTGATACCGAACCAGTTCAACAGGTAAAGCAGCCACAAACTATTCGCTTAAATGATGTCATCGCCAATGAATCTGATGAGAAAGTTCATTACGCGAAGGAAATCATTCCAATCAATACCGTTACCTGGAGAAAGCGCGCCCACGTCCGCGGTACCGTGACTTCAATTCGTAACGCACCATCAGGTGGTTCACCACGCGTTGAGATCGAAGTGTGGGATGAAACAGGTGGAATTTCGCTGCAGTTCTTAGGCCGCAGACAAGTAGTTGGTCTCGAAGTAGGTTCAACAATCTGCGCCGAAGGTATGGTCGGAGAAGAAGATGGTGCACTTACTATCTTTAATCCATCATACGAACTACTTATCTGAGAAGAAATCCTTCAATAACGCTGCACACTCTTCTTCGAGCACGCCCGAAGTTACTTCGACTTTAAAGATAGAACGTGGGTCGCGCAGAACATCCCATACTGATCCCACAGCACCGGCTTTTTCATCCCAGGCGCCAAAAACCAAATGCGAGATGCGTGATTGTGCAATTGCACCAGCGCACATTGCACATGGTTCAAGGGTGACAATCAAAGTGCATCCATCAAGTCGCGAGTTTTGAAGTCGCGCAGACGCGTTTCGAATTGCAACTATTTCGGCGTGCGCTGTTGGATCGTTATGTGCTTCGCGTTCGTTAGATCCTTTACCAATTACGACACCGTCTTTATTGATGACAATGGCACCAACAGGTACATCGCCTGTTGCTAAAGCGGACCGGGCGATTGTGAGCGCTTCGTGCATTAAATCCTGAGGAGATTGTGTTGAAATTTTTACGACTCCAGTAGCTCAGTCAATTGTTCGCCAAATCCTAAACGATTAGCGATTGCTTCAATTTGTTCATCAGGAAATAAATCTGCATCATCACAGAGCGTTGAAAGTTCCATGCTGTGCATACTTAAGTCAGCAAAGATATCGAGATCACCTGCCGGAAGTGGTTCGTCATCTTCTTCAGGCTGATCAAGTTCAGCAATTTCAAGAAATTCTGCTGCGACTTCATAATCCAATGCGCAGGTAATGTCACTGATGAAATATTTTGTGTGCGAACCAAGTACTCGAATCGCTAAGAAAAATTCGTCATCAATTGCGATTAGTGCAACTGCACCGCCATTTGTCTGCTGTCTATTAAGGCGATCAATGATGTGAGTTAGGTCATCAGGGTCAGGTAAGGATGCGACAGACCAGCGTCCATCTTCATGCCACGCCTCAATCGCGAAGTCTTGGGTTTCCTCTGACACATCTCCCATATTGGCACTCATTGATACGGAAAGAAAGCCCTGTAAGGTAGATGACATGAAAGTTCACGTAGCGAATCACCCGCTTATTTCTCACAAACTCACTGTTTTACGTGACGAAAGAACTGATTCTCCAACTTTCCGACTTCTTGTCGAAGAACTTGTCACGCTACTTGCATATGAAGCAACTCGCGAAGTTCGCACAAAGACAATTTCAATCAAAACTCCGGTTACTGAAACAACTGGACTTGTTTTGGCAGAACCACGTCCCGTCGTTGTTCCAATTCTGCGGGCTGGACTCGGAATGCTCGAAGGAATGACAAAGCTGCTTCCAACAGCTCAAGTTGGATTCCTTGGAATGGTCCGCGATGAAGAAACACTTCAAGCAAGCACTTATGCAAATCGACTTCCTGAAGATTTATCTGGACGCCAGGTGTATGTACTTGATCCGATGCTCGCAACTGGCGGAACACTGATCGCCGCCTTCGAATATTTAATTGAACGTGGCGCAAACGAGATCACTGCAATCTGTTTGCTCTCATCCCCCGAAGGAATCAAGGCGCTCGAAGATGCATTTAAGAACTCTGGAGTTCCCATCACTTTAGTAACAGGTGCGCTCGATGAGAAACTCAACGAGAAGGGTTACATCGTGCCTGGCCTCGGAGATGCAGGCGATCGACTTTACGGAGTCGTGTAAATGGCATCGACATCACCAGGATACGGAATCACAATCCGCGTTGAAGGATCTCCTGAACTTCAACCGGTTGCACTGATTACCTCAACAATTACCAATGCTGGCGCAACAATTACTGCGCTTGACGTTGTCGAATCTCTACTTGAAAAAGTTGTTGTTGACGTTACCTGCGACACGATTGATGCAGATCATGCACAAGAAATCCATAACGCACTTTCAGCTCATGATGGGCTCACTGTTCGCAAAGTCAGCGACCGTACATTCTTATTGCACCTCGGTGGAAAGATTGAAGTAACCTCAAAAGTTCCGCTTAAAACTCGCGATGATTTATCACGCGCGTACACACCTGGCGTAGCTCGTATTTCGCAGGCGATTGTTGATGACCCCTCAGATGTGCGCCGCTTAACGATGAAGCGCAATACCGTCGCTGTTGTTACTGATGGATCAGCAGTACTGGGCCTTGGAAATATTGGCCCTGCGGCAGCTCTTCCTGTGATGGAAGGAAAAGCAGCACTCTTTAAGCGCTTTGCCAATGTTGATGCCTGGCCAGTCTGTCTTGATACCCAGGATGTCGATGAAATTGTCCGCACCGTTCAATTGATTGCACCTGTGTATGGTGGAATCAATCTTGAAGATATTTCTGCACCACGTTGCTTCGAAGTAGAACGTCGACTCCGCGAATTACTTGATATTCCTGTCTTCCACGATGATCAACATGGAACTGCCATCGTTGTATTGGCAGCGCTTCGCAATGCTTTGAAGCTGGTGAAGAAAGATATTTCTCAGGTGAAGATCATCATGAGCGGTGCAGGGGCTGCAGGCACGGCGATTGCGCGCCTACTTGTCCTCAGCGGTGCGACAAACATTATTGCCTTCGATAAAGATGGCGTTATTTGCAAAGATTCTCAATCAGAAGATTCGATGCGCGCTTGGTTTATCGAACATTCCAATAAAGAGAATTTCAAAGGTTCCATCCATGAAGCTATGGTTGGAGCAGATATCTTTATCGGAGTCAGCGCTCCTAATGTTTTGAATGAAGAAGATATTAAAGCGATGGCAGCAGGCTCAATTGTCTTTGCACTTGCCAATCCAGATCCTGAAATCGACCCTGCGATTGCGCGTAAATATGCAGCGGTGGTTGCAACTGGCCGTAGCGATCACCCCAACCAAATCAATAACGTTTTAGCTTTCCCAGGAATATTCCGCGGGCTATTGGATGCCAACGCACATAAAATCACAGATAAGTTGTTAGTTGCTGCCGCTGAAGCAATTGCAGATTGCGTAACTCCGTCACAGCTCAACACATCTTTTATTGTTCCGAGCGTCTTCGATCCAAACGTTGTCACTCAGGTTGCAGCGGCTGTAAAGAAGTCGGTGTAATGAACTTTCTAGCGTCCTTCGATGCTCAGCTCACAGCTCTTGCACCATTTCTCTTCTATCTCATTGCAGGTGCTGTCGTATTTGTAGAGACAGGTCTGCTCTTTGGCTTCTTTCTACCCGGTGATTCCATCCTCTTCAGTGCAGGCTTAGTGGCCGCTTCCAAAGGGAATATCAATATCCTCATACTGCTAACGGTGATTGTCACTGCTGCATTCTTTGGCGATCAAATTGGTTTTGTCTTAGGGCGAATGGTTGGCCGTCCCTATCTTGAAAAGCGAAAGTCACATCGCATGCAAGCAATGATTGCGAGTTCGGAACGCTTCTACGAACATACGGGTTGGTGGGCAGTTGTCGCTGCACGATTCTTCCCATGGGTTCGCACATTTGTCCCACCGATTGCCGGTGCATCGAAGATGAATTACTACAAGTTCTTATCTGCAAATGCCCTGGGCGCTGTGCTGTGGGGCGCAGGAATTACCTTGGCTGGTTATTACGCCGCATCATTACCGTGGGTTAAAACTTCGTCTTACGCAATTGCCGCTTTCTTTATTACTGCGTCAATCGTTTCCGGGCTTGTGAATTATTTACGCCGCCCACGATAACTCCTAAGTAAGTCATTGCAATTCCGGTTACCAAATAGATAGATACATGCACGCCGTCAGTTGGCGAGAAGATATCAATCAGCAGCGAACCGACGAGTTGGCCACCAACGCTGAAGAGTGTAAATGTCAGTACCCCAAGGTGTTGAACGATTGTTGATGTGAAGGCGATATAGATAACGCCAATGACTCCACCTGTGTAAATCCACCATGGGCCTGCAGGAAGTGCCACAATCTTTGTATTTCCAAATACTGCAAGAATTGTTAGAAAGATGACAAGGAATGAAGTTCCCATGATGAAGTTGAGAAATGAGGTGGTAAAGCTTTGATGAGAATGTTCATTGATCTGACCATTCATGGCACGTTGTACGCCAACAATGGCGCCAGCAACACAACCCATTACCACCGCAAAAAGCGATAAGTTCTTTGCATCAATGCGATCAAAGACTGAAATAAAGACTGCGAAGACTGTAAAGAAAGCAGCTGCAATACGACGTGGAGTGATGTGCTTCTTTCCACCACCAGTTAATCCGATGCGATCGACAACCAGTGATGCGGCTGTCTGGCCTGCAATCGATGCGACCGAGTAAATCGCCACACCAATCAGGGGCACGATATGAGTCTGCACCGCTACAAAACTGCCACCCAGGGCGCCGGCGAAGAGAGTCCAACGAGCAAGTTCCTTGCGCGAAACTGCCCCGCGAAGATTTCGTGCGCCTTCTTTAATAGCAGGAGAAAAGATTGCAATAACCGCGATGATGATCAACCCTGAACCAAATGAGACCAGCGCTGCTTCAACACCATTTCCGATGCGGTGCGACAGTTCACCGTTAGCGCGAGCCTGAAGCGCAATCATGACTCCGGAAATCGCCGCTAAGAAATCAAGGCGTTGGTTCTTCTTCGACATCTGCAAATCCTATTAACTTTCTAGCGCCAAAGTAATCTCGAGCCACTCTTCTTCGCGAGTTTTTAACTCGGCTTCGACTTGAGCTAACTCCGCTGCAACTTCGATGAGGCGTTCAGGATTAAATGCTTCGGTCTCTTGAGCGGCCAAGAGATTGGCCAATTTCTCTTTCCCTTTTTCAATCTGACGTTCGACGCGAGTCAAATCTTTCTTCAATTGACGCTGTTCTGCGGCACTTGACGTTGATGTCGTCTTATTGGAATTCGAATTACCTGCCGCAATCGAAGTTGCGCGTTGCTCAAGATATTGATCGACCCCACGAGGAAGATCACGTAATTGCTTATCTCCGAGCAACCCCCAGAAGCGATCACAGACACGTTCTAAGAAATATCTATCGTGAGAGATAACAATCAGCGTTCCACCGTAGCTATCGAGCAGATCTTCAAGTTCAGTCAACGTTTCGATATCGAAATCATTTGTCGGTTCATCTAGTAAAAGTACATTCGGGGAATCCATTAGCAATCGAGTCAACTGCAAGCGACGACGTTCTCCACCTGAAAGGTTTGCTACCGGTGTCCACTGCGCATCGCGGTCAAAGCCAAGGCGTTCGCACAATTGTGATGCCGACAGAGTTTTTCCTTTTCCAATTTCAACATGCGTTGCTACTTTTTCAACTGCCTCAAGCAATCGCCATTGGGGATCGAGTTCATCGAGATGCTGAGTAAGGAAGGCAATTTTGACGGTAATACCTGTAACTAACTTTCCCGCAGCAGGCTGGAGCTGCCCTGCCAAAGTACGCATCAGCGTTGTCTTTCCGGCGCCGTTAATACCAACGATTCCGATGCGATCGCCCGGTCCGATATTCCATGTCAGGTTATCAATTAGCTCTTTATCGCCGGCTTTGATTAACGCGTGATGAAGTTCGAAGACGGTATTACCTAGTCGGTTGAGTGCGAATTTCAACAATTCGGTTGAGTCACGCGGTGCGGGTTCCGCAGAAATTAATTCATTAGCAGCATCAACGCGGAACTTAGGTTTGGTTGTTCGTGCAGGTGCACCGCGACGTAACCAAGCAAGCTCTTTTCGTATCAAATTATTGCGGCGCGCATCCATCGCACTCGATTGGCGCGCACGTTCAGCTTTGGCTAATACGAAAGCAGAATATCCACCGTCATACTCTTCAACTTTCCCGAGAACTACTTCCCAGGTGCGATCTGTTACTGCATCAAGGAACCATCGATCGTGGGTGACGACCAGTACTGCTAAATCTCGACGGTTATTTAAATGTGCCGCAAGCCATGCAACACCTTCAACATCGAGGTGGTTGGTAGGTTCGTCAAGCAGAATTAGATCCAGATCATCGATTAACAACTTGGCAAGACCGACTCGACGCTTTTCTCCACCAGAAAGAGATGCAAAGGTGCGATCAAAGATGTGGTCGTCAAAGCTTCCGAATAGCCCAGTAAAGATTTCGCGGATGCGTGGATCACTAGCCCATTCATGTTTTTCGCGATTGCCGATAACAACATCGCCGACAGTTGAATTCGGGGCAGCGCTATCAATCTGAGAAAGTATGCCAATTTTTGATGCATTGGATTTGGTAACGCGACCTTCATCAGGATCTTCGGTACCAGCAATAATTTTCATGAGCGTGGATTTGCCTGAGCCATTACGGCCAACAATTCCGATGCGATCGCCTTCAGATACTCCAAGAGATACCGATTGCAGAAGTGGGCGAATATCAAAGGCTTTAGAGACCTCTTCGATATTTACTACGTTGCGCGCCACGGTAGGAGAGCGTACCTTTGAACTATGAAGGTCACCGACCGCGCATATGCACTCGAGCTAGATAAGAACGATCCTCTTGCTGATTACCGAAGCAAATTCGTTATTACCGACCCAAATCTCTGTTATCTCGATGGAAATTCATTGGGTCGCCTGCCACATGCAACTGTTAAAGCGGTCAATGACTTTGTCTCACACGAATGGGGCAAGGAAGTCGTCACTGGCTGGAGCCACTGGATCGATGAGGCACAAGTGGCCGGTGATTTATTGGGGCGGGCCGCCTTAGGTGCGTCTGCAGGTCAGGTACTTGTCTGCGACACCACATCAGTAAATTTCTATCAACTCTGTCTTGCTACCATCAATGCGCGTCCTGGCCGTAAAACCATCATTACCGATGCAGCAAATTTCCCAACTGATCGTTACATACTCGATGGAATCGCAAAGCAGTTAGGTCTCAATCTCGTCATTATCAATAATGAAGACCCAGCAATTGCAGAGAATGAATTAATCACCGCCGAACTTCTAGAGAAGTACATGTCTGAAGATGTTGCTCTTGTAACTTTCGAGGTCATTCAATACCGATCAGGTGCACGCACAGATATTAAATCCGTTACTGATTTAGCTCGATCTTACGGCGCATATGTTGTGTGGGATGCCAGCCATGCAGCTGGTGCTATCGAAATGAACTTCGACGACAACGGCGTGGATTTAGCTGTGGGTTGCACTTATAAATATGGAAATTCAGGCCCCGGTTCTCCTGCGTGGCTCTATGTAAGTAAGCGAGTTCAAAAAGAGTTACAAGTTCCAATTCAAGGTTGGTTCGGCAATGAAGATCAATTTGGAATGGGGCCTCACTTCGAAAAAGCAGATGGCATTCGTGGTTTCCAAATTGCCAGCCCATCCATCATCGGAATTCGCGGCGTACAAATTGCATTCGGAATGATTGAAGAAGCAGGAATTGATGTAATCGCTTCTAAGGCGGCAATCGGAACGCAGATGATGATTGATCTGTATGACGAATGGTTAGCGCCACTTGGTTACACACTTTTGACATCACGCAATCCAAAAGAGCGCGGCGGACATATTTCTATTGGCCATCCAGATGCAGCCAAGATATGCGTTGCACTTCGTAAATTCGCCAATGTAATTCCGGATTACCGCACACCAAATACGATCCGCTTGGCGATCGCACCGCTGCCAACTTCATACGTTGAGGTCTGGGATGGTTTCCAGCGAATTCGCGATCTCACTGAAACCCGCCAATTTGAAAAGATCGAAGGATCGGATTCACGAGTCACATGAGCGAAAACTTTGATTCAGCGCTGACCTATACCTCTTATCTTGCTGTCGATGAACTTCTGCAGCTGCAACGACCGCTCTCTGATGGTCCAGAACATGACGAGATGCTCTTCATCATCATCCACCAGACCTATGAACTCTGGTTTAAGCAGTTGATTCACGAATTTTCTCAAGCACAACGCGCACTCGAATCAGGCGATACTCACTATGCCCTTTCAATTTTGGGGCGCATTCGCACAATCATGAAGGTCTGCGTTGCACAGGTAGATATTTTGGAGACGATGACTCCGTTGCAATTCAATGCTTTCCGCGGATACTTGGCTTCCTCTAGTGGATTCCAATCTTCACAATTTAGAAAAGTCGAAGCGATCTTAGGTCGTCGCGATAGCAAGATGGCGGGTCACCTGCCACCAGATATTCAGGCAGAGATTAAAGAGATTACTTCGCGCAATTCAATCTGGGATTCATTCTTAGCTTACTTAGGTGCACGCGGATATACGTTGCCAGTCGAAGTTATTGGTCGCGATAAATCAATTGCATATCAATCGAATTCTGCAGTGCAAGATGTTCTCCTTGCGGTACATCAGAAAGATCCAGAATCAGCGATGGTTGCAGAGCGTTTAGTCGATATCGATGAAGGTATCCAAGAGTGGCGCTATCGCCATGTGAAGATGGTAGAGCGCACCATCGGCCACAAAATGGGAACTGGTGGATCAAGCGGAGTTGATTATCTTGCGAGCACTTTATTTAACCCAGTCTTTAAAGACTTATGGGAAATTCGTTCTCGCTTCTAATTACGTGTTAAGCGGGTAAGCCTTTAACCACAATCTCTGAAAGTGGCAGACGCTCGCGCTTTGCAATTTCGCGTTCGAGCAGAGGTCCGCTCAACTTTTCAGGTGCATCTTGTGTACCAAGTGCGATAACAACCACTGGAATCAATTCAGTTGCGATTGAAAGTTGTGTCTGTGCAACAGATTTATCAAAGCCAGTCATCTGGTGCGCGATTAATCCGCGGTGATGAGCTTCGATGACAAGTTGTCCTACTGCTAATCCGCAGTCATATTGGAAGTCCGCGTGGATTGATCCATCGCCACGAGTTGTCTTGCCGGCAACCAGAATCAATGAAGAAGAATTCTTAGCCCAGCTCTGATTGAACTCGCCTAGTGAAGTGAGAATCTGTCCGAAGACTTCGTCGCCGCGCTTTCCAACAAAGAAGCGCCATGGCTGACCGTTAAATGCTGAAGCTGCCCAACGTGCTGCCTCGAGTACTCCGAGAAGGTCTTCATTTGAAATCGTGGCCGCGCTATCGAAAGAACGTGGGCTGCGACGAGTTGCAATAATTTCGTGGACTGGGACTGATGTCTCTGCTTTCATATCTGGAACCCTAATGCTCATATACAGTTCTCGCATGTCGATTTCAGAGTGGATACATCACACTTCTGACACTCTTGTTGCACATAACTTGCAACTGCCGCTCTTCTTACTACTTATTCTCTTTGCATTTGCTGAAGCAGCTGCATTTGTTGGCTTTATCTTGCCAGGTGAAACATCACTCTTGATTGGTGGCGTGCTTGGACATTCGGGAGTGTGGAACGTTTGGATATTCCTTCTCTCTGCGATTGTTGCTGCGATTGCTGGTGATTCTGTGGGCTATGAAATTGGTAAACATTTAGGACCGCGAATACAAAACAATGCATTTGGCCGCTTCGTAGGAGAAAAGCGTTGGAAGTTAGCTCAAGCTATCTTCGATCGCTATCACGGAGGAGCAATCTTCTTTGGTCGCGCTCAAGCGCTTCTGCGTGCCCTTGTACCTGCACTTGCGGGGATGAACAGAGTTCCGTATCGCACATTCCTCAAGTGGAATGCCGCCGGTGGAATCGTCTTCTCAACGATTGTGGTCTTACTTGGTTATGAATTCGCAAATTCGCTACCTACGCTCGAGAAATATCTCCGTTACTGGGCGATATTTTTCTTAGTTTTGGTTGCCATCATCATCACCATTTTGAAGCGCAAGCTTGAGAAGATGCTGGAAGAGTAAAACTACTTCTTCCGCTTTTGAATCTTTTCACCGTATGCATCTTCTGCAATCTGATGTCGGCGGCGAATATAAGCATCGGATGCGCCAGTAATAAGGTGCTCAAAACGGCGCGGTCCTTTAATTAATGGATGAAGTTCTTGTGCAGTGTTCTGTGAACCCCATACAGGTGGTTCTTCTTTCGCAATGTGAATTCCTTTATGTGGTCTAAATGTGCGATAAACCAATGAGAGTCGGCGAAGACCCATATATGCAACGTGGCGCATTCCACGATTTACATGATCTTGCGCGCGCAATTGTTTATATCGCAACCATGACGGACGAATAGGTTCTTCTTGCACGGCTAATTCGTACAAAATCTTTGCGATTTCAGCTCCACCCGTAGGATCAGGAAGCTCGCCGCATTTTGCATGTAAACGATTGCGCACCACAGAATCTTGTAATTTCTTAACTGTCGCAGTGATGTCACCAAGATCTGCTTGGTTTGCGCGGAGCGCGAATCCCATGTCGTGGCACCACTGCGCACGTGCCTCTTGATCATCAGTACCGCGAATATTCGAAACGAAGACTGTCGGAACTGCAGCCGGTAAGAGTTCATGTACTCCGTTGTAACCAGTTGCGCAGATAGCCGCATCGAAAGCGCGAAGAACTCGAGCGAGTGGGAAATGACGTACAACGCGGATATCAAGTCCAACAGGAGCCAGTGATTTTCCATCTTTATCAACTGGTTGCTTAGTCAAGATCACTTGTAGATCTTTCCAACCGAGTAGCCCAGAAAGTGCTGCCGTCATCTTCTCATTGACGTCGCTATCGCCTGTTCCAAGCTGTACCAAGACCGCCGGACGATTGAGATCAAGGCCGAGCACCTTGCGAGCTTCATCGCGATCGAGCGCAGTATCTTTCTGGAAGAGCGAGACTGATGAAGTCAGTCGTGCATCTTTACGAGCAGCGGTTGGCCCAAAATCATAGGCTCGTGCAAAATCTCCAGGTTCGACAATGTAATCCATCATCTGTGATTGCAGCCCTAAGACAAATCGTTGGGGCTTCTTCTGCCACAAACCACGTCGCACCCAAACGAGTGCAAGTTTTGGATGTGAAAACTTTGCAGCGATAACACCTGGATAAGGAACAACGCCGTCGAATGACATAACGCGAGCGCCAGTTTCATCAACCAGTGCCAACAAACGATCGCGTAAATATTCGTCCCACTTTTCACGCGACATCCACATGCGATCGCGTCCTGGAATATATTCGCAACGAATTCCCATAAATTCTGGAATTTCTGCAATACCACCAGCCATAGAAACAATTATTGGATTTGCATATTCTTTTAACGCCAACGCAATTGCACTTGCACGTGCAAGGTGTCCCATTCCTACGCCATTACTGGTCGCAAGAATAATCGTTGGTTTTTCCATAAGGGTCAAAGGTTAGCAACGGTTTATGCGTAAACCACGCGGATAAATCCCAATTAGTTGCAAACTTTTTTGCCTTCGGAGATAATTGCCATGCGTTAATTCGCAGCACTCAAAGGAGAGTACTTCTCAAACAGTTTCTAAATCAGAAACATTTGCCGTACAGCTTTACAATGACTACACCAACAGCGATCCAATCGCACCACGCAGCAACACATCGTTACGTCCCATCAACTTCAACACCTATCTCGCCTGAAAAAGTAGCTTCCATACTTGCAGCCGAATGGGAACTCTTCACCAAGAACACCAAGGGTTCTGAAACCGAGAGCAAGCGCGCCTTCAACTCGCTCCCACTTGGCGTTACCTCAAGCTTCCAGCACTGGGATCCATACCCAATCTCGATTGTCTCCGCCAAGGGCGCCTACATGACCGATATCGATGGTCGTCAGCTCCTCGACCTTTCCATGGGCTTCGGCGCGATGCTGGCTGGCCACCTCAACCCGGTCGTCGTTGAAGAGATCCAGACATCTCTCAACCAGGGAATGCTCTTTGTAACACCATCACCAACTTCTACGGATGCTGCAGAGCGAATCTGTAAGCGCTTCGGAATCGATCAGGTTCGCTTTACTAATTCAGGTACCGAATCAACGATGTACGCAGTTCGCGTTGCACGTTCAATCACCGAGAAGATGGGCATCCTCAAGATCGAGGGCGGTTACCACGGTAGCTACGATCCATTCGTTGTCTCATCTAAGCCACCTGTTGCAGAAATTGGTGATGCTGAAGAACCAATTCCGCATATCGAACCAAACTTGGTACCCGGAGATATTTATGTTGTTCCTTTTAACAACATTGAAGCTCTTGAAAGAATGTTTGCAAAGAATGCAGACAAGATTGCTTGCTTTATTGTCGAACCGGTTCTTGAAAACCTCGCGATTGTTCTTCCAGATGCTGGATATCTCGAACGCGTTCGCGAACTTTGCGATCAATACAACGTCATTCTTATCTTCGATGAAGTAAAGACCGGCCTTACCGCTGGCGCGCACGGTGCTTCTGCACGTTTAGGTGTAAAGCCAGACTTGATTACTCTTGCAAAATCAATTGGTGGTGGAATTCCACTTGCTGCTTTCGGTGGCAAGAAGAAATACATGGACTACATCACCAACGGCAAGATGGCGCACTTTGGTACTTTTAACGGAAACCCACTTGCGATGGCTGGTATCCGTGCAATCGATCGCATCTGTTCTGACGAGGCACTTGCTGCTGCTGAAGCACTTAATTTGCAGGCGCTTACTCGCATCGCGGACATCATCGACGAATTCCAACTTCCTGCACATACTGTCGGTTTCGGAGTCAAAGGTTGCGTTACCTGGTCAACAACACCAGTGCGTAATTATCGTGATTACAAAGCAACTGATTTCGGTATTGCCGAAGCACACTGGTTATTCGCGTTGAACCGCGGCATCATCACTCCACCGGGACTTGACGAGCAATGGTTAATCTCGCTGGCACATCGCCAGAAAGAGATTGACCTCTTAGTTGAAGATTTCCACGAATTCGCTAAAGCACTGCGTTCATAATTCGAAAACCAGTAAGGCCCTACACTCTTATGATTGAGTGCAGGGCCTTACTGTTATTGATTTTGGTTGCCGAGATTATGAACCGAAAACAGTCTTCCAATCAGAGATTGTTAGATTGTAGTAAGCGCCACCTTCTAGAGTCTTGTTATTGAATTTCAAGATTCCACTAGTTGATTTTGTGGTCAGATCTGGACGAGCAGCGTAACCGCCTGTTGTGTGAACCTGTGCGTTGAAGAAGAAGTGTGAAGCCGTATCGCCTGACTTTGCCAAAAGATCTGTGACATCGATAATTCCAGATGTCTCTTCATCGACTGTCATGAAGTTCGAACCACCTTTTGCAAAGTAGATTCGGTTGAATTCAGCGACAACTGCGAGCTTTTGATCCTTTAGTCGGAATGCAACGATACGTGACACGTGGGCGTTATCGCCTGGATCTTCTTGTAGCAAGACAACTCCATCCTTAGTGATTGTCATGTTGTCTGGCTTGCTGAGATATGGAGCTTCAGTTCCGTCAAGAAGAAGTTCTAGCTTTGCACCGAGTTCTGGCTTCTGGGCATCAGTAAATGTCAATCTCCAGAATCCACCTCCATCACGTGTAATTCCTGGTTCCGATGGATTTTCCTTTGTAGCTCCTGCATCCTTATTTGATTCAGTTGTCACAAAGTAATAAACGTTTGGATTTACCGGATCCCACTGTCCATCTTCGATACGTGAGAATTCAGTTCCCTTTGCAGCATGGTCGAGGGCCTGTGTCTTGATATCGCCTTCCCAAGTAGTCTTGGTGAAAGTTACGTCAACAGCCTTGTTCTTTCCATAAGTCGTGCGGAAAGCATTGTCATTGGTGATGTTCGGTACGGTCAGAACGTTGAGGTCGCCATTAGTTAGGCCTGCCTTTTCAGCAAATGTTCCCGTAGTTGTTTTTGTGCCGACATACATGAAAAGTTGAGAATCTGTGGCAGATCCATCTTCATTAGCCATAACAACGGTGTTCTTTCCAGGCTTGAGGTTTGGAATGACGTTCTCCCAGCTTGCTAGACCTATGCGTGGAAGATTGATTGCATTTCCGTCCATGTCATATGCAAATGCACGACCGTAGCCATTGGAGGCATCCTCTTCGCCATTGAGAAATACAGCACCTTCGTAGCCATAGGTGGTTCCGCCATCCTTAAATGACAGAGCTCCTGCCGGAACAAAATTTGCTGAACAGAAACGGCTGATGAAATTGTTCATACCGACAGTCTGTGTAGTCGGCGCAGCACCGACTGGAGTAGATTGATAAGTCTTAGTGTTGTAATTGTAGAACGACCAAGATTTGATGAAGTCTGATGCTTTAAGGACTCGGGTGCCTGCCGAATTCAAAGTGAGCTTTGTGATTGATGAGCCTTGAATTGTCTTTCCAGCATCTGATGCCTTTGCGAATGATGCAATTGGGTCATAAGAAGGTACTTCTTGATTGGAAAGCAGGGTGATTGTTCCATCCTCGTTGCGGTAAGCACCCATTCCGTCTGGAATACCTTTAATTGTAAAGCCAGTAAATACGTCTCCTGCTTCTGCAAGAGTTTCAATTGTTGCTGCACTCGTGGAAGGAAGAACATATTCCGGCTTGTTGCTTGCTGAGTATGCGACGGCTGATCCAGCAACTGTCGCAAGGATGGCAAGCCCCCCCACAATTTTGTGACGTGTGTTCATGTTTATCCTAACTTTTAGGTATGACTTCGCAGAATCGAAGTCGATTTTGTAGAGAAGACTCTGCTTGTTAAGTAAAAGCTGGAAGAACTAGGAGTAACTTGTTGATGAAATTTTCAGATTTGCTAGCACGTTGGATTTCACCCATTGTTAACTTTCTGAATATATGTTTTCCCAATGAAGATGTTCTCGCGAAGAAACCTTTCCTTGGGGTTTTTAATCGGAATTTTTAACTTTGTGGCTCCTAGTTTTGCCTCATCCAAGCCACCAATTATTTGTAAATTTAAAGGTCAGACTGTTACTTATAACGGAAATGTGTTCACGTGTATCCAGGTAAAGGTGAAAGGAAAAAGAGTTTTAACTTGGGACAATGGGGTGAAGATTCAGATATCTCAGTCCTCGCCATCAAACTCACCTTCTCCCGCTCCCACTCAAATCGTTAAAACTGAGGCGCCGCCAGTCGTCAATAGGGTAGAAATCGCGATAGCAAAATCTAGTGAAGTCAACTTGGGGGAAATAAAAGCATTCGCGGGCACAAACCGTTTTGGAAATGTAAATACATATTTGGTTGCTAGAAAATCTAACGGTCTTTTGGTTATGAGTGCTGTCTGTACGCATTCAGGTTGCACAATTCAAATTCAAAATGAGGGCCTAGTGTGTCCGTGCCATAACGCCCTGTTTGATCCTGATAGTGGTGAAGTTCTCCGTGGCCCGGCTTCTTATCCGTTAGACCGACTCCCGGTTCGTGAAAATAACGGCACCATTTACATCACTGATTAAATTTTTGCAGTTTAAAGAAGAAAAGCCCCGAGTGTGAAAGGCACTCGAGGCTTAACTTGATTTACAGCGGTATTGAGTGAAGGAGCGAAACTTTCCACGCTCCGTTTTCTCTGTTGAAAGCCATAGTTGTCGGCGCTTTTAAGTCAACATTTTGGCCATCGTGAGTGTAGGTCTGTTCCAACATGAATGTAACCAGTGCATTTTCGCCGCTCACGACGGTGCGGAAATTTGAAGCTTTTGAGTTCATATTTGTAATCGACTTTGCAGCGTTTGAAAAGAAGGTCTCTAGATTACTTTTGCCAATTGTCCATTCTTCAGTAAATTCATCAACCCACTGAACATCTTGCGAAAAACAATCAAGAATTTTATCGACATTCATCTTGTCTAAATCCACAAAAATTTCACGGACGATGCCCTCTAGTTCATCACTCATTTATTTCTCCTTTGATATGACCACCCACCTTGGCGGATTGCAAGAAGTATGGTCACCAGTGAATACTTTGGATAGTGCCTGTCAGGTGAATTCTTATTCCGCCACTGCGGCGAGCTCATGCGATCAAAGAAGAAAAGCCTCGAGTGTGAAAGGCACTCGAGGCTTAACTTGTGCGCGCGAAGGGATTCGAACCCCTAACCTTCTGATCCGTAGTCAGATGCTCTATCCGTTGAGCTACGCACGCTTATTGAATTGTGTATTGCGAATGCGAATACTACAGGGTTTTAACGTGGGTGAAAAACTGCCTAGAAGCAGCGTAAATCAGTGCTTAAGAACGCCAGCTTTGGCTCAGTGGTCGTCCTTCTGCATATCCTGATGCAGATTGAATTCCGACAACTGCGCGTTCTGCAAACTCTGCAAGATTATGCGCACCTGCATAAGTGCAAGATGAACGAAGTCCCGAAATGATTTCATCAATCAAATCTTCAACTCCCGGGCGATTTGGATCTAAGAACATTCGTGATGAAGAGATTCCTTCTTCGAAGAGTGATTTACGTGCACGTTCAAATGCATCTTCTTGTGAAGTACGAGCATTGACTGCGCGCTTTGATGCCATACCGAACGATTCTTTATAAGCGCGCCCTGAACTATCGCGCATTAAATCGCCAGGTGATTCGTAAGTTCCGGCAAACCAAGAACCGATCATCACTTGTGATGCGCCAGCAGCAAGCGCCAGAGCGACATCGCGTGGATGACGGACTCCGCCATCAGCCCAGACATGTGCACCCAACTTCCTAGCTTCCGCCGCACATTCGAGAACTGCAGAAAATTGCGGACGACCAACACCAGTTTGCATACGTGTTGTACACATTGCACCTGGTCCTACGCCGACTTTAATAATGCTGGCTCCTGCTGCAACCAAATCACGGACTCCGTCAGCAGTAACAACATTTCCGGCAACGATAGGAACGTTGAGATTGAGCTGTTTAATTGCTTGCAGCGCTTCAATCATCTTCTTCTGGTGGCCGTGCGCAGTATCGACAACAAGCACATCAGCACCCGCAGCAACTAACTTTGCTGCCTTATCCGCCACATCGCCATTAATTCCAACTGCTGCAGCAATACGCAACTTATTGTTCTTATCTACCGCCGGTGTATATAAGGTTGCGCGAAGTGCGCCTACTTTGGTGATGATTCCAACGAGTTCGCCATTCGCTGAGACCACCGGGGCCACCGTGCGCAGGCGTTCATTGAGGAATTCAAAAGCTTGACGTGGATCAAGGGTGTCGGGCATCGTCGTTAACTCTTGTGTCATCACTTGGCTCAATTGGGTAAAACGATCGACCCCAGCCAAATCATCTTCAGTAACGATTCCAACAGGTTTCTTGCCATCGACAATCACAATTGCGCCATGTGCGCGCTTATGAATAAGGGACGCAGCATCAGCCACAGTCTCTTTTAAAGTCAGCGTGATAGGTGTTTCAAAGAATGTATGTCGAGCCTTTACTGATGCAATAACTTCAGCAACAACCGGAATCGGAATATCTTGAGGAATAACCACCATCCCACCGCGACGAGCCATGGTCTCTGCCATGCGGCGACCAGCAATTGCAGTCATGTTTGCTACAACAAGAGGAATCGTTGTTCCGCTACCGTCATTAGAAGTTAAATCAACTTCCATTCGGCTAGTAAGTTCGGACTTACTCGGAACCATAAAGACGTCGTCATAGGTAAGGTCATAGACCGGATCGTTGATAAATCGCACGTACTAAAGCCTAGCTAATTTCAAGAGTTCAGCCCGATCAACTGCCTTGCGACGCGGCTTTCCAAGTGGCTCACCCGCAGCGACCTCAGCCTCGTTGATGGCCTGCCAGTGCATCTGAGTTACAACGTTGTTATGTGTAATTACATCGGTGATGTCACCTGTGCTCTTAGGCGCTCCCAAATCTTCAACCAATAACTTCATCACATCTGCAGCATCTGATTTATTGGTGCCGATAACACCTGATGGTCCGCGCTTTGCCCAGCCGACAACATAAATGTTTTCATTTACACGACCATCGGTATTAACAACTTTGCCCTTTTCGTAAGGAATACCTTCGAGCGAAGCTGCTTCATAGCCAATCGCAGTAATGACTAGTCCGCACTTAATGCTGAAAGTTTCGTCACTTCCGGTCTTCTGGAATATAACTTCTTCTACCCGCCCATCTCCCTTGATCTCTTTAGGAGTAGCTAGGAATTGGAATTTCATTGTGCGCTCGTGGTTTGTCGCTTCCTTTTCAGCGATCAATAACATTGCATCAAGATTGCTCTTCACATCTTTTTCGGGCGCATCTCCCGCACGACCAATCGCCGCTTCGATATCGCTCTTATCCATCAATACATTGGTGTGCTCGAGCTTTGGTAACTCACGAAGTTCTGGAGAAGTAAATGCTGCATGTTCTGGACCACGGCGTGCACTCAGAATGACTGTTCGGATAGAACTTGTCTTAAGGGCATCAATTGCATGATCTGCGGTATCGGTTGGATCTAATTCGCTAGGTTCAAGCGCCAACATACGAGCAACATCCATAGCAACGTTTCCAGCGCCGATAACTACCGCCGTATCGCAACTTAAATCAATTGATTCATCTTTGAAATCAGGATGAGCGTTATACCAAGGGACAAAAGTTGCAGCTGACATGGAACCCAATAAATCTTCACCTGGAATACCAAGCTTCTTACCCAACGCCGAACCAGTAGCAATAACGACAGCGTCGTACTTCTCTTTGAGTTGCTCGATGGTGACATCGCTACCAAGTTCAACATTTGCAAATAATCTAAAGTTTGGTTCGTTTGCGACTTTCTCAAATACTTTAGAAACAGTCTTAATCTTTGGATGATCTGGTGCCACTCCGCTTCGCACTAAGCCCCATGGCGTTGGCAAGCGTTCAATCATGTCGATTGAAAATTGAAGTTCATCGGTCTGCAGATTCTGTAACGCTTGTGCGGCAAAGTAGCCGGCAGGACCAGCGCCGATGATTGCTACTTTGTATTGAGGCACGTCGCAATTGTATAAAGAAATCTGACTTAACAGTTAGTCGACTAGTTATACCTGGTCATCCCTTGACTTATCAGGCGTGCTGCGGCGAGTACTTGGGGGATGTACTTGTTGTAATCCTTTCTTGTAGATCTGAAAACAATCCCAACAGTTGCAATCAGTTTTCCAGGTGCGCTAAAAACAGGGGCAGCGATTGAAATCGAACCAAGCCGAATCTCCTCGACAGTGATGGCAAAGCCATCCTTCTCTATGGATTTCATTTGGGCTCTCATTTTCGCAGGTTGAACAATTGTGTTAACGGTGAACTTCTCCATTTTTTCAAGAGCTCTACTCTGTGTTTCCTTATCTGCATAAGTTAATAAAATTTTTCCCACTGCGGTTGCATGGAGTGGAAGGCGACTACCAGGGCGACTTAAAATATTTATTGCATTAGGCGCAGACACTCTTTCAACCATTAAAGCGAGTGTGTCATCCAGTACTGCCAGGTGAGCGTTTTCGCATCCAATTGCGAGCAATTCTTTCATTGGTCCAACAGATGCCTGTCGCAGTTCTAGATTTAAAGGTGCGAGTAGCCCCATTGCCCAAAGTCGAGCACCAATTTCAAAATTACCATCTTCATTCTTTTTGATGGCATTCCAACTAACTAACTCTGCGAGCAATCTATGAGTGGTGCTCACCGGAAGATTACTTCGCCTCGCAATTTCGCTAAGGCTTAATCGTGAATGATTGATATCAAATACATTCAAAATCGTGAATGTTTTCTTCAAGACAGAGGAATCGGCAATCTCTTTCGAATTATTTGAGCCTGCCATGAGGATAAGTAAACTACAGCTTCAAATTATTGTTAATAGGCCTTTATCTCAAGTCTTGGAAAAACATTCTTGACATTTTCCGAAAAGATTGCTCTTTTCTCTGGTTGGCTGATTTTTGCAGCATCTATATACCTTTTTGTATCATCAAAAAAGAATCCAGTGAGTGGATCGATGCCTCTAACGGCTCCCACCATTTCTGAACCAAAAAGGATATTTTTGTTCTCGATAACCTCTAGAAGTAGATCTATGCCTGGCTGGTGGTAAACACAAGTATCGAAGAATATGTTCTTCATCAGATGCTCTGACAGAGAAGGCTTTTTGAGCATATCTGCGAGTCCTCGATAGCGACCCCAGTGATATGGAACCGCTCCACCACCATGAGGAATAATAAATTTCAAAGTTGGAAATTTTTCAAAAAGATTGCCTTCGAGAAGCTGCATGAATGCGGTGGTATCGGCGTTGATGTAATGAGCGCCGGTGGCGTGGAAGTTAGGATTGCAAGATGCGGTTACATGTACCATCGCGGGCACTTGAAGCTCAACCATTTTCTCGTAAAGAGGAAACCAGTATTCGTCTGTCAATGGTTTTGTATTCCAATGTCCGCCAGAAGGATCGGGGTTAAGGTTGCAGCCTATAAAACCAAGTTCTTCTACACATCGCTCGAGTTCAGCAATACTTGCAGTCAGGTCATATCCCACGGCTTGAGGGAGTTGGCAAACACCTACAAATTTACTGGGGAAAAGTCGCACAACCCGTGCAATGAGATCGTTATTTCTTTCAGCCCAAATAACATTTTGCTTTTGGTTACCTTCGTGGTGTCCCATAGCGGATGCGCGAGGGGAGAATATGGTCATATCCAATCCACGCTCGGCGATTAGCTTAAGTTGGTTGCTTTCAATGCTCTCTCTGATTTCGTCATCTGAAATTTCTGGGTAGCTTGCTTCATCATCACCATTTGCGATTTGATTTGTTCGCCATTTAAAGTGTGACTCGGGGGCAGTCGTGTAATGCCCGTGGCAATCTATTATCATCTCTCTCCTAGAAATAAACTTCTCCGCGCATCAATAAACGCGCAGTTCGAACTAGAATAGATTTTTTGATATCTACAACTTTTCCATCATCCTCGATATCCATTTGTAGACCAAAAAACCCACTGGGGTGTCCAACTTTGATTTCCTTTGAAGGAGAGCTTTTCTCTGCTCGAAGTCGGTTTGCGACCGTATTTTGAACCAGAGCAGCTGTTGCAACCGATACTGCCCCAAGTACTCCAATTGACTCATGCACTTTATGAGGAATAAGTGTTCGTGTACTTACATCGATCTCACCTTCACCAGGGCTAATCAAAGACATCTTAGGAACTGTACGCTCACGAACATCTCCTAATCCCATGAGGACACCGGCTTTTAGTCTTATATCCTCAATAGCGGCTAGAAGGGAAATGTTCTGTTCTATTTCATCTGGAGATTCTTTTCCTGTGATTCCAAAATCTTGCGCAACTAAGCACACAACTGGCATTCCATTATCAATGCAGGTTATTTCTTTACCATTTACAAGGTCTACTCGATTACCTGTAGGAAAAAGTGAGCCGCAGCTTGAGCCTTCAATATTTTCAAATTCGATATAAATCGGTGATGATGTGCCGGGGACTCCATCAATCTTTGTTTCACCCGAATACGAGATTTCTCCCTTTGGCGTCTGAATACTAAGTGTTGCGACCGAAGAAGTATTTTCCATGAAGACTCGAACTTTGGTGACATCGCTTTGAATTTCAACCAACTTCGTCTCAATTGCAAAAATTCCAACTCCCGCGAGAATATTTCCGCAATTCTGTTTTGCATCGACAAGTGGCTTATTAGGCCAAACTTGCAGGAAAAGATAATCAACATCTATACCTTTTCGATTCGATTTAGAAACTACTGCAACCTTTGAGGTGAGCGGATGTCCTCCGCCCATTCCGTCTATTTCCAATTGATGAGGAGATCCCATAGCTCTGATAAGAATTTCATCCCGATCCGAAATATTTTCGGGAAGGTCTTTCCCATTGAAATACAATCCTTTTGAAGTTCCACCGCGGATTACCATTGCGGGCAAACTCTTTTGGGAACTACTCACCTGAGTACTCCTCATAAATCAACCCTTTCGCAGCTAAATCTTCCCGCATTTTGTATATATCTAGACCAAGCTCACCGGAACGAAGTTTTGCTCGTTTTGCACTTTCATTGCTGACTCGCAATTTCGCAAGCTCTAGTACTTTTTCGGCGTCTTGACGTCTGACGATACAAACACCATCAATATCCGCAACAACAACATCGCCCGGCATTACCAATTGGTTTGCAATCACTATATCGGTCTGAACATTTCCTGGCGTTTGCTTGACTGTGCCTTGAGAATTAATGCATTTGGACCAGACTGGAAAATTCATCTCCGTTAGGGTGGCAACATCGCGGACTCCCGCATCAATAACTAACCCTCTAACCCCATGCGCGATGAGGCTCTCGGCCAACAAATCACCGAGATACCCATCATCGCAAGGACTTGTTGGTGTGACAACGAGTATGTCACCTTCGCGGGCTTGTTCTACGGCCACATGAATTGCCCAGTTATCGCCGGGGGCTACTTCACACGTCAACGCAGTGCCTGCAATCGACGCAGGAAATATTGGGCGGATTCGATGACTCAAGAGACCAAGTCGACCTTGAGCCTCATGAACAGTCGCAGAACCCAGTTCCGCGAATTGATCTACAAGATTTAATGGGGTTCGAGGAGTACCTGTAATTACTTTTGCCATTATTTTTCCAACTTTCCTTCTTGCTCAACTTCAAGCTGCCTCAACCACGCGATAACTTTTGGCGTAAGTACTTCTTCAAAAATTGAACCAGCATGGCCAACGCCTTCCAGTACATGTAGTTCAGTAGCTGCACCTCTCGCACTTACCGCTTCATGAAGAATCAATGTCTGTTGATGAGGGACAAGACAATCTGAATCTCCGACGCCAAAGAAAAATGGTGGAACAGAGCTTGCCGAAGCTGCATATGAAACTGGATTAGCAAGTTGATTCAGTTCGAGTTTTTCCTGTACCGGCCCTCCAAGAAGTTTTGATTCGGGTGATTCAGGTGAGTCATGATTCTGAACTCCGTTCACGCATGCCTCGGGAGTAATTTCTCGAAATTGCTCATCCATGAGGGAGAAGTCAGATGGACCATACCAATCGACAGCGGCGAAAATTGATGAATCAGTTTTTACATCAAAGATTGAAGGGTCGTCAAAGATTGAAGGGTCGTTTTGAGTTAGCGCCATTAATGCAGCTAGATGCCCCCCAGCAGATCTTCCCCAAACTATAAATCTCTCTGGATCTAGGTTATAAAAATCTGTGTTAGCTTTGAGCCATCTAATTGCGCCCTTACAGTCAC